>Ga0079037_100000217_pt1 | contig 23716 bp, 20 predicted proteins | sample Mud3Dept4metaG_FD_71479 | JGI IMG/M metagenome (GOLD analysis project Ga0079037, IMG submission 71479) | Freshwater wetland microbial communities from Ohio, USA, analyzing the effect of biotic and abiotic controls - Mud 3 Core 4 Depth 4 metaG | ecosystem: Environmental > Aquatic > Freshwater >... | reverse complement strand
GGGGTTCACCCTGATCGAACTGATGATCGTCGTCGCGATCATCGGCATCCTGGCCGCCATCGCCATCCCGAACTTCCTGCGGTTCCAGGCGAAGTCGAAGCAGTCCGAGGCGAAGGGGAACCTGTCAGGCATCTTCACGGGGGAGACCTCGTTCCAGGCCGAGAACAGTCGCTTTGGTTCCCTTTCGGAGATCGCTTGGTCGCCGATCGGGGCACAAATCCGTTACCAATACTTCAGCGGGACGGATAGTGCGGGATTCAACGGCGGGTATACTGCACCCGCAGGCGTGGGCCACACGGACACAACGACCGCCAATCCCCAGGCGTTCACCGCAGGGGCGGTCGGGAACATTGACACCGATTCGTTCCTTGATCAGTGGACCATCGATGACGTGAAAAACCTGAAAATCCTTTCGGATGACGTGACCGGCTAATAATTGGGTCGAAACAGTCTGATGAAAAAAGGCGGCAGGAATGCCGCCTTTTTTTTCTTTCTTCTCCTCGTTGCCGTTATCGATACGGGGAAGCTCTTTCCCGTTCGGCTTGGAATCCTCAGGCTGGTGGTGTTTTCCGTCGCAATTCTTTCCCTTTGGCGAGGATGGGGGGAGAAACCCGAGATCGGACTCTATCCGTTGATCGTCGGCGGATTCGTCATTCTTTCTCTGGGGCATGCCTTCTCGTCCATCTACCCCTGGGTATCCATGCAGCACGCACTGAACATCGCTATGGCAGCCGTCATCCTCGGGTGGGCGCACTGGATCGTTCGCAACGATCCCGACCGGTCGCGGGAGTGGATTTTTTTCCCGATTTGCGCCGTCGCCGTTCTGCAGTTCGTGATGGCCCTGTATCAGAGATTCGCCGCAGGCAACTTCCGCCCCCGGGGAACGTTCGACAACACGAATTTTTTCGCCGAATTCATGGCCATTGCTGGCGTGCTGTGCATCTCCCGCTTTCTCGCGAAGGAGGAGCGGAGCAAGATCCGGATGATATGCGCTGCGGGGGCGGTCCTATTCCTTGGCGCCGCGCTTGCGCTCTCCGCATCCCGGGCGATGCTCATCGCAGTGGTCCCGGCGGTGGGGATACTCCTCTTGTGGCGATTCGGATGGAGAAGGGGGGGGGTGTTCCTTCTCGCAGGAGGGATTCCCGCTCTTGCGGCCCTCGGGTACCATGCCGCGATGCGCTTCACATCCGCGGATCCGTATAATTACGCGCGATTTATTATGTGGAAATCCGCGATCCGGATCTTCCGGTCGTACCCTTTCGGCGTAGGCCTGGGAGGGTATAAATATTATTGGTTCGCGACCCAGTCGCCCGTCGAGGGGGCGTTCGCGAAATTCGGGAAGTACACCACGACGGCGCACAACGAGTTCCTGGAGGTTCTCACCGGGCTGGGTGCCGTGGGGGTGGTCCTGTTTCTGCTGGTCCTGCTGGTTCCAGTGTTTCTCGCGGTGCGTTATTTCCGGGGAATCGAGGAAGGGAGGAAGTGGGCCGCGGCTGGAGCGGCCGGCGGTCTGCTCGTGTCAGGCATTCACGCTATGTTCGATTTCAATTTCCACGAAATCGGGCTGGTCGTGCTCGACGCGATCCTCCTTGGCGCGCTCCTGGCGTGGCTCCCACCGGATCGTTCACGCTTCCGGCTCTCCATCACTCCTTGGATGAAGCGTTTCGGTGTGGTGGCGGCGATCCTGTTGTTCGCCGTCTCGACGGTGACCCTGGCGGGAAAAACCGCTCACAGGATGGGAGTCTTGCGCCTCCAGCATGGAGACATTTCCGGAGCAGAGAGGATGTTCCGCATGGCCATCGGTGTGGATCCGTTCTGCGACACGTACCCGGATTCGATGGCGGCGCTCGGTCACCGGCTGTACCTGGCGGGAATCCGGGGCGGCAAGCCGGACTCTGCACGAGCCGAATCGCTGCTAACCGAGGCAATCCGGTGGGAGGTGAAGGCCATTATCTTGAGCCCGAGGGATTTCCAGAAGACATCCCGTCTTTCCCGGCTCTTTGCCGATAGGTACGGGGTTTCAGGGAGGCAGGAAGATCTAAGTACATCGATCGACTGGGCAGGCCGCGCTCTTGAAATCAACCCTTACAGCGCCGAGAAACTCTGGGACAGGGCTGGTCTTCTCACCCTGGCTCGACGCCCCAGTGATGCAGCGAGCGATCTTGAACGTGCCGTATCGATCGAGCCGAACTTCTGCCGGGGCTATGCTAAACTTGCCAAGTTAACGGAAGGGAGGGACGAACCGCAGTCCCGCGCATGGGAAGCCCGTGCGGAAAAATGCAGGGAAGCGGCCAAAGGGCGCACATTGGAGGAGAACGAACGTTGGTTGGTGAAGGACCCCGAACCCATGTCGAAGACGGCGGCGGGGAGGAACGAGGACGGGGAGCCCGATTTGCCGTATGGATTCTCCCCGTCGCGCTGATCCTCCTTTCCGCAGCGATCTCCCATCGGGTCACGAGCGGCCGAATGCAGGCGGCCGGACGCGGGAATTCCCACTCCGTTCTCGGTGCGATCAGCCGACGGCCGGCTCTTTCTTTCGGATTTCCGAACCTCCTCGGGGATCTCGTCTGGCTTGAGGCGGTGCAGGTTTCCGGGAACCGGAAGATGACTCGGAACGATTACGACAGCCTCTCCGATCTTCTCTCCACGGTGATTCGCTTCGACCCCCGATTTGTAGTCCCGTATCTTTTCGGCGGGATCATACTGGGAGACTCTCCGGCTCACGCCGACGCGGCATTAAACCTTCTGGCACGGGGTGAAAGGCAGTTTCCGTTGGAGTGGAGGTTCCCTTTCTACACCGGCTACATTAAATACTTTTCGCTCGGGAACCCGGAGGAGGGCGGTATAGCTCTCCTCCGGGCGGCCCGGATCCCTGGCAGCCCCGCCTACTTCCCTCTGCTCGCCTCGCGGATGCTCGCGGAGGGGAATCGGCCCGACACTGCTCTTGCGTTTCTCCAGGAAATGACGGCGAGGGAGACGGACCCCCGGAGAAAGATTTCCCTGGAGGAGCGAATACGACGGGTTATCGTCGAACGCGACCTGCAGTCGATGGAGATGGCGATCGCGGAGTATGCGTCACGGGTCGGCGTCCCTCCCCGCACGCTCGCTGATCTTGTACAGAGCGGGATGCTCGCCCGGATCCCGGAGGAACCGTACGGGGGCAGATACCTGCTGACGCCGGATGGAGGTGTCCGGAGCGACCGGGCGCCGCGGGAAAGGCTCAAGGTGCTGCGAACACGATGAGCGCCCCCCGGCCCGTTATCGAGGTTGAAGGGCTCGTGAAGTCGTACCCCACGGGGTTCTGGCGCCGCAGGGTGCGTGTCCTGGACGATATCTCCTTCACTGTTGGGGAGAACGAGGTGGTCGGGTTTCTGGGCGCGAACGGGGCTGGGAAGACGACCACGATCAAGATCCTCAACTGCCTTGCTTTTCCGGATACGGGGTCCGTCCGGATCTTCGGGGAGCGTGGGGGCATCCACTCCGCTTCCCGCCGTCGGATCGGATTTATGCCGGAGCAACCATACTTCTACGAATATCTGACCGGCAGTGAATTCCTCGGTCTTTGCGGCCGGCTCAACGGGATGGGCCGCGAAGAGACCCGCAGTCGGTCCATAAGGATACTCGCACGCGTCCGGCTATCGGAGGCGGAAAACCTCGCCATCCGGAAGTATTCGAAAGGGATGATGCAGCGGCTGGGGCTCGCCCAGGCGCTGTTGCACGACCCGGAGTTGGTGGTCCTGGACGAACCGATGTCCGGGCTGGACCCTATGGGGAGAATGGACGTCCGGGGGATCATCACGGAGTTGAAGGCGGCAGGCCGGACCGTGTTCTTCAGCAGCCACATCATTTCGGACGTGGAGGCGCTCTGCGACCGGGTCATCCTACTTGACCACGGGAAGAAGATCGCCGAGGGGAAGGTGGCCGAGTTGATAGGGGGGGAAGTCCGGTTCGTCGAGCTCGTCTTCTCTCCGCCACCGCCGCTCGAGTGCCTCGTCGCCGAGGGTATTCCGCCCGACCGTGCCACCCGATCGGGGGACGCGCTCGTGGTACGGGCCGGGGACGTCGACGAGGCGAACCGATGGGTCTACGGTCTGGGCGCGCGGGGGGCCAGGCTTCGGTCGATGACGCAGGCAAGGCCTCACTTGGAGGAGATCTACGTCGCGCATCTGGCACGGAACGACGGGTCGGGAGTCGCCGATGGCGCGTAGGTTGCTCTCCATCGCGGCGAACACGTTCCGTGAGACCGTTCGGAACAAGATCCTGTACGTTATTCTCGCCTTTGCCCTGGTGGTCATCGGGCTGACCTGGTTCCTCGCCGACCTTTCGATGGGGGAACTCTCCCGCATTGTCGCGGACGTCGGGCTGGCGAGCATCCATCTGTTCGGCGTCACCATCGCCATCTTCCTAGGCATCACCCTGGTCAGCCAGGAAATGGATCGAAAAACGATCTACCTTGTCCTCTCCAAACCGGTCCCGAGGTGGGAGTTTGTCCTCGGCAAGGCGGCGGGTCTGTGCTCGACGATCCTGCTCACGACCTCGATCATGGCCGTCACGCTCTTCGCGGTGTACGCGGGATACAGCGGCAAGGCGGAGCCCGGGATCCTCGTGGCGTCCGCCGGTGTGTACCTCGAACTCGTCCTGCTGGTCTGCCTCGCGACTCTCTTCTCAACGTTCACCACTCCGACGCTCAGCGCCATGTTCACCCTCGCCCTGTTCCTGATCGGTCACCTGTCGCAGAGTTTGTTCATTCTCGGCGGGAGGGCGAAGGCGGTCGGGGCGCGGGCGGCCGCATCTTTCCTCTTCTACATCTTACCGAACCTCGAGATCTTCAACTGGAAGAACGGCGTGGTGTACGGGGAAGTCCATTCGCCCGCGGTCCTGATCCCTGCCGCGGGGTATCTTGTCTGCTACGGGACGGCGGTGCTTCTACTTGCGTGTATTCTCTTCTCGCGGAAAGATTTCAAGTGATCCTCTCCGCACCGTCCATCCTTTCTCCCGCGGCGGCTTTTCTGCTCTCCCTGCTCCTTGCCCTGTACCTCACGCCGATCTTTCGGGACGCGGCCCGGCAGTTCGGGATCGTGGATCCCCCGGACGGGATGCTCAAGACCCAGAAGGATCCGGTTCCCTACCTTGGAGGGGTGGCGGTCTTCGCCGCGGTGCTCTTTCCCGTTTCCCTGTTCCTGCAATTCAGCGACAAGGTCTCCGGGTTGCTCCTCGCGTGCTCCCTCATTGTTCTTCTGGGCTTGATCGACGACATTGGCCGGCTTTCCCCCCGCGTCAAACTGCTGGTCCAGGTGATCGCCGTGTTCCTCATGATGAAATCCGGAATACGGATCCGTATCGAGGCGTTTCCGCCGCTCGTGTGCGTCGCCTTCACCTTCCTGTGGATGATCGTGATGACGAACGGCTTCAACCTGATCGACGTGATGGACGGCCTTGCCGCGGGAGTGGCGATGATCTCCGCCCTCGCGCTGGCTGTTGTGTTTTTCCTCCAGGGGGACCGGATGGGACTCATCCTCTGCCTCTCACTGGTCGGCGCCCTCCTCGGCTTCCTCCGGTACAACCGGCCCCCGGCGCAGATCTATCTCGGGGATACCGGCTCACTCCTGATCGGTTTCCTCCTCGGGGGGCTTGCCATCCAGGGGGATTACACGGCGAGGAATCCGTACGGCTGGTTCACCGCGGTGGCCGTCTTCGCCGTTCCCTTGTTCGAGATCGTCTTCGTCTCCTGGCTTCGATACCGCCGGGGCGCCTCCATCTTCGTCGGCAGCCGGGACCACTTCAGCCTCCGTCTCCGTCGTTGGAAGCTGACCCGTGGGCAGACGGTTTCCGCCAGTTGCGTGGCCGCCGCCGTCGCTGCGGCTATGGGGCTGCTGGGAATGGGATTGGCCCCTCTCCCGTCCCTGTTTGCCTACGGATCCATCGGACTCCTGTTTCTCCTGGTTGCGATGTGGTTGAAAACGATCGACATGGGACTGTGAAGGCGCAGGGATGATTCTCGTTTTCGGGGGAGGGATCACAGGACTGGCGGCGGCGAGAACGCTGGCGGCCGCAGGGGAGGAATTCCTGGTCCTCGAGGCGGAGGCCGAGCCCGGCGGATGGTGTCGTTCGATCCGGTTCGACCGGTACGTGTTCGACCGTAGCGGTCACTTCCTTCACCTTTCCGATCCGCGCATGCGGGAGTGGGTCCTCGATCTTCCGGATGTTTTGTGGGAAACGATTGCGCGCGATGCCCGGGTTCTCCTCCGGGAAAAGATCACCCCATTCCCGTTTCAAGCCAACTTGTACGGGCATGCAACGGACGTTATCCGGCGGTGCCTCACCGATTTCGCCGCCGAGCGGATCCGGGAGACCGTGAGCGGGCCGGTCGAAGCGAAGAATTTCGAGGAGTGGCTTCTCCGGAGATTCGGGAGAGCGATGTGTCGGGAGTTCTTCTTCCCCTACAACCGGAAGATGTGGCGCACCTCCCTTCGCGGGATGGGGTACGGCTGGACCTCCTGGTCGGTCCCGGTGCCCTCTATTGCGGATCTGCTCGCCGGCGCCAGGGGCGAGACACAGACAGGGATGGGGTACAATCCATCCTTCCTCTATCCCCGTTCCGGCGGCATCGGCGCTCTTGTCTCCGCTCTTTCGACGGGGGTCCGCGGCCGGGTGCGCACCGCGACGAGGATTTCGCGGCTCGACCTGCGGAAGAAGGTGGCTTGGTCCGCGGAAGGCGAGGCGTTCCACTTCGACGCAGCCATTTCGACGATCCCCCTGCCGGAGATGGCCCGCTCCTGCGTGAACCTCCCATCCGGCGTTCGGGCGGCCGCCTCGGCCCTGCGGTGGGTGAAGGTTCTCTGCGTAAACCTGGGTGTTCGCGACCCCGCGGCGACCTACGGTCATTGGGTCTACGTCCCGGAGCGGGCGTACCCGTTCTTCCGGGCCGGTTTCCTCTCGAATGTTTCCGCCGCCGCGGCTCCGAAAGGGTGCGCGTCCGTTTTCGTGGAGACGAGCTTCCCCTCGGGTGCGCGCGTAAATGTCCGGGAGGAGGTCCGGAAGGCGACGGCTGGCCTGCAACGGATGGGAGTCCTCCCACCTGGCCGGAAACCCGAGATCGTGGAACCTGTCCTTCTCGACCCCGCGTACGTCGTGTTCGATCATGCCCGGGATGCGGCGGTACGACGGGTGCGGGAGCATCTGCGCGAAAAGGGAGTCATCACCGCGGGTCGGTACGGCGCCTGGGACTATTATGGAATGGAGGCATCGTTGGCGGATGGGATCCGCGCTGCCCGCGATGCCATCCACAAGGTTCGGGGATTCTCCGCGTGAGCGGGACAGTCGATCGCGGCGGAACGGGCCACGCCCGCATCGTCCACGTCATCACGATGCTCGAGTGGGGCGGTGCCCAGGAGAACACCTTGTACAGCGTGGAACACCTCGATCCGGGGCGGTGCGACCGCGTTCTGGTCGCCGGGAAAGGCGGGATGCTCGACGGGCGGGCGCACCGGATCCCCGATCTGCGGGTAATCCTGCTCGAGGATCTTGTCCGCGAGGTTCGTCCCGCTCGCGACGCGAAGGCGTTCCTTGCGTTGCGATCGATCCTACGGGAGGAGAAGCGCGTGGCCGGAGGAGATCCCCTGGTCGTGCACACCCACAGCTCCAAGGCGGGGATCCTCGGGAGGGCGGCGGCGCGCGCGGCGCGAGCGGACGCCGTCGTTCACTCCATTCACGGATTCGGGTTCCACGATGGCCAGTCCAAGCCGACGCATGCTCTCTACGTCGGCTTGGAGAGGATGGCGTCCCGCTGGACGGACATCTTCGTCGCGGTGTCGGAGGAGAACATCCGGGCGGGGGTGCGGGAGGGGATCTTCAGTCGCGACCGGTGCCGCCTGATCCGCAGCGGTTTCGACACGGCAAGATTCCTCGCGGGATCACGCGCGACGGGCCGGAAGATCTTGGGGATTCCAGAAGGGGTTCCGGTGGTGGGAACGGTTGCGGTGTTCAAGCCGCAAAAAGCCCCGCTGGATTTCGTGGAGACGGCCCGGCGCGTGGTGTCGGAGATCCGCGATTCACGGTTTGTGATGGTCGGCGATGGGGAATTGCGCGGAGAGGCCGAGCGGGCCGTCGCCGCATGCGGGATGTCGGATCGTTTTTCGTTCCTCGGCTGGCGGCCCGAGGTCCCGGACCTGATGGCGGCCTTCGACGTGTTCCTCCTCACTTCCCGGTGGGAAGGTCTTCCGAAGGTGGTGCCGCAGGCGCTGATCGCCGGGTGCCCGGTGGTGGCGACGGCGGTCGACGGGACCCGGGAGATCGTCGATCCCGGTGTGGATGGTGTGCTCGTCCCCCCGGGGGACGTCGATGCCCTCGCCCGCGGGGTCTCGGATATTCTTGCGGGACGGCTTCGACTGGATGCGGAGAGGAAGCGGGAGCGCTTGGTCCGGGAGTTCGACCAGGACGAAATGGTGCGGGCGCAGGAGCGGCTCTACGCGGAGATCCTCGCAGGAAAAGGGGTTCCGGGTTGGTCATGATGGCGGTAGCGGCGTTCCTCGTCGGGGCGTGCATCGGAAGTTTCCTGAACGTGGTGATTCATCGGTTGCCGCGAGGGGAATCGATCGTGTCGCCCCGGTCGCGCTGCCCCGGCTGCGGCAGGGCGATCCGGGCGTGGGAGAATATCCCGATCGCGAGCTTCGTCGTCCTCGGAGGGAAATGCGCCGGTTGCGGGGGGGCGATCTCCTGGCGGTACCCGGCGGTCGAGGCACTGACCGCCGTCGGGTTCTGCGCGATCTATCTTCTGGTCGGCCACGGGATCCAACTGCTGCGCGACCTGCTCTTCTTCTCCCTCCTCGTGCCGATCGTCTTCATCGACATCGACCACCGGATCATCCCCGACGAACTCTCTCTGGGGGGACTCGCCGCCGGACTGCTTTTTTCCTTCATCCCCGGAGGGGATTGGAAGGGCAGCACCATCGGTGCGCTGCTGGGTGGCGGTATCCTCTATGCGACGGCGATCCTCTACGAGAGGATCCGCGGAACGGAGGGGATGGGTGGGGGGGATATCAAACTGCTGGCGATGATCGGCGCTTTTCTCGGGTGGCGAGGGGCTCTCGCGACAGTCTTCTTCGGATCGTTCCTCGGTGCGGTGGGGGGGATCCTGGCGATGCGTAAGGGCGGGGAGGGGCTGAAGACGGCGATCCCGTTCGGGCCTTATCTGTGCGTCGCCGCCCTTCTGTCCCGGTATCTCGGTGGGTGGTTCTGGGGGATGCCGTTTATCTGAACAGAGCAATGGTGCCTTGGTGTGGATAGGTAAATGCCCTTGGGTCAGGACGTCGGGTGATAACGTTCCACCCACATTGCGAAGACCAGCAGCGCCCATAACCGGTACTGGTTGTCGCGGCGGCCCGACAGGTGCTCCCGGACGACCTGCTCCACCCCCTCTGGTCGGAGAAAGCCTTCCCTCCGCACGCGTTCCCCGTTCAGGTATTCCACCAGAAGCGGCCGCAATTCGTTACGCAGCCAACGGTTGACCGGAATGCCAAACCCCATCTTCGGGCGGTCGATCAACTCCCGAGGCACGTGCCGATAAAGGATCTTCCGCAGCAGATGCTTTGTTCCTCCCCGGTATACTTTGTATTCCATGGGGAGTCGTGCTGCGAACTCCACGATCCGATGGTCCAGTAACGGCACCCGCGCTTCCAGGGAATACGCCATCGATGCGCGGTCGACTTTCGTCAGGATGTCGTCCACCAGGTACGTCCGGATGTCGGTGACCATCGCGCGCTCGACGATCCCCCCGCAGCGGGGATCCCGGAACATCCGGAAGTATGGAAGATGGCCGTCATCGACCACCTCCGGGACAATCTCCCCGAGGCGCCTTCGCTCGAAGACCCCCACGGTGTGGAAGTACATCTCCGCCGGGTCGTCGTACAGGACGCTCTCCGCGCCCCGCTGCACCTTGTGGATCGGGACGCAGGAGAGGAGGGAACACAACGGCCGCCGAAGGAACCCCGGAATCCTCTGCACCACATTCCCCTGCCGGACCCACGCATAGCGCGGGTACCCGCAGAACAACTCATCCCCCCCGTCCCCCGACAGGCTGACGGTGACGTTTTGCCGCGTGAACTCCGACACCAGCATCGTCGGGATAGCCGACGAGTCGGCGAACGGCTCGTCGTAGGCATCGGGGATTCTCCGGACCAGCGCTTGCGCCTCCTGCGGGGTGCAGATCTTCTCGTGGTGGTCCGTCCCGAGATGCACTGCCACCGCCCGCGCGTGCGGCGACTCGTCGTAACCGCTCTCATTGAAGCCGATGGAGAAGGTCTTCACCGGCCCCGAAGCCGCCTTCCGCATGAGCGCCACGATGAGGGAGGAGTCGATCCCTCCGGAGAGGAACGCTCCCAACGGCACGTCGCTGATCATACGATACCGGATGGAGGAGTCGAGCAGGGCGGAGAGCTCCTCTTCGTACTCTCCCTCGGCACCCTGCCGTCCGTCCCCTTTCCGCCAATGGTTGAACAGGTCCCAGTAGATCCGGTCCGCAATCGTCCCGTCATCCCCGATCTCGAGTATGTGCCCCGGGAGCACCTTATCCACGTTCCGGTAGATCGCGTGCGGCCCGGGAACGTACTGGAACTCGAGGTAGTATTGAAGCGCCGCCCGATCCACCAACCGCGGGAAGTCCGGGGACGCGAGGAACGCTTTTAACTCGGAGGCGAAGAGGAGCATCCCCGGAAGACGCGCAAGGTAGAGCGGCTTGATCCCGAGCCGGTCGCGGACGAGGTACAGTTTGCGCGCCGGTCCATCCCACAGCGCGAAGGCGAACATGCCGATGAACCGGTGCACTGCGGCGTCCACCCCCCATTCACGGATCGCCGCCAGCATCACCTCCGTGTCGGATCCCCCGCGGAACATGTGCCCGCGCCCGACCAAATCCTCCCGGATCTCACGGAAGTTGTACACTTCCCCGTTGAAGGAGAGCACGAGTGATCCGTCCGCAGAGAACATCGGCTGCGCCCCGGCGGGGGAGAGGTCGAGGATCGAAAGCCGCCGGTGGGAAAGCCCCACACGTCCGTCGGGAGAAAGGAAGGTCCCGGAGGCGTCGGGCCCCCGGTGCGCCATGGTGTCCCCCATCGCGCGCAGCACGTCCTCGCCCGGTCCGGTGGCCCCCGAGGAAAGGAAGCCGGCTATCCCGCACACGGGTGGTCCCCTCCGTTGCGAGCGGACGTATTCATCGGACCGGCTCCCTGCGGCACAGGAAGTGCCAGTAGGGCGGATCGGCGGAAACAACGACCTCGCGGAACGTGTTCAGGAGGTCGAGGATCTCCGCTTTCCGGAACCGTTGCTCAATCCGCGTGAAAAATCGGTCGTATACGTCCTGCCGGATCCTCCGGAGCGTTTTCCCCCGGTAGAAATCGTACAGCGGAACCTTGCTCTCCAACCCGAGGGGGCGTACGGCGTACCCGAGGGAGATCAGCGGCAGGTAGACGCAGACCGTGAGCGCCCAGGTCAGCAACGATCGCACACGCGGGTCCTCCGCCCGGGACAGGGCGAGTCGGACACCCGTGGCTGTGGAGAGCAACCCACGCCAGAACGTTGGCCGGTTGTCCAAGGCGTAGTACAGGAAGACGAGGAGAGTGGGCGCGTACCGGGAGAGCGCCCGGACCTCATCGAGAGCCGAGGTGGGAAGATGGTGGAGCACCCCGAGAGAGAACAGGAAGTCTGCGAAGTCGTCGCGGAACGGCATCCGTCGAAGGTCTCCGAGGAAGAAGAGGGCGTTGCCTGCTACACGCAGGTTTTCCCGTGCGACGAAGATCGCCTCAGAAAAGTCGAGGAGGACGATCTCACGGCACCGGTCTTTCAAAAAGTGACTCCAGCGTCCGATGCCGCACCCTAGGTCGCATATCCGCGCGTTTGCGAGAGAACTGATGTCCACGAGGTCGAAGTACTGTTGAAACTCCTTCTCGTACTCCGGGAGGATCTCCGGAAAGCGGCGCCACTCCTCCCCGAAGGTGAACTGGATGTCCCCGGCGAAGCCGTCCCCCGGCTTTTTCCCCGCCCCAGTGGCCGCCCCGGACAGTCGTGCCCTCATGCTGGAGGGCCACTGTTCCGGCGGAAGGAGTACGATCACGTCGTCGATGACCGGGTACACCCGCCCGTCCACCACGATTCGCCGCTCCTCCACCCGTACCTCTGCAGTTCCAAAGATGTCCCGGAGCGACTCCAACTTGTTCCCGTAATAAGGCCGAACCTCCCCGCCGCTCATCGGCCAACTTTCCTGCCCGGAGCGAGCGATTCGTACATCGCCTCGACCTCGGTGACCATTCGTCCGAGGGAGAACCGTTCTTCGGCGCGGTGCCTCCCTGCCTCTCCCATCGTCCTGCGTTTCCCCTCGTCCCTTAATAGTTCCTCCATAGCCGCTGCGAGCCGCTCGGGATTCCGGGACGGGACGAGCCGGCCTGTCTCGCCGTCAACGACTGCCTCCGGGTTCCCACCCACGTCGCATGCGACCACCGGAAGCCCCGCCGCCATCGCCTCCAGGACCGCGTTGGAAAACCCTTCCTGGTGGGACGGATGGACGAATAGGTCCGCCGCCCGGAGAAAGTCCGGAACGTCGGCGCGGGGCCCGGCGAACCGGACGCGAGTCAGGACCCCGAGCTTCCTCGCAAGCGTCCGGGCGGCCTCAAGGGACCCTGCGTCCCGGCCGATGAGCACGCAGGTCGCGTCGGGGAACTCGCCCGAGATCCTCGCCAATGCCTCAACGAGATCGTCGTGTCCCTTGTAGTTGAAAAAGTTGGAGACGCACACCGCCACGGGAGCCCTCGGGGGCAGACCTTCGCGTACGCGGAAGGACGCGATCTCAACCTGCGTCCACGGGGTGATCGGGGCTACCCCGTTATAGATACGCCGGAACTTCTCTTCCCTGTGCCGCTCCGTCTGCTCGACCTCCCGGCGGACGGCGTCAGAGTTCACCATGACTATGTCGGCCAGCAGGCTCCCGACCCTCTCGAGGTGGAAAAGGAGCGGGAACGCCGCCTGGTAGAAGGTCCCGGACCGCTTGCTGACGATGACGCGGGGGACGCCCGCGAGGCGCGCGGCCATCGGGCCGAGGATGTTCGCGGCGGGGAGGTAGGCATGCACAATGCACGGGGCCTCCTTGCGGAATATCCGGACGAGCCTGCCGAGCGCCCGCGTGTGCTCGGCGAGACCCGGGCGGAACCGCCTCGCATGCGACGGGTCGCCCATCACGGTCACAGGAAGCAGTTCCCGGAACGCGGGCAGGAGCGCTCCCCCCCCCGCGGTGGTGACCAGGAGGGGGGAAAACCGGGAGCGGTCCAGCAGGCGGGCCAGGTAGAGGACATGTCGCTCAGCGCCGCCTGCCTCGACGTTCGGTAGCAGGAACGCGATTTTTATCTTCGGATCCGTCGCTACTGCCTCCGGAAGACGTACTCGTTGTTGCCGAGACGCCCGAGGCACGTCACGAGATTCTGCAACAAGAAGCCTCGGCTGCGAAGGAACGAGAAGATCTCTTCCGGTTTCGCCACATCGAAGGGGTATCCTCCCAGCCAGTCGATCCAGTCGTGCCAAGGGCTCATGCCGCGCTCCCCGGCTTTCCACCAGTTCCGGAGCGGCATCTTCCCCTGCGACAGCAACTTGACCATCCTCAGGAGCTCCCAGGCAAGGGGGATGGGAAAGAAGAGGGGACCGCGCAGCCGGCGCGGGGTATGGCAATACAACTTCTTGACCTTCTTCCAGATCTCGCTTTTTTTCCCCTGGTCGTTGTAGATCGCGAGGGCGAAGAGGCCCCCCGGGGCGACGCGGCCCGCCGCGTTTTCGATCGCCCCCCACATGTCCCCCGTGTGGTGGAGCACCCCCCAGGAGTACACAACGTCGTATTCCCCCAGCGAGGAGACGAAGTCTCCGTCCAGGACGGAACCCTCGAGAACCGCCCACCTTGGGTCGTCGGGGAAATACCGCTTCCGCAGTTCCCGTGTGCACGTCACGCTCTGAGGATCATAGTCGAAGGAGCACACCCGGTCCGCACCGAGACGCATCGCCGCCAGTGAGAACAGCCCACTCCCGGAACCGATGTCGAGGAAGTTCTTCCCGGTGAGCCGGTCGGTCTCGAGCAGGCCTCGCATCGAGCAGCACGCCGCCTCGATGCGGTCGTCGTTCAGCCATTCTAGGAAGTTCCGCCAGTTCTCCCCGAAGGTGAACCGATCCCCCGCGGCGACCTCACTGGCATGGCCCAAATCGGTTTTAGCTACCATTCTTCTCCCTGCTGCCGACGGAGTCTCCGGAAATCTTATCCGATCGCCGCCCGGCGATGTCCAGAAATCTTCATCAAAACTGCTAAAATACGAACCGTGCCCCTCCCGAGGAAAATCCGATGCGGGTGATGCAGCTGGTGCAATCCCTTGCCCGGGGCGGTGCCGAGCGTCTCACACTGGAGCTTTCGGTGGGTTTGAGGGAAGCGGGGCACGAGGTTATCGTCGTCACGCTGCAGGACGAGAATGCACACGACGAGCCGGAATACGCCTCGGTGGAGAAGCGCTCGCTGATCGCCGGAGAGAGTTTCCGGTGGCCTTGGTATCTCCCACGGGCAGCGGTCCGGCTATCGGCGCTCCTCAGGGCGTGGAAGCCCGATCTCGTATTTACCCACACGCAGAATATCGCCGTCGCGGCGGCGCTGGCCATCCCCGGTCCCCGCGTCGTTCAGGTCTTCCACAGCTACTGGGAGGCGATGGGCGGAACTCCTGCGCAGCAGTGGCGCCGCCGGATGCTCGCGCAATGGACGTTCGGACGTCTCGGGCGCCGGGGCGTCGTCGTCGCCCAGCCGCTGGTCGAAAACTCGGTGCGTCATCTGGGTTGCTCCCCGGACCGGATCCGGTGCGTCCCCAACGGAATCAGGCTAGACCGGTTCCCGTTCACGTCCCGCGCTGTGGCCGCCGCCCATCCACGCATCGGTACCGTGGGGTCGCTGACCGAATTCAAGCGTCCGGACATTGCTATCCTTGCCTTTGCCCAACTCAAGGAAAGGATGACGGGGGCCCGGCTGGCGATCGTGGGGGAGGGGCCGCTCCGCCCCGAACTGGAAAGACTGCGCGGGGAGCTTGGTCTGACGGGGGACGTGGAACTCCCCGGCGTGTGCTCCGATGTCCCTGCCCGCCTGGCTTCCTGGGATCTCTACTGGCAGATGAGCCGGTTCGAGGGGTTGTCCCTTGCGGTGGCGGAAGCGATGGCGACGGGTGTCCCCGTCGTCGCCTCGGACGTTCCGGGATTACGGGAAATGATGTCGGATGGGGAAACGGGCCTGCTGGTCCCCTCCGGGGATGTCCGTGGGCTCGCGGAGCGGTCCGCGGAGCTGCTGGCCTCCCCCGCGCGGTACAACGGGATCGCCGCGGCCGCAAGGGCGTACGTGGAACGCAACTGTGATTTTCGACGCACGGTCGCGCAGTACATGGAGGTCTCCACGGACGTCGTCTCCGGGCGCTGGTGAGGGACCGGGGCGCGCTCCGTTGAAGAAACTGGTAAAATTACGGGAGAATTCGGGAACCATAAGGGCGGGAAGGTTGGCAAAGGAGCAGGAGAGGGAGATCATCATCAGGCCCGAGGGTGGCCTGAACCGCTACTGGCGGGACTTCTGGCAATATAGGGATCTTCTCTCCTTCCTCACTTGGCGCGACGTACTGGCGAGGTACAAACAGACGGTCCTCGGTGTGGCGTGGAGTCTCATCCGCCCGATCGTCACCATGGTCGTGTTTACTTTGGTGTTCGGCAAGCTTGCAGGGCTTCCTTCCGGGGATGCTCCATATCCCGTTCTCGTGTACGCGGCGCTCCTTCCGTGGCAGTTCTTTTCCGTCTCCGTCTCCGAGTCAGGCAATTCTCTGGTGAACAACGCCAACCTTATCACCAAGGTTTACTTCCCACGACTCATCATACCGATCGGGGCCCTTGCCGTCGGACTGGTCGATTTCCTTGTGTCCGTCGTGGTGTATGCGGGGCTGATGGCGTACTACGGTTTCCTTCCCGATTGGCGGATCGCGACGGTCCCGCTGTTTCTCCTCCTGGCCATTGGGGTGTCCCTGGGTTTCGGTCTCTGGTTTGCGGCGCTCATGGTGAAATACCGGGACTTCCGGCATGTCCTGCCGTTCCTCGTTCAGGTCGGCCTGTTCCTCTCCCCGGTGGGGTTCAACAGCGCCATCGTCCCGGAAAAATGGCGAATTCTCTATTCTCTTAACCCGATGGTAGGGGTGATCGACGGGTTTCGCTGGGCGCTGCTGCGTGGGACCACGCCGCTATACCTCCCAGGCGTTTTTCTTTCCGTTGGGCTGACCTCGATTGTCCTGTGGGGGGGGATCCGATACTTCCGTCGGACCGAGCAGGCGTTTGCGGATGTCATCTGAATGAGCGCCATCATCGTTGAGGGACTGGGCAAACGGTACCTTTTGAGCCACCGGGGCCGAATGGTCGAAGGATATCTCCGTGATGCGATCACCTCGGCGGCTCGCTCACTCGGTCGTGCCCTGTCGCTCCGCGGAAAGGGATCCGGCGACGAACGCGACGAAGAGTTCTGGGCCCTGTCGGATGTCTCTTTCCGGATCGAGGAGGGAGAGCGTGTCGGAATCATCGGGCGCAACGGAGCCGGGAAATCCACGCTGCTCAAGATCCTTAGCCGGATCACCCGTCCGACGACGGGGGAGGTGAGGATTCGAGGTCGCGCGGCGAGCCTCCTTGAGGTGGGAACGGGATTCCACGGTGAGCTCACGGGACGGGAGAACATCTTCCTCAACGGAGCCATCCTCGGGATGACCAAAGCCGAGATCCACAGGAAGTTCGACGCGATCGTGGATTTCTCTGGGGTGGAACGGTTTCTCGACACCCCGGTGAAGCGGTACTCCTCCGGGATGTACGTCCGCCTGGCGTTCGCCGTCGCGGCCCATCTGGAATCCGACATCCTCCTCGTCGACGAGGTGCTGGCGGTCGGGGATGCGGAATTCCAGAAGAAGTGCCTTGGGAAGATGGAGGACATCGGGAAGGAGGGCCGGACGGTCCTCTTCGTCAGCCACAACATGAACGCGATCGAGCAATTGTGCACGAAGTGCTTACTGCTGGACAAGGGGCGGCTTGCCTTGCAGTCCAACGATGTCCGTTCGGTCATTACCGATTATCTGTATGGTTTCGAGAGCGGACCTGCGGTGAGCGAGTGGTCCAGTTCCGGGGAGGAGTTCCGAAACCCCTGGTTCCGCCCGGTCCGCTTCGCGATCACGGATGGCCGGGGGCGGAAGCGCCCGATGCCGGTGGCAAACAACGAAGAGGCCTGGATCTGGGTCGAGGGAGAGATCACGGAGGCGGACCCCGCGCTCAAGGTAGGATACGCCATATTCTCCGATGACGGTTTGCTCCTGTACTGGACATTCCACACCGACCTTCCCGAGAGCAAGTGGCCTGCCCTCGGGAAGGGCACGTGGATCCTGCGGAGCAGAATCCCCCCCAAACTGTTGAATGAGGGGTCGTACCGCGTCGAACTGATCGGGATGCTCCATCGCAGAATATGGTTGTTCGAGCCCGCCGTGAACGCGCCGGGGATCTATATGACGATCTGGGGGGGGTTGAGCAATTCCCCTTACTGGATGGAACGTCGGCCAGGGTTGTTTGCACCCGTGATGGAATGGACTGCTTCTCCTGCGGGGTCTGCTTGAGGTCGTGGCGGGTAGCGGCTTGGCAGTGACGGTGTCGGTGGTCATCCCCACCTGGAACAGCCGGGCGACCCTCCGTATCGCCGTGCAAAGCGCCTTGGCGCAAACCATACCGCCATTGGAGATACTCGTCTGCGACGACGGGTCGACGGACGGCAGCGAGGAGGTTGTCCGCGCGTTTGGCGATCCACGGGTCCGGTGGATCCCTGGAAGTAGAGGAGGCAGGCCGGCCATTCCGAGGAACCGGGGAATCGAGGTGTCGCGTGGATTTTGGATCGCGTTCCTCGACCACGACGACGAGTGGGTTCCGGAGAAGCTCGAAAAGCAGTTATCGCTTGCCGCGACGAGCGGTTGCCGTGCGGTGTCTTCGAATGCATGGCGCAGGCTTCCAGGGGGAGGAGTGGAAGGCACGCTGCTATGCAACCCGCCCCCCCGCATCACATTTGCCGATCTCCTCGATGTGAACTACATCGTCAGCAGTTCCGCAGTCGTGGAGAAGTCGCTCTTCCATCGGGCGACGGGGTTTCCGGAAGCCATGGAGATGACGGGAATCGACGATTATGCGTTGTGGCTTCGCCTAGCTACAATGACCGATTTCGCATGTCTTCCCGTCCCGCTGCTGTGGTACAACGACAACCCGCGGGTTACTCTCCGAAGAGTGGACCCCGAACTGGCCGTGCAGCGGGCGAGAGTGTTCTCAGATTTCTTGTCCTGGTCGGAGGGCGGTGGGATCCATGATGTCTTCCAGAGGAAGGTACGGCGACGGGCTGCCCGAGATGAGCGCTCTGCCCGAGGTGGTTTTGTCTGGCGCCTCTTGAAGCATCTGCGCGGACCGCAGGAGCCGCAGTGAGAATCCTCCACACCGTCGAGTCTTACTCCCCCTCGGTCGGAGGGATGCAGGAGGTCGTTCGCCAGCTTTCCGAGCGACTCGCGGCAAGGGGGCACGACGTCACCGTGGCGACATCGAAGATGGGCGGGAGGGAAGGGGATCTGCTGAATAGGGTGCGAATTCGGGAGTTCGACGTCTCCGGGAACCTCGTCGATGGGATGCGGGGCGACGTCTCCGGCTATCGGGAATTCCTCCGGAGCGGGGGCTTCGATGTGATGACGAACTTCGCGGCGCAGCAATGGGCAACCGACGCCGCGATCACGATCCTCGATGCGATACCGTCGAGGAAGGTCCTTGTGCCGACCGGATTTTCCCGACTCTACTTTTCAGAGTATCTGGACTACTTCCGTTCGATGAAGGAATGGATGCGCCGGTACGACGTGAACGTGTTCCTGTCGGAGACGTACCGCGACGCCGCGTTCGCCCGGGAGCACGGGATCCGGAACCGGGTGCTGATCCCGAATGGCGCTGGAGAGGACGAGTTTCTTCGCGGGAGTGGAATCGATGTCCGGGACCGTCTCGGTATTCCGCCGGACGCGTTCCTCGTCCTTCACGTGGGTTCCCACACGGGGGACAAGGGGCACCGGGAGGCTCTGGAGATCTTCCGCCGGGCACATGTCCGGCATGCGGTGTTCCTCATTGTCGGGAACGGGACGGGTGGATGCAATGCGGAGTGCCACGCCACAGCGACGAACCAAAACGTAACGAGGGAATCCCTTTCAGCGGGAAAGCGCGTGATCGTCCGGTCCCTTTCCCGGGAAGAGACGGTGGCCGCTTATCGATCGGCTGATCTCTTCCTGTTCCCTTCGAACATCGAATGCTCGCCGCTGGTATTGTTCGAGGCTGCCGCCTCGGGGACCCCCTTCCTGGCGACGGATGTCGGCAACGCCGCGGAGATCGCGGAATGGACCTCGGCGGGGGTGATTCTGCCCACCGACAAGAGGAGGGAAACGGAGAGGAAGGAAGGCGGTCTCCCTCCACGCGTCCGCCGCCTTGCCTCCGCGCTTCTGCCGTTCCTTTCCCTTCCGATCCCCGCCGGCCACTCCAGAGCGAGGACGAAGGAGTCGGCGAGAGTACTGGAGAGGCTCTACGCCACCCCCGAAGAGCTCAGGCGCATGGCGGATGCCGGCAGCAAAGCGTGGAAGAGCCGGTTCACCTGGGAGAAGATCGTCCTCCAATACGAGGCGCTCTATGCGTCACTGACCTGCGCGCCTCTCGGAGAGGCCGGAGGGCGGTCCTATGACCCGTCGGGAGAAATGCGTTGATCGTCGTCAAGCTCATGGGGGGGCTCGGGAACCAGATGTTCCAGTACGCCGCGGGGAGGAGCCTATCCCTTCGTCTCGGGACGGAGCTGAAGATGGACCGGTCGTTCCTCGACGGTCCGCAGACGGGGAATACCCCGAGAAGTTACGAATTGGGCGGCTATTGCGTGAGGGAGGATTTTGCCGATTCCCGCGAGGTGGCGGAGTTGAACGGCAGGAAGGCAACACGCTGGCAAACCGCTCTCCTCCGACTCCGGCAGGAAGCGGGGCTCTCCCGGTACCGGCCCAACGTCCTGCGGGAGAAGGGTTCCCGTTTCCAGCCGGAGTTCCTTACCGTGTCCGGCGATGTGTACATGGAGGGGTACTGGCAGTCCGAGAAATACTTCTCCGGGGTCTCCGACGTGATCCGGCGCGAGTTTTCGATCCGCCTTCCCCTGGAAGGAAGGGACGCCGAGCTGGCCGATGCCCTCGAAAGAGAGGATTCCGTTTCCGTCCACGTCCGGCGGGGGGATTACGTTCAGCAGCCGGAGACGATGCAGTTCCACGGAGTGTGCGGGGAGGAGTATTACCACAGGTGCATGGACATCGTGTCGCAGAGGATCCGGAACCCCCACTTTGTGGTATTCACGGACGAGCCGGGATTGGCGAGGGAGGGTTTCCGGACGCGCCACCGCGTCACGTTCATCGACTGGGATGCGCCTCGCCCGGGATCCACGGACCTTGAACTGATGTGCAGGTGCCGGCACCACGTCCTTGCCAACAGTTCCTTCAGCTGGTGGGGCGCATGGCTGGGGACAAGCCCCGGGAACATCGTCCTTGCACCCGCGCGCTGGTTCAACAATCCGGAGATGGACACGAGGGACTTGCTCCCGGTGTCATGGGAGCGGGTGTGACGTGAAAGCGCTCCCGATGGTACCGGGCGGGGGAGATCGCCCACGGGTGACGGTCCTATTGCCCGTCCACAACGGCGGCGCGTACCTCGATGCCGCCGTCCGGAGCATCCTCGGCCAGACCTTCCCTGACTTCGAACTCCTGGCGATCGACGACGGTTCCACCGACGGAAGCGGCGAGGTGTTGCGAGGCTACCGGGATCCCCGCCTGCGGCTCCTCGAGAACGGCCGGAACCTGGGGCTGGTGGAGACGCTCAATCGGGGTCTTACCCTCTCACGGGGCGCATACATCGCGCGGATGGACTGCGACGATGTGAGTCTGCCGGAGCGCTTCGCGCGTCAGCTTCGATTTCTCGATACCCACCCGGACATCGGGGTCCTAGGTACCTGCGGAGAACGGATTAACGAGGATGGGAAAACGGTAGCACCCTTTTGTCAACCTCTTCGGCACGAGGCCATCCGCTTCTGCCTCCACTTCTTCTGTCCCCTGACGCATCCTTCTGTGATGATGCGGAAGGGGGTGGTCCTCGGGGCCGGAGGGTATCTGCCAGGCGGGCCGCCTCTCGTGGGTGAACGTGTCCCGGAGGATTACGACCTCTGGTGGCGGTTGAGCACGACGACCCGGTTCGCTAATCTGCCCGACTGTTTGCTCTTATTGCGCAAGCACGCGGGGACAGTCACGGCGCGTTACATGGACGAATTCCGATTCCAGGCGGCGAGGATCAACCGTGAGCGGATCGAGATGCGGTTGGGGGAGGGTGTACGGGAGGAGGTCGCTGAAGCGATGATGTCCCAGCGTTACGAACCGCCGGACCTGGCGAGAGAGGTCTTCAGGACGATCATCCGGCTCTACCGCTCTTTCGTGGAAGAAGGGTTGCCGGCGGAAGCGGCGAAGGAGATCCGCCAAGAGGTGTGCGAGCAACTGGCGCGTGTCGCGTTATACCGGGGAAACGTCTTCCGCATTCGGGGTCTCCTCGGGGAAATGTCCCGCCTTGACCCGAACTTCCGACATACGAGGAGTCACCTGCTGCGCCGCGTGGAAGCGAAAATGTTCAAGAAACCGATGCCGCACTGATGGGAAAAAGGATATGGCGCCAGATGGCGGGAGGCAGAGAGTGCTCCCGCCGTCGGGCCGCAGCAACAACGATGTTCCTCGTTGCTCTCCTCGCCGCGCTCCTGTTCGTTTCCGCCTATCCTCTCCCCGAAGTAAAGGACGACGCCGTCGAATATCTCACCCTTGCGCGGAATCTTGCAACCGGCAACGGGTTCTCGATGGATGGTTCGACTCCCTCGGTTAATCGCCCTCCGCTGTTTTCCGCGCTGCTGGGCGGCTGGTTCTTCATCACCGGGACTTCCTCCCCTCTCTCCGCCGCGGTCTTTCAATCGCTGCTCCATGCAACCGGCGTGCTGGCAGCGTTCCTGCTGTTCCTCGAGTTGACGCCGTCCCTGGCGTGGGTGACAATGGCGGCGCTGTTCCTCGCCGTGAATCCTCTTCTCGTCACGCGGGCGGCCTTCGTCCTCCAGGAGCCGGTGATCCTCCTCTGCACGGTCGTCGCGGCGCTTCTCTCCGTCCGTCTCCTCCGTTCTCCGTCGGTCCCGGCCGCGGCCACTGCGGGGATCGCCTGGGGTGTCGCTACGATGGCGAAGATCGTGTCCTGGTACGGCCCGTTCCTTCTCATGGGATTCCTCCTCGCCTCGCACAAGAGGGAAGGGGACCGGATTCGCCCCGAAAAGTGGGGGACCTGGCTGATCATGACGCTATGCTTCGCGGGGATCATCGCGCCGTGGACCATCAGGAACTACCACCACTTTGGTAGGTTCATCCTGGTGAACAACGAGGGGAAAGGCATGCTGGAATGGGCGGTTTCGAACGCCGTGATCCCGGGGGAGACCTCCGGGGAAGCCTTCCTGGCCGGCCTGGATGCAAAGGGGGTGCAGGGAAAAACCCGGGTCGGACTCCAGTGGGAGTACGTCCGCGACCACACGCGGTATTTCATGGTTGACCGGATCGCAAGGAACATCGTCCACTTTGCGGCGCCGTCGCGGGACTGGTGGATCGTTACGGGAAGAGCACGTCTGAACGAACACGGGCTGTTGTACCGGGTCATGGCCGTCGTGTTCCACGTCCCGCTCTACCTGCTGCTCTTACTCCGCGGTTGGCAATGGTGGAGGGGGCGGGCGTCTCCGGCCCACGGCTTCCTGGTGTTCCTGTACTTGGCCTACTGGGCCCAGTACGCGCTTATCTACGGCGACCCGAGGTTCGGGATTCCAGTTTACCCGCTGCTGGTGGGGATCGACCTTCCCACGATGCGCTCCACCCCTCGATGAGTTTGTACACGGTCTCTGTCATCTCAGCGATCCCGGCCAGGAGGATCCGTTCGTCCACCGCTGACGGCTGGAGGGGAGAGTCCCCGACATGATACCGGTCCTCTTCCCCATATGGTTCCTTCTCTCCGGTTTTCTGTTCGCCTCCCTTTTCCGCCGGGTGCGCATCCCCTGGATCCACGCGGGGGAAGAGGCTTTTTTTTCCGCGACGGCGGGGCTCGGCGCCATGTCGCTGTCCGCGATGGGATTGGGACTGATGGGATTCGCGGGACCGGGGGCGTTCTCTATCGTGGCAGCGGCTACCGGTGCCTTGGGATTCGCGCTTTGGAGAAGCGTGCGCTCCGGTCCCAAGCCCGCCGGTATTCCCGCCCCGGGCGCCTATGCCTTATGCCTTACGTCTCTCCTGCTGTTGCCGCTTATCTTTCTCCCTCCCTTCTTCTACGACACGCTCCATTACCATTACGGGCTGCCATCGATCTTCCTGCGATCCGGTCATACCGTTCCATTGCCATACGTCGTGGAATCATATTTCCCGCTCGCGGTGGAGATGTTCTACCTCGTCGGGTTGGCGAACGGCGGGTACCTCGGTGCGAATCTCGTGAATATAGTCCTCCTGGCGCTCTGCGGGCTCGGGATCCTTTGTCTTGCGGACCGCATGGGAGAGCGCCGCGCGGG
>Ga0079037_100000216_pt1 | contig 23776 bp, 15 predicted proteins | sample Mud3Dept4metaG_FD_71479 | JGI IMG/M metagenome (GOLD analysis project Ga0079037, IMG submission 71479) | Freshwater wetland microbial communities from Ohio, USA, analyzing the effect of biotic and abiotic controls - Mud 3 Core 4 Depth 4 metaG | ecosystem: Environmental > Aquatic > Freshwater >... | reverse complement strand
GGCAGCGAACTGCCGCTGATCCGAATGGTGCGTGTCTTGATCCTCGGACCTTCAAAGACAAAGAACGAAACCTCGATCATGCCCGCGTCTTCCTTCATGACCGGAGCGACCTGGGCAAACGGATACCCTTCGCTATGGTACAGGGCAAGCATCCTGATGACCGATTCATCCACAATCTCGTCATTCACCGTCTCGACTTCGAAGAACGGCGCCTCCTTAACCAAACGCTTTGTCGATACGGCGCTGTTCCCCTCTATGATGACCGAAAGCTGACGTCCCGGCTCAACCGTAATGGACAGGGTGCCTTCATGATAGGTATACGGACCTGCTACGGGATGATAGTACCTGTCCTTGCGAAGTCTTGCCTGAATCCTTTTAAGTTCGTCTTTGACCATGAACTGATCGTAAACATCTCCTGCGGACAATTTCAGATCGTCGGGCGTAACGACATCCGTGCCATCAACACGTATCCCGGTGATCTTCAGCGGTAATCCCGCCGTGATCGTAACGACAAGTTCCACGCGGTAGGGTTCTTTGGTTTTCTCAGTGCTGATACGGACAACAGCTTCAGGATACCCTGACAGGGCGTATTTTTCCTTCAAGTCACGCTCCACCTCACCTAGTCGGTCATACCGCATGACCTCCCCCTCTTTCATGATCAGCAGATTCCTTACTTTCTTGGCGGAAAGCACCTGATCACCCAGAACAGATACCTTTTGGATCATGTCTTTTTCACGCACCCTGACCATGACATCAGAAGGGTCTCTGTCATTCGTCTCAACCGAGATATCCTCGAAGATACCTTTCAGAAACGCCCTTTTGATGCCGGCCCGCACCTTCCCCACATCGACCTCCCCCCCTTCTCTGATTCCAAGCATATCAAGCATTTCCGCCCGATCAGCAGAATGGAGTCCCTGGACCGTAACCGTCCCTACCGTAGCGGCAACGGCAGGCACGGCAGAGAAAAACAGGTGCAGGTAGAGGTAGAGACAAAACAAAGAGACCGTCCCCTGAGAGGCTTTTCTCCCCATATGGTGCGGTGTTCTGTCGACGCGCGCGCTCAACCTTTATCTTTGCCTTTCCGCCGGCTTCTATTTGAACTCAAAACGGAACCGGACATCTCCACCCGTGATCCCCCGTTCATCCCGCACGCCCACCAGGGAGACGTTCTTGCTCATGAAAAACTCAAGCTTGATGATCTGCTCTTCCAGAGTGCCGACCGCAGTCGTATAGGTGACAAAAACCTTGTCCCCTAACAGCCTCTTGGACACGGTAACCCGCGGCTCAACCGTACCGGTCGATTTTGAAACATACGGATCGACCTGAAAACGGTCCAGACCTGTTATGGAGCGGAGGCGTTCCTCCAGCACGTCCTGCATCTTTCCGGTCACGAACGATGTTGCCTCGCCTGCGCCAATGCCTGCTTCCAGTCCCTTGACGCCGCTGCCGGTCTGCCCTACGGTCAGCAGTGCAAGGACATCCATCTCTTTAAGCGGAGGGTCTGACGACAGAGACATGCTGAAACGGTCCAGCTGGCCCTCAAGGTTCATCTTGATCTTATAGCCCTTTACGACTGTGTCAGCGGCAATCGATATGAAAGGGTTCAGGCGGTTCGGATCGGAAAAATCTGCACTTGCATGAAGGATGTCGAACTCGTTATTCCTGAAAAAGACCTTTCCTTCACTGGTTTCAACCCTGCCGAGGAGCGAAGGACGGTATATCTTGCCCCTGAGGACCATGTCTGCTCCGACCACGGCCCTCGCCACGTTGTTGTCGATGATGATATTGTTCCTGCCGGTGATCTTGATATTCAAGTCGGCCTTTTCAAGGTTGGATATGTCGGCCTTTACGGTTTCGGCCTTCTTTGCCTGAAGCAGCCAGCTTTTCCATTCGATCCGCTCACGGTAGCGAGCCCTGTTGATGTCGATATTGCCTGATACGATCTGTGCTTCAGGCGTCCCCTTGTAGAGCAGATTACCGTCAAAATTGACGCTGAACTCAGGGGAAATGGAACTGCTCACATTCTTCATCTTCGCCTCAACATAAAACCGTGAAAAGGCAAACCTCTTCAGGTACAGGATCCCGGAGAAGTCAAGGTCACCGCCGCCGATCTTGCCGCTAAGGTCCTGCAGCACCACCCGGTCGTTGTCCATGTACAGATACCCTTTGAGATCCGTGATCCTGTGCGCGGGATAATCCTTGAGGCCCACAGAACCGTTGACAAGGGTGATACCGCCGTTGATCTTGGGCCTTTCCCATTCGCCGCTGATGCTGACAACAAAATCAGCATCTCCCTTCAGCACTCCCAATTTTGCGGAAAGGCTCTTGAACGGGGAAAGAGCTGAACTTCCTTCGACCGTAACGTTATAGCTGCTGCCCAGGGCAAGAGAGCCGCTTGCCCTCACGAGCGTATTACCGCTCCGCATGGCGATCCTGCCCAGGGCGATTTCCCGGTCTTTGAGATCAATATTAATCTCTTCTTCATTCGTGAAACTGTAGCCGTACATCGAGAGGACTATATGCTTTATTGCCGCAGCCCCGGCAATATGATTACGGCTGCCGTGAAGGGATACCTTTCCGTTCAGGTTCAGAATAAGATCCTCGGGTATGTCCTTCAGTAAAGCAGTAACGAGAAAGTCGTATCTTCCTGTCTGGAAGTCAGCCGTTGCCTCCCAGGGCATGATGCCGTCAGTGCGCCCCTTTACCGTCATGGTGATCCTGTCATGAATGAGTTTCGCCCTGGCCGTGAACTCGTTATTTCTGAGTGCAGCGGTTATGACACCCGTACCGAGCGGTTTTCCCCTGAGCACCCCTTCTATCATCCGCGCTTCAAGGGTTACTGACGGGTTGTCGAACGTGCCCTTGCCCTCGGATGAGAGACTCGCGATGACTTCCCCCTTGAGGGGCCGCTGTATGACGTCACTGAGACGAATGCGGCCGGATGAAGCCGTAAAGGAAAAGGTATCATCCGGATAGATGGTGAATTCACCGTGAACGGCTGATTCTCCCTGTTTCGCAGTTATGCGCGTAATATCTATCTTCGATGATGCGTACCTGAAGTTGAATGCAGCACTGTCGACCGGGACGTTATAGATCACAGCCTTGTCGCACGAGACCTCTGCCCTGACATCAGGGAGGTTTTCCGTTCCTTCCAGTCTCGCGGTGCCTGACAAGCGTCCGCTGCCGGAGAACGGGGGATAGAATATCTTTACGAATGCTCCGGCATCGACATTCTTCAGAACTGCACGCAGCCCCCACGCAGGTTTTGCCAGATCAAAGAGCATCTTGGCCTCTTTGAACGCGACATCGCCCGACAGAGCCAGCGTCTCGGGCCTCCTGCCTGCTGAGAGTTCCTTGACCTGAAGCAGGTTCTTCCGGTAACTCAGGTCAGCGGTAATGTTCCCGGCAGAATAGACCTTGATTGACGCATCAGTTATACTGATCCTGCCGGTAAGCACCGGATCATCAAACGTGCCGGTGATCTTCCCGTTGAACTCAGCCGGCCCCTTCAGGTGCTCAAAATATGGGGAAGACAGATCATTCACATCAGATGTCGTCAGCGCGCCCTTCAGGTCCAGCGTCTCATTGCCGATATCGACCATGCCGCCCGCGACCGCCGTAGTCTTCCCGGTCTTCAGCGTCACATCCGACAGTGCAAGCATATCCCCTTCAAGGCTGTACATACCCGTCAGGGTCTTCACCCTGCCGAGCACATCGTTTCCCGCCTCACTGCTCACATAGTCGAAATGTCCTTGAGGAGCAAACTCAGGGCCTGCATGGCGCAGCGTTCCATTCACCTTGCCTGAAGGAATACCCGGGTCCCAGCCGATAAGTTTGAAGAGCGGCTTGCTGTCCGCATGTTCGAAATCAATATCGAGGGTGAACCGGTCTACCGTAGGCAGCGTTATCGATGCCGAGGCCTTTGCCTGGCCAAGGTACAGAGAGCCGACACCTTCAACAAAGCTCAGGGTCCCCTTTCCATATACCACCCTGCAGGTTACCGTGTCGATATCGACATCGTACAGGTTACCGTCTGTCATGGTCGCCATCCCCTGCGCTGCGACGTCTTTCACGGGGCCTTTGATCTCTCCCTTAAACGTGACCTTTCCCTCAAGCCGTTCTTCAACCTCCAGAAGTTCCATCAAGGTCTCAAGATAGAAATTCCCTGCAAGGGAAAGATCCACCGTGACGTCGTCCTTTTTATAATCGACCGTGCCGTCCACCTTAATCTCGCCGTCCCCGCTCTTTTCCAGGTTGAACAGCTTCTTGATCATGGCAACAACGATATTGGCAGAAGATTTTGCGGTTGCCTTACCGTCGGCATATTCGCCTGAACTCACCACACTGGAGCCCAGGACATCCAACGCCGCCCGGTGAATACTCACCGTATCCCCCTTTATTGACAGACGAGCCGAAACTCTGCCAGCGATCTCCGGCAGTCCTTCCCGTGCGACCTGGAGGGCATTGGTATCAATCATTATCCGTTGAACTTCGCCAAGAATCACTTCAGCCTGCAGCCCGGTCACACTGAACTGTGTTTTGAGCCCTTCAAACCGGAATCCCCCGGATCCTCCCTGCACTTCCACAGCCAAAACCTTCACCTTGATTGCGTCCTTACGTGGTTTGGCAAGGTATTCCTGTATGCTCTTCTCCATTGCCCTGACCTGCTCCTCATCGGCACGGACAATGGGCTCCTTGATAACAAGCCTCCGGATGGTCACGGTCCTGCTGATCAGCCCCGACAGATCAAGATATGCCTTGACCCTTTTCGTAAGGAGTAATTTTTCTCCTCTTTCGTCAAATACCTTCAGGTCCTTTGCCTCAACGAACAGGGGAAAAATATTGACATAGATTTTGGACGCGATAACCTTTTTCCCTGTTGCAGCTTCAAGCTCCGGCAGGACCAGCTTTTTCAGTGCGTTCGAGATATGCGGTCCCCTGAGCACAATGGCCAGGATGCCCAGGATAATGACTCCCGCAATAAGGGCAGAGCGTTTTTTCAGTCTTTGAGCGTTTTCCATAGTCCTGTCATCAGTTCATGCACAGTCACCGCAGAAGCCTTTCCGCCGTTTTCCTGCACCAAAAAAACATCCTGCGCAAGCCCTGCCTCGGTGTTTATCCTTGCAGAGATGATGTTGACTCCGCTTTCATAAAACACCCGTGAGATGTCATACAACAATCCAATCCTGTCCTGCGAAAATATCTCGATAACCGACAGTGATACCATTGATTCATTGTCGATATCGATGAAAACGCCGTACAGGTCATGCCCAGCGCTTGTTCGTCTGACCGGTTCGAAACATTTTCTGCCCAGAACAGCGTCCTCGAGTCCTCTGGCGAGATCCTGCTCGCACCCTTCCCACCAGAAGTCATTCCAGTTTGAGACTGAGATTTTATCAATTACAATTCCCGTCTTTCCAGTAAATATTCTTCCGTGAACGATATTTAGCCTTTTCATGGACAGATACCCCACAATTCGCGAGAAGAGTCCCGGGGAGTCCGTCGCACATACGGCGATATCGGTCACGCCGTCAGCCTTGCAATCTATGCGCATCGAGAAGCCCTTCTCTCTGCCCCTCGCAAACAGCATAAAATCTTCCTTCAGGATTGCCTGAGGTGTTGCGATCAGATATCTGTCCGACATCTCATGAATGAATGCCGCGATCTCAGCCTGTTCCTTTCGCGGAAAAGAGGCGATAATGCTTCCAGGCTGCTTTGCCAGGATCTGCCGGTATCCCGCAAGATAGCGCTCGGTATTTTCATACAATTCGCCCAGGAGAGATGCCTTCCATGCTGTCCAGAAGCCCGGGTTCACCGCTGACATATCAGCGTAGGTGATGAGGGAGATGGCCTTCAGGGTCTCACTGTCTCCGACCGTCTCTGCAAAAGAAGCGATGACTTCCGGGTCCGAAACCTCCCGTGTCATGGCGACCCTCGACATCAAGATATGGTTTCTCACCAGGGTCTCGATCCTCTTCCTTTTCTTCGGGTCAAAACGGAACCGCTCCATAAGGGATTTGAGGCGTTTATATCCTTCCTCTTCATGATGCCGGCCGGCTGCTTTTCCGATGTCATGGAACAGGATTGAAAGAAACAGTACATCGGGCTGCTCCACGCCCTGCATGATACCCCTGAGCGGAGAAAGACTCCTCACCGTGGTCGTCCTCAGCCGCTCCAAATTGCGGATAGCCACGAGCGAATGTTCATCTACCGTATACAGGTGGTACGGTTCGTGAACCACAAGTGATCTCAGCGCCCCGAACTCGGGGATGAACCTGCCGAGCACGCCCGTCTCATGCATCTCCCTGAGCGTCTCATATACACGGTTCCCTTTCATGATCTCCAGGAAATAGTGGACCGCCTCAGGATTATTCTTGGTCCGTCTGTTGATGCGCAGGAGGCTCTCCCGTATGCGTTCGCGCAGGGCGTGGCTGAAGGGCTTTCCTGTCTTTGCGTAATAGTAAAATGCCTCCATCATTTTTTCAGGTCTGCTCAGGAAAAGGTCATCTTTTGAGGCTATGATCTTATTGTCTGACAGGAGAAAATCCGGGGACAGCTTCTTCCGGCTGAAGTCCCTGAAGATTGGGGTATATTCCCTGCTGCAGAGAACCATGATCCTGTGTGAAATGTCCCTGACGATCCGGCTCTTGAGATAGTAGTAACGCATCATGCGTTCTGCGCCGCTGAATTTTTTCGTGTCAATGAACCCAAGACATCCTGCAACCGCTTTCTGATACTCAAAAGAAAGGACATCATTTTTCCGTCTGCATTCGAGGTGGAGACAGAACCGGGCCTGTATCAGAAAGTCATACGCCCCAAGAAGGCGGCGATGATCCTGGGGAGAGATCAGCGTCCGCAGGCCTTCAATATTCTCTATTTTATGGACGACCTTTGAGAGCCAGAAGATCGTATGGATGTCCCTGAGTCCGCCGTCCCCTTCCTTGATATGTGGTTCGAGCAAATATATCGAGTCGCCGGAGCTGAGGTGGCGTTTTTCCATCTCTTTAAGCTTTTCCGACACGAACTGCCGCTGCTTCCTGAACGCTATTAACGGATAGACATCCTTCCTGAACTGTTCGTAGAGCTTTCTGCTGCCTGCAAGATACCGCGACTCAAGCAGGGTCGTCCTGGTTCGGACATCCCTGAAGGCCTCATCAAGGCATTCCTTTGTAGTCCTGAATGCGTGACTGATATCGATCTTTTCATCCCAAAGCCGGTAGAGGATATGTTCAGCTACCCCTGCATTGTCCCTGTTCGGGGCATAGAACATGATGTCGATGTCAGAAAACGGCGCCAGTTCTCTTCTTCCGTATCCTCCTGTCGCCAGGAGCAACAGGTTCTCAGGGTTTCCCATATCCCGGAATATGCCGCTGATCAGGTCATCCATATAGGCTGTGTACTGCTCCGCAAGCCGCCTTCCCATGAGTCCCAGGCCCATCCATGAAGCTATCATTTCCCGTATGGTCTCACTCATACTTTCAGGGCCATGACCCAGTCATGATGAGCCCCTAAAGACAAAAAAGTCTTTTGATTTAAGTAGGTTATATTCATTTTGTCCTTATAAATATCATACCCGATGCAATGGTCAATAATACAGTCAAAATATCTCTTGACATCATCATATCATTATAATATTATGTTTTTATGATTTCGCCAGAAAATATAAGTCTGAACAAAATGGTTGATAGGTACAATCAGGAGAAGCTCTACATTCAACTTACGAGAATACTCCTTGATGAAATCCGCTCGGGAAAATGGAAACTCAACGACAAAATACTATCTGAAGAGGAGCTGAGCAAGAAATATAGCGTGAGCAAGATCACGGTTCGCCAGGCAATCAACAATCTGACCTCAGACGGCTACCTTATGAAGATCCAGGGTAAAGGGACGTTCGTGACAAGCACGCTCCCTGTTGTTGGCGTAGCCATGAGGACTATATTTACGGAAGAGATGTTCGGAAAGGAGGTGAAAGCGGAAAAGGAAATCCTGTTCAGGGGCATCAAAGAGGCTTCGGGAGAAATCAGGTCATATCTCAGGACCGATGGAGATATTTATTACCTCCTGTCCAGACGACTGCTGAACGGACTTCCAGCCTATTTCGATGAATCTTTCATCCCTTACCGCATAACGCCCGAAATAGACACCCTCGACCTCAGCAGCACGTCACTCTACTTCTTTCTTCAGGAAAAAGCGCTGAAAAAGGTCTTTAAAGTCATCCAGACGGTTGAAGTGTCTCAGGCGACAGGGGATTCAGCACGATACCTTGATCTGGACGAAGGTGTTGCCGTGCTTGTTGTGCACCGGCTGCTCCTCAGTTCTGATAATGCACCTGTGGCTTATACAAAACTGCAGGGACGAAGCGACAGCTACAAATTTCAGACAGAGTTCGAAAGACTTAGGTAAATGATAAAGGAGGTTTCAACATGAGTTTTCCGAGACGGTTGTACGAATTTCTTCAGGCAGGGTCAGTTGCCTATGCCAAATGGGACTACGAGGTCTCCATGAACATCCTCAGGAATCGCAAGAAGCTGCTTTTGCTTCTCATCATGCTTCTGCCGATCCTGGCAGTATCATCGCTGCATGCCGCAGACATGATCGGCGGCAAGACAGCCTATGCCCCGGCACACTATTCAAACCTTATTTTTATTGTATCCATCGCAGTCGGTCTTGCAGCAGGTCTGATCACCGGGTGCATCGGTGCGGGAGGCGGCTTTATCATCACCCCTGCCCTCATGGCTGCAGGCGTCAAAGGCATCCTTGCCGTAGGCACGGACGTCTTTCACATCTTCGCAAAGGCCATCATGGGAACAACTGTCCATAAGAAACTGGGCAATGTCTCGGTAAAACTGGCAGTCTGGTTCCTCGTCGGTTCAGGCGTAGGAACCTTTGCCGGAGGCGCCATTAATAAGGCCCTGTACAACAAGGACCCTTTGTTGAGCGAGGCATTTATCAGCACGGTCTACGCGGTACTGCTTGGGTTCCTCGGCTTTTACGCATTCATCGACTTCATGCGTTCGACAAGGAGCGGTTCCGGAGGAGGCGCACACAGCGGCCCGGACACCACGCCGGTTCTTGCCCTGAAACTGCAGAGCGTCAAAATTCCTCCTTTTATAACCTTTGACGAACACCTTGTAGTGGGCGGCAAAAAGATCTCTGCCATCTTTCTTATTATGGGCGGCTTCGTGGTCGGCATGCTTGCTGCGATCATGGGCGTGGGAGGCGGCTTCATCACCTTCCCGATGTTTGTTTACCTTTTCGGCGTCTCTGCCGGCACCACCGTCGGAACGGACATACTCCAGATCATCTTTACCGCAGGCCTCGCCTCCATCGCGCAGTATGCGATCTATGGCTATGTCTTCTACACGTTGGCAATGGGTATGCTCATCGGCTCACTTATCGGCATCCAGGTCGGCGCTCTCGTCACCAAGGTCGTCAAGGGAACGCACATCCTCGGGTTCTACGCAGTCTCGATCATCGCCGGCTTCATTAACCGGGCAAGCACTTTGCCCAAAAAGATGGTCGAACTGGAATATATCAATATGTCAACATCAGTGGTCAGCGGCATCGAATTCGTCGGCAACATCATATTCTGGATTGTTGTGAGCATATTCGGCATATGGGTCATCAGCAAATTCATTACAAATATTGGCAAGCTGAGGGGGGAGGAATAGTCATGGTAAAGACAAACAAAACATCATTAATGATCGGAGCAGTTCTCGCTGCATCGTTCTTCGGCGTGCTCCTTCTCATCTTCTCTCCCATCTTCGGCGACGGCAGGAACGGCCTCACTTACGCGGATGAGATGTTTAACACGCTCTCAAAAGGCTCTTCCTATTTTATCCCGGAACTTCAGAAGAACAGCGAGAACTTCAAGGGCCAGACACTTTCAGTCAGGATCAGCGCTGCAAAGCCGGATGACAAGCCGGGCGACACTGAAAAAAGGATCGAAAACATATCTAAGGTCCTCACAACTGCAGGAGCCAAGATCGAAGTAACCGGAACAGACATGAAGATCGAGGGTGACCTTGGAGCGATCCTCGTCTCAGCACTGCAGGATTCCGACGCCATGTACAAAAACCAGGGAGATGCCATAAAAGCCCGGTACGGCGCAGACGACGAAAAAAAGATCTTCAGGCAATGGTATAACGCATTCACATCCATGGACAAGGCCCTGAAGAAGGATGGCAAGGTCGAGCAGGCCAAGGTCATCTCCGATGTAACAAAAAAAGCTGTCGAGACCGCCTACAACTACTACAAGGTGGAAGCGGTCAAGGTGAAGGACAAGGCAGTGCTCATGACCGCCCTTCTTGTATTTTACGTTGCCTACACCATGTGGTGGGGGTTTGCCATCTACTACATCTTTGACGGCGTCGGCCTTTCGATGAGTAAGGCAAAACACTAATCCAACATTACCGGAGGTTCATTATGAAGATATTAGTTCCCGTAGACGGCTCACAATTCTCGATGGCGGCTCTGGATGTGGCCCTTGACTACGCAAAGTCAAAAGGCGCAAACATCTGCCTGATCAACGTCATGCCGTACATCGAGGCGGTAGACCTCGAGATCTCGGCCCATGAACGTGAGAAGGTCATACAAAGCATGGAAAAGCGTGCTGAGTATGTTGTCCAGCAGGCATGCGGCATCCTGGCAGGCAAGGATGTCATAGCCACCTGCAGGCATATCGTGGCGTCCTCTTCGATTCCTGACGCGATCATCGATTTTGCCGAAAGTGACAAGGTTGATCTCATCATAATCGGCAGCAAGGGGCTCAGTCAGTCATCGCGGTTCAAGATGGGCAGTGTTGCTGCAAAGGTCGTGAAACACAGCCCTTGCTCGGTTTATGTAGTAAAGATATAATACATTTCAGGAAATGAGGGCTTGCAGAGCCCTCATTTCCTGAAAAAACTATGCCGGCAAACGATCTCTCTCCATCAGGCACCTCATTCAACAGGCGATTCGGCCTCTTTTTCGATTTTATCTACCGCTCTCTGGCCCGTCACCCAAAGAGAAATGTCGCGATCCTGTCCGCGGTCTACCTGGGAGTTGTCCTCCTGTTCGGCTGGCAATTCACTGTTACGGTAAAAGACGTTGTGACAGATGAGTTTAACCAGCAGCAACTCGTATTGGCACAGACCGCAGCCGAGCAGATATCCCATCAATTCTGGATGTTCAAAAAGGAACTGACCCTCCTGAGCCTCTCTCCTGAAATACAGGGGGCAGACAATGCTGCCCGGGCCCGCCGCATGCAGATAGCCTATGAAAGTCTTGCCACAGAGGGGGCAAGTGCAATAGCATTTCTTGATGCTACCGGAGAGACCGCATATATAATCGATGCGCTCGGTCTCAGAAATGAGAGGGGCATTCCCTCCGGTGCTGCTCTGCTGCCCTGGGCCCGGGATAAGAACAATCGCGGAACCTTTTATATCAGTGAAGTTTCCCCCCCGGCAGGCGATTCTGATGTAAAACATATGCTGTTGAACATAGCCATGCCGGTATGGAAGGGTGTGGGAAAATATCCCGATCCGGCAACGGCTACGTTTTCCGGTCTTCTCCTCATCGTTGTGGACGTCAGTTCGGTCATCCAGCAGTTTACCGATGGGATAAAATCCGGGAAAACCGGCTATGCCTGGGTCATAGACAGCAATGGCACATTTCTGCATCACCTTGAGCGAAGTCTCATCGGGAAAAACGCATTTGAGGCCCGTAAGGAAAAGAAGTCAACCATTTCGTTCGCCAGGATCAACGAGATCCAGAAGAAGATGATGCTTGCAGGCAAGGAAGGCACGAGCTGGTACGAGTCAGGATGGCACCGCGGAGTCGAGGGAAAGATCCGGAAACTGATCGCGTACTCTCCCATCGTTCTGGACGACGCACCGGAGAAGAGAATTTGGTCTGTCGCGGTCGTGGCACCTGTCAGCGAGGTCGAAGAGGCGATCCATAATATCCAGATCAGGCAGTTCCTGTTCCAGTTCTTCATCGTGGGGATCATCCTTCTCGGGGCACTTTCTCTCACCGCGGTCATGGCAAAATGGTCTTCCGCCCTGAAGCATGAAGTGGCAGTCCGGACGATTGAACTCAAAAAATCCGAACAGAAGTACCGGTCACTGATCGAAAATGCTGAAGACATCATCTTTACCATCGACAGGGAAGGCAAATTGCTGTCCATGAACAACTATGGCTGCACTTTTCTCGGAAGGTCAGCCGACAACAGTATCGGCCGTAACATCGCAGAAATTTTTTCGTGGCCAACAGCCGAGATGCTGCTGACAACCATCAAGGAAGTCTTTTCCATCAAGCAGGGAAGACAAGTGACCCATCTGGTCTCTGTGAACGACCGGGATTTCTGGCTGAATACCAACTTCAGACGACTGCTTGATGAAGAAGGAAATATTTATGCAGTGCTGGGCATTTCACGGGACATCACCCACAGAAAACAGATGGAACAGCAGAGCTATTACACCGAGAAACTGGCGTCCATGGGCACCCTTGCAGCTGGTGTCGCGCATGAGATCAATAATCCTCTTGCCATCATACTCGGCTTCACGGACATGCTTATCGAAAAGACCGAACCCGGCACGGAAATGCACAGCGTTCTCAACACGATTTACTCCCAGGGCAACAAGGCAAAGAAAGTCGTGGACAGCCTCCTTTCCTTTGCGAGGACAAAAGAGCATTCTGAAGTCAATGTGGACATCAACCGGAACATCGAAGAGGTCCTCTCCGTGCTGGCTAACAGCCTCCTGGTGAGCAAGATCTCGATACAGACCATGAACCTGTTCCACGAGCTTCCCCCGGTAAAGGGAGACCCTGACGAACTGCAGCAGGTCTTTCTCAACATCATCAATAACGCCGCGTATGCAATGAAAGGCGGGGGAGCGCTCTCTGTTACGACACAGTCAATAGATGACGGCCGCCGCGTAGAGATCAGGATATCGGATACCGGACCTGGCATCAAGAAAGAGCACAGGAAGCGTATTTTCGACCCTCTCTTTACCACAAAGAAAGTCGGCGACGGGACCGGCTTGGGTCTTTCAGTCTCATACGGTATAATAACCAGGCATCGCGGCATGCTTTCGTTTGAAACGAAAACAAAGGAAGAGTCGGATACGCCGGGCACCACGTTCATCATCACGCTGCCTGCGGCGATAGCGCATCCGGTTCAGAAATCGAACACGTAGGGAGGTGGCGTATGCCAGCAAAGATATTGGCTGTTGACGACGAGCCGGACATGTTAAAGCTCCTCAGCATGATCGTGAGAGAGAAGACACAGCACCAGATCGTCACCACGAACAACCCTCTCGAGGCGGTCGAGATCGTCAAACAAGGGTCAATCGACATGGTCATTGCTGACCTGAAAATGCCCGGCCTTGACGGCAGCGAACTGCTGGATGCGATCAGAGAGGTGAATAAGGATATCCCGGTAGTTATTATCACTGCCTTTGCCACTGAGGAGGCAGCCGCCGAGACGCTGGAAAAGGGTGGTTTCGACTTCATCATCAAGCCGTTTCGCAAGGAGCAGATCCTGACCACCATTGACAAGGCGATCAAGTGGACCCAGATGCAGCGGGAAAACCGGGAGCTCAGGGCTAAACTCAAGGGATCAGGGGGCTGATCCGTTGACGCCCTGCCGTCACGTGACAGCCGGTGTTCAAAAGAACTATCCCCTCGCTGGACGTCACGTGATCCGGTAATGTAAAACTCCCGGCTATTGAAGAGTTGACAGTAACACGCAAAACAACCTTTCCGAAACAACCGATGGAGTATAATCGGTAATCTGCAGCTGGGCGTCGAGAGGTCCGCCGACGATCCCGCAAAATCAATTGCTCGGACGGCTATAGATTTCTATTTGTACCCAACTTATTCCGTGAGCAGGCTTGTTTGCGCAGTACATCCAGAAAGTCGCACCATCACGTTCTTCAGTTACGTGACACTTTCCCGATGAATAAAATACCAGCGTTTCTTGACACTTGTTGACCAGGAGAACAGATGCCACAGTTTTTAACGGACCCTGTGCCCCAAGCAATTCACAACTCGAATTGCTGAAACACCACATCTACGGAACAGGGACAACTCGGAGGTCTTCGTGGGGAAGATGAATCTCAAGAATATCATACATTGCTGCTCCTTCACGCGCCAACTCCGCTTTTTCTTCTTCAGACACAACCAATTGCAGGATCAGGTGGGTATCCGTTATCTGCGTTACTGTCCCCCACCCCTGGATGACACTGCCTTCGGATACTTCGTAATCCTGGCCAGATATCCGTATCACCCCGGCATCCCGGTCGCTGAACTTCCCTAAATACTGGACCTCCTGACTGTTGGCAAAAGAGACAAAAACAATCAAGAAAACAACAGAAGTAAAAAGGGATAATATCATACGTTTCATTTCTCTTCTCCTTATTATTCCGGTGCCAACTCACCCTGGATACGGATAAATTGCTCAGGAAGCGAAAAAGAATTCGAAAGACAGGGATTAAACTTGGCATAACCTTCCACGACCATGACATAGATGCAGAATGTCGGTATTCCCCGGTATATAAAGTTCGGCGTGACCCGGCGTACTGTCTGACCTGACCTCAGCTCAAAGTCATTGAGAACCCCATCCACAGAGAAATTATAAAACCTCGGAATCGAATCCGTATTGCCGGAAGGCACCTCAACAGAACTGCCGACGCGCCAGGAAAAGGCATAACGAGCTTGATCCTGAAGCAGCACAAAGCGGCTGTACTGCGGATTTGTTTTTGTAGCCTGGAACTGTGCGACCTTGAAGTCGAACAGGCTTGGCGAAGCGGTCAGGGGGTTGAAAAGATCGTACGTTTTTATGAAATGGTCGTAATCTATGAATGGACCAAAAAGATCCTGAATGCCATCCTGGCTCACGTCTCGTTGAGTCTGGGTCGGAAAATTGTATGGTGGAAACGCGGTCAAGTCGGCCACGTGATAGAGCGTCTGCTGAAAGCAGTCGTAATCCGTGGCGTTGCCGAACGTCAATGGAGCAGGCTCGAACAAGTCCTTAGCCCCGACCATGACCGCACCATCTTCCAAGCCAAGCTTTCCCTGCCATACAGCCCAAAGGAAGACGTCTGCAGAGTTTGTGGGAATAGTATTCGCCCCGGTAAAGTCAAAGGTGATCTCCTGAGGGGTGCGGCTGAGATCAACGCTTTGGGGCTCAGAGACGGCATAGATCGGCTCGGAGAGGTTAGCACGAGGATTCTCGAAAAGGTTGCCGCTCAGGGGTACCCGATAGCGCACTACCGCCCACATCTGCCCCGCTCCATCGGTATTCTCAGAAGTGTTCGGATATTGGGTATCATTACTGACTTTGAACCGCATTTTGGTAAATGAACCCGTATTTCCTTCTTCATAGTCGGCAAGGGCATAAACAAACCTGTCAGGGGCTTCGATCTTTATCGTGCCTCGGAAAAAATAAGCCGGAATTCCGGCCGCATATCCTATGGCACGGGGCAGGAGATGCTTGGCATAGTTTTCATATACCCGGTCATCCAAGAAGTAGAAAGAAAAAGGAACAAACCGTGACCATGCACTTACCCTGACCATATGAGTAATCTTCACTCCATCTCTGTTTTTAGAGAGATATATTGCTGGTTTGCCGGTGCGAGGGTCCGTCGGCGCCGCCTCAGGGTCTAATGGGTCCAACGGATCTAATCTGTCGATGGCGGGCAAAGGCAACTCAGGATTTGAATAGGCAGTTTTAATAATAGTGTCTCTGCTGAAGAAATTGGCATTTGTAAATTCTGCAATACCGATCTTTGTATCAGCATCCCCCGGTGGATTGGTGCCATTATATGTTTCAGTATCCCACAGTCTGGCAATTGGCACCGTGGCAATGGAATCTCCAGTAGATTCCTGCAACATGGAAGTATCAAAAGCTTTAGAGCCGGTGATCACATAAGGATTGTTTTCGACAAAACCTTCAAAAGTGTAAAGCAATGGGTGAGCATCGTCTCTCACGTGGGGGACTGAGCCTCCGTCAGCCACCAGATGCATTACCTGTCCAATGGTTTGAAACGTCTCGGCAAAATTGGCATCTCTGTCCTGCTGTGTTGGGGCCAGTAAGGCGTTTAAGTATGAATCACGACCGTCAAACCACGAGGCTTTTCTTCCAACTTCCTGGTTTGGACTTTGCGCCCAGCGAACTGAGGACTCATTACTTCCCCAAAGCCCGGCCTGGTCCCAGGGGCGCAAGGGCTGATGAAAATGCCTTTTTGATCGAGTTAATCCGCCAAACGTATCACCTAACCACCCATGATATAGTTCATCCTCTGCAACTCCTCCATCTCCAATCCAGTCTATTATGGGCTGGTCTACGCCTCGGTTATTTTTTATCCTCGTATCTAAGCCCGACGTGAATCCAAGAACATCTTTAAGATATGGATGTAGCGACTGCGATCCTTGAACCGCAGCTCCATTTATCTCCCTATGAGATGAAGTGGCAAAGGGAAATACGAGGGAAGGATAGACTGTAATTGCATACGTAACAAGGGTGGCAACAAGTAGAATCTGCCTTATCTTCAGGATCATTCCCATATCCTTCTCCTTTACTTAATTTTATCGGAGTATGAAGCCGGCAACCCTATTGCCTGCCGTTCAATATTTAGAAGACGAATAAGATTTGGCATCTTATCCCGTGGAATTGCGGAACCCGGATAAGCGCCACGGATTACCTTGAGTCGCTCTTCTCTGGTCTTGAGACGGGGAAGCTCGATGGTCATTTCTTCCTTTTCCATTGTTTTTAGTTGTTCATTTAGCCCATAAGAAAGACGGAGTGCTGGACTGGCCTGGTAGAGGGGGTAAAATCCGTAGCCAGGGCAATAAATAGTGATGCGTGGGCCTTCCACCCATCCTAGCCTAAAGGTCCTTGGCGGATGTTTGCCTACAACAAACCGTCCATTGCTGTCTGTCAGTACCTCTTCGGCATCCAGGTACGAATGTACCTGGTCCGCAATGGTTGGGGTTACGCTTTCCCACACCGCAAGAACCGCTGCACCCTCCAGCGGCTGCTTTGTTTCTGAATCAATCACCCTGCCCTTATAAGGACCGCCGGCAAAAGCAGGATAAAAAAGACCGCATCCCGGTCCTATTAGAAGCAGTCCGATTGTAAATACGGAGAATATGACAGTCTTAGACCATCTCGTCATTGTCTTTTCCCCGATCTTAAAAATCCCGGATGCGCCATATTCCATCCTCATCGATGTTAAAACGAACCAGATATGCAACCTCCCCTTGCGGGTCAGTACGGCCCATCTCGTACTCTGCAGTAGCCCTGTTCATCACGATGAACGTGATATTGGTAAGGACCTGATCAATCTGCGCCAATGGAATATACAAAGAACTGAATACCTGGCTATAATCAGATCTCTTGCTTATCGCAATGTACTTCAGCGCTGTGGGGATATCGCCATTACGAAGTGCATCTTTCAGCCCCGTCCATTTGGCTTGCAGGAGTGCTTCGAGTTCGTTTTGGGCGACAACCAGAAGTACCGCAGTCTTCGTATAAATTCTATTTGCAGTATCAGTAACCGTCACCTTGGGAAAGTACAGGCCCGGACCGCTATACACAAACTGCTGATTGTCCAGTTTGGTCCCCTGGAAGTCTACTGTGCCATTTCCATCTGCATCAAGATCGATTCGGGCGATGGGTTCCAAACTCCTCAGCTCAAAACTCACACTAAGCGGCGCCATACCCATGAACGGCAACGGACGGAAAAGAAGAATCGGTTCTTCTGTGGGGATCTGCACAGTGACAGGGATAGTTTGACTGCCAAGGGTAGTTCCCATGGCATCCCGGGCGACAGCGGTCAAGCCGGTTACCGTATCATCAAGAGGCACTATGAGCGCAAATTGGCCCTGATCAACAAGCGCAGGAAATCCGTTTACGGTGACCCCGACCTCGGTTCCAAATGGGACATTGACAAAGCCCCGGACCAAGACGGAGAAATCGTTGATGACTGCGCCTGGTGTGACAGATGTGATCGAGACCACGCCGCTTCCGGCTGGGATCGTAGTAAAGCTTCGCTGCTGAGACCAGTAGCCTCCCTTGGCTGAACCCCCTTCCGCCCTGACCTGCCAAAAATAAACGGCCCCTGAATTCAGCGCAGTGCTCGGCGTAAACGATGTGGCTGTGGAAGTCGTGTTGATCAGGCATTTGGTGCATCTTGCTGAAGCAGGGTCAGTCGGCAACGCCGACTGTGCTGTCGCCACCATGATTCGATACATGGAGGCCCCTGAAACCCCCTGCCAGCGTAGCGTCGGCTTTGTAAGAATACCTATTGCGCCGTTCGTCGGACTGCTGAGCATGGGCGCAGGGAATATGTTCTCGGTAGTGAAGCTCGATTTATTGGACCAGTACCCGCCGAAACTACCCTCGGACCGCACCTGCCAGAAATAGACCGTGTTGATGCTGAACGCTGTTGCAGGGGTGAAGGTGCCCCCTGGCACGGTTGTATTAATCACGCAAGCGGGACATGTGGTTGCAGATGGTTCGCTGGGTAAGGCTGCTTCACTGGTAGCCACCATTATCCGGAATCCGCTCGTTCCCATGACGACCCCATACCAGGAGAAAGTCGGTTTTGTTCCAACACCGGTCGCATTAGCGGCAGGCGCCGTGAGGGTCGGTGGAGGCAATGTCGGGTCAGTGGTGAAGCTCCACTGCTCCGACCAGGCGCCGGGCTGTCCTGAATTTCCCTCAGCCTTGACCTGCCAGTAGTACGTGATGCCGCGGCTAAGCGCGGATGTATGAGTATAAGAGGTGCCTGTGGTTGTTGTGTTAACCAGACAGCCGGAGCACTTGCCCACCCATGGTCCGCGAGGCAGAACTGTTTGATCTGTCGCTATCATGATGTGGTAACTGCTTGCGCCTGATACTGCCGACCAGGTGAAGTTTGGAGTTGTAGAAATACCAGTCGCACCGTTTACGGGAGTCGTAAGGGCAGGCGGTGGAAAATCAGGGTCGTTATTTAAGGTCCACAGAATAGCCTTGCTCTTGCTCAGACTTGCATTGTTGTAGCTAAACTGGGTTCCCACATCCTGGGCGATCTGCACTCCAACCGTAGCGCTCCCTCCACCATTGGCAGACCGGCAATTACTGCCGAATGTAGTATCCAGGTAATTGAACAAGATATTACTGCTTCCTTCAAAAAAGACCACCTGGAACTTTGCGCTCGAAGTATCCGTATTACAAGAACCATGACGGACATCCCGCCACTCAACGACCAACTCCCTGCTCGGCGTAGTTCCGGTCACGGCCCAGAAGACGTTCTGATCCGTACCTGATACAGGGTAGAGGTCGTCCCAGAAAGGCGCTACCAATGCGTCTATTCCTGCTGTGGAAATAGCAAATGGGTTTATACCCGTCGTGGGAAGGGGGTTGTTTTCTCTGGACGAAAAATGGGTTGTGAAGCTCAAGGTTCCGTTACTGCTCACAATAAGCTGATTAAAACTGCTCCCGCCGAAGAGAACGGGAAAAGGTGCACTGATTGACGCTGTAGTATTATCGCCCAGGTTCAGGCTGGTGCCGGTGATGATTCTATAAGCAGGCGCAGTAGTTTGCGACCTATAGTTCTTCAGCGCATCTACCGTCAGGACATCGCCGCCAGGAAAGGTGAGGGTATACGTCCCGCCGCTGCTGGGGAGCCATTGACCTGAATAGATCCCATCGCCTGATTCCTGATCAAAGCCGATTCCATTGTCCAGCAGGGTTACAATTTCGTTTCCCGGACTGACAGCAACGGAAACGTCTCCGTTTGGGTTCGCACAGTTTATATTGAGGGCTGCGAGATTGACGGGCATCCCGATGGATATTGATACCCTGTCGGCGATTGGTCTTACACGAGAGACGACTGTTGAATTTGTGCATGCTAATGCACCGCGTGCATTCAGCCTCTTCTGAGAAACTGTATTACTGGACAGGGTGGTAATATTGTCTCCGCCGGCCAGGATAAGATTTCGTATCGCCTTCCAGTCTAGCTGAGGGTTATAAGACTTAAGCAAAGCGGCAACGCCGCTTACGTGGGGCGCAGCCATGGAGGTGCCGCTCATGTAAATGTAACGATTCCCCGGCGCAGTGCTGAGGATTGATACTCCCGGCGCACCCACATGCACGGTTCTTCTGCCCCGGTTTGAAAACGACGCCAACCCATCAACGCTGTCAGTAGCGGCGACCGAAATAACGTTGTCCAGGTAGTAACTTGCAGGATAAGTCGGATTGATGTCATTATTCAGCCCGAAATTGCCCGCTGAAGCGATAAACAGAATGCCGCTTTTTCTATGTTCCTCTATGGCGTCGAACTTGGCCTGTGAAAATGGACCGGGTCCTGTGCCGGAGGAATCCAATCCCAGCCAGCTATTGTTGGTCGCAACGATATTTTCACCGCGATCCTTCAGAATTTTCGCATATTCCAGGCAGGTAACAGCGTCGCTTGTCGAACCGTAGTTGTCGGCACGCAGGAATTTGCATGCTATAATGGAGACATTCCAGTTAACCCCTGCAATCCCTATTCCGTTGTTACCAACCGCGCCGATAGTGCCGGCGACATGACTCCCATGGTTGTTATCGTCCATAGGATCGGAATCGCTGTTTGCCGTGTCAATGCCATGGCAGTCGTCTTCATAGCCGTTTTCATCGTCATCAATACCATTGTCATTGCAGTCCAGAGGATTACTCCACACGTTGGCGGCTAGGTCGGGATGGTTGTAATCAATGCCCGTGTCGATCGTCATAATTATGGCACTACTGCTGCCCACCCCTAAGTCCCAGGCTCCTGGTGCGTTGATCTTCTTAATGCCCCAAAGGGAGTTATAAGACGGATCATTAGGCACGCTCTGGCCCTGAACTAAGTAATTGGGTTCAGCGTAAATGACATCGGTGGTCTGCTGATAGAGTTGTATCGCTTCTTCTACGGTCATTGTTTTGGGTATTTTTACCAATTCCAGGCCGGCAACGATCTTGAATTTCTTTTTGAGCTTGGCGCCTGCTCGCGCATGAGCTTTTGCTTTTGCCTCGTCGCTGACTCCCTCCCGGAATCGTAAAAGGACTTCGTCTTCCACGAACAGACGTCCTTGGGGCGTGGCGCTTTCAGCGGCGGACCCGTCTCGCGGCATCATGGGAATGCATATGCTAAAAAAAAGGACAACGAAGATGGATTGGCAAAAAATGATTATTCCCCTGATTCTCATCGAATCACCCCCAAATGAAACGAATAGCTTTTTTGTACCACATACCTTCTCGGCTGTCAATACCCTGAGTGTAAGTTCCGTACAAATGCGATATGCCTCCTTTTTTAATGAGATAGGTGACAAGGAGCAATTAATGAATTCTCTTGGTGACCATATATGCGGCAATTATTCTGAGCAGTGAATGTTATTAATGGAAACTCACATCCGCTATTTAGACCGCCATGTCTAGTTGGAGGGGAACTCTACACGAGCTCGCAAACCAGGAAAGTGATTCTTTCCGGAAGTAACCTTATGCCCGTGGTAATAATGACAGGAAGGCATCGAGAAACATGACTGATCCTCTTGCGTGCCAGTTATTTTTGATAATCAACGCCCTTGATGATTGGTCTCGGGTCGGGTAAGAAGGTGGCGCAAGCTTATTCTCTTATGATAAACGCTCGACAGCTGCTCGCCGCCACGAGCAATATGACGGCATGCGTTTTATGAAAGGCGTCCAGATGATTGCCTGATGCACGATACTTGGTAAACTGATAGAATAGTGCCTTTCGGTCACATCCCTCTTATCATTATTTCTTTGTTTATTGACCACTTTCCCGCCGTACCGGGGAGATCAGTCATTCATATAGTCCACGGCATTGATATGCAGGTGCTTTGCAAGGGCACGAAAGTGTTTATCGTGGTGCAGGAGGCTGCAGTTGTGTATTTTGGCTGCAGCGGCAATGATGATGTCAACCGTCGATACGGTTATGCCCTTGCGTCTGAGTTCGTATCCGGTGGTATAGGCGACGGACCAGACAGCGTCGCTGATCGGAAGCGGCTCGAGCACATTGAGCCGTGCCTGCATTGCATCGTATTCATTTCTGTTCAGGCAGCCCTGGAGCAGTTCAAGAATAACAATATTCGTGGTGACAACAGAGAAGGTGTCAAGCGCTGCTACAAGGTCCTTCTTCAGGTGTTCATACCCGGCCTTTCTGAAGCTGACAATCCAGGCGGATGTGTCAACGAGCAGCTTAGCGGGCATCGCGTATCTTCTTCAGATCAACGAGGGTGAGGGCGAATGATTCATAGTTACCGACGAGGCTTTTGAGCTCCGCCATCTTCTGGTGTCTCAGATAATCCTGGAGGGCGGTCACAATCGCATCCTTCTTCGTTCTTACGCCGGCTTTCTTCATAACATCGCTGATCAGATCTTCATCGATATCAATCGTTGTGCGCAATTCACTCCTCCTGAAATACATACATATTGTTGTTTATCATGCATACATATAATAGCATGGATATGCATAAATATAAATCAATTTCATATTCTTACCCTTCATCCTTCGCCATCACCCACAAGGGGCGATGGGAAGAATAACGAATTCCTGCCATGGTTTCACTCGGTGCCGACAAGCGTGTCGTCGCGTTTTACCTGTTACCGACCCAAACCGAGCGTCTGCAGGTGATCTCTGACGAATTCGTCCCGGTACCAGTCAGTGATCTCGTCGTTGTACATCGCCATGTCAAGCTGTTTGGTAAAGACCGTCATGCGGCCCATGGCCACCAGCCGCCGTTCTATCTCCGGCCGCTTAAACTTCAGCAGCACCGCATTGATCACATCCTCAGTGACCTTTACCCGGAAGTCCATCATCTCCAGAAGTTCGCTGATGAGTCTCACCCGGCGAAGCCTGCGGTCAGTTGCAGCACCTCCCCCCTTGAAGAAAAACCTGACATAGTTGTCATTGAGCGTATCCCCTGCAAAAGCCTCGACCATCGAAAAATGGTATCCGAGCCTGATGCTGAAATTCATATACTGCGCGGACACAACCGCGAAACTCCTGATGGCCGTCTGCTGCAGCTGCTCCTCGGTGACCGAAGCGGCATGCGCCATCATGCCGAGAAACCCTTTTACGTCGGCTGAACGGGGTTCCGGCCATTTCATGGCCTGAAGCCCTTTCAGAAAGGAGATATACGGGATTGAGAGGATATCCTCAGGCACTGCCCTTTCAACGCCTGGCCGCATGCCTCCCCCAACGTCGATCATGTGAGCATCCATCGGCACGCCTGCGCTCAGCGATATGGTGGACTCACCCTCCATCCCGTCAGTATCGCTCATCCCAAACATCTCGGCCATTGCCTTCTCATGCGAAAACCTGGTGATATCATGCAGCGTTGTGCAGGCTTCAGCAATGAAATTTTCTCCCTCAGGATCAACCAGTCGCAGCGGCACGATAAACTGCATTGCCTGATCGAGAATGTGAAAGAGCGTTGTTTCCCTGAACGATTCTTTTCTGCCCCGGCTGTACGCTATCAGTTCATCCACCCTTCCCTCATACACATTGCAGTTGATCGCATCGACCGTCACTTCCTGCCCCTCCCTGAGTATGCGCGTGGCGATATCCGTGTCGAGTATGGCAGGAAGATGGTATTCCCGGGCAAGAGATGCCATATGCCCTGTTGCGCCGCCCACGTCCGTAATGATGGCGGACGCCCGTTCCATGATTGTCACGAATTTTGTCGACGTTGTCCGTGAGACCAGCACCCCTCCGTCAGGGAACCCGGCAAGGTCGTCGTCATTCCGCACCATACAGACAACACCATG
>Ga0079037_100000215_pt1 | contig 23790 bp, 22 predicted proteins | sample Mud3Dept4metaG_FD_71479 | JGI IMG/M metagenome (GOLD analysis project Ga0079037, IMG submission 71479) | Freshwater wetland microbial communities from Ohio, USA, analyzing the effect of biotic and abiotic controls - Mud 3 Core 4 Depth 4 metaG | ecosystem: Environmental > Aquatic > Freshwater >... | reverse complement strand
CCTTGCGCAGGACCTGGTCCACGACGCTCATCGTTTCGACGAAGCTGCGCCAGTCCACGGATGCGAGGAAGCGCAGGCTGCCGATCGAGTTGCCGATGGTGACCTGGTCGGCGGCCTGGAGCTGGTTGCCCGCCTGCACCAGCTGCTCGGTCGTCAGGCCATCCTCGGCCAGCCGTTGCTCGACCCAGGTCAATGCGAGGGCCAGCGCCGGGCTCTGGCCCTGCAGGCCGCGCACGAATTCGGACACGAACGGCGCGGACATCGGCGGATTCGAACGTGCCATGTCCGCGATCACCAGGATCAGGCTCTTGGGATCCGTGTCGACGGCCGTGATCATCCGGCCCGACCAGCCGTCCGCGAGATCGCGGTCGATGCGTCCCGCCGCGATGCGCAGCGCCACCCGGCGCACGTTCTCGATCAGGGCGAGTCGCAGCATGATCGGGATCGCCCAGAGCTCCCCGAGGTTCAGCGTCGAGACACTTTGGTAGGCAGCCAGGAAGCGACTCAAGCCATTCAGGCCGATTCGACCATCCCCGTGCGCGATCGTCTCGAGCGCGATGTCATAGACCCGCGGGAAGCCAGTCGAGGATCCCTGTGCGAGGCGCGGGAGTTGCCGGCTGTAGTTCCTCGGCAGGTGCCGCTTCGCAGTGCGGATCTGCTCCTCGATCAGGTAGAAGTTGTCGAGCAGCCACTCGCTGGCGGGCGTCACGCGGCGGTCGGCCGTGACCGCCTCGGTCAGCTGGTCGAATACCCAGTGCAGAATTTCCTCGTTGGCGGTCAGCCGCGGCAGCAGCTGGTCCGGCGCGCGCCCGCGCGCGAGGATGTGCGATCCAGCGAGATACCGACCGTGCTGCTCCATCTGGTCGGCGCTGAAGAGCTCCGACCGCAGGGGCGGTTCCGCGAGCGAGGCCTCGAACTCGAGGCGGCGCGGCCGCAGTGGTGCCATCACGCGTCGGAGACGATCGAAGAGGCTGGCACCCGTCAGCTTCAATGGGGAACGCTCCTGGCGCCCGATGGCGCGCAGCGCCCCTCCCATGGGTGTCCCATCGGCACGAGCCTGGCTGTGATCGGGCAGTTCAATTTTTGCGCGGTGGCCCGGAATCGGGCGCAGCGAACCGCGCGGAATCCACGAGACAGATTCCTACACCGCCGGGACCTGGTTTTCAACGTCGATTTCATGTTGCAGGTTGAGTTGTTCGGGCGACCCCTCGAGGGCCGTGGTCTGGTGCTGGGTCCAACTCCGGCGCTCGGCAAGGTGAGATCCGCTCGGACGAGGCCAGCACGATCAGCGCGGCCACGGTCACGCGGGCGAGCAGGATTGTCACAGGGGCGCCGAGCGCCAGGTAATTACAGACGGCCGAGCAAGAGCAGGACGAGGACGATCACGAGCGGCACGCCAACGATGCCGCCTGGAGCGTAGCCCCAATGACGTGCGTGCGGCCACACGAGAATGACGCCCAGGAGGGCCGGCACCCGCAGAACCAACAGAATCGTACCGATACGCATGGTCTGCACCTCGCTGACTCCCGTCGCCGCGGAGGGCGGTTACCACAATCCCCTATTTGATGGCCGTGCACCAGGCGCTATGCTGCATAGCAGCAAATGCTGCCTTGTGGCAGGCATGTGAGGAGTAGCCGATGAGCACCCATGTCAATGAGTTCCGGAGCGTGCGGAGGCGGGATCTTGCCGAGCAGATCCACAGGTTCCGCGATGAACCGATCGAGACCATGCGCGAAGTCGCCGTGAATTCAGCCGACGGCATCAAGTCGCTGAAGGCGCCCGTGCGTGCATTCGCGCACTCGGGTGTGAAACTCGCGACAGTATCGCAGACCGCCGTGCAGAACCTGATCGAACTGGAGTCGGAGGTCATCACGTCGGCCTTGACTGCCGCGGCCGTGCGTCTTGAGCGTGCCGCGCAGGCCGAAGGCGTCGTCGATCTGGTCCTCGACCAGGCGGAGATGCTGGGCGCGACCCGTGATCGGATCGTGGATCATGCGGCCCGTGCGGTCGAGATCTTCAAGGTTACCGGCCGTGATCTGCGCGACGTCGCGAAGCACACGTACGCGCTCGTCATCAAGACGACCGAGGAAAGGGTCCCCGAGGTGAAGAGGGCCAAGCGCAAGGTAAAGCGCGCGGTGCGCAAGACCAAGGCCCGCGTCCAGAAGGCGGCCGCCTGACCGAGGCCTGACGCGCGACACTTTTCTACTGGTCTCCCCCTGATTGCGCCCTCTTTGGAGGGCGCTTTTTTTCCATTCACCGTCCGTTCTGGCCGTATTGGCTGTAGCGCCTGGGCCGTCCGCGTGCACGCCTCAGAGCGCGGCCGGGGTCACGCTGCCGCACAGACCGCACGTCCCTCGGCTGGTTACGATTTGACGGCTTTTTGGATCGGTGCTGTAGTCCAGCGGGACGCTGTCAGCCTGGACTCTGCTGGTCGTCTGGAGACGCGATGTTCTCCGTGTCGTGCTCGGAAGAAATTCAGCGCCCACCGCAGGTGGTCTTCGCATTCGCAGGAGACTACTCAAATGATCCTTTGTGGCGCACGGGCGTACTGCACATGGAGTACGAAACAGACGGCCCTCCGGCCGTCGGTGCCCGAACGCGAGAAGCGATGCGCAGCCTGGGACGCACCGCCGTCACGGTCGGCGAGATCACGGACTACTCGTCTGCTCGCACGGCGTTTCGCAGCCTGTCGGGCCCCGTGCCATGCGATGGAAGTCGCGAATTTGTCGCCAGCGCTGCTGGCACGAGGTTCACATACTCACTCACGATTCGCCCCGCCGGGTTCCTTCGCGTTCTCGAGCCACTCCTCAGGTTGGTACTTGCCAGGCAGGCCCGCACAGACCTCCGACGGCTGAAGCACCTGCTAGAAGCGCAATCGTAGAAGCGTCGTCGCCGGAGGAAGTGCCCATGGCTACCGGCACCGCTGTCCTTCCAGGCAGGGCGAATGGCGCGGAAACTGCCGGGTTGTTCACACGTGCATGTCCTCGAGTGGGGTACGCTTGCCTGAACAGGCCATCCAGCGGCACATGGGCGTCGCTTTGCATCGGCCCGGCGGTCTTGCCTGACTGGGAAGGCACTGCAATGACAGGTACGCAAATTCCGTCGGCGCGCGCCATTGGGCATGCCTGCTAATGTTGCAGAGTGAGAAGGGCGCGCGGAGAGTCATCATCACCAATATTCCGGTCGGGATTTCCAGGGCCCCAGTCGTACCTGTGCCCAGGGTCGCGAACCGTTGACTGACTCGCCGAGCGCCGCCAGTCCCCCGAAACCCAGCGCTCGCAGCTGGGATCGTGCGGTCGTCGTCGTGCTGATCTGCGCGTCCGTGGCACTCCTGTTGTCGGTCGACGAGGTATACGGCAGCCTGCAGCGAGCGTTGGCCGCCGCAGAGCCGCTGATTGCCGGGCACCCATACCTCGGTGCCGTCGCGTTCGTGTTGCTCGCCGCCATATCGGCAGTCCTCGCGTTCTTCTCCAGCGCGCTGCTGCTGCCGGTGGCTGTATTCACGTGGGGCAACACGGTCACCTTGGGTCTGCTGTGGCTCGGCTGGCTGTTGGGTGGCATCTGCACCTACGCGCTGGGGCGCGGGTTGCGCAGACCGCAGGGGAAGGCGTCAACAGCGTCGAGCCAGTTTGATTTCTATCGCCAGCGGGTTCCGGGTGAAGTCACGTTTGCTCTGGTCCTGCTGCTGTGCCTTGCGCTGCCTTCGGAAGTTCCCGGATACCTGTGCGGGTATCTCGGCGTGCGCGTCCGCACGTACTTGGGGGCACTGGCCCTGGCTGAGCTGCCTTACGCTGTCGGCGCCGTTCTGCTCGGTGACGGCGTAGTCAATCGCCACATCGGCTCGGTGGTGGCGTTCGGCTTGATCGGCGCTGCGATCAGCTTGTATGCCTTGCGGATGCTGCACAACAGGTTGGACAGCCATGGCTAGCACGCATTGAGGGACTCCGGCGGCCATTGGGAGGTGCCTGCGACGGCTCGCGGCCACGCTGCATACGCCGCCGTTGCAGCGTGACGCCACAGGCCACGGCCATGGCGAAATCGACCAGACCCAACATCCTCGCCATCTGGGGCGACGACCTCGGCATTTGGAATCTCTCGTGTTACCAGCGCGGCACGATGGGCGGACGACCACCGAATGTCGATCGGACCGCCGCCAAAGGAGCGCTCTTCACGGATGACTACGGGCAGCAGAGCTGCATGGCCGGCCGAGCCGGCTTCATGACGGGGCAGCATCCATTCCGTACCGGACTGCTGAAGGTCGGCCTCCCGGGCGCGGAGCTCGGGCTGCGGCCCGAGGATCCCACCATCGCCGAGCTTCTCAAAAACCACGGCTACGTGACCAGCCAGTTCGGCACGAACCACCTGGGTGACCGCAACGAGTGTCTGCCGACCATGCAGGGGTGCGATGAGTTCTTCGGCAATCCGTATCACCGGAATTGCGAGGAGGAACCGAAGGACCCGCAACATCCCAAGGCGCCGGAGTTCAAGCAGCGCCTCGGGAGCGTCGGCAAGCAGACCATCGAGGACACCGGTCCGGTGACGCGCAAGCGCATGGAGACGGTGGTCGAGACCCTCGCCGGAAGCGGGCATGCGGTCTCTGCGGATCTCCGGGGGCCGGCGCCGGTGCCATGATCCGGCAAGTGTGACTGCGGCTGCCGAGCATGCCGACAAGACCGGAAGGGCGGGGCGACCATGAATCGCGAAAAAGTCATCTTTGCCTTCTTCATCATCCTTGCCGCGACGTTGAACTTCGGCTTCGTCATCGGCGAGATAGACAACCCCGAGCACCACCACGTGTGGGAGTTCTTCGCGGCGTTCGTCGTGAACCTGGTGGTGACCGTACTCAAGTTCGGTGACAGGACTCAGGTCGGCGCAACGCATCTGGCGACCAGTCTCGTCGCGCTGCTGCAGCTTGCCGCCGCGGCGCTGGTCTGGACGCTCGCTCCGACGGGTCCGGACGGCGTGATCGGAACGTCGACCATGACCAGCATCGTGTCGCTGTCCGCCGGCGCGCTGCTGGCCAACATCGTCTCGGTGATAATCCTGATCGTGGAGACCACGCTGCAGCGGAGGTGACGTGAACAACGCCGTCCTCGTTGCCCTCCGGCGCCTGCGCGCGCCGATCGTCTTGCTGGTGCTGGTGTTTGCGTCCGGCATCGTCGGACTGGTCCTGATTCCCGGCACCGACGCGGCGGGCAATCCCTGGCGGATGACGATCTTCGACGCGCTCTACTTCATGAGCTATACGGCGAGCACGATCGGCTTCGGCGAGCTCCCGCAGGCCTTCAACACGGCGCAGCGCGTCTGGGTCACGCTGATCATCTACGCGTCGGTGATCGGCTGGGCGTACATGGTCGCCAACCTGCTGACGCTCCTGCAGGATCGTGGCTTTCGCAACGTGCTGGAGGGCGGCCGATTCCGTCGGCAGGTGCGGGCCCTGCGCGAGCCCGTCTACCTGATCTGCGGCTTCGGTGAGACCGGTGCCCTGATCGGTCGGGCCCTCGACACGCTCGGACGCAGGTTCGTCGTGATCGACATCAGCGAGGAGCGCATCCAGGAACTCGACCTGCTCGACCTGACGCAGGATGTGCCGGCGATGATCGGCAACGCCCGCGTGCCCGAGAATCTCGTCGCCGCCGGACTCACGCATCCCGAGTGTCGCGGCGTGCTGACCTTGACCAACGACGACCAGGCGAACCTCGCCGTGGCGATCGCCGTGCGCCTGCTGAATCCCACCGTACCCGTGCTGGCTCGCGCCATGAGCCGCGAAGCGGCCGCCAACATGGTTTCCTTCGGCGCGGACCACGTGATCAATCCATTCGCGAAATTCGGTGAGTACCTCACCATCGCCATCCGGTCGCCCGGCAGCTATCGGTTGATCGCGTGGCTGACCGGGCGGCCCGGCACGACGTTGAGGCCGGAGACCGCGCCGCCCCGAGGGCGCTGGATCGTGTGCGGCTACGGGCGATTCGGCGCCGAGGTCGTCAGGGCGTTTCGCGGCCTGGAGTTGGACGTGACGATCATCGATCCGATCGAACCCGACCTCGGCGACCTGCGTTTCGTCCGGGGTCTCGGCACCGATGGGGCGACGCTTGACCTGGCGGGCGTCCGCGACGCGGCGGGCATCGTCGCCGGCACCGACGATGACGTGATCAACCTGTCGATCGCCGTCACGGCACGCGAGATCAACGCGGGCATCTTCACGATCGTGCGCCAGAACCTGCGCGCCAATCACGCGCTGTTCGATGCCTACGACGCCGACATCACCATGGTCTCCAGCGAGATCATTGCCAACGGGTGCCTGGCGCTGCTGCACACGCCGCTGCTCGGCCGGTTTCTCGAGACCGTGAAGCAGGAGGACGACGCCTGGGCGGATCGCGCGATCGAGCGGCTGGAGGCGGCCGTCGGCGTGGAGGCGCCCGACATCTGGCGCGTCGTGATGAATGCCGCCGATGCCCCGGCATGTCACGACGCGCTGGGACGTGCCGACTATCCGGTCACGCTTGGGGATCTGCGGCGCGACCCGTCCGACCGCGACCGCACCCTGGGGTGCTTGCCGCTGTTGTTGCTGCGGGGGACCAGCACGGTGATCCTGCCGGACCCGGCGCTGCCGCTGCACCGCGACGATGAAGTGCTTTTTGCCGGGCAGCCGGCGGCCCGGCGGGCGCAGCGGCCGATCCTGCTCAACGTGAACGTCTGCGACTACGCGGTGCGGGGCATCGACTTGCCCGGCGGCTGGATCTGGCAGCGGCTGACGCGCCCCGCCCGTTGATCATTCACGCGCGGGTTGCGGGCGCAGGAAGTCTCGGCAGCCGCTGACGTGATACGCGCTTTCCATCACTCGCTCGGCGTCGGGAGCGACTTGCCGCGCGGTGTCGACACTGCGGTGAGAATGCCCTGCAGCAGGCGGGTGGGCGACGGCGGGCATCCCGGTACCACGACGTCCACCGGGATGACGCTCGAGACTGCCCCCAGGCTGGCGTATCCAGTGCCGAAAATGCCGCCGCAGGCGCCGCAGTCGCCCACTGCCACCACGAGTTTGGGATCAGGGGTCGCGTCGTACGTGCGACGAAGCGCGACCTCCATGTGCCGGGACACCGGGCCGGTCACCAGCAGCAGGTCGGCGTGGCGCGGGCTTGCGACGAACCGGATGCCGAGCGACTCGAGGCTGTACAGCGGGTTGCCGAGCGCATGGATCTCGAGTTCGCAGGCATTGCAGGAGCCCGCATCCACCTGGCGTATGCACAGCGCTCTGCCGAGCACCTCGCGAATGCTGCGTTCCAGCGCGTCGCGGACTCGCAGTTCCTCGTCGACGCCCGGCGGTGGCTCGGTGACGATGCCGGTCTGCGCGATCCTGTGCAGCGTCTTCAGCATGTTCGCGGCTCAGAGGTCATGACCGCTGTACGACAGGTTGAACGACTTGTTGATCAGCGGGAAATCGGGAACGATGTTGCCGATGATGGCATGCTCGAGCGCCGGCCAGTTGTGCCACGACGGATCCTGCGGGTGACAGCGCTGAATGGTGCCGTCCGGACCGGCGTCGAGGCCGACCACGACGGGGCCACGCCAGCCCTCGACCAGGCCCACACCAACCGCACCGGCGGGAGGCACGATCACGCGCGCCGCATGGTTGCCGCCGGGCAGGGTGCCCAGCAGGTCGCGCAGCAGGCGCAGCGACTCGGCAAGCTCTTCGAAGCGGATCGTGACGCGCGCCAGCACGTCGCCGTCGTTGAGCACGGATCGGTGGACGCCGAGCCGGTCGTAGGGTGGCTGCGGCACGTCCACGCGGAGGTCGAGTGGCTGGCCGCTCGCGCGCCCCGCCAGGCCGACCAGCCCGAGCCAACTCGCCAGCTCGGGGGATACCGCGCCCGCTCCGGAGAAGCGATCGCGCAGTCCAGGATGCTCGTCGTAGATGCCGCGCAGGACCGGCACCTCGGCCGCCAGTTCGTCGATGCATCGCCGGAGCGCCGCGGCGCCCCCTGGCGGGAGATCGACGCGCGTGCCGCCTGGAGCGACGAAATCGAGCAGGTAACGCTGCCCGAGTGCCTGCTCGGTTGCGCGCAGCAGGTGTTCCTTCAATCGTGAGAACTGCGCCAGACCGAACGCAAACCCAGCATCGTTGCCGAGCGCACCCAGGTCGCCGAGGTGGTTCGCGGCCCGCTCGAGCTCGAGGGCCAGCGCACGCAGCCAAGCTGCCCGAGGAGGCACTGCGGTGCGGCTCATGTGCTCGAGTGCCTGGCAGTAGGCCCATGAGAAGGCCACCCCCGAGTCTCCGGACACCCGGGCCGCCAGCCGCTGCCCCTCGAGGATCGGCAGCTCAGTGAAGCGACGCTCGATGCCCTTGTGCACGTAGCCTAGCCGCTCCTCGAGTCGCAGCACCTTCTCGCCGACCACGGAGAACCGGAAGTGCCCGGGCTCGATGATCCCCGCGTGCACGGGACCGACGGGGATCTCGTGAACGCCATCGCCCTCGACGCGCACGAATGCATAGTCGTCGACCGGCGATGGCGGCGGAGGCGGCATCGACCCGTTGCGGAGCGGAAAGGCGTCGGCGGGCCAGGCGGCATGCCGCAGCCAGGGCCGCGCATCGCCATCCGTCGAGCGCAGGCCCGTCAAGTCGAAGGCGGCGCGCTGCAGTCTTGCGGCGCTGGGAAAAACATCGGCGATTCCTGGGTACTGGCGGGCTCCGCGTGCGAGTCGCACGTTGACGAGCAACACCCGAGGCGGGCTGATCGCCACCACCCGCAACACGCTTGCGTCCCCCGGCCGACTTGCCGCCCAGAGCGCGAGCAGGCGCCCGCCGGCCGCCGCGATGTCCTTGGCCAGATCACGCCAGGCCGCGGGTTCGATCTCGATCGCGCTGCACGCTGCGGCAGCGGGCACCGGCGTGGTCAGGTCCATCCAGCGTGACAGGCTCACGTCAGTTCCCCACGATCATGCTCGCCGCGGCGCGGTACCAGTCGGCCAGGTAGGGGGGGATGTAGAGCCCGAGCATCAGCACGACTGCAAGGTGGGCAAATACCGGCAGCAGCGCGGGCTGGTGCGGCAGGCGTCTGCCGCTGGGCTGGCCCAGCACCATGGACTGCACGCGACCGAAGATTGCGGCAAACGCCACGCCAAGGGCCCCGAGCAGTATCGGTGTGGCCCAGGGCTGCTCCTTCATCGCCGTGGTGAGGATCAGGAATTCGCTTGCGAACACGCCGAAAGGCGGCAACCCGAGAATCGCGAGCGAGCCGAGCATCAGGCCCCAGCCGATGGTCGGATTGAGCGCCAGCAGGCCGCGGATGTCCTCGATCCGCTGTGAGCCGGCCTTCTGCGCGGCATGGCCCACGGCGAAGAAGATGGCCGACTTGGTGAGCGAGTGCACGGTCATGTGCAGCAAGGCGGCAAAATTCGCGACCGCACCGCCCATGCCGAATGCAAAGGCAATGATGCCCATGTGCTCGATCGACGAATACGCAAACAGTCGCTTGATGTCCCGCTGGCGCCAGAGGAACAGTGCCGCCAGGACCACCGACACCAGGCCGAAGCCCATCATCATCTGCGACGGCAACGACGACTGCAGTGCCCCCTCGACCAGCACCTTGCAGCGGACCACGGCGTAGATGGCAACGTTGAGCAGCAGACCTGACAGAACCGCCGAGACCGGCGTGGGTCCCTCGGCATGCGCGTCCGGCAGCCAGTTGTGCAGCGGCGCGAGGCCGACCTTGGTGCCGTAGCCCACCAGCAGGAACACGAAGGCCAGGCCGAGCACCCTGGGCTCGAGTTCGCCCTTCACCGCGGCAAGATGAGTCCAGAGCAGGGCGCCGACGCCTTCCGCACCAAGCACCTTCTCGGCGGCGAAGTAGAGCAGGATGGTTCCGAACAGCGCCTGTGCGATACCGACGCTGCAGAGGATGAAGTACTTCCAGCCGGCCTCCAGGCTCGCGGGCGTCCGGTACAGGGTCACGAGCAGCACCGTCGAAAGCGTCGCCGCCTCGAGTGCCACCCACAGCAGCCCGAGGTTGTTCGTGGTGAGCGCCACCAGCATCATCGCCATGAAGAGCTGGTACATCGAGTGGTAGAGCCGCAGCCGTCGCGGGTTGAGGCGTCCGTGTTCGGTCTCGACCCGCATGTAGGGGCGCGAGAAGATCGCCGTCGTCAGGCCCACGAATGCCGTGAGCGCCACCAGGAACACGTTGAACGGGTCGAGGAAGAACTGTTCGCGCGCCACCGTCAGGTTGCCTTCGCCGATCACGCGCGCGGTGAGCGCCGCCGCCGCGAGGAAGGTGGCGAGACTCAGCGCCACATTGATCTCGGCCGCACGAGGGCGGGCGCCCCACACCGCGAGCACCAGTGCACCGATCAACGGCGTGAGCAGGAGTGCGGCGAACTCCACCTACTGGTCCTCCCGCAGGGACTCGAGGTGGTGCAGGTCGAGGCTGTCGAACTGCTCGCGGATCTGGAAGAAGAACACGCCGAGCACCAGCATGGCCACGAGCACGTCGAGGGCGACGCCCAGCTCAACGATCATCGGCATGCCGTAGGTGGCGCTCATGGCGCCGAAGAACAGGCCGTTCTCCATCGACAGGAATCCCACCACCTGTGACATGGCCTTGCGGCGGGTGATCATGGTGATGAACGCCAGCAGTATCACCGCCACGGCGATGCCGAGCGCGTTGCGCGTGGCGGTGCTGGCGAGTTCGGCGATCGGCTGGGCGAGCCCGAAGGCGAACACGACGGTCACGAGGCCGATGAGCATCGTGCCCGGCACGTTGAGCAGCGGTTCCGTGTCCCAGTACACCTGCAGGCGACGAATCAGCCGGTGCAGCAGCCAGGGCAGGGCAATGACCTTGAGGCCCAGCGTCAAGGCCGCCGAGGCGTACAGGTGTCCCTGGCCCGTGCGCCAGGCGAGCAGCAGCGTTGCGATGCACAGCATGCCGCCCTGCAGCGCGAGCAGCTTGACGAGCGTGACGATGCGCCGCTGCGCAAGCATCGCGAACGACAGCAACAGGAGGATCGCGGCGCAGGCGTTGAGCAGCTGCAGATCGAAGGGCGTGCCCTGCATGGTTCAGGCCCCGAGCAGCAGGTGCACGAGCAGGCCGAGCACCGCGAACATGAAGGCGCTGGCCATGAACTCCGGTGCACGGAAGACCCGCAACTTCGCCGAGACCGTCTCGATCAGTGCCAGCCAGAGTCCCGCGACCGCGAGCTTGGCGGCGAGGGCTGGAATCGAGAGGGCCAGTGCCGCGACGCCGGCGTCGCCGATCGAGGCGCCCCACGGTATGAACAGTGCGAAACCGATGCAGGCGTAGTTGAACAGCTTGAGGGCGGCTGCCCATTCCATCAGCGCGAGATGCCGGGCCGAGTACTCGAGCAGCATGGCCTCGTGGATCATCGTGAGTTCGAGGTGGGTGGCCGGGTTGTCCACCGGAATGCGGGCATTCTCGGCGAGCAGCACCATCGTGAAGGCCACCGCGGTGAATGCCAGGCTGGGATACAAGGCGGGCGCCTGGGCCGCAAGTCGCTCGGCGATCAGTGGCAGTGCGGTCGTCGCCGAGATCAGCGACGCGACCAGGATGATCATCAGCAGGGCCGGCTCCGCCAGGAATCCGACCATCATCTCCCGCCGCGCACCGAGCGTGCCGAAGGCGGTGCCGATGTCCATGGCCGCCAGCGACATGAACACCCGCGCGATCGCGAGCAGCCCGACCAGCGCGATGGCGTCCGCTGCCGACCGGAACGGCAGCCCGGTGCCCATCGAGGGAATCACTGCCGCCGCCGCGACCATCGCGCCGAACACGACGTACGGCGCCAACCGAAAGAGCGGCGAGGCGTTCTCGGCGATGACGGCGTCCTTGTGGAACAACTTGCGGATGCCGTGGTAGGGCAGCAGGACGCTCGGCGCACGCCGGTTCTGCAGCCAGGCGCGGCAGGCGTTGACCCAGCCGAGGAACAGCGGGGCAAGGGCCAGGGCGGCGATCACTTCGAGGAACTGGGTGAACCAGGCTGTCGCACTCACAGCATCACCGCGAGCAGCACCACCAGGGTGATGAAGCTGTAGGTCAGGTAAGCGGAAATGCGACCCTGCTGCATCCAGGCCAGCGAATCCGCAGCGCGTTGCACCAGGTTGCCGAGCGGCAGGTACAAGGCCCGCCAGAACCGATCAGTGACGCGGACGCGATAGCGTGGCGCGGCATCGAGCGGCGAGGGCAGTTCCCGCTCCATCGCGAAGAACGCGTAGAAGATGTGGCGGATGGGCTGCCCGAATCCCTCGGCCGTGTCCTGCATGCGTGGGTCGAGCCGCGCGAAACCGCAGTCCCACGGTGGGGCGCGGCGAACTGGCCTTCGGTAGACGACGCGAACTACCAGGAACGTCACCGTGATCACGGCGACGATCACGGCCAGCAGGATTGCGGGCGCGTACGAGGCCGCCCGGTCCGGCAGCGGGGCCAGCATCCACCAGGCGCCGTGCGAGATGGCCGGCGCCGCGCCGAGCAACTGCTGCGTGGCCGTGCCGAGCGCGCCGATGACCTGCACCGGGAACAGCCCGAGGAGCACACAGCCGACGGCCAGCCAGATGAGTCCCGCCTTCTCCAGTCCGTCGACGTCGTGCGCCCCGGCGAGCGTCGCTTCGCGGGGCTGCCCGAGGAATATCACGCCGAAGAACTTCACCATGACGTAGCCAGCCAGCGCGGCCGCCAGTGCGATGATGGCGGCGCCCAGTGGCAGCAGCATGTTCACGAACGGGTGCGGAACCTCGTGCGAGAACAGCAGCGACTGCAGCAGCAGCCATTCCGACACGAACCCATTGAGCGGCGGCAGGCCGGCGATCGCCAGAACGCCCACCAGCGTCAGCCATCCTGCCCACGGCATGCGATGGATCAGGCCGCCCAGCCGGCCAAGGTTGCGCTCGCCCGTGGCGTGCAACACCGCGCCGGTGCCGAGGAACAGCAGGCTCTTCATGAAGGCGTGGTTCAGAGCATGGTAGAGCACCGCCACCAGCGCAAGCGCCGCGAGTGTGTCCATCCCCACGCCGTGGAATACGACTGCCAGGCCGATTCCGGTGAACAGCACCCCGACGTTCTCGACCGAGGAATAGGCCAGCAGGCGCTTCATGTCGGTCTGCACCGCGGCGAAGACGACCCCGAACAGCGCGGTGGCCAGTCCCAGTGCGAGCGGTACCAGGCCCCACCACCACTGCGGATCTCCGAGCAGATCGAACGTCACGCGGAGCACGCCGTAGATGGCGGTCTTCAGCATCACGCCGCTCATCAGCGCAGAGACCGGGGACGGCGCGGCGGGGTGCGCCTCAGGCAACCAGACGTGCAGCGGTATCAGGCCCGCCTTCGCGCCAAAGCCGAACAGCGCGAGCAGGAATGCGGCGGTCGCCCACGCGGGCGGCAGCGTGGCTGCGCGCATGGCGTCGAACGTGAAGTGCCAGGTGCCGCCCTGCATGATGCCGAAGCTGAGCAGGATCGCGATGGCGCCAACGTGCGCCATGAGCAGGTAGAGGAATCCGGCGCTGCGAATCTCCGGGATCCCGTGCTGGGCGGTCACCAGGAAATAGGACGTCAGCGCCATGGTCTCCCACGCGACCATGAATGCGTAGGCGTCGTCGGCGAGCAGCACGAAGCCCATGGTGGCGAGGAACAGGTGGTACTGCAGGCCCAGCAGGCCGGGCGCGGTGCCCTCGCCCTTGCGGAAGTACCCGGAGGCAAACAGCGACACGCCGGCGGACGCGCTGCCCAGTAATACCAGGAACACGCGTGAAAGCGCGTCCAGCCGGACGTGCATCGGCAGGTCGGGCAGGCCGATCAACAGGGTGGCCCGCTCGACGGGAGCGCCGAAGCCGGCGGCCGCAACGATCGCGAGGCCCGCACCTGTGAGTGCGCCAAGGGGAAACAGGACTCGGCCTACGAACACGACGTTCGCCGGCCGCAGCAGTCCGGCGGCGCCCACGACTGCCCAGCACGCGAGCAGCGCGAGGCAGGCGGCGAGCGGCGAGTCCACTGGGGCCATGAAAGCGGATTCTACCCCCAATTCTAATTAGATTATAATTCGATGCGTATGGCCGCTCCAGCGAGGATCCGCGCTTGGCGCTAGAAGATCGAACCGCCCGCCTGACCGTGCTGATCGACCCGCGCAAGAAAGCGCTGTTCGAGCGGCTGTGTGCCGAACAGGACACGACGCCGTCGCAGGTGGTGAGGCAGCTGATCCGCCGCTACATCGAGGAACGGACCGGCGCGCCGTGGTCGCCGGAGACGTCGGAGCGAGAGCAGCGGAAATGAGTCGTGACGTCGAGCATTTCGTGACCCTGGCCGGGCTCACTACCGATCGCAGTACCCTGCTGCGCTTGCCGGAGCCCGCCGATGCGCCGCGAGCCGAGCTCTGGGGGCGGCTGCTTGCCGGAAGCTACGACAAGCCCTTCCTGGTCGACGACGACCAGCGCCGGGCGCTGTATTTCACGATCGACGGCAGCCTGCAGAGCGAGATGCGGCTCGATGATCCCGCGGCGCTCGTGAACGACTACACGCGCAAGATGATGGCGTTCCTGCTGTTCTGTCCACGGCCGCGCCACATCGTGATGATCGGTCTCGGCGGCGGGTCGCTCGTCAAGTTCTGCCGCCGGCACCTCCCCGACACCCGCCTGACGGTGGTGGAAATCGACGCGACGGTCATCGCACTGCGCAGGCACTTCCAGGTGCCGGCGGACGACGAGTCGCTGCGGGTCGTGCACGCCGATGGCGCGCGATATGTTGCGGATCTGGCAGATTCCGCAGAGCGCACCGATGTCCTGCTCGTCGATGCCTATGACCGTCACGGGCTGGCGCGCTCGGTGGCGGATCGCGGGTTTCTCGATAACGCGAGGCGGGCGCTTGCGGACAGCGGCGTGTTCGTGATGAACCTGGCCGCCTACGAGTCGGATTGCGCCCGGATGCTGCAGATGATCCGCGCGGTGTTCGGCGGGCCTGTCATGTCAGTGACGGTCGGATGGGGCGGCAATACCATCGCCTTTGCCGGTGCGGCACTCGGCGACGTGGACCGCCTGGCGGCAGTTGCAGTGCGCGCGCGGCAGATCCATGACGAGCTGGACCTGACCTTCCGGCGCCTGCCAAAGCTGGCCCGCGCATGCCTGGCACGACTGCGGGCCGGACCGGCCGCCGGCGCAGGCAGCTAGCGACGCTGGTCCTCAGCTGCCGCGGCTCCCGACCAGCGCGGCCGCGATCAACTCCTCGAGCAGCGCCATCGAGGCGTGGCCGGAGCAGACGAAGGGGTTCAACTCGGCCCGCTCGCCGTACTTGAGGAGCAGCGACGGATTGACCTTGGCGAGGTTGACCTGCCCCATGGTCCAGTTGCCGAAGCGCCGTTCGCGGATCTCCTCGAAGCTCAGGATGCGGACGTCCTGGTGGCGATCGTCCCGCACGATCGTGTTGTACAGCTCGCAGACCTCGTCGCGGCCGCCTTCCAGCACCTGGATGAACAGCTCGTCGCTGAAGCACAGCACGCCGGTGATGCCGAGCCTGGGATTGTGCGCGCGCGACTGCTCCAGGATCGACTCCTGCACGGTGGCATTCAGGGGCTTGGTCGCGCGGCTGGCGTAGAGAAGACGGACAAGCATGGCGGCCTCAGTCGGTCAGGCTGATGAGAGAGAGGAATTCGCGGCGCAGCGTGGAGTCCTTCAGGAACGAACCACGCATCACGCTGTTTACCATCTTGGTCTTGTCGTCCTTGACGCCGCGCCAGTGCATGCAGAAGTGGTCGGCCTCCATCACGACCGCCAAGCCGTCCGGGCTCACCTTGTTCATGAGCAGGTCGGCCATCTGGGCGATCGCTTCTTCCTGGATCTGGGGCCGCCCCATGACCCACTCGGCGAGGCGGGAATACTTTGACAAGCCGATCAGGTTCGAGTGTTCGTTTGGCATGACCCCGATCCACAGCCGGCCCAGGATCGGGCAGAAATGGTGGCTGCACGCGCTGCGGACCGTGATCGGACCGACGATCATCAGCTCGTTGAGATGCTCGGCGTTCGGGAACTCGGTGACCGCCGGCGCGGGCACGTAGCGCCCGCGGAACACTTCCGTCAGGTACATCTTGGCGACGCGGCGCGCAGTGTCCTGCGTGTTGTGATCGCTTGCGGTGTCGATCACCAGGCTGTCGAGTACGCCTTTCATCTTGTCCTCTACCTCGGCGAGCAGTGCGTCGAGCTCGCCCGGGCGGAGGAAGTCGGCGATGTTGTCGTTGGCGTGGAAGCGCTGCCGTGCTGCCTGGATCCTGGCGCGGATCCGGGCCGACACTGGCAAGTGCGCTTCGTCTGGCGGCGGTTCGGCTCCCATCACGGTCTCCAGTCCTTCAGGGCAGCGTACAGCCTTGGGACCGGGTTGGAATAGACCATGCCATGTGCGGGCCGTCAATGTCGTCTCAGCCGTTGCCGGCACTGCCCCGGCGCGGGTCCAGATCGGGCCTCCGCGTGACCTTGCGCGTTACCCGGCCCGCATCCCTGCGAGTCGCCTGGTGATGATCTCGTCCGCCTCGCGCATGATCCGGTCAATCAGTTCCTTACAGGTGGGAATGTCATGGATGAGGCCCGCGACCATGCCGCAGGACCACGCACCGGCTTCCATGTCCCCTTCGAGCATGATGCGCGGGTACACGCCCGCCACCTGCTGGATGATGTCCTGAATCTGGAGCGCATCGCCTTTCTCCTTCTCGATGCGCAGGATGTCCTCGACGGCCGCGTTGTTCAGCACCCGCTCGGTATTGCGGAGTGAGCGCATCACCAGGCGCGTGTCCAGCTCCGATGCGTTGACGATCGCCTGCTTGACCTTCTCGTGCACGGGCGCTTCCTGCGTGGCGATGAAGCGTGTCCCCATGTTGATGCCTTCGGCGCCGAGCGACAGCGCAGCCACAAGGCTGCGCCCATCCGCCATGCCGCCGGACGCAACGAACGGGATCTGCAGCGCTTCCGCCGCCAGCGGCAACAGGATGAAGTTCGGCACGTCGTCCTCGCCGGGATGCCCGCCGCATTCAAAGCCGTCGACGCTGACCGCGTCACAACCGATGTCCTGGGCCTTCAGCGAGTGACGCACGGACGTGCACTTGTGGACCACCTTGATACCCGCGTCCTTGAGACGCGGCAGGTACTTGACCGGGTTCCGGCCGGCCGTTTCAACGACCGTGATGCCACCGGCAATGATCGCTTCGATGTACTCGGGATAGGGCGGCTCAGCGAATGTCGGCAAGAAGGTGAGGTTCACGCCAAACGGCTTGTCCGTCATCCGTCGGCACCGGGCGATCTCCTGGGCGAGCTTCTCCGGTGTCTTCTGCGTCAGGCCGGTGATGATGCCCAGGCCCCCGGCGTTCGAGACGGCGGCCGCCAACTCCGCGAAGCCGACATAGTGCATGCCGCCCTGGATGATCGGGTGCTCGATGCCGAGAAGCTCGGTGATACGCGTTTTCATGTGGAATCGTCCTGGCGTCAAGCGGACATGCGTCGCATGCCGATGGGTGTCGAGAGGAGGGTCGAGGTCATGGCGCGGTCGCAGCCATCCGGCTGAGGAAGGTTTCCGCCAACCTCGAGAGTAGATAATTGGACGCCGAGTTGTGTACGTACTGGTCCTGATGCTTGTGAGCTGTACAAGCGTCCAGGTTGCCGCTCGCGTCGGTCCAGGCGCGCCCATGCCCCGGGGCGCCTGGGGCCGGCTCCGGAATCGGCTCGGGAATCCGTGATGCGGATCCCGTCGGCTGGCCTTAGGCTTCGAATGCGTTCGCCCGAACAACGCGCGGCCGGCGACCGGCTGTGGCCCAGAAGCACGGAGTGCCCGTCATGAAATCCGGAATCGCCCTGGCTGTGCGCGCCGCCATGGCCACGATGCCCGTCCATGCGGCCGAACGCCATCACGGCTACGACAAGCTCGGCTGCCGCTGGGGATTCGACCTCGGTCAGTCCTCGTTCGGGCTCGACGCCCGCGCTGTCGCACGGACTGCGACGCGATACGCTGATACCGCATGACCACGCCGACCATCAATCAGTACCTGGGCATCGACAAGTATCACGCGCCGCAGTTGTTTGGCGGGCGCGGCCCGAGGCGGTTCCATGTGATGGTCAAGGCCGTCGGCTCGGCCTGCAACCTCGATTGCACGTACTGCTTCTACCTGAGCAAGCAGACGCTGCCGGGCGGCCCCGGCGGCGGACACATGGACGACGAGGTGCTCGAGCGCTTCGTGCGGGACTACATTCAAAGCGTCACGGCGGACGAGGTGGTGTTTTCCTGGCAGGGCGGCGAACCCACGCTGCTGGGCCTCGGCTTCTTCGAGAAGGTCGTCGCGTTGCAGAAGAAGCACGCCAAGCCTGGGCAGCGGATCGAGAACGATCTGCAGACCAATGGCACGTTGCTGGACGAGGACTGGGCCCGATTCCTCAAGGAACACAACTTCCTGGTCGGTCTCAGCATCGACGGCCCCCGCGAGATTCACGATCACTTCCGGGTGACCAAGCGCGGAGAACCGACGTTCGCTGCCGTGTACGCGGCAGCCATGACGCTGCGGCGGTTCGCGGTACCCTTCAACACGCTGACCTGCGTGAACCGCTTCAATGCCTCACGGCCGTTGGACGTCTATCGGTTTCTGCGGCGCGAGCTGGGCTCCACCTACCTGCAGTTCATACCGATCGTCGAGATCAAGGGCTTCGAGACCACCGCGCCACACACGTGGGAGGCGGGGCGGCTGCCGGTCGTCGGCAGTCCGCAGGCGCGTCCGGACCATCCGGACTCGGTGGTCACGCCCTGGTCCGTCGATCCCGACGAGTACGGCTACTTCCTCGCCAAGGTGTGGGACGAATGGCTGGCGCGCGACGTCGGCAAGGTACTGGTCAACTTCTGTGAAACGCTGGTTGCGCAGCACATGGGGCTGCCGTCGCAGGTCTGCGTCCACAGCGAGGTCTGTGGCAAGGGCGTCGCCATCGAGCACGATGGCGACGTCTACAGTTGCGACCACTACGTCTATCCCGAGTACCGGCTGGGCAACATCCGTCAGAAGTCGCTGGGCGACATGGTGTTTTCGCCGGCGCAGGTGAAGTTCGGTTACGCGAAGTCCGAGACGCTGCCGGCGTACTGCAGGCAGTGCGAGTTTCTCGCCGACTGCTGGGGCGAGTGTCCGAAAAATCGTTTGTTACGCACGCCGGATGGCGAGCCGGGGCTCAACTATCTCTGCCCGGGCCTCAAGCGGTTCTTCGCGCATGCGGTGCCGGCTGCGACACGAATGGCGGCTCGGTTGCGCACGGCAACGACGCCCGTGGCCTAGCGGGCGGGTCGGCGGACGGCACTCAGGCGCTCGCCTTCGCCAGGCGCTGCTCCGCGCCCGCGACCATGACCTTGAAGCGCGGGTCATCTCGGATCGGGTCGAGATCCGGGTCCGTCTTCAGCCATTCCAGTTGTTCCTTGCCCGACTTGCTGCAGACCGGGCCGAGCAGGTCGAGCGCCGTGTCGAAGTCGCTCAGGTTGACGACCAGGTCGCACGCCAGGTTGTAACGCATGCCCATGTTGTCCGGGTCGATCAGCACCGCGCGCCTGGCCCATTCCTTGGCACGATCGCCCTCGCCGAGCGAAAGCAGGCAGCTGAAAACGGCCGCCATGGCCGAGCCGTTGTCGGCCTCCATGGCGATCGCCTTCTCGGCGCGGGCAAGGGTGCGTTGCGCCACGCGACGGACGCCGTCCCCGTCGCCGAGCGCGGTGTGGCAGGTAATCAGCAGGGAGCCGCAGGCGTAGTCCGTCGCGACGAGCGTCGACACCTTTTCCCAGTGAGCAATGGCATCTGCGAACCGGCGCTGCAGGAAATTCAGGCGTGCCGCTTCTCTCAAGACGTCGACCGACTCGGAGTCCAGGCGAAAGGCAATCGCGATCTCGTCCTGGGCAGCGTCGTAGTCGCCACTGGACGCGAGAATGCCGGCCCGTGCGGCATGCGCCTCAGCGAGATTCCCATCGAGCGCGATCGCGCGGGTCGCCGCGGCCGCTCCGTTGTCGCCTTCGCCCGTCGCATACAGGCGCATGCGCTGCGCCGTCGCCATGAGAGCCCACGCCCGTGCGTAGTCCGGGTCGAGCTCGATTGCCCCTCGACACAAACGTATGACGGTGTCGCTTCTCCGCGTGTCGCTCATCAGCCCGGTGGCGTAATGCTGTCGTGCCATGAGGTAGAGGTTGTAGGCATCGAGGTTCGTCGTCCCACGGTGCTCGATTGCCTTCTTCTCCTCGGGCAGCAGCTGCAGCCTGAGGGCCTTGACGATGGCTTCCGAGATCTCGTCCTGCAGCGCAAAGATGTCGTTCAGGTCGCGGTCGTAGCGCTCTGCCCAGACGTGGTTGTCCGTCGAGCCTTCGATCAGCTGAGCAGTAATCCGGACGCGGCCGCCGGCCTTGCGCACGCTGCCTTCGAGCACGTGGCTGACCTTGAGCTGCCTGGCAATCTGCGAAACGTCGACGTTCTTGCCCTTGAAGGTGAACGCGGTGTTGCGCGATACGACGGCGAGCGCCGAGACCTTGCTCAGGTCCGTAATGATGTCTTCGCTGATGCCGTCGCTGAAATACTCCTGCTCCTGGTCGCCGCTCATGTTGGCGAAGGGCAGGACGCAGATCGTCACGCGAGGGGTAGGGGGGGCTGGCGAGGAGGGGGAGGGCCCCGGTGCCGCCACTGGCGTCGCCTGACCCCCGGGCCGCGAGGCGCGCTGGCGCGCGATCATCGCACCCAGCGCGCGCAGCAGGTCCTGGAACGGCGCGCTGGTGCGGTCTCCGGCCCAGCTGTCGAGGTCGGTGGTGTGAATTGCGCGCACGTCCATCGGCAGGCGGGCGCCTTCAAATCGCACGGGCACCAGGACGCCCCGATCCGCCGCCTCGCGCGCCTCGCCGCGAACCCAGCGCGAGGCGACTGATGTCGGCGTCCACACCACCATCACGGCTGTGGCGGCCTGCAGTTCGGCCTCGATTTCGCTGTCGAATTCCTGGCCTGGCGTGATGTCCGGGTCCCACCAGACCGACCAGCCCTGGGCCTCGAGCGCGGCCACCAGGGGCGCGACGCGCGCCTTGTCGATACGGGCGTAGGAGACAAAAACGTCGGCCATGCTTCTGGATCCTGAGCCTCGGCTGTGCGCGGTAATGGACCGGTGGCAGCGCAGCTTAACCCGGCCCGCGCTGGCTCGCACGGATCACAGCGTGAGACTGCCGTCCGCGCCACGCCGGACGCTGGTGCCGAGTGCGCGACCCTCGCGATTCAGCGTTTCCTGCAGCCAGACCGCATCCTCCGCCGCAGCGCGGGTCACTTGAAACTTCGCTACGCGGGTCGGGAGCAGGGTCAATTGCTGCAGGCGGCCGCTCGCCGGGTCGAGTTCCGGCAGATACATCAGGCCCAGTTCCGATCGGAACTCCTCATATCCCCGGATTCCCTCGTAGTCGTTCAGGAAGTCGCCGCAGCCATACAGGATCAACTTGTCTCGATAGACTTCAAATGGCCGCGGATGGTGCGACGAATGACCGTGCACCAGATCGACGCCGGCTTCGTCGATGAGCCGATGAGCGAGGGCCCGCTGTTCGGGCGCCACCTCGTATCCCCAGTTGCCACCCCAGTGCAGCGAGGCAATCACCAGGTCGCCAGGTCGTCGCGCCGCATGCACGTCGCGCGCGACCCGTTTGACCGCGTCCGACGCCCACTCGTCCAGCAGATTCACGCCCGGCCAGTCTTTGCGTGCCGCCCATGCCTGCGGCACGCCGGCGCTGGCGCTGCAGTATGCGAAGACCATTACCCGCCGACCGCCGGAAGTATTGATCGCTGCTGGCGCCGCCGCAGTGACCGAGTCATCACCCGCCCCCGCGGTGCGGATATTGAGGGCACGAAGCGTTGCCACTGTCTCCCGGAGGCCGTCGTATCCCCAGTCTAGGACGTGGTTGTTTGCCAGCGCGCAGCAATCGATCTTTGCTGCGGTCAGGCACGACGCGTTGGCGGGGTGCATCCGGTAGTGGATGTTCTTGCCGTGCCACGCGCTGTCAGCTTTGGTGACCGCAGTTTCGAGGTTGACGATGCGCACGTCGGGCTGCGCCCGCTCGAGCGCCATCAGTGCGTCACCCCAGACGTACTCGGATCCGACGCCGCGCGGGATCGGGCCGTTGGTCGCTTCGGCCAGCTCGACGTACGTGCGGGCGGAGTTCACGCTCGGCTCAAACAGTTGGGGCTGGCCAGGATGCTGCAGGATCTGGTCGATGCCCCGGCCGGTCATCACGTCGCCGCAGAGAAACACCTTGGTCCCGCGTCCCGAAGGCGATTTCCGCTCGGCCGATCTCCGCGCGGTGGCCTCGGTACCGCTGGCGGCTGATGCTGCGCCGATGCCGGCGGCGAGTCCGCACGTAATGGTGCCGCCGACCTGCGCCAGAAACCTGCGGCGCGCCTGCTGCCGGGGCCCAGAGAGCTGTCGCATGTCCAGACCCCCTCCGTGTATCGCACTATCTCGTCGCGATCAGTGACACCGGCTCGTCGTCCGCCGGGGTCTCTTTGTCCCTGATCAGCCGGCGCAGGAACGGAATCAGCGCCGCGAGCACGATGCCGACGACGGTGCTGCCCCAGCCCAGCCGCGCGAACAACGCGGAGTACTCGGGATTCGTGGCCACCGCCGTAGTGCCCGACGGTTCCGGGATCATCCCCGAGAAGTCCCCGGCAAACAGCGAGGCGAGGCCGGTGACGAGCATGAAGCTGCCCATCATGATGCCCTGGTATTGCCGCGGCGCCAGCTTGCCGATCATCGCGTAGCCGATGGGTGAGATCAGCAGCTCGCCGACGCTCTGCAGCACATAGCTCAGGAACAGCCAGACGAAGGCGACTTGGCCGGCGTCGTCGGCGAGCCCGATGCCCGCCGGCAGCGCGAGAAAGCCGAGACCCATCAGGATCAGCGAGACGGCAAACTGCTTCGGCAGGTCGATGTTCCAGCCTTGTGCGCGCAACCGGATGAACAGGGCCGCCAGCAGCGGTCCGCCGATCACGATCACGACCGTGTTGATGTTCTGGATCCACTGCGGCGCGACCTCGACGCCCCAGACATGGAGGTTGACGTTGTTGACCGCGAACAGCTGCAGCCCGCTCGGCGCCATCTGGTACAGCGACCAGAACACGAGCGACCCGAGCATCAGGATCAGGTACGCCCACATGTTGTTGCGCTCGCGCGGATCCCGGTGCTTCACCGTCAGGTAGACGAGCCAGCCGGCCACCGCGGCGCAGACGGCCTTCAGCAGCACCTCGGTCGAGCCCGTGTGCTGCAGCATGATCCAGACGACGGGCGGGATGCCAAGCAGCACGGCGATGCCGATGCCGAACCTTGCCCGGAACTGTCGCGGAGTCGCTTCCAGCAGCGGCGTGCTGCGATCCTGCAGCGATCTCCAGTTGAAACCCGCCAGCACGATCGCGAGGAAATTGCCGACCGTCGCGAACAGGAAGAGGTTGGTGTAGCTCTCGGTCAGCTGGTAGTGGCCGGCCACCGCGAAACCGATGAAGAACCCCACGTTCATGCCGGCGTAATTCCAGAGGAACGCGGCTTCGCGCCGATTGTCCTCGGGTGCGAAGCGCTGGGTCAGCATCATGTTCAGGCAGGTGACGTTGAGCCCGCTGCCGGTGAGGAACAGCGCCAGCCCCCAGTACATCGCGCCGACCGAGCCGATCGCGATTGAAGCGCAGCCGAGCACCTGCAGCACCATGCCGCCGACGAACAGGTTGCGGTTGCTCAGGAAGCGCCCGCCGAGGTAGCCACCGAACAGGTGCAAGCCGTAGTTGAAGGCGCCGAAC
>Ga0079037_100000214_pt1 | contig 23792 bp, 38 predicted proteins | sample Mud3Dept4metaG_FD_71479 | JGI IMG/M metagenome (GOLD analysis project Ga0079037, IMG submission 71479) | Freshwater wetland microbial communities from Ohio, USA, analyzing the effect of biotic and abiotic controls - Mud 3 Core 4 Depth 4 metaG | ecosystem: Environmental > Aquatic > Freshwater >... | reverse complement strand
CCGCACCATCTTGTCTACAATGGGTATCAGAATGATCAGTCCAGGACCTTTCGCCCGTGCGAGCACCCTTCCGAGCCTGAATATGACGCCCCGCTCGTATTCCTTCAGTATCTTGATGGCATTGTACAGAAAAAACACGAGCAGCACAACCAGAAATATTCCGTAAATCGGTAGACCTGAAATCGGTAGATCTGTCATGCTTAACCCCTTTCTTTTTTGACCTTGATGATCATGCCTTTCACGTCGGTCACAATGACCCGTTCACCCTCTGCAATCGATTCCTCACTCTCGGCGTTCCACAGCTCGCCGTGCACGTGCACCTTCCCCGTCTCTTTGACGTCCGTTTTTGCTACACCTGCCTCTCCTATGAACCCTTCGCTCCCTGTTTTCACCGTAGAGAGCTGGGCCTTGACTACAAATGATAGCACGCCGACGAAGAAGAGGACCGTCACTCCGACAACCAGCGCAATCGACGCCCATGAAATCGACAACCATCCTAAAGGAACATCTATCAGCATGACAGACCCGAGAATGAGCGAAATGACCCCGGCAAGGGTCAAGGCACCGTGACTCACCACTTTTATCTCCAGAATAAAGAATATAATGCCGAGAAGGATCAGTCCCAGGCCTGCAAAGCTGATCGGTATGGCGGAAAAGGCATAAAAAGCCAGTATGATGCAGATACCGCCTATGACACCAGGGAAGATAGCACCGGGGCTGTAGATCTCGAACAGGATCCCGTAAAAGCCGAGCATCATCAGGATGTAAGCAACATTGGGGTCACTGATGGTCGCGAGGAAGCGGTACTTGAAGGACATCTCGACTTCCTTGGGCTTGAGCCCTTTCGTCTTGAGCGTAACCTTTTTGTCCCCTACCTCCACGGTCTTGCCGTCTATTTTTATGAGCAGGTCGTCCACAGTGGGGGCAACCACGTCAATGACGTGCATCTTCAAGGCATCCTCCGCAGTAGCGGAGACGCTCTGCGTCACGGCCTTTCCTGCCCATTCAACGTTTCTGCCTCGTTTCTTGGCAATGCTCTTCGAGTATGCCTCGGCATCTTGCACCACCTTTTTCATCATCACCTTATCAGGCTTCTCATCCTTGCCGATACTGACCGGGTGAGCTGCGCCCGCGTTGGTGCCGGGTGCCATGGCTGCTATGTGGGAAGCCAGCAGGATGATGGAGCCTGCTGACGCTGCCCGGGCACCCGCGGGATACACGTAGACAATGACGGGTATTCTGGCATCCATAATTGCCTTGACCATCTCTCTCATCGAGGCGTCAAGGCCCCCAGGGGTATCAAGCAAGATGAGTAAGGCTTCCGCATTAGCCTCAGTTGTCTTCTTGATTGACTCCACCATGAATTGGGCTATAGGCGGGCTGATCACACCCTGGACGCTAATCTGGTAGACATCCTTTGCCATCCCGTCAGCGGCCAGGGTGCAAACAAGGAAAACAAAGAACATACTGCAAGAAAACCGTTTCATCGCTGGTCAAACCTTGTGTTTGATGCTTCGCTGACCCGCGCCCTGGTCACGAACGCGATCGACCACATAGAGTGGCTTCCCCAAATAAACCAACCCGTGGGCCGGCTCTTCACAACTAGCCTTCCATTGGATAAACTTCAGAGTAAGCCATTACCTGAACTGCGTTATCCACCAATTCGACGCCTTTGACCCCCTTTAGAATCTTCTCTGCTTTCCTCTTGCTCGAATCTGCCGCCACAGCCCCAGTTAATCGAACCTTGCCCCCTTCCGCTACCGTTACCGAAAGAGATGCTGGTGAAAAACCGGCCTCGACGAGCGCGGCCTCTGCCCTCCTGGCAAGGCCCATCATTGCCAGAGATTGCATCGCATCTATTGAACGGGCCTGTATTGCTTCACTGCGGGCGAGATGCAGGACGGTGTCGGCGGCCAGATCTACCGTCAGGTTGTCCATATTGATAACCATGTCGTACAGCTCAGGGTTATCCCAATCGACGCCAAACGCGAATTTGATGAACGCCGCTCTCTCGTGGTCACTTTTCTGGAGTGCCCTGGCAGCCGCTTCCCGATCAAACCCTTTTTCCATAAGGTTCTGGATCCGTTTATCGAGAGATGCAGTCACCCTGATGTGCAAGCCGCATTTGAAGGCCCGTAAGAGGATGTGGCTCCCGCGTCCAAGAAAGACTGCGTTTCCCCGGCTCGCGAGCTCATAGATAACGGAGTTAAGGCGATCCAGGTAAATCTCCGGCCGGTGTGAAAAGAGCCTCTGGAATAACGACGGGGCCTTCTCGTCTACCTCCTTGACGTCTTCAAGAAAGCCCATGTCCCGTGCAGTATTCTCGATGGCTTCCGTATCGTAGAGGCCGTAGTGCAGCTCGGTTGCAACCCGTCGGGCGATTTCCGAGCCATTTGTACCCATTTTTCTCGTAAACGTGATGATGTACATGGCGTCCTCACCTCCTCGGCGGTTGCTTTCAAAAGAAAAAGGCCGAATCTACCAAAGGTTCATCCTTCGGCAGCTCGGCCATCTTTAAGAAGACCCGCCGCTTTCCGTCCCCTTCTTACGGAGGGTTTGGCTTTATCGGGTCAGCCTCTCCTCGAATCATATATTGTTTGATACAATTGTATATCATTTAATACAATTGTCAAGTCTATGCACTCGTTAGTCGAGGTGAGATCACACTTTCTTTATGCAGCGCCTAGTATCATGAATCACTGTGGTATGATAGCACCCACTCAGGTTTAGACTCTGACTCCGTGAATCAAGGTTCAAATCCTTGTCCCCCAGCCATTATAGATCGAGGGGTTGCGAGCGATCGCAGCCCCTTTTCGTTTCACTGTATCCCCAGGCGTGAAGTGAATGTGCAGTAGGGGCCTCGCTATGAAGACCGTCGTCTGTCGACTGCGAGCGGGGATTCCCTGATCTGAGACTCTTATCTTAAGGGATGTGCTTTACCGTCAACGCCCTGATGTGGTCAACCATTTTCTGGGGATCTTCGAATCGGGGGTCAACAAAATTGTCCTCGAGTCCTGAATGCTGTTTGTGGAAGAGGTCGAGAATGTTCTGCAGATCCGTGGCGAACCCGATCAGGTCGCCAAACCCCTGGCCAAAACCGAAATCGTTCACGCCTGCCATGATCCTCTTGTCCAGGTTACAATCCGATTCGTGTCCAAGAAAGAAGACCTTGCTGATCTTTGGTTCCACCTCTCCTTGTTCGCCCCGTACAGGCACGTAAAGGAGTTCGTATCGTAGCCGAGGGCATTTTTTCAACAGTTTTACCTGGTACCGATCGGGATAGGTGTCTATGTAGTGAGTCAGGGTCTGCATATGTTCTCTCAGGAACATCTTGTATGTGCCTTCAACGTCCGCGCCCTTGTATCTTTCCCACCCCTTCATATACCGCTCGAGGCACCCTGAGCAGATATAGGTGCTGATCTTGTTACCCCGTTCCAGCGCCTCGGTGATGAGCTTTCTTCTGTGGATGCAAGCGGACTCCACCAGGTCCTTATTCATAGGTGAGACTTTTTTTTCGTTCGTGTGCAATTCACTTACAAAGCTCGCATGCTGAGGAGACTTGAAGGCGTGGCTTGGCTGGTCCAGTACCCATATCAGGGAAGCCCCCTCTGTTGACGACAACTTCTTCTCCATGCCGATGAGGAACCATTCCAGGGCGAGACTGCTGAACAGGGGCAGGATGCCCGTCACCGACTGGTTTTCGCTTGCGGTAAGGAAATAGGGAATATCAGAAGCGGACACTTCAGCGTGACCGTACTCGATAAGAAGGCTGTTTATCTCTTCAAGGCTCAGGTTCAGGCTTACAGCTATGTTAACCAGTGTCTTCCGTCTGATGTCAATTCTTTTTCCGCCTTCTTCGGTTTGTTCCACCTTTGACAGGAAGGTGTTTGAAATACCGCTAATTTTTGAGATTTGATTTCTATTTAAACCAGATTTTTGCATTAATGTTAAAAGGTTAGCCATCTCACAGGCCTCACGTTAGAGAGATTTCGACTTCAGAAACCCATCACACACCCTATCCTCCTGCCTATGGAAAGAGAGTTCACCAGGCAGAGGGAAAAGGCCAGAATGCTTATTAAATCTCAATTCTTAACACCTAGGAGTGCAAATGTAAAGGCCAAAAATAATATAAGTAACTTTGAAAAATATATCAATAGATAATTTAATAGAAGTTGCAAAAAAAAATTTCTTGACAATAAAAAAATGCTTTGTTAACCTAAATTCGCCGATGGCAATGGAAGTCGTTTTTTTGCACAAGTCCGCCAAGCAGTCAGGAGGCCTCCCATGACAGAAATGACAGAATCAGTTAAGAAGAGAGAAATTGTCGATTCCATTGCAAGGTCTTACGAAAAGAAGTGTGAAGAGAAAATAGGTACCGACCTTGAAGCCCTCTATCTCTTTGGTAGCTATGCCTTTGGGAAGATCAGTCTCGACATACCGGATATCAACTATTTCCTGCTTCTTAAGGAGAGGGTGTCGCCTGAGGTCTTCATCAAACACGCGGATATTCTGAGGGAGGTGTGCAGTGAATTCAGAGGCGTGGCAACCGTCATGCCAGAGTTCAGGCCGAACAGGTATGTTTACCCCACCACCAAGGGAGCTGATTTTGATGTCACCCTGTGCACCCAATATGCCCGTATGGAGGACAGACATGGTCCCGTTCCCTTTGGATGGGGATGGGTCTTTGAGGCGCTCCTCCAGACAAGGAAAATGGTGTTTGGAAGGGCGCATACCCTCAAGGGCAACCCGATGGAAAAGATTACAGGCAAAAGAGCCCAAGTTGCGGACGAAGGCAAGGAGTTTGCAGGTTGAGAAGCGTTCTCCTGCCGTCCAGATAGCACGGGTGCCTACGACACGGCCTTTGCGGCACGCGCATAGATTGCAGTGGATGGACGCATCTGTCAATGAAGCGACATGGATGGCAGATTTCCACCACATGGAGGAAACGACCCAATGACAACTGGAACAATCCCGACACCGAAGACCATCGAACAAACCGGTGTTCGGAGGAACCTGCTGGAAGATCTTGCGCTCAAGGTCGTCTACCTCATGGGCGAAATATCCCTGCTCGACCTGTCCCGCCAGATTGGGCTGAACGGGCGCATCGTCGAAGAGCTATTCGAAAAGATGCGGAAGGAACAACTCTGTCAGGTCACTGCCATGGACAGAGGCGTGCACCGCATCACGACGACGACGACCGGAAAATCTCGGGCCCTGGAACTTCTCAAACAGAACCAGTATGCCGGTGTGGCGCCCGTCTCCCTGAGCGAGTATACCAAACGTATCGCGGCCCAGAGCGTGCTCGAGATTCGAGTCACCCCCGGAAGCGTGGCGAAAGCCTTCGAGGATATGGTGCTCGAAGCAGAAACGCTGAACCAGTTGGGTACCGCCGTTGTGTCGGGTCGCGCGTTGTTTCTCTACGGGCCTACCGGAACGGGCAAGAGCTTCATAGCAGAGACACTTACCAGCCTTTTCGAGAACGACCGTGTCTGGGTACCATACGCGGTGGAGGTGGATGGCCAGATCATAACGATCTACGACCCCGTGCTGCACCGCAAGACAGAACATCCGAAAGGTCACGATCAGGACGCCCGATGGGTGCTGTGTCACCGTCCCCACGTGCTCGTGGGCGGCGAGTTAACCATCGAGATGCTCGACCTGCAACTGAACCCAAGTACCGGCTTCTACACTGGCCCCCTGCAGATGAAGGCCAACAATGGAATCCTCATTGTAGACGACTTCGGGCGCCAGCGCGTGAGCCCCGAGGAACTGCTCAACCGGTGGGTTGTTCCCCTGGAGCGCCGGATCGATTTTGTCACCCTGGCGGGTGGCAGGAAGATCGAAATACCGTTCGACCTTTTCCTTGTCTTCGCCACGAACATGGACCCGGCCAAACTGATAGACGAGGCCTTCCTGCGCCGGATTCAGACGAAGATAAAGGTGGGTTTCGTCAGTCCCGAACGATTTCACGAAATCTTCAGGAGGGCCTGCTTGGGTCTCAAACTGGCTTACAGTCAGGCGGCTGCGGAGGAATTGATCCGGATCATCGAGCAGTACGGTGAGCCTCTGCGAGCGTGCTATCCGCGAGACATCCTGCGGCAAGTCGTGTGGACCGCGCAGTACCGTCAGCGCGAACCCGTGCTCGATCTGGAATCTGTAACCCAGGCGTGCCGTGCCTACTTCCTGGAAACAGAGCCCGATCACGAACCGGCCGGATAAGGCACGCTATTTCTTTGCCTGTCCCGCCACCTTTACCCAGGAATCGCGCAGGGCCACGATGCGGTTGAAGACGAACTTCTCAGGCAAAGAGTCCTTTGCATCAACGCAGAAATAGCCGAGGCGCTCAAACTGGTATTGTGCGCCCGCGGTCGCAGCCATGAGGCTCTGCTCCACAAATCCGCTAACGGTTTCGAGTGAGTTCGGGTTGAGTAGGGTGGTGAAGTCGCCTTCAGCGCCCGCAGGATCAGCCACCCCGAAGAGCCGGTCGTATAGCCGCACTTCCGCTGGAACCGCATGATTCGCGGAGACCCAGTGGATGACTCCCTCCACCTTGCGCCCGTCCGGCGGCGGGCCGTTGCGCGTGGCCGCATCGTATGTGCAGTGCACCTCGACGACCTGACCGGTTGCCTGGTCCTTTGTGTGGCTGGCGTAGCGTATGACGTAGCCGTTGCGCAGGCGCACCTCGCGTCCGGGACCGAGGCGCTTGTACTTCTTCGGAGGCTCTTCCATGAAGTCGTCCGCCTCGATATAAAGCACCTTCGAAAAAGAGATCTTCCGTGTCCCCATGTCAGGCTTCTGCGGGTGGTTGGCAGCGTCGAACTCCTCTGCCTGCCCCTCCGGGTAGTTGTCGATCACCACGCGCAAAGGGCGCAGCACGGCCATGGCGCGGGGCGCACGCTCGTTCAGATCATCACGCACACAGGCCTCAAGCAGTGAGATGTCAACAAGATTGTCATTCTTGGCAACGCCAATCTTTGCGCAGAAATCCCGGATTGCTTCCGGCGTGTAACCTCTTCTCCTCATACCTGCCACGGTGGGCATACGCGGGTCATCCCAGCCGGCAACAAGATCCTTTTCCACCAGCTCGATCAACCTGCGCTTGCTCAAGATAGTGTAACTGAGATTGAGACGCGCGAATTCGATCTGCCGCGGCTTGTCGCCCTCGATGAGCTGATCAACGAACCAGTCATAGAGGGGACGGTTGTTCTCGAACTCGAGCGTACAGATGGAGTGGGTAATCTTCTCGATCGAGTCTGAAAGGCAGTGGGCAAAGTCGTACATCGGGTAGATGACCCAGTCTGTCCCTGTCCGGTAGTGGGGAGCCCGCTTGATGCGGTAGATGACCGGATCCCGCATGGTGATGTTCGGGGAAGCCATGTCGATCCTCGCGCGCACGACATGCGCGCCGTCCTCGAACTCGCCCGCGCGCATGCGCCTGAAGAGGTCGAGATTCTCTTCGATCGAACGGTTCCTGAAGGCGCACTCCCTGCCAGGCTCGGTGAGCGTGCCGCGATACTCCCGTATCTCCTCCGCGCTCAGACTGCAGACGTACGCCTTCCCTGCCTTGATGAGCTCCACGGCAAACTGGTAGAGCTGCTCGAAATAGTCAGATGCATAGTAGAGGCGGTCTTCCCAGTCAAACCCGAGCCAGCGCACATCGTTGATGATCGACTCCACGTATTCGAGCGATTCGCCGGCCGGGTCCGTGTCATCCATCCTCAGGTTGCACGTACCGCCGTACTGTATGGCAATGCCGAAGTTGAGGCAGACTGATTTTGCATGGCCGATGTGGAGATACCCATTGGGCTCAGGCGGAAAGCGCGTCGCGACGCGTCCGCTGTTCTTGCCTTCTTTCAGGTCCTGATCGATGATCTCGCGGATGAAGTCGGTCGGGGGCGACATATCTGATTGCGTCATGGGTGAAGACTCCTTTTGTGCGTGCGGGGCGAACATCTATCTTCTGTCGCCATCGACAACCTCGCCCATAGTTCCTGCCTGGATGTACGCGGGGATGATGACGGCAATGCGCTTGTTCATGGGGGGAAAGACTTGTGGGGGACCGTTGGACGATCCCCCATCGATACAACTCTTAAGCCTGCGGCTCTTCGGGCTCTACTTCTTTCGATTTTTTCGAGCGCGGCTTGCTTGCTTTCGGTTTTTCCGCTGCCTCCGGCTTCCCGGCCTTTGCCTTCTTGGCCTTCGGCTTCGCTTCCTTCTTTTCTTCCGGTTCTTTCGCCTTCTTCTCTTTTGCCTTTGCTTCCTTGGGCTTTGCCTCTTTAGCCTTCTTCTCCTTGGCCTTAGCCTTCTTCTCCTTGGCCTTGTCCTCGCCCTTCTTTTCCGTTTCTTTTTCCTTGCGCTGCGTCAGCTCGATGATGGCCATCGGAGCCGCGTCTCCTTTCCTGCGGCCCGCCTTCAGCACCCGTGTGTACCCGCCGTTGATTTCGGCGTACCGCGGGCCGATATCCGTAAAGAGCTTCTTGACCATCTCCTTGCTGCGCAGAAAGGCGAACGCAAGTCGCATCGCGTGCATGTCGTTCTTTTTGGCGAGCGAGATGAGCCGGTCGGCCACGCGCCTGAGCTCCATGGCTTTCGGGTTCGTTGTCTTGATGCGCTCGTGCTCAAACAGGGCGTTTGCCAGATTCTTGAACAACGCCTTGCGATGGCTCGCTGTCATGTTCAATTTTACGCGTGATTTAAGATGCCTCATGGATATACCCTCTAGACCTGATCTTTCCGCTTCATTGCCATCTTGTCGAGTGTGTCTCTCGATGGGAAGTTGTCCAGTTTCGTGCCGAGCCGCAACCCCATGCAGGAGAGTATCTCCTTTATCTCGTTGAGCGATTTACGACCGAAGTTCTTGGTCATGAGGATCTCCTGCTCGGTCTTCTGCACGAGCTCCCCGATGTACTTGATGTCAGCGTTCTTCAGGCAGTTGGCAGACCTCACCGAGAGCTCCAATTCGTCCACGCTCTTGTACAGATTGTCGCTGAAGTCCTGCTGGTCTGAAACCCTGCCCGCCCGGTCTTCGTAATCCTCGTCTTCCTGAAAATTGATGAAGATCTTCATCTGATCCCTGACGATCTTTGCCGCAAAAGCAAGCGCATCAAGGGCAGTCACGCTGCCGTTGGTCACGATCTCCATGGAGAGCTTATCGTAGTCGGTCCGGTGGCCCACACGAGCCGGCGTCACGTTGTAGCTCACCTTCTTGACGGGTGAGTAGAGGGCGTCTATCGGTATGGTGCCGACCGGGTCGTCATCCTCCAGGTTCCGCTCGGATGGGACATAACCGCGCCCCACCCTGGCCTTCATCTCCAGGTACAGTTTTGCTTCCTCGCTCAGCGTTGCTATGTGGTGCTCAGGGTTGATGATCTCTACCCCACCGTCGTGGACAATGTCTCCCGCGGTCACAATACCCTCGCCCTTCTTCTCGATTTTCAGCATCCGCGGCCTGTCGTCATCCATGCGCAAAACGACTTTCTTCAGGTTGAGAATGATCTCCGTCGCATCCTCTTTCACGCCCCTGATGGTGGAAAACTCGTGGTCAACACCGTCTATCTTCACGGAGACAATGGCAGCCCCCATGATCGAAGAGAGGAGCACGCGTCTCAACGAATTGCCTATGGTAATGCCGTACCCGCGCTCAAAAGGCTCCGCGGTGAATTTGACGTGATAGGTAGTGCAGCTATCCCGTTCTACGTCGAGTTTGCTGGGTTTGATCAGTTCCATCCAGTTCTGTTCAAACATGATCTATCTCCTCCTTACGGGGAAAGAAGCTACCGTGAATAGTACTCGACTATGAGCTGCTCTTTTATGGGCAATGTAATATCATCTCTGGCGGGGAGAAGCTTCACCTTGCCCCTCGCTTCCTCTTTGTCCAGTTCTAACCAGGAAGGAATTCCCCTTCGAACAACCGACTCCAAAGAGTTTCGCACTGACGGCAGGCTCTTGTTGGCAACCTCTATGGCGTCACCCTCATTGACCAGAAACGAAGGCACATTCACTTTCTTTCCGTTTACTTTGATGTGGCGGTGAGAAACGAGCTGGCGCGCCTCTCTCCTGGAACCGGCAAACCCCATCCGGTAAACCATGTTGTCAAGGCGCCTCTCCAGGAGCACCAGCAGGTTCGTGCCGGTGATGCCTCCCATTCTCTCCGCTTCCACGAAAAACCTTTTGAACTGGGTCTCCGTGAGCCCGTACATTTTTCTGACGCGCTGCTTCTCGCGGAGCCGGATGCCGTACTCCGTCATCTTGGTTCTCGTCTCTACATGTACGCCCGGCGGATAGTTCCGTTTCTCTATTTCACACTTCTCCGTATAGCACCGCTCCGACTTCAGGAAGAGCTTTGTGCCCTCCCTCCTGCACAACCTGCATGCTGGTCCCGCGTATCGTGACAAGTTCTCCTCCTACACCCTTCTTCTTTTCGGCGGCCGGCACCCATTGTGGGGTATCGGCGTAACGTCCCTGATCAGGTGAATTTTTAGCCCGGCACTCTGGATAGCACGCAACGCTGCTTCGCGCCCTGCTCCCGGCCCCTTTATGTACACATCAACGGTTCTCATGCCGTGTTCCATTGCCTTTTTTGCTGCGTTCTCCGCTGCGAGCTGGGCGGCAAACGGAGTGCTCTTGCGCGAGCCCTTGAAACCGGCCACGCCACCGCTCGACCAGGCCACTACATTGCCCTGGGGGTCAGAGATGCTGATGATGGTATTATTGAAGCTCGACTGGATGTGTACTGCGCCAATCGGTATGTTCTTCTTGACCTTCTTCTTCCCGGCCCTGCGAACCTTTGCCATTTCGCCCCCTTATTTCTTTCTCTTCATCGAGGTCTTGCGGGGACCTTTTCTGGTCCTCGAATTCGTCCTCGTCCGCTGACCCCTCACCGGAAGGCCGCGACGGTGCCTGAGCCCTCTGTAGCAGCCGATATCCATCAGCCGCTTGATGTTAATGGTCATCTCTTTGCGGAGATCGCCTTCCACCTTGTAATCCCGCTCAATGATATCGCGTATCTTGGCAACCTCTTCTTCGGTGAGTGTGTTCGTCCGCTTGTTTACATCAATCCCTGCCTCCGCGAGAATCTTGTTTGCGACGGCTCGCCCTATGCCGTAGACATAGGTCAAGGCTATCTCAATTCTTTTTTCCCTCGGAATATCAACACCAGCAATACGTGCCAATGGAAGCCTCCTTAGCCCTGCTTCTGCTTATGTTTGGGGTTTTCGCAGATGACCCTGACGATCCCTTTTCGTTTGACGATCTTGCACTTCTCACATCTCTTCTGGACGCTCGGTCTTACCTTCATTACATTGCCTCCTACTTCGCCCTGTATATAATCCTGCCGCGTGTCAGATCGTAGGGCGACAACTCCACCACTACCTTGTCTCCGGGCAAAATCTTTATGTAATGGAGCCTCATCTTCCCCGACACGTGGGCCAACACCCTGTGCCCGTTCGGCAACTCCACCCGGAACATCGCGTTCGGCAACGGCTCTACGACCGTGCCTTCAACCTCTATGCCTTCGCCTTTGGGCATATACCCTCACCGGGCGCTCAGAATGTCTGCGCCCTCTTCCGTGACTGCCACCGTGTGCTCAAAATGGGCAGACAGCTTTCCATCTTTTGTCGCCGCGGTCCAACCATTGCCCCGTATAACTATGTCGCTTCCACCTTCGTTGATCATCGGCTCTATGGCCAGGACCATGCCTGCGTTAAGCCTGACCCCGGTGCCCTTCGTGCCGAAATTGGGCACCTGCGGTTCCTCATGGAGACTCCTGCCTATGCCGTGGCCCACAAATTCCCTCACCACGGAAAAACCATGTGCCTCCACGTGCGACTGGACAGCGTATGATATGTCGCAGAGCCTGTTACCTATGCGCGCCTCGTCAATCGCCTTGTAGAGGGCTGCCTCCGTGACCGCGAGAAGCCGTTCCGCGTTCGGAGCAATACGTCCCACAGGGAACGTCTTTGCAACGTCACCGTAAAACCCATCGTACTTGACACCCATATCGAGGCTTACGATGTCGCCTTCCTTAAGCGTCCTGTCCGACGGCATACCGTGAACTACTTCGTCGTTAACGGACACGCACAAACAATAAGGATACCCGTTGTATCCCTTAAACGCAGGTTCTATGTTCCCGATCTTCCGTACCTTTTCTTCGCAGCGTCTCTCCAGCTCTTGTGTCTCGACGCCTTCTCTCACATATTCTTTCAGGTCCAGCAGAACCTCCAAAGCGTACCTGCTGGCAGTACGCATCTTTTCTATCTCCTCCCGGCTCTTCAGGATGATCATGCGCCCATTCTCAGCGCTCCCTTGATCCGGCTGTAAATCTCGTCTATGCTTCCCAGTCCCTCGATGTCGCGAAGCGACTTCTTTGCCTTGTAATAGTCGATCAAGGGAAACGTTGAATCCTTGTATACCTTGAAGCGAGCCTTGATGGTCTCTTCCTTGTCGTCATCGCGCGTGTACAGCTCGCCGCCGCATTTGTCGCAGACGCCCTGTTTTTTCGACGGGCCAAACACCTCGTGATACATCGCGCCGCAGCTCCTGCACGTGCGCCTGCCGGTCATCCGTTTCAGCAGCTCATCCTCGGACACGTAGATGCTCACCACGTGGTCAAGCGCCTTGCCCATCTTTGTAAGCATGGCGTCGAGCGCCTCTGCCTGTTTGATGGTCCTCGGAAAACCGTCAAGGATGAACCCTTTTTCAGCGTCCTTCTCTTTGAGCCGGTCCTGCATGATGCCGATGATCACGTCATCCGGCACGAGCGCTCCTTTGTCCATGTACTCCTTGGCCTTAAGGCCCATTTCGGTGCCCTTCTTGAGCGCAGCACGCAGGATGTCGCCTGTCGAGATCTGGGGGATGCCAAACTCGTCCGTCATTCGTGTAGCCTGTGTTCCCTTGCCGGAACCTGGTGCCCCAAGCAGTACAATATTCATTCTATGTCCTGTTATCTCCTGCCCTTCATGCGAGAGCTTTTCTTGACGAGACCATCGTAATGTCGCAGGATGAGGTGCGACTCAACCTGCTGGATGGTGTCGAGCCCCACGCCCACCACTATGAGGAGCGCTGTCCCTCCGAAGTAGAAAGGCGCGTTGAACTTCTGCACCAAGAGCGTCGGGAGCACGCACACGAACGATATGTAAATGGCACCGACAAACGTGATTCTCGACAGCACCTTCTCGATATACTCGGAGGTCTTCTTGCCAGGGCGGATACCCGGAATATAGCCACCGTACTTCTTCATGTTGTCTGCAACGTTGTCGGGGTTGAAGACTATCGCGGTATAGAAGAAGCAAAAGAATATGATGAAGCCAATATAGAGCAACTCATGCAGGAAACTCCCCGGCGTCAGTAGCTCTGCAAACCTCTTCATGTACGGATGGGGGATGAAGTTGGCGATCGTCGCAGGGAACATGATGATGCTCGATGCGAATATGGGTGGGATAACCCCCGCCGTGTTGATCTTCAGGGGCAGGTGCGTTGACTGTCCTCCGTAGACTCGTCGTCCCACCACCTTCTTGGCATACTGCACGGGGATCCTTCTCTGCGAAGTCTCCATGAAGATGATGAAGGCGACGACAGCGAGCATCATCGCAACGAGGATTATCACAACGAACCAGTTCATTTCACCAGTGTTCACGAGTGTGCCTGTGCTGGCAACGGCGTTGGGAAACCTCGCAACGATGCCTGCGAATATGATGAGAGAAATACCATTCCCGATGCCCTTTTCCGTAATCTGCTCGCCCAGCCACATGAGAAACGAGGTCCCGGCGCAGAGCGTGATCATGGTCATCAACCTGAAGCTCCAACCGGGGTTATAGACAACCAGCTCACCAGCGGCCCCTCTCATCTGCTCCAGGCCCACGGCAATACCGAAGCCCTGGATCAGGCTGATAACCACCGTCCCGTACCGCGTGTACTGGGTGATCTTTTTCCGCCCGGCATCTCCCTCCTTGGAGAGACGCTCCAGGGCCGGCACAACAACCGTGAGAAGCTGGAGTATGATCGATGCGCTGATGTAGGGCATGATGCCCAGAGCGAATACGGAGAGGCGTTCCAGCCCGCCGCCGGCGAACATGTCGAAAAAGCCGAGCAGCGTGCCTTTTGCCCGCTCGAATATACTGGCAAGCACGGCACCGTCTATGCCGGGCGTCGGGATGTGGACGCCGATCCGGTAGACAGCGAGCAACGCGAGGCTCATGATGATCCTGCGCTTGAGCTCCGGGATGCGTCCGATGTTCTGGATCCCACCCATCAGCTCAACACCTCTACGTCGCCGCCCTTAGCCTTGATCTTTTCGATGGCCCGCTTCGATGCTTTGTGCACGGTCACCTTGATTGCAAAATCGAGATCGCCGTCAGACAGGAGTTTGATGCCGTCCTTCAGTTTCGTCACGATCCCTTGCTGCGTGAAGTCTTCTATGCCTGCCTTACCCGCGTCTCTGAATGCCGCAAGGTCACTCACCTTGACGACCGCATACTCTTTCCGGAACGGGTTCTTGAAACCCCTCTTGGGCACCCTTCGGGTGAGCGGCATCTGACCGCCCTCAAAACCTTTGCCCTTTGTGCCTCCGGAGCGGGCCAGCTGCCCCTTGTTGCCTTTTCCGGCGGTCCTGCCACGGCCGGAACCGGGACCACGACCGATTCTCTTTCTCTTTTTCCTTGAGCCCTCGCGCGGCTTCAGATCCTCAAGCTTCATCTATCTCACGTCCTCCAGCACCTTTACGAGGTGCATCACTTTTTTGACCATGCCCCGTATTTCAGGCGAGTTTTTCACGATGCGCTCTTCGTTTAACTTCCTGAACCCGAGGCTTCGAATCGTATCTATCTGGTCCTGCGTTCTTCCGATACAACTCTTGACCCACCGTATCTTAAGATGCGCCACCTGATGCCTCCTCGATCTTCGACTTTCCCCGCTGCTTTGCCACAGCCTCGGGCGTCTTGAGGCTGGCAAGGCCCTGCATCGTGGCCTTCACAACGTTATGAGGATTGCGCGAGCCGTAGCACTTTGTCAGGACGTTCCTGATACCCGCCACCTCCACCACCGCCCGCACCGCACCGCCTGCAATAACACCGGTCCCTTCAATGGCCGGCTTCATGAAGACGTGGCTCGAACCGTAAATGCCGGTGATCTCGTGCGGCACTGTACCTGCGTTCAGAGGAACCAATATAATGCCTTTCTTGGCACGCTCAACCGCCTTGCGGATGGCATCAGGCACCTCGTTTGCCTTACCCAGCCCGAAACCCACGTGGCCGTTGCCGTCTCCCACAACGACGATGGCGCTGAAGCTGAATCGCCGTCCACCCTTGACCACTTTCGCGACACGATTTATGTGAACGACTTTGTCCTGAAGCTCAAGCTCGCCATAAGTAATGCTTTTCTTCTCGATCAACAGAAACCTCCTCTAAAAGAGCAATCCGGCTTCCCTGGCCCCTTCCGCCAGCGCCTTCACCCTGCCGTGATACTTGAAACCATTCCTATCGAACACCACGGCTTTGATCCCTATTTCCTGGGCCTTCTTGCCTATGGCAGTACCGAGCGCCTTGGCCGCCGCCGCGTTTCCACCCTGCTTCAACTGCGTTTTTACGTCTTTGGTCAGCGTGGACATGCCGGTGATCACCTTGTTCTCCGCGTCATCAATGAGCTGCGCATACATATGATTGAGGCTCTTGTAAACGCAGAGCCGCGGGGCTTCCGGGGTTCCCGCAATCTTCTTCCTGATGCGTTTCTTTCTCTTAAGCCGTGCTGCTATTTTTTCCTGCCGTTTCATGCTTTTCCCCTCTACTTCCCGGTCTTGCCAGCTTTCTTTCTAAGGACCTCGCCCTGATACTTCACGCCCTTGCCCTTGTACGGGTCGGGCCTCCTCAGGTCCCTGATCTTCGCTGCTATCTGGCCCACCAGTTCCTTGTCCACGCCTTTGATGGTAACGAGGGTCTGCTTTTCCACTTCCGCGGAAATTCCGGCGGGCAAGGGAAAATCGATCGGGTGGGAGTAGCCCAGATTAAACACCAGCTTGTTGGCGTGCAATTCGGAGCGGTATCCTATGCCCACAATCTCGAGCTTCTTCTCGAAACCCTTGGAGACGCCGTCAACCATGTTCGACACGAGGGTCCTCATCAGGCCGTGGTAACTCCTCGTCTTCTTGTCATCGCCCGATCGCTTCAGGTTCACGACCTTATCGGTAATCTCCACTTCCAGGCCATCGAGGAGCGGCCGAGCAAGCGAGCCTTTGGGCCCCTTGACAGCGACCGTGCCATCTTTTAGTTCCACCTTGACGCCCTGGGGGAGCAATATCGGTTTCTTACCTATCCTTGACATCTTTCACCTCACCAGACGCGGAACAAAAGTTCTCCACCTACGTGCGTTCCCAGGGCCTCTTTGTCCGTCATCAGCCCCCGGGACGTGGACAGAACCGCCGTACCGAGCCGCGCCCTTTCCTTCCCCAGATCTTCCGCCTTGACATATACCCGCCGACCGGGTTTGCTCACCCTGCGAAGGCCGGTTATGACATTCCGGTTACGCTCGTCGTAATTCAGGTAGACCTTGATGAATTTCTTTCTCGCCTCGTCCGTGAATATCTTGTAATTCTTCAGGTACCCTTCTTCCTTGAGCAGTTTCGCTATGGAAAACTTCAACACGGAATACGGCATATCGACCAGCTCCTGCCGCCCCATGATCGCATTCCGAATTCTTGTTAGCATATCCGCTATGGGATCCGTCATCGACATCGATGTCCCCCTACCAACTCGATTTTATAACGCCGGGCAGTTCCCCTCTCAGGGCCAGGTTCCTGAAACAGATCCTGCACATCTCGAACTTGCCGATGAAGCCTCGTGGCCTGCCGCAGATTACACATCTCTTGCGCGCCCGCGTGACGAACTTGACGGGCTTTCGCAACTTCTCCATCATGCTCTTTCTCGCCATACTCCCTCCGCTAACCTCTGAACGGCATACCCATGAGCTTCAGTAGCTCGTATGCTTCCTCGTCCGACTTTGCCGACGTGGCAATGGTAATGTTCATGCCCCGAACCTTGTCCACCTTGTCGTAATCGATCTCAGGAAATATAATCTGCTCGCGCAGCCCGATGGTGTAGTTGCCTCTCCCGTCGAACGACTTCGGGGAGATGCCTTTGAAGTCCCTCACCCTCGGCAGCACGATCGTCACGAGCTTCTGCAGGAACTCAAACATCCGCTCACGCCGGAGCGTAACCGTGCACCCTATGGGCATGCCTGAACGGAGCTTGAATGAAGCGATCGACCGTTTTGCCTTTGTGATGACCGGCTTCTGACCAGCGATCAGCATGATGTCGGCTGCGGCTGCGTCGAGCGCCTTGATGTTCTGGATCGCCTCGCCCAGCCCCATGTTGATCACTATCTTTTCAAGCTTCGGCACCTGCATCACGTTCTTATACTTGAATCTCCTGACCAGCGCGGGCCGAACCTCTTTCTCGTAAAAATCCATATACGCCGTCTTCAATACTGCCTCCTACTTGTCCAGAACCTCTTCGCACTTCCTGCAGAACCGTACCTTCTTGCCATCTTCCAGCACTTTTTTTCCGACCCGGACAGGCTTCGAGCACTTTTCGCAATAGATCATCACGTTGGAGACGGAGATGGGGCTCTCGCGCTCCATGATGCCGCCCTTTGTCTTCTGGCTCGGTTTCACGTGCCTCTTGATGATGTTCACCTTCTCGACGATGATGCGATCCTTTTTCTGGTCGATGCGCAGCACCTTTCCGGTCTTGCCCTTATCTTTCCCCACCGTGACCATCACGGTATCGTTCTTCCTTATATGATAGTGCTTTTCTTCCATGCCGACCTCACACCACCTCAGGGGCCAGAGATATGATCTTCATGAACCGCTTGGCCCGCAACTCCCTCGCAACTGGCCCGAATATACGCGTGCCGATCGGTTCGTTGTACTGGTTGATCAGGACTGCCGAGTTGTCATCAAACTTAACGTACGACCCGTCCTGCCGGCGGATCTCTTTCTTCGTCCGCACGATAACCGCCTTAACGACCTCGCCCTTTTTCACCTTGCTGTTAGGGATGACCTCTTTGACCGATGCCACTACAATGTCCCCGACTGTGCCGTACCGCTTCCTGGAGCCGCCCAGCACCCGGATGCACCCCAGCTTCTTTGCGCCGGAGTTGTCCGCAACCTCGATCTTCGTTCTGACCTGGATCATTGTTCCGTCACCTCTTCAGAAGGCGCAATCACGTCTCTCTTGATGATCTGCTTGACCACCCACCTCTTGTCTTTGCTCAGAGGCCGTGCCTCGACGATCACCACCTGGTCGCCGATCTTTGCCGCGTTCTGCTCGTCGTGCGCCTTGCAGGTTCTTTTTGTGCGGAGGTACTTGCGGTACATAGGATGCCTGTACGTCTTTTCCACTTCCACAACAACGGTCTTGTCCATTTTGTCTTTGATGACAACGCCGGTCATCTTTCTTCTGTTGGCGGTCTTCGGCTCCATGATATCCTCTGCCTACTTGCTCAGCGCCTTGAGACGCAGAACGGTTTCGATCCGTGCAATATCTTTCCTGACCTGTTTCAGCCTGGCAGTGTTGTCAAGCTGTCCGGTGGAATGCTGAAAGCGCAGATTGAACATCTCTTCCTTCAGGTCTTTTTCCTTCTTGAGAAGCTCTTCAGCGGTTAAATCCTTGAGCTCGCCGGCTTTCATTCGATTACACTCCTCATGACAAATCTCGTCTTTACGGGCAGCTTCTGCGCGGCGATGTACAGGGCTTCCCGCGCCTTGTCCTCGGGTACCCCATTGATCTCGTACAGAATCTTGCCGGCACGCACCACTGCAACCCAACCTTCCACGGGCCCTTTACCTTTGCCCATCCTTGTCTCGGCCGGCTTCTTGGTGATCGGCTTGTCCGGATATACCCTGATCCAGAGCTTACCCGTCCGTTTCACGTACCGGGAGAGGGCAATACGGGCTGCCTCAATCTGACGTGCGGTAACCCAGCCCGACTCAAGCGCCTGCAAGCCGTAATCGCCGAAGTCGACCGAGCTGCCGCGTGCGGCCACGCTAGTCATGCGGCCTTTCATCTGCTTTCTATACTTCACCCGCTTCGGTGCTAACATTATCGAGCCTCCTGGAAAACCTCACCCTTGAAGATCCACACCTTAATGCCTATGACGCCATACTTGGTGCGCGCGGTGGCAACACCGTAATCAATGTCGGCTCTGATGGTCTGGAGCGGGACTCTTCCCTCCCTGTACCATTCGGTTCTCGCCATTTCCGCGCCTGCAAGGCGTCCGGCACACATGATCTTGATCCCCTTGGACCCGAACTTCATGGCCTGGGAGACATTCCGTTTCATCGCCCTCCTGAAAGAGACGCGCCGCTCGATCTGCAGGGCCACGTTCTCGGAGACGAGCTGGGCATCGACCTCGGGACGCTTCACCTCATTTATGTTGAGTATGATCTCCTTGTCGGTGATCTGCTGGAGCTCTTTCTTCAGGATCTCAACCTCGGTCCCTTTGCGGCCTATCACGATACCGGGACGGGAGGTCCATATGTTCATCTTGGCGCGCTTGTCCTTGTTGGCTGCTCTTTCTATCTCCATCTTGGAGATGCCGGCCTGGTAGAGCCGCGCCTTGAGGAACTTCTTCATGCTGATATCTTCATGCAGAAAGTGAGAATAATTCCTCGCGGCAAACCATTTGGAATCCCACGACCTGATTACCCCCAGCCTAAAGCCAATAGGATGTGTCTTCTGGCCCATTAATCCTCCATCTCCTCTATGCTCAAGATTCGTTTAATACTAAGATTCGTCTAACACTAGCGTGACGTGGCTCGTTCTCTTTCTCACGCGCGTAGCCCTGCCCATGCCTCTGGGAAGGAATCGTTTCATGACAGACCCACCATCAACAAGCACATTCTTCACGTACAGGTTGTCCACATCCACGTATTTTTTCTGACGAGCATTACCGATGGCTGAGTCGAGCAGCTTCTTCAATATGAAGGCGCCCTTCCTTGGCGTGTACAAGAGAATGCCCATCGCCTCGTTCACGTTCTTCTTCTTGATCAGGTCTCCGACGATGCGAACTTTTGTCGGCGCTATCCTCATCATCTTTGCCTTGGCAACTATCTCCATACCAAACTCCTTGCATACAGGGTTCGAGGTCTCAAGGGTTCGAGGGTTCGAGTAAAAAGCTCACTCGGTCCCCTGGACCCAGGCCCCTGGACCCCAGTCTAATCCTTCTTCTTGACCACCTTCGCCTTCCGGTCCCCGGAGTGCGTGTGAAACGTGCGTGTGGGCGCGAATTCGCCCAGCTTGTGCCCGACCATCTCTTCACTCACGAATACCGGGATGAACTTTTTGCCATTATGTACGGCAAAGGTCACTCCCACGAATTCCGGCAAGATGGTGGAGCGGCGCGACCAGGTCTTTATCACCTTCATATCCCTGGACGATTTCGACTTCTTCACCTTGTCCACCAGTTGTTCATCAAAAAAAGGCCCTTTTGCTATGGAACGCGGCACGAAGACCTCCTACTTTGTTCTTCTTTTTACGACAAATTTGTCGGTTCGCTTGTTCTTTCTCGTCTTCAGACCCTTGGCCAACTGCCCCCACGGAGAGCAGGGATGGCGTCCACCCTTGGTGCGTCCTTCGCCACCGCCAAGCGGGTGGTCCACAGGGTTCATGGCAGTGCCCCTCACGGTCGGCCGTATACCCATCCACCGGTGGCGGCCCGCCTTGCCAATATTTATATTCTCGTGCTCGATGTTGCCCACCTGGCCGATGGTTGCCGTGCAGGAAAGATGCACCAGCTTTACCTCGCCCGACGGCAGTCTCACCGTTGCGTAGTCACCCTCTTTTGCGACAAGCTGCGCAAAACTTCCGGCGCTCCGTGCCAGCTGGCCGCCCTTGCCGGGTTTCGCTTCAACGTTGTGAACGAACGTGCCAACCGGGATCAGCTTGAGCGGCAGGGCATTGCCTTCTTTTATCTCCGTGTCACCTTTTGTGCTCGACACGATCCTGTCACCGACCTTGACGCGAAGAGGCGCCAAAATATATCGCTTCTCGCCGTCCCGGTAATAGACAAGGGCAATGTTCGCCGACCTGTTCGGATCGTACTGGATGCTCGCCACTGTGCCCTCGATCTCGCGCTTGTCCCTGCGGAAATCGATGATCCTGTACTTTCTCTTGTGACCACCACCCATGTGGCGCGAGGTGATCCTGCCCGTGTTGTTCCTGCCACCTGTCTTCTTGAGTCTCTTGACCAGCGACTTCTCGGGCTTCTGCTCCGTCACTTCTTCAAACGTGACAGCGCTCATGAACCTCCTGCCCGCTGAAGTGGGCCTATATTCCTTGACACCCATTATGCACCTTCAAAGAAAGAGATTTTATCTTTGGGGCTTATCCTGACGACTGCTTTTCTCCAGTCAGGACGCTTGCCTGAGAATCTACCCAGCCGTCTCTTCTTTCCTTCCATGTTCATCACGCGGACGGAAAGCACTTTCACCTTGAACAGCTGCTCAACAGCCTTGGCGATCTCGATCTTGTTCGCAGCCGTCGCAACCTCAAAGACATATTGGTTGCTCGCTTCTTTCGCGGAAGAACTTTTTTCCGTAACGATCGGTCTTCTGATGATATCGTATTGGTTCATGGTGCCAACGCCTCTTCTATGCGCTTCAGTGCATCGAGCGTCGTAACGAACTGCTCATGTCGGATGATGTCGTACACATTGAGCCCTTCCGCGCGCAACACTTTGACGTGCGGGATGTTGCGAGCAGACTTCTCCACCGTCTCGTCTTTCTCCGCCACGACAAAAAGCGGTTTCGTCAGGGAGAGGCCCTGTATGATCCCGCTCATCGCCTTCGTGCTGATCTTCTCGAACGCGAGCCTGTCAAGGAACTTCACGTTTGCTTCCTGGAACCTCTGGCTCAGCGCAGACCGCAATGCGCTCTTTTTGGCCTTCTTGGTCATGCTCATCTGGTGGTCTCTCGGCTTCGGTCCAAATACAACACCGCCGCCCGGCCACAGAGGAGACGTGCTGGAACCGGCGCGTGCCCTGCCTGTTCCCTTCTGCCGGTATGGTTTCTTGCCGCCGCCTGAGACCTCGCCGCGCGTTTTCGCTGAAGAGGTGCCCCGCCTCCGGTTAGCAAGCTGCATCACCACAACATCGTGTATCAGGTAAGGCTTGACCTCGACGTTCCAGATCTCGTCCCTGATCTCGACTTCCCCTACCTTCGCACCCTTTGTATCGAGTACTTCTGCTTTAGCCATTACAATCTCCTACGCAATCTCCTAGGACTTGATCTCCACGTCGACACCGGCGGATAGCTCCAGTTTCATCAGGGCATCGACTGTCTGCTGGGTCGGCTCCACGATGTCGATGAGCCGCTTGTGCGTCCGTATCTCAAACTGCTCCCGTGACTTCTTGTCGATGTGCGGAGACCTTAATACACAGAACTTCTGGATCATCGTGGGCAAAGGAACGGGCCCCACAACCTGCGCCCCGGTCTTCTTCGCGGCCTCCACGATCTCCTTCACAGACTGATCGAGCAATCTATGATCGAACGCCTTCAGACATATCCGTATTCGTTGCCGCATTGTCTGCTCCTACTCGTATATCTCGGTGACGACCCCGGCACCCACGGTCTTGCCGCCTTCCCTGATGGCAAAGCGGAGCTCTTTCTCCAGGGCGATGGGGGTGACGAGTTCGACGGTGATGGTCACGTTGTCGCCGGGCATGACCATCTCCACCCCGTCGGGCAGCTTGGTGACGCCGGTGACGTCGGTCGTACGGAAGTAGAACTGGGGCCGATAGCCGGTGAAGAAGGGGGTATGACGGCCGCCTTCCTCCTTGGTCAGGATGTAGACCTCACCCTTGAACTTGGTGTGCGGGGTGATGGAGCCGGGCTTGGCGAGTACCTGGCCGCGCTCCACCTCGTCTTTCTTGGTGCCCCTGAGCAGGACGCCGACGTTGTCGCCGGCCTGCCCCTGGTCTAAGATCTTACGGAACATCTCGACGGAGGTGGCCACGGTCTTCTGCGTGGGACGGAAGCCGACGATCTCCACTTCCTCGCCGGGCTTGATGATGCCGCGCTCCACCCTGCCGGTCACCACGGTGCCGCGGCCGGAGATGGAGAAGACATCCTCGACGGGCATGAGGTAGGGCTTCTCAATGTCGCGGACGGGCTCGGGGATGTAGGAGTCACAGGCTTCGAGGAGCTCGAAGATCGACTTGCAGTGGGGGCAGTCTTCCTTGCCGTCACCGCACTCGAGGGCCTTGAGGGCAGAACCCCGGATGATGGGGATCTTGTCGCCGGGGAACTCGTACGCGGTTAAGAGTTCACGGAGTTCCAGCTCCACGAGCTCGATGAGCTCGGGGTCATCCACCATGTCCACCTTGTTCAGGTAGACGACAATAAAGGGAACGCCCACCTGGCGGGCAAGGAGGATGTGCTCCCGCGTCTGGGGCATGGGGCCGTCGTTTGCGCCCACGACCAGGATGGCTCCGTCCATCTGGGCGGCGCCGGTGATCATGTTCTTGATGTAGTCTGCGTGGCCCGGGCAGTCCACGTGGGCATAGTGACGGTTCTTCGTCTCGTACTCCACATGGGCGGTGGCGATGGTGATGCCGCGCTCCTTCTCCTCGGGGGCCTTGTCTATCTGGTCAAAGGGGATCCACTCTGCCATGCCCTTGTTGGAAAGGCAGCGCGTAATGGCTGAGGTGAGGGTGGTCTTCCCATGGTCGATGTGGCCGATGGTTCCGATGTTCACATGGGGTTTCGTCCGCTCAAACTTTTTCTTAGCCATAGAGAGCCTCCGTTC
>Ga0079037_100000213_pt1 | contig 23793 bp, 23 predicted proteins | sample Mud3Dept4metaG_FD_71479 | JGI IMG/M metagenome (GOLD analysis project Ga0079037, IMG submission 71479) | Freshwater wetland microbial communities from Ohio, USA, analyzing the effect of biotic and abiotic controls - Mud 3 Core 4 Depth 4 metaG | ecosystem: Environmental > Aquatic > Freshwater >... | reverse complement strand
TTAATATAACTTCGTATCTTTCAGTTATTTCAAAGGGTGCAGCTGTCTTTATTTTTATAATAGTTCTATTTACAGTCTTCCCTGTAATTATTTCAAGCTGGCAAAAGATAATTTATGTTACGTCTATATTGACGATGACCATTGGAAACCTGTTCGCTATCCGCCAGCAAAATCTTAAAAGGTTTCTTGCATTCTCATCTATTTCACAGGCCGGGTATATCCTGGTAGGGTTGATTGGAGGCAATCAGCTTGGTATGGCATCGGTGATATATTATATTCTTGTTTATATTTTCTCGAACCTTGCAGTATTTGGTGTTGTTGCAGCAATATCAAATGCTAAAGGCAAAGAAAAAATTGAAGAATATAACGGACTTTACCAGACTAATCCTGGATTAAGTCTTATTATGCTTCTGGGACTTTTCTCGCTTGGAGGTATTCCTCCTTTTGCCGGATTCTTCGGTAAGTTTTTCCTGTTTACCGCTGCAGCTCAGAAGGGTTACTACATTCTGGTATTAATAGCTGTTTTGAATACAATAATATCATTATACTATTATCTGCTGGTGGTCAAAGCATTATTCATAAATAAAAATGAGTCACCAATCGAAAAATTCAGAAATGATTTTCCTACACGCCTTGCGCTTGGAATTTGTGTTGCAGGTATTGTTATTTTGGGCTTTATCAGTATTATTTTTGAAGTTATTAAAAATATGAGTTTTGGAGTTTAGTTCTTATATTCATGTTTTTGTAGTTTATGAGCATAATCGGGGTAAGAACTAAGCTGATGATATTCATAAATTGGGAATAGGAATATTTCATGTACGATCAATCCCTCTGATTAATACTCTGACCTAAAGGTTGTACATAGTTGTTCTATTTTATTCGATACCTGAATAAAGCTTCATGAACTGAACCCTTTCAATAGCTGCCGGATTTTCAAGATTTGTCTGGCTTAAAATTCCACGGAATGAATCGACTGTTTCAAATTTATGTTTCTTCATCCATTCCTGAGTATTCTTCAGAATTTCAGAGATAACATCAAATCCTTTTTTATAAAGAGCAGAAACAATCTGAACTGTCGTTGCACCTGCCAGAAGATACTTGACAAATGTTTTATAGTCATGCACTCCGGTAGATGCAGAAAGATCACATTTTAAGCGCCCTGACAGTATTGATATCCAGCGAAGTGTTTGACCATATTCTTCATTTGAACTGAAAATTACTCCACGGCTTACTCTGATTTTGTTAATATCAAAGTCGGTATTATATGGTCTGTTGAAAAGCACCAGACCAGCTATGCCGCTTTCAGAAAGTTTCTGAACCGATTGTGCCAGGGATGAAAAATAATATCCGATTTTTACAGCGACAGGTATATTCACATAGTTCCTAACCTCTCGGATTATGTCAAAATAAATTCTTTCATTATCCTCACCGCTCCGTCTCCAGTCTGAAGGAAGGATATAAATATTCAGTTCCAGAGCATCCACTTTTGTATCCTGTATTTTTTTTGCAAATGAATGCCAGTTCTGGTTCGAAACACAGTTTATACTTGCGATAACTGGAATATCAACAGATCTCTTAGCTTCTTTCAGGAAACCAAGATATTTTTCAAGTGTGTTCGTTTTTGCATAATCGAAAATATAAGAATATGCTTCGTCATAATCATATATTCTTTTTCCGAACAGCTTATTCTGTGCTTGTGTAAAAGTCTTTACTTCACCTTCTTCCGACTTTATGACATTTTCTGTATCAACATTAATCTGCTCCTCAAAAAGAGATTTGATCACTATAGCCCCAACACCCTTTGAAGCCAGTTCCTTAATATTTGAAACAGAATTTGTAAGTCCGCAGCTACCGGCAATTAAAGGATTCCGAAGCTTTAATCCAAGATAATGAGTTTGAAGTTCCATTATTGTCCTCTCTTTAAAGATTAAGTATAAGTAGTAAAGTTAGCAAATCGAAGAATATAAAATTGTTCTTACTTGTTCCATGATTTTTTCCTGTTTTCTGTACTTTTACTCAATGTTTCCAGTGGAAGTCGATAATAATATATAATCAATATAAAAACCTTTATACAATGAATCTGCCCGCTCTTTCAGATATCAAAGCCGCATATGATCGTATAAGACCTTATATACATAAAACTCCTGTGATGACTTCACAACAGTTGAATAAAATATTTGGTTGTGAATTGTTCTTCAAATGTGAAAACTTTCAGAAGGTTGGGGCATTTAAATTCAGGGGAGCAACCAACGCTGTACTTTCCTTATCGGAGGATGGAAAAAAAAGAGGAGTAGTTACACATTCTTCAGGTAACCATGCTGCTGCTCTTTCTCTTGCAGCATCGATGAACGGTATTAAACCATATATTGTGATGCCTGAAACCGCACCGGCAGTCAAGAAAAATGCTGTTGCAGGCTATGGGGCACAAATAACCTTTTGTAAGCCAACATTGCAATCGCGCGAGGAGACAACACAGCAAATAATGGAAAAAACCGGAGCAACGCTTATTCATCCTTATGATAATTTCAACGTGATCTGCGGTCAGGGAACAGCTGTGCTGGAATTACTGGATGAAAAAAGAGACCTCGAAATCATTGTCGCTCCTATCGGCGGTGGTGGACTGATGAGCGGTACATCGACCTATGTGAAAAGTATTAATGATAAAATAAAAGTGATCGGTGCCGAACCTCTTAATGCAAACGATGCCTGGAAATCATTTACGACAGGAAAACTGACTCTTTCTGTTAATCCTTCAACAGTAGCAGATGGTCTGCTCACTTCTCTCAGTGAAATGACATTCTCAATAATAAGGAAAAATGTAGATTTAATTTTAACAGCCAGGGAAGAATCAATAATTGAATGCATGCTGCTGGTCTGGGAGAGGATGAAAATAATCATAGAACCATCTTCAGCAACTGTACTGGCAATAATTAAAGAAAATACTGATTTTTTCAGGAGCAAAAAGACCGGGTTGATAATAAGCGGAGGAAATGTCGATTTCAGAAAGCTTCCTTTCTAATTGCGTTTCCTGAAATATGCTATAACAGGATAATGATCTGAATATCTGACCTTTATTATTTCAAAACGCCTGCTTTCAAGTGCATTATCATATAATATATAATCAATTCTGTTTGCAGGGTAATTTCCTTTATAGGTAAATCCGGCACCATATCCTGAGTTGACAAATGAATCGTTTAATCCTTTACGGATTTTTCTGTATGAATACGAAACCGGGGTATCATTAAAGTCACCTGCTACAATTACCGGGTATTGCGAATGATTGACCTGTGCTTTTACCCTTTGAGCCTGCTGGGCCCGACGTACAAATCCTTTCAAAAGACTGACAGATATATTTTTCATTTCGCCAATCGCCTCCTTATCATATTGTGCAGTCATCTCATCAATAAAAGAACTTTCCATCCTTTTCAGCCTGAACGACTGCAAATGATTATTAAACAATCTGAACGTGTCCTTTTGGATTACAATATCTGTAAATATTGAAAGACTTGATGATGAGGGATGGATTATTTCTCCTTTTCTGACAATGGGAAACTTACTGTATGTCGCTATTCCGTAGAACCTGTTTTTCCCGCTTCCAATGACCTTCATATGTGAATAATATTTTCCACCAAGAGCTGTTTTGATTGCCTGGTCCTTCTCGGCAGGATTTCCGTTTACATAAAATTCCTGAAGAAACAGGATATCTGGCTGCTGGTTTGTCAGAAAGGCAAGTACCTTTTTTTCCGAACCGACATCATGGCTTTCAAAATTATTGAACAGCCGCAGGTTATAACTCATTACCTTAAATGTACCTTCCTTATTACCCTCAGGCTTTCCGATCTTTATATAATTTGAAAGGTGCGTATAACCCGCGGCTATTACAATAACTGATATCAGAAATTCATATCTCAGTAATGCGCCCCAGGTAATAGCAAAAATAATATTGACCAGAAGGAGGTAAGGGTAGGCAAGTCCGAACAGGGCTGGCAAAGCGAAATATTCAGGATTGATATGGACTGCCAGATAAGATATAACGAGTGCAGTTGCAAAAATTATATTTGCAATCAGTAATATCTTATATATGAACTTCTTCAAAAAAAAATCTTTAGTAGTACGAAATTACCTGGATTCATGTAAAATACCTCCCTCCGGTTATAATTTTTGACAAGCTTTGAAAAAGAGTGTTTTAACAGGTACTTTCAGATGATCAGTTTTTCTTCTGGCTTTCCTTGAACAACGTATCTTTTTCTTCTTTTGTCAGGCTGTCGTAGCCACCTTTTGAGATTTTATCAAGTATAAGGTTGATTTTTGCCTGGCGATCGGTTTTGATTTTATTGTAATCGTAATCTGAAGCAGGCTTTTTATAGGTAACTTTAAGCTTTTTCCTTGGTTTAAAAATTGTCGCGAAGAAATCAATTATCCTGTTGAACCCTTTTGCAATATCACGACCTTTTCTTAGGTTCTGTATATAAAAAAATCCAAAAATAGCTCCGCCAATATGTGCAAGCTTTCCACCTGAATTTATTGAAAAATCCATTACCGAGGTCAGAATAAATATTGCCAGTGCCATATATTTGATCTTAATCCTTCCAAGGAGAAAAAGCTGAACAGTATAATCTGGAACATAGGCTGCGATGGCAATCACAACAGCCATTACTGATGCGGAAGCACCAATGGCAACAGACTCCGCAACCACGCCTGTAAATGCAGGGAAAATATTAAAAGAGAGTACATATACAATCGCACCGCTGATACCCCCCATCAGATAAACAGCTACGAGTTTCCTCTGATCAAGGTATTCGAGGAAGATCCTCCCAAACCAGTATAACCAGAGCATATTAAATACTATATGCCAGATATCTTTGTGGGTGAACATATATGTAATTAATGTCCAGGGCTTTACAAGTAAATACTTATATGAAGCAGGAATTGATAACAAGTCAAGTATTTTCGATTCGATGGCTGGATTATCAAGCAGAAAACTGATTATAGCTGATAGCGAAATAATTAGGAATACGCTGATATTGATATAAATAAGCCTCGTAAGATTGCTTCCATGCCTGAAAGTTCTCTTTATGTCATCAAGGATTCCCATTAATAAAGTGTTTTGGTGGTTTTACGCCAATATTTTATTAGTATATAACCAAACAACATACCTCCAAGGTGAGCAGCGTGAGCAATATTGCTGCCAGGCTGGGTAAAGGCCAGAAAAAGTTCAATTGCACCATAGATCAGCACAAAATATTTAGCTTTAATAGGAATAGGAGGGAAGATGATCATCAGTTGTGTATTGGGGAATAAAACACCAAATGCCAGAAGTATTCCGAACACCGCTCCTGAGGCCCCCACTGTAGGTGTATTCAGCAACAGCTGAAGACTTTGCATCGTAGTATCGGTAAAGACTTTTCCTTCTCCAAGGTAAGCAGATCCTTCATTTAACACTAACTGAAGCTGGTCAGGGCTTAAAAGATTCATCAGCTTGTTATATTCAAAAGCTATAACTGACTCATGAACGAGTGCGGCACCAAGACCGCAAACAAGGTAGTATATAAGAAAACGTTTCGGACCCCAGACATTCTCAAGGACCTGCCCGAATATGAACAAAGCATACATATTGAAGAAAAGATGCCAGAAATTGGCATGCATAAACATATGGGTAAGAATCTGGACAGGTTTAAAACTTTCTGATTTAGGAAAATATAAACCGAGAATTCCATTAAGATCAATTGCAAAAACACTTTTAGCGGCATAATACGCCAGAAGCATTAAAATATTAATCATTATGATATTCTTTACCACTGGGGGTAACCCGAAAAACCCTCTGCCGTATGCGTTCATTATTCTATTAAATGTATCCCGGTATTATCAATCGTCGGACCAAAGCTAATATTTCCTTTTAAATGCAGCAAGTTGTTATCTGGATTCTATTTGAATTTCCTATCGAGCTCATCAATAGTTATAATATTTATTACTGGTTTGCCTTTCGGAGAATAATTTGGTGCTGAACAGGCGAACAGGTTGTCAAAAAGATCTTCCATCTCACTTTGAACCAACATTTTACCATATGGTATTGCTGATGCGCACGCCATTGCGATGGCAAGCTTTTCTTTTGCACTAGTAGAAGGATCACTCTGGGTGCTCTTAAATTCTTCAATGATTATCTCAAGTATTTCAACCGGATCGGAAGAACCGGAATCTGAAGGTCGTCCCTTAATAAGGATCGTGTTTTTTTCTGAAAACTGAATTGTGAATCCCAGCAACTTCAGGTCAGTTTCGATCTCTTTTAAAATATTATAGTCGGCAGGATTTACCTCCATTTTAAAAGGGAACAGATCAGCCTGGCTTACCGGTTTGTTTTTGTCAAAGCACTCAATAAATTTCTCATATATAATTCTTTCGTGTGCCCTCTTCTGATCAATAAACATTAATCCCGATTTAACAGGGCAAACAATATATTTATTTTTAATCTGGATAAATTTTCTTATTGTCTCACTTATCTTTTCTGTTTTTCCCGGATTTTCATTTTCTTTTTCAAGGGTTGAATAGAGTTTTTCCCAGTTTGCATTATTCGCCTTTTCAAACCTGTCAATAAAATCCGGTCTGTGAAATGCGGGCTCATCCCTGTCAAAGGGATTGTACTGCGGATTGACATCAATCATAGGTTGTTCCGGGATATTAATTTTTGAACTTTTAACTGGTATATCAATTAAGGTTTCATTCTCAAAATCAATAGAAGGGACAATGTTAAAACGACCCAGAGCTTCCCTCACCGATGCCATAAGGATCTGCCAGATCGATCTTTCATCGTCAAATTTAATTTCTGTTTTTGTAGGGTGGATATTTATATCTATCGAACCGGGATCAGATTCCATAAAGATAAAATAAGAAGGAATGGCATCTGCCGGAAGAATATTCTGATAAGCTTCTGCCACCGCCTTATGAAAATAGGGATGCTTCATAAAACGGTTATTAACAAAGAAAAACTGTTCGCCGTAAGTGCGGCGTGCACTTTCGGGTTTGCCTATAAATCCTTTTATGGAAATAAGAGTAGTTTCAGTTTCAAGTGTAATAAGCTGCTGGTTAATTTGTTTTCCGAATACCCCGATGATACGCTGTCGGGAACTTCCCTCGCTAAGGTTATAAACTTCGCTTTCGTTATGATGAAGAGAAAACCTTATCTCAGGATGGGGTATAGCAACTTTCTGAAATTCATTTATTATATGCCGTAATTCAGTATTATCCGATTTCAGGAATTTTCTCCTCGCAGGGATGTTATAAAAAAGGTTTTTAACAGAGAAACTTGATCCTTTCGGACAACTGCAGGGCTCCTGTGTTTCAACCTTTGAACCGTTGATAATAATTAAAGTGCCAGTCTCATCTTCATCTTTTCTGGTTTTTAGTTCCACCATTGCCACAGCAGCAATTGAAGCCAAAGCTTCACCACGAAATCCCTTTGTGCTGATAGCAAAAAGATCCTTTGCAGATGCGATTTTTGAAGTGGCATGCCGCTCAAATGAAAGTCTTGAATCAGTTTCCGACATACCGCAGCCATCATCAATTACCTGTATTAATGTTTTCCCTGAATCCTTTATTATTACATTGATATTTTTTCCCCCCGCATCAACAGAATTCTCCATAAGCTCTTTTACTACTGAAGCTGGCCGTTGAATGACTTCTCCTGCTGCAATCTGGTTAGCCACCGAATCGGGTAAAAGCTTAATTATATCAGGCATAAAAAAAGTTAAGTATAATATTTAAGTATCTGGTAATAAGGCTATTAAGCAGATTTAAGAATTCCCGTAACAATAGTTTTACAAATATATAAATAATTACCGGATGACCTTTCCTGCGCTATTCTCCAAAGGTGTAGTACAAAATGTTGTTCATATGATTATCTTTGAAGAAAATCCGGACAGAATGAAAGGATTCATTTTATATTCTTTTGTTGTTTTAATAGTCATTATCACCGGTTGTTCGAAGAACTCCGATAACTATAAAATAAAGGTAATAACCCTGAATGTCAGGTATGATAATCCGGGCGACAGTGCAAATGGATGGCCTAACAGATCATCAATTGTAGGTAATTTCATTAGAAATGAAGAACCTGATCTGATAGGGATGCAGGAAGTATTATTCAATCAATATGTGTTGCTCGACTCTGTTCTCAAAGATTACAGTTCCATTGGTGTGGGACGCGATGATGGTGCAAGATCAGGTGAGATGTGTCCGGTATTTTTCAAAAAAGACCGGTTCGATATGGTAAGGACTATCACTTTCTGGCTTTCTGAAACACCGGATATACCTGGATCAAAAGCCTGGGGGGCATCCCTTCCTCGCATCGTAACCTGGCTGGAACTGGTAGATAAAAACAGCCATGATCATTTGTTCATCTTTAATACTCATTTTGCCAACGATTCGGATTCAGCACAAATTATGAGCTCAAAATTATTGTTATCAAAAGTTGATAGTATAGCTTCCGGTTTCCCGTTCGTCATTACCGGCGATTTTAATATGCTTCCTTCAAGTAAAGGATATGCCATGCTTACCGGTCCTTTTGAAAGTGTTCCCCTTTTAAGAGATACTTATGTAATTACAGAAAAAAATCCTAATGGCCCTGCATGGACTTTTAATGGTTTTTCTGATAAATCAGGATCCGGAAGGATCGACTATATTTTTGTCAGAGATGGCATGAAAGTACTGAACCACAGCACTATAATTAAAAGGAGCCGGGGGATTAACATCTCTGACCACTGGCCTGTGGAAGCAACAGTTAAATTAAAATAAAATAGATCTTTCCCGCAGATCACGCTGATTTTCGCAGATTAAATTTAATATCTGTGTTTATCTACGGAATCTGCGGGAAATTTTTTTATGCTGTTTTCCGGTAACGGTTGACTGCAAGGGCTGTAAACGCAATCGAAATCACAATCAGTGAATAGATATCCTTGCTGATATCCTGAAATGTTGATCCTTTAAGCATCACCATCCTGTTTATGCGCATCACATAAGCAGCAGGATTTATCAGATCAAACTTTTGTGCCCAGACGGGCATACTTTCCAGTGGAGTGAAAACACCGCTCATCAGTATGAAAATTATTATAAAGAAAAATGCTGTGAACATGAACTGCTGTTGAGTGTTGGAAAAAGTTGAGAGAAACAGGGCAAGACCAAGAACTGCTATCAGGAAAATGGTCGAACTCAGAAACAGAATGGCAATGCTGCCCTCAAATGGTATGTTGAAAGTAAGTTTTCCAATTATTAATCCGATAGCGAGGTCTATAAGTCCGATAACCAGGAAGGGCACCATTTTAGCTATTATGAAATGATATTTTTTAACTGGTGTGACATTTATTTGTTCAATGGTGCCGGTTTCTTTTTCCTTTACCAGATTAAGACCGGCAAGAATAAATCCGATTGCCAGGACAAGTATTCCAAGCACACCCGGGAGCATATAATATTTATAATTAAGCAATTCGTTATACCAATACCTGTTTGTGACCTGTATCTGCGGGACAAATCCGGGATTACCGCTGCCGACATTTTCTGCAATGATATTCATATTGTAATCGCGGATCACTCCGTTTAAATAAGCCCAGGAAAGCTGGGCATTTACAGCATTGATGGCATTTACTGAGACAAATATCCTTCCGGGATTCCCTTTGCCGGTTTCTTTCCCGAATCCCGATGGTATCTGAAGAACTAAATTACATTTACCCCTGTGCAACAAACTATTGGCTTCCTCCTCAGAAAAAGTTGTAGCCCTGACTTTAAAAAATGATGATCCTGCAAGCTGATTTACCAGCTTTCTTGATTCAGCGGTCATGTCCCTGTCAATTAAACACAGATCAACATTCTTTATCTCAAAGGTTACTGCAGGGACCAGCAACAGCATCTGAACAATTGGAACGATAAAAATCGCTTTGCCGATAAATTTATCTCTGAAGATCTGAAGAAATTCTTTCCTAATAAGATATAATATAGTCCTCATATTCAATACATTTGAGCAATTGAACCTTTATAACATTGTAACTTTGCCCCGTTCATCCAAGTCTTATTTTGAAATTTTTTATACTCAATCCTAAAAATACAAGTGTAAAGGCTATCACAATCAGTGTTTCCTTCCAGACATACGGAAATCCTGTCCCCTTGATCATTATATTTTTAATAACGACAATTAAATATTTAGGAGGAAAAATTGCAGCGACCCATCCATATATTTTTGCCATATTTTCCAGCGGGAAAATGAAACCGGAAAGCAAAATGGTAGGAAGCATCATTCCCACCAATGACATAAAAATAGCCTGCTGCATTGTTTTTGCAACAGTAGAGATTAAAATGCCAAGTGAGAGGCTCATAAGAATATACAGCATGCACTCAGCAAGCATTAAAAGCAGGCTTCCTTTTACCGGCAAACCAAATACAAGCCATGATAACAGTAGTATCAGGATAATGTCTATAAAAGAAAGCAAAAAATAAGGAGCCACTTTACCAAGCAAAATCTGAACTGGCTTCAGAGGTGAAACAAGCAATACTTCCATTGTTCCGAATTCTTTTTCGCGTGTAATCGTTATGGAAGTCATTAGAGCACATATAAGCGTCATTATCAAGGTTATAACTCCCGGAACAAACATAAAATGACCTTTAAGGGAAGGATTATAGAACATCCTCACTTCAGGCTGAACCAAAAGAGTCCCGGCAGCTTGTGTCGCGACCATTTCTCTGTTAAAATCGGATACGATAGCTGTTATATAATTAGTTATAAGAGTTGCCATATTGGGTTCTGAACCGTCAGTGATTATGCTCAGAGCAGCTTTGCCTTCAGAGATAAGTTTCCGGCCAAAATCCTTTTCGAAGATTATTACTGCTTTGATTTTGTTTTTCCGGAGTACTTTATCAATATCATTGTAATTAAGAAGCGTTTCTCCTTTCCTGAAAAAACCTGATGAACATATTTTATCTGATAATTTTTGAGTTATTTCATCTTTCGAAAGATCAAGAAACGCTATCGGTGCATTTTTCAGATCGGTGCTTACAACAAATCCGAACAAAAGTATCTGTATAACGGGTATCCCGAAAAGTATAATCATTGTACGGATATCCCTGAAAATATGCAGGAATTCTTTTCTTACAAATCCAAGGAATCTTTTCATCTAAAGTGTTGTTTTTTCATATCTTCATTTCTCATCGACTTATCCCCAGACCCACTAAGGGAGAAGGGGGGATGAGGCCCATTGGCCTTGCAATCTTCACAAATACCTCCTCGACAGATGCAGCATTATATTGTCTTTTAAGATTATCAGGTGTATCAAGCGCAACGATTTTCCCTTCGCTCATTATTGATATCCTGTCGCAATATTCTGCTTCATCCATATAATGGGTTGTAACAAAAACCGTAATTCCCCTTCCTGCTGCTTCATAGATCATTTCCCAGAATTGTCTGCGTGTTATTGGATCCACTCCACCTGTGGGTTCATCGAGAAAAACAATTTTTGGGTCATGCAGGACAGCCACCGAAAACGCGAGCTTCTGTTTTAATCCAAGAGGGAGATCAGAGATCAACCTATCGCCGTATTCTCTAAAATTAAGTTTGTTAAGAAGTAGATCAGTCCTTTCTCTGATTAATGCTTTTTTCATACCGTAAATTCCACCGTAAAGCATGATGTTCTCCTTTACAGTCAGGTCAGGATAAAGCGAAAATTTCTGGCACATATAACCGATATTCTTCTTTATCTGTTCCGGTTGTTTCTTTGCGTTGTATCCTGCAACAATAACTTCACCTGAAGTAGGTTCCGACAAACCTGAAAGGATCCTGATTGCTGTTGTCTTCCCTGCTCCGTTAGCACCCAGAAAGCCAAATATTTCACCTTCATAAACCTCAAAGCTCAGGTCATTATTTGCAGTGAAGTCTCCGAACTTCTTCACCAGATTATGAACCGAAATAACCTTATTGTTCATTGAATTAATCAGATATTATTCTTTACATCCCCCTATCCCCCTTCAAAGGGGGAATTGTTCAGTTTTTCTTTCCGACTCTGCGCCGTTACAACTTCATGCCTTTGTCTCCATCAGTTCCAGAAATCTATCCTCAATACCTGCTTTTGTTTCACTGATAGCAACATTATCTATCCCAAGCTTACTCAGGTACTCATATATTGTTTTATCATAATTGTCATTTGTGAAGGTAACATGAACCGAATCTCCGAATGGATAAGCAGTTATTGTCCCGGGATAACTTCTTAACGCATTTATCAGCTTATATTTTTCGGGTGCCTTAATACTGAACAGTTTCCTGCTGAATTCTGCCCTTATCTTTTCAGGTTGATTGATCGAAAGAAGTCGTCCTTCCTGGATTAGTGCCACCCTGTCACATTTCATGGCCTCATCCATATAAGGTGTTGATAGAATGATTGTTATATTATGCTGCCTAAGTTTCCTGAGCATCCCCCAGAATTCTGCTCGCGATACGGCATCTACTCCTGTTGTTGGTTCGTCAAGGATAAGAAGGGCAGGCTTATGTATCAATGCACATGATAATGCCAGCTTTTGTTTCATACCGCCGGAAAGCTTGCCCGCAAGTCTCTTTTTAAATGGCTCTATGTGTGAATAGATGTCAGATATCAGATCGTAATTTTCCCTGACGGTTGTTCCGAAAACAGTTGCATAGAAATTCATGTTTTCCTCAACCGACAGATCCTGATAAAGGCTGAATCTACCGGGCATATAGCCGATGTTTTTTCTCAGTTCCCTGAATCCTGAAACAGAATCAAGCCCCAAGACTTCCATTTTACCTTCATCAGGAATCAGCAGTGTTGCTATTATCCTGAAAAGTGTTGTTTTTCCTGCTCCGTCGGGACCAATAAAACCAAATATCTCACCCTCCGATACCTCAAACGAAATATCCTTAAGGGCTTGAGTATCCCCGAAATTTTTTCTTATTTCCGATGCCTTAACAATTTTTTGCATCCTGTCCTGTTTTTTCAGAATATTGCTTCTCCGGGCATTCCCGATTTCATTGATCCGTCATTAATAACATCAATTATCACAGCATAAACAAGAGTGACACGTTCTTCCTTTGTCTGTATGATTTTTGGAGTGAATTCTGCTTTGCCTGAAATATAGGTAATTGTACCTGTGAATGATGAGTAACCTTTTTCCCCGTTATCGATCCTTACCGTGCATTGATGTCCGATTTTTACTGATCCCAGCTGAGCACCGCTCACATATACCTTTAGCTTAATTACTGAAAGATCAGCGATTTTGACCAGCGGCTTGCCTGCAACTGTCATTTCTCCTTCCTCAGAGTATTTTTCTATGATCGTCCCTTTCAGAGGGCTTTTAACATAGCTTCTTGCGACCTGTTCGTTCAGAGTGGCTTTTTTAGATTCATATACCGATAATTCAGCTGAAATCGATGTCTTCTGGGTGTTATTGGCAGCTATCTGCTTTTGCAGAACTGCTACCTGACCTGTGAGGTCATCATATTGCTTTTTGGTTGCTGCATCATCCTTCAGCATATTCTCTATTCTGGTAATGTTAACATTAAGATTAGAAATCTGCTGATTCAGAATTTCGTTCTGGGCGTTTATTGTGCTGATGCGTGTTCTGACACTCTTCATCCCTGCATCGATTTCAGCTTTCTGAAGATGGAACAGAGTTGTGTCGATAAGTGCAATATCGGATCCCTTATCAATTTCTGATCCTTCTGTTACATAAAATTTCAGGATCCGACCGCTGGTCTCTGAAGAGACAATTACTTCTGTGGCTTCAAAGTTACCGTAGGCATCAGCCTTGTCTGCTTTGTTGCTGCAGCCGGACAGGATTACAGCTGCAATGATTACTAATGATCTGGTTTTCATATTATTCAATTTCTTTTCCGCTAATATTTAAATATTCTATCCTTGCCATTGCAAGATTTATTTTATGGATTTCATAGTTTATAAGTGCCTGCCTCTCGGTATTCATTTCATTCATATATTCAGTGGCAGTAATAGTTCCGTTTTCATATTGAGATTCTGCAGTTGCGGTTATCCTTTTCCTTATCGCAATAAGTTCAGAGTCAGATTTCAGCAACGACTCCAGATTTGAGATTTCCGCGCTTTTTGAATCAAGAAGCCTGATAAGGTTATCTCTAAGATCATTTTTCCTGTTATCAATAATGCCCTGCTGCAGGTTTATAACCTGTTTTTCATTTTTTGCTTTATTCCAGTCGAAGATGTTCCACTTCAAGCCTGCACCAAGAATGTAGTAGGGAGCAAACTCGTCTTTAAAGAAATTACTGCCAGGAGGATTTCCATAACCAAGTGTGGCGAATCCAAAAGCCTTGGGCATCCGTGTACTCTGTACGACTTGCAGTGCGGCATTGAGATGCTCCTTCCTGAGATCAAATAACTGCAGTTCCGGACGCGATAATTCAATAGTTAATTCATCCCTTTGTGATGGAAGCACGAATTCTGCCGAATCATCAATTTCAGTCCCGATGAGACCGGCTAATATTTTCAGAAGCGATGCTTTCCTGATCCTGTTTTCACCCATCTGTTGTTCAAGCTTTATCTTTTCTGAAGTAATGACATCAATATCTGTTCTTAATATGACACCGCTGGCAAGAGCGGAATTCATTGAAGAGATGCGTTTATTTATAAGCTCAAGATAATTTTGAAGAAGTTCTTTCTGACTGTCAAGCAGTAACAGGTTAAAATAATAACCATTTATCTGTCCGCGGAGCTTATAAAGATCTGTTTCAGTCTGCTTTTGATTGACGTTGAGATCTGCTTGTTCAAGCGCCCGTGCACCTTTTATTGCACCACCGTCATAAATTACCTGGTTGATATCAACTGTTATCTTATACTGTTCATGCGGCAGTGGATTTATCATATCGGAAATACCCTGAAAAGGGAGCGAGCCCAATATTTCAGTCATATCAATAACGGAAGAGTTATAGAGAAAGCTGCCATTGGCATCGAGAGTCGGCAGCCAGCCTTTCGAAAGATTTTTATCTTTTAATTGCCAGATTTCAGTGTACGCTTCTTTTTCCAGGGCAAGTGCGTTTATTACGGCAGCTTTATCATAACACTCCTTTAGTGTTAAAATCTTTTGGGCTTTAGTTACCAACCCCTGGGACATTATCAGAATTATTAAAATCAGGAACTTCCTTTTCATCTGTTATTTTTTTTGATTGTTATTCTTAAATCTGAACTTAATACTTAAGGCACTCAAGCTCACTCCCCACTTTAGTCACTTCTTAATAGCCTTTATTACAAAATCTGCCGCATACTCTTTCCTCTTTTCCATATAATCATTATAGTTTATCCCCATTCTGCCGAAGATCGCTTCTAATATTCCGCGTGCGGCAAAGGGAAAGACGCTTATCGCTGCAATAGATGTCATCAGCTGTGGTACTGTCTCCCTGGTGATATTGTATTTTTTAAATTCATCCTTATGTTGCTTTTCAAGAATATCCCAAAGCTTTTCAATATCGACCTTCTGGATCAGTTTTCTTATTCGTGCGGGATTACGATTTATCTCATTCAGAATGAAGGAAGGCAGCAAGGGATTCTTCTGAAGAAAGCTGATGTGTTCCTTGTAGAAAAATCTTATTTTTTCTTCCAAAGAGCGATTCTCATCCAATACTGGTGCGAATCTTTTAAAAAGCTGGCCGGCAATTTTTTCGAACACGGCAGTGAAAAGCTGATCTTTTGTACGGTAATAATAATGGAGCAGGGCTTTATTTATACCGGCATGATTGGCTATATCCTGCATCCGTGCGCCGTCCATACCCTTCTCTATAAAAACGTCTGTCGCGGCTTCGAATATCTTATCTTCCGTTTGCCTGTCGTTTTCTGTCATATTCTTTAACCATTAGGTTTAACCAAAAAGATTAACTATAAAGTTTAACCATATGGTCAAAAGTAAAACACATTTATTTAAAAAGCAAATTTTTTGCAGAAATTTTTTAAATGCTCATTCTAAGTTAAGTGTAAATAAAAGATTTACAGGCACGACTAATAAAAACTATCTGGAAGGATTAATCCTTAAACATACACAGGCAAATTATTGTTTATATTTAATATTTCATAAATATGAGGGAAAATTTATTAAAAAGATCAGAAGAATCATCAGATGGACAGGAAATTATGCCTGTTCTCTTCTTAGGTCATGGCAGTCCTATGAATGCCATTGAGGAAAACCAGTTTACAGAAGGCTGGAAAGCTATTTCCAGGACGATTCCTATACCTGATGCAGTCCTTTGTATATCTGCACACTGGGAAACTAAAGGAACATTTGTAACAGCCATGAGAAAACCAAAAACCATCCACGACTTTGGTGGTTTTCCCAGGAAACTGTATGATGTTCAATATCCTGCACCCGGGAGCCCGGAATTGGCAAATGAAATAAAGAAAATAGTCATAAATACCAGTATTGGTCTGGATGAGGCATGGGGATTAGATCATGGATGCTGGAGTGTAATGAAGCATCTTTTCCCTTCTGCAGATATCACTGTTATCCAATTAAGTCTGGATTATTCCAAATCACCCGGGGACCATTATAACCTGGCTAAGGAACTTAAAAGTCTGCGAAAAAAGGAGGTACTTATTATCGGTAGCGGAAATATGGTACATAATCTCGGTATGGTGGCATGGGATAAAATGGATGAACCTGAATACGGATATGACTGGGCGATAGAAGCAGGAGAGAAAATGAAAAAATACATTCTCTCTGATGATCACAACAAATTAATAGATTATAAATCTCAGGGCAGGGAATTTATCCTTGCTGTTCCTACTCCTGAACACTTTCTTCCATTGTTATATGTTCTGGCATTAAAGGAAGAGAATGAAAAGGTGACTATCTTTAATGATAAGCCGGTAATGGGTTCATTAACAATGACTTCAATAAAAATCAGTAAGAGTTAAACAGACTTTTCATAAAAAATTTTAACTTTCTTATGATAATTGAAATAAGGTATAATCTTATCCTGAAATTTCTATGACAAAAATTGCAATGCTCGGCGCCGGCTTTATCGGCGATTTTTACACCAGTTCACTCCACGGACTCAGAAGCCGTGATCAGGTACATGTTATTTATTCGCGCGACGAATCAAGAGGCAGGACTTTTGCAAAAAAGCATGGAATACCTAAGTGGACCATCTCTATGAAAGATGCAATTAATGATCCTGAGGTTGAAGTGGTAGTTATCGGACTTCCAAACAACCTTCATCTTGAAGCAGTGGAACTTGCTGCTGCAGCCCGGAAAGCAGTTTTGTGTACCAAACCGCTTGGACGTAACGCATCGGAAGCATATAGAATGCTTGAAGCTGTTGAAAAGGCAGGTGTTATGAATGGGTATCTTGAAGACCTGGTATATCCGCCAAAAACTGTAAAGGCTATTGAAGCTGTTAGAGCAGGAACACTTGGACAGGTAACATGGGTCCGTTCGCGGGAAACTCATCCCGGCCCTCACAGTGACTGGTTCTGGACCAAAGAATTATCAGGAGGCGGTGTGTTACTGGACATGGGCTGCCATTGTATTGAAATAGCCCGTAATTATATTGGTAAAGATATTCGTCCGGTTGAAGTTATAGGTGTCGCAGATACGCTTGTTAAACCTATTGACGCAGAGGACAATGCACTGGGCTGGGTAAGATATGAAAACGGAGCTATAGGTCAGTTTGAAGTGAGTTGGATATTTCGCGGTGGCATGGATCTCAGGGACGAAATCATGGGAACTGAAGGCACAATTTGGATTAATAATTTTCTGCGGACAGGATTTGATATGTTCACAGCCGGTGGTAAAAAAGGATATGTGGCAGAGAAATCCGAGACTGAGAAAGGATGGATATTCCCTGTGGGTGATGAAATCACGGAACTGGGTTATTACAATATGTTCACCGACATGTTTAATTCTTTAGAACATAATTCAGCGCCTTCCGAGACATTTTATGATGGTTATGTTGTAAACGAAATTATGGATGCCTGCTATCGTTCGGCAAAATCTAAAAAATGGGAACCCGTAAAACTAAAAGTATGGAGAGGCAAAGAAAAAACAGGACCGATATCTTCTGTACGGGAATATGATAAGGATCATATTTTTGTAAAGGAAGAAAGAATGCCTGATGGCAAAGTCAAAGTCATACTGAAGAATAAGAAAACAGGTAAAATAATCCAGAAAGAAAAAAAGAAATAATCACTAAATTGATTTTAGTTTGATCCGCAGGCTATTGGTAACTACGCTTACTGAACTCAAAGCCATTGCTGCACCTGCTATCATCGGATTAAGGAGAAATCCGGTAAAGGGGAACAAGACTCCCGCTGCAACAGGTATTCCTATTATATTATAAATAAATGCCCAGAAAAGATTTTGCCTGATTGTTGCCACAGTCAGTTTTGACAGTTTTATTGCCTTTGGAATACGGGTCAGATCTGATGAAATAATGGTCATTTTAGCGACATCCATTGCAATGTCGGATCCTTTACCCATTGCAATACTGACATCAGCCTGTGCCAGCGCCTGTGAATCATTTATTCCGTCACCGACCATTGCAACAACCTTTCCCTGCTTCTGAAGCTGCCTAATGAAATCATACTTAGCCTGTGGAAGTACTTCAGCTTCAAAGCTGTCGATGCCTGAAATATCAGCAATAGCTCTTGCACTCTGCTCATTATCGCCGGTAAGCATATGCACTTCAATTCCAAGATTATGAAGCTGACTTATTGCATCCTTAGACGATTCTTTTATCCTGTCAGATATCGAAATCACAGCAAGAACCTGTTTCGAATCTGCAAAAAAGGATACCGTTTTTGCTTCTTCCTGCCACTTTTCCGATAAAATTTGAATCTCCTTGTCAATACTTATATTTTTCTCATCAATCAGTCTCCTGTTACCTATATAATAAGATTCATTATTGACAGATGCCTTCACTCCCATACCGATAATGCTATCAACATGGCAAGATGCATTATTACTTTTAATGCCTGCATTTTCAAGATATCGGATTACAGGTTCTGCAATGGGATGTTCGCTTATTTTTTGAATAAGAAGCAGAATTTTTCCATATTTCTCAGTTTCAATATTCTTTTTCCACATGAAGTCCTGCACTTCAGGTTCTCCCAGAGTAATGGTCCCCGTTTTGTCCAGAACAACAGTATTGACTTTTTGTGCAATCTCAAGACTTTCGGCGTCTTTAATAAGGATCCCGTTATCAGCACCTTTTCCAATGCCTACCATTATTGCAGTTGGAGTTGCAAGGCCAAGAGCGCATGGACAGGCAATAATAAGAACTGTCACTATTGCTAAAAGGCTGTGGATCGAAGCATTTTCTGTTCCGGAAACAAGCCATCCGATTCCGCTTAGGAAAGCAATAATCAGGACAATAGGCACAAATATTCCGGCAATTTTGTCGACAAGATGCTGAACAGGGGCTTTGCTGCCTTGTGCTTCTCTTACCATTTTAATGATCTGCGCAAGCACTGTATCACCTCCCACTTTATCAGCACGGAACTGAAAGCTTCCTTTCTGGTTTATCGTTCCCGCAAAGACTTTGGACTGAATTGTCTTTTCCACTGCAATAGGTTCACCACTAATCATACTTTCATTGACAAATGAGTTGCCGTATACCACAGTTCCATCAACAGGGATCTTATTCCCCGGTTTTACCAGTAAGATATCTCCGGGCATTACACTGCTTATTGATATCTCTTTCTGCTTTCCATCCTTCATAATGGCAATTACTGTCCTGGATTGAAGTCCTATCAGTTTCTTAAGTGCAGAGGTTGTATTTGATTTTGCCTTTTCCTCAAGCAAACGTCCCAGCAGAATAAAAGTTATAATAACTGCAGATGCTTCAAAATATACATGACCGTGTATGCTTTCTTTTTGAAACAGACCTGGAAACAGAGTAACGATAGTGCTGTAAAGAAATGCAATCCCTGTGCTTAATGCGACCAGCGTATCCATAGTGGCAGACCTGTGTTTTAACTGCTGCCAGGCACGAGCAGGAAACTGCCTGCCAAACCAGAATACAACTGGAATCGCAAGTGCCATCATTATATAATTGGCATAAGGGATATTCATAAAAAACATTGAGATTATAACAAGAGGAATACTTAATGCTGCTGCTCCTATAGTGTTGATCCTAATGTTTTTAAGGTAACTAAGCTGTGTCTCTTCCTTCAGAGCTTCACTGTTGATTTCATCAATAATTATATCGTATCCGATCGATTGAATTGCTTTTTTCATTTCATCCGGATTGATCTCTTCAGGCTGAAATTCTACCTGGAGTGAGTTATCTGCAAAGTTCACCGAAGCTTTTATTACTCCGGGTAAAGTTTTAACTAAAGCTTCAACCCGTGCTGCACAGGACGCACATGACATTCCGGTAACAGGATAAATTTTTGATATAAGTACTGTTGCAGCCATTTTATTTTCCCTTTAAATTAGATGAAGACAAAAGTAGTTTAATTAGAAAAGAAGATTACAAAGAAATTAACGTTAACAGGTAACATTTGAGCTTAAAAAAAGTTGAGTGTACATTGAAAAAAGTTAGTTTTGTATTGAAATCGGGAAATCAATTAAAAATTAAATATTATGAAATGGCAGGGAAGACAAGGCAGTGATAATGTTGAAGACCGCAGAGGAATGTCAACTGGAAAGATGGCACTTGGCGGTGGTATTGGAACCATAGTAATAGTTCTGGTAGTTTTATTGCTGGGAGGAGATCCTTCATCCATCCTTAATGATTCAGCCAACACTACAGAATCTGGACAGTACCAGGCTACCCCTGAAGAGGAAGAATTAGCACAGTTTGTAAAGGTCGTTCTGAAGGATACAGAAACGGTTTGGGGTAAAATATTTGAACAAGCTGGTTCAGCTTATCGTCAACCCACACTTGTTCTTTTTAGTGGCCAGGTAGAGTCTGCATGTGGTTATGCAACTGCATCAAGCGGACCATTCTACTGCCCGGGTGATGAAAAAGTATATATTGACCTCAGCTTCTGCGATCAGCTTAAAACAAAATTCGGGGCTTATGGCGATTTTGCAATTGCTTATGTTATTTCCCATGAGATAGGGCATCATGTTCAAAACCAGCTGGGGATTCTTAATCAGGTCAACAATCAAAGATCGCAGTTGAGCGAGACAAGCGCAAATCAGCTTCTGGTGCGTCTTGAGCTGCAGGCTGATTTCTTTTCCGGTATATGGGCTCATTATGCCGAATCAATGCTCAATACTCTTGAGGCAGGCGATATTGATGAAGCTATGAATGCAGCAGCATCTGTCGGTGATGATGTTCTCCAGAAGAAATACCAGGGTCGTGTCTATCCTGATTCATTTACTCATGGTACAGCGGTCCAGCGCAAGGAATGGTTCAGGAGAGGATATACATCAGGCGATTTTGCCCAGGGAGACACCTTTAACGCAAATATTTAATCAGACTATTTTAATATTAAGTTATCAGATTGATTTATTCAATACTGTAGACTATCCATATACATCCGTTTTCAAACTGCTCCGACTTTTTAAGTTTAAATGATCTTGTCCCTTTTACTTCAGAAAACATCGGATAGCATTTTTCCCCGATAATCAAAGGATGAATAAGCAGACTTAATTCGTTCACAATTCCAAGATTTAACAGAATATTTCCGAGGATTCTGCCTGTATCAGTCAATATTCTCGAAATGCCATAGTTTTCCTTTAATCTGTCGATAGCCATTACGAGATCAACTTTTTCTTTGCCTGCAATGATAAATCGGTAATTTCTTTCGTTAAGATGTTCAATATAATCAGAAGGAGTCAGCTCAGAAATAAGAAGGATCACATCGCGGCAATATTCAAATCTCCGGCATGTATGCAGCATTCCTTTTAACCTGCCACCGGAATCGACTATGATCCACCAGGGCAGATTGGCAGCACGCTGAGGTTGTCCGAAATCAGAAGGTATTTCATCAGGAGTACCCTCGCCAAACATCTCGTTGCCGGAAATAACAGTGTCAGCACCAATGAGATGTGCATCAGGTTTATAATCACCTGCTAATTTATAGTGCAGATCCATATCCGGCATAAAACCTGAAAGTGAACCATCGAGGCTTATTGAGTTATGAATTATTATTTCCGTTTTCATTTTTTCTTTTTCCTAAAGTTAAATAAAAGATTTATCCCGTTCAGATTTTGAACGTTGATTCCGCCAGGAATGCCAAAAGAGATTTTCCTGACAGATATAAAAGGAACAGATATCATAAGAATCATCAAAAAGGAAAAAATCCGGATTTCAAGTATTAACATAAATGGTAGTTAAATCCAAACTTTTTTTGTATATTACAAATAATCAGAAACTCTGAAATAGGTTATTTTAGTTTTTATAATTTATTTTATTTCAAGTAATTAAACAAAAACAAATGATTATGGCAGTATTAAAAGTTATTGAAGTTATGGCATCATCACCAAAAAGCTGGGAAGATGCAACAAGTCTTGCTGTAAAAACAGCAGGGAAAACAGTTAAAGGAATCCGCTCAGTTTATGTTCAGGACCAGAGCGCTGTTGTAAAGAACAATAAAATTGCGGAATTCCGGGTCAATCTCAGAATCACCTTTGAGGTTCTAAACTAAATATATTTTTAAACTTAAATAGACATTATTATGGGACTAATTTCATTTATTAAGAACGCCGGAGAAAAACTCTTCAAATCAGAAGCAAAAAGAGAACAGGACAAGGCAGATCTGATAGCAGGTCATATTAAGAAATTTGGTTTTGATACCAGCGATATCCAGGTAAAAGTGGACGACGACAAAGTAACTTTAATGGGAAGTATTGATACCCAGGAGAATAAAAATAAAATTATTGTTACTGCGGGGAATGTTGAAGGGATAGCAACGGTTGACGATTGGATTGTAGTTAAGAATCCTCCGGTTATTGCTCCTCCGGCACCTGAAAAACAGTTTTATACTGTGAAAAAAGGAGATTACCTCTCAAAGATTGCTAAAGAGGTTTACGGGAACGCCAATAAATATATGGTTATTTTTGAGGCTAACAAACCTATGCTTAAAGATCCAAACCTGATTTACCCGGGGCAGGTTCTTGTTATCCCGCCACTGGCGAAATAATCAAAGACAGGACTAATAGTTTTCTTAAAATTATGGGCAGGATCATTTAATATCCTGCCCATAATTTTATTGTTAATTTAAAAACTTAAAGTATAAGCTTTTCAGCTTGCCTCATCAAATAATTCAAGCTTCGGGATTTTCAGGTTTCTCAGGTTCTTTGTTTTTATTCCTTATATCATCAGCTATATCGTCCAGTTTATCAGCAACTTTATCTGCGACTTTTTTCCCGAATTCCTTTGCTTTAGATAATTTCTCCTTTGCTTCACTTTCAGTTTTGTCGGCAAAAGCTTTAATCTTTTCTTTTGCTTCCCCAGTTTTGATTTCCTTTAATTTATCATCAACATAATCTCCTGCTTTATCCGCTGCTGAAGAAACCGATTCAAAAGCCTTGCTTTTTTTCATCTGTTCAACTTTTTCATCAATCAATTCATCAGCTTTTTTAATAAGCTTTTTTGCTTTGTCCAGCAAACCTTCCTCCTCAGGTTTTACCGGTTCTTTTTTTTCATTTTCTTCCATATTAACAAATATTAAATAGGGCAATAAAAAGTAAATTTCCAGGTCTTTTAAACTCCTATAAAGATAATAAATTCTAATAGAGAAATTAAACATAAAATGTATAATTTAGGAAATAATAATAGTATTGAATTTGGTGATACAATATTTAAGTCATGAATAAAGAAATACTGATTGCAATTGCAATCGG
>Ga0079037_100000212_pt1 | contig 23820 bp, 22 predicted proteins | sample Mud3Dept4metaG_FD_71479 | JGI IMG/M metagenome (GOLD analysis project Ga0079037, IMG submission 71479) | Freshwater wetland microbial communities from Ohio, USA, analyzing the effect of biotic and abiotic controls - Mud 3 Core 4 Depth 4 metaG | ecosystem: Environmental > Aquatic > Freshwater >... | reverse complement strand
GCCAGCGTCCGGATGGCCTCGGCCACCTGCTCGGCGGTCTCGAGGCCGAGCCACTCCTCGGCCGCGGGGAGCCGCCGCTGGTCGAGCAGGCGGACCCGGTCGGCCGCCTCGTCGTAGAGCACCGGCCGCAGCGGCTCCCGGGGGCTCACGGTGCCCTCCGGCCGCCGATGACGCCGACGAGGCGCAGGGCGAAGTAGGCCGCGGCGCCGGCGGCCACGGCGGCCGCTCCCGGCCGGTGGTCGCGCGCCAGGACGGCGGCCACCACCAGGCTCCCGGCCAGCGCCAGCAGCAGGAAGACCCGGCTCGGTCCGCCCGCCGATCCGGCGCCCGCGGGGCCCGCGCCCCATCCCGCCCATCGCGCCATGCCGTGCCCCTAGTCGCCGAGCTTCTTCCTGAGGAGGGCGTTCACCACCGCCGGGTTGGCCTTGCCCCGCGTCTCCTTCATGACCTGCCCGACGAAGAAGCCCATCAGGTTCTTGCGCCCGCCCCGGTACCGCTCCACCTCGGCCGCGCTCGCGGCCAGCACCTTGTCCACCGCGGCCTCGATGGCCGACTCGTCGGAGACCTGCGCCAGGCCGCGGGCCTTCACCACCTCGGCCGGGTCGGCGCCGTTGCGGAACATCTCCTCGAACACCTGCTTGGCGCCCGGTCCGCCGAGCGTCCCGGCCTCCACCAGCGCCAGCAGCGCCGCGAGCTTCGGCGGCGTCATGCGCCACTCCCCCGGCGCGAGGCCGGTCTCGTTGGCGAGGCGGGCCGCCTCGCCGTTGAGCCAGTTGGCGACCCGCTTGGCGGTCTCGGGCCCGCGCCCGGCGTGGGCGAGGGTCGAGTCGAAGAAGTCGGCCAGCGCCTTGTCCGAGGTGAGGAGGCCGGCGTCGTAGGCCGACAGGCCGAGCTCGCGCTGGTAGCGGTCCGACCGCGCCCGGGGCAGCTCCGGCAGCGAGCGGCGGACCTCCTCCACCAGGGCCTGGTCCACCCGGAGCGGAGGCAGGTCGGGCTCCGGGAAGTAGCGGTAGTCGTGGGCCTCCTCCTTGGAGCGCATGGAGCGGGTCTCGCCCCGGGCCGGGTCGAAGAGGCGCGTCTCCTGATCCACCTTGCCGCCGGACTCCACGATCTCCACCTGCCGGAGCACCTCGTAGTCGATGGCCTGCCGCAGGAAGCGGAAGGAGTTCATGTTCTTGATCTCGGCCCGCGTCCCCAGCTTGTCCGAGCCCCTGGGCATCACGCTCACGTTGGCGTCGCAGCGGAAGGAGCCCTCCTCCAGGTTGCCGTCGTTCACCCCCAGGTACATGAGGATGGCGCGCAGCGACTTGAGGTACTCGACGGCCTCGTCCACCGAGAAGAGGTCGGGGGCGCTCACGATCTCGAGCAGCGGCACCCCGGCGCGGTTCAGGTCCACCCCCGACGACCCGTCGGCGGCGACGTCGTGGAGGTTCTTGCCGGCGTCCTCCTCCATGTGGATGCGGACCAGCCGGACCGCCCGGTCCTTCCCGTCCACGGTGATGGGGACGGCCCCGCCCTCGCAGATGGGCAGCTCGTACTGCGAGATCTGGTAGCCCTTGGGGAGGTCCGGGTAGAAGTAGTTCTTGCGGGCGAAGACGCTCTTCTCCTTGATGGTGCAGCCGAGCGCCAGCCCGGTCCGAACCGCCATCTCCACCACCCGGCGGTTGAGCGACGGCAGCACGCCCGGCAGGCCCAGGCACACCGGGCAGGTATGGGCGTTGGGCTCCCCTCCGAAGGCGGTGGAGCAGCCGCAGAAGATCTTGCTGCGGGTGAGCAGCTGGGCGTGCACCTCGAGCCCGATGACCACCTGGAAGTCCGAGACCGGCATCTAGCGCACCATCCTGTTGGGCCCGGCGCCAGCCTCGCCGAGCCGGGCCCAGCTTCCCGGCGTCGGAAACCGGGCCGCGAAGGCGAGCAGGCCCGCGGCGAAGGGGGCCGCGGTGACCGCGCTCCCGGACAGCATGTAGGCGACCACCGCCAGGAGGCAGGCCGCCTCCGCCATTCCCAGCGACAGCACCAGGCGGGCGAGCGCCAGCGCCTCGGACCCCTCCGGGGAACGGCGCAGCAACCGCGGTACGACCCAGGAGGCCGCCGCCGCCGCCAGCCCGGCCGCCGAGAGGATGGCCGCCACGCGCACCCCGTCGTCGCCGGGCAGGCGCGTCACCTCCCCCACCAGCGCCGCCACGAAGGACATCCCCAGCACCCCGACCAGCAGGGAGCCCCAGATCAGCATCGCCACCTGGCGCCTCGAGAGTGGTTCGCCCATGGACCGTATTCTCGCTTCCCGGCTAGGCGCCGCGCGGCGCCGGCAGGGGACCGAGCTCCCGCTCCAGCGCCCGCGCGGCCCGGAAGAGGGTCGCCTCGTCGAAGGGCCTGCCGAGGAGCTGCAGGCCCACCGGCAGCCCCTCCGCCGGGTGCAGCCCGCAGGGCACCGACAGGCCCGGCAGCGCCGCCAGGCTGCAGGGGATGGTGAAGATGTCGGCCAGGTACATCTGCAGCGGGTCGTCGGCCTTCTCGCCGAGGCGGAAGGCCACCGTGGGCGAGACCGGGCCGGCCACCACGTCGCAGGACCGGAAGGCCTCGTCGAAGTCCCGGCGGATGAGGCTGCGGACCTTCTGGGCGCGCAGGTAGTAGGCGTCGTAGTAGCCGGCCGAGAGGGCGTAGGTGCCGAGCATGATCCGGCGCTTGGGCTCCGGGCCGAAGCCGCGCGCGCGCGTCTCGCCGTACATCTCCTTGAGCCCGGGCGCCCCGGCGCGCAGGCCGAAGCGCACCCCGTCGTAGCGGGCCAGGTTCGAGGAGGCCTCCGCCGGCGCGATGAGGTAGTAGGCGGCCACCGCGTACCGCGAGTGCGGCAGCGAGACCTCCACCAGCTTCGCCCCGAGCCGCTCGTAGACGGCCAGCGCCGCCCGGACGGTCCGCTCCACTCCCGCCTCCACGCCGCCCTGGAAGTACTCGCGGGGGACGCCGATGCGCAGGCCGCGCGCCCCCTCCTCCATCCCGGCAAGGTAGTCGGGTACCGGGCGGGTGCTGGAGGTCAGGTCGCGCGGGTCGTGCCCGGCGATCCGGCCGAGCAGCAGCGCCGCGTCCCCCACGGTGCGGGCGAAGGGGCCGACCTGGTCGAGCGAGCTGGCGAAGGCGATGACCCCGTAGCGCGAGACTCGGCCGTAGGTGGGCTTCACGCCGACCACGCCGCAGAAGGAGGCCGGCTGCCGGATGGACCCGCCGGTGTCGGTGCCGAGCGCGCCGAAGACCTGCCGCGCCGCCACCGCGGCGGCGCTTCCGCCCGAGCTGCCGCCCGGGGTGCGCGTCGGGTCCCACGGGTTCCGGCACGGCCCGTAGGCGCTGTTCTCGTTGGACGAGCCCATGGCGAACTCGTCCATGTTGAGCTTCCCCAGGAAGACGGCGCCGCAGGCCCGCAGCCGCTCCACCACCGTGGCGTCGCAGGGCGGGACGAATCCCTGCAGGATGCGCGAGCCGGCGGTGGTCTCGACGCCCTCGGTGAGGAAGATGTCCTTGAGCCCGAGCGGCACGCCGTCGAGGGGCGAGAGCGCGGCCCCGCGGGCGCGGCGCTCGTCGGAGGCCCGGGCCGCCCGGTGCGCCGCCTCCGGCGTCACCCGCAGGAAGGCCCCGAGCCGGTCGGCGGCGGCCCGCGAGAGGGCCGCCTCGGTGATCTCGCGGGAGGACACCTCGTTCCGGGCCAGCCTCCCGGCGAGCTCGGCGATGGACGAGTCGAGCAGGCTCGCGGCGCCGGCGCTCACTCGATGATCCTCGGCACCTTGAAGCAGGTCCCCTCGCGCTCCGGCGCGTTGGCGAGGGCCTTCTCGATCCCCAGGCTCGGCTGCACCGCGTCCTCCCGCAGCGGCGCGGCGTCCCCAGCGGCCAGGGCGTGGGTCATGGGCTCGACCCCGGAGACGTCCAGCTCCCGCAGCTGCTCCACGTAGGAGAGGATGGCGGAGAGCTGCCCGGCGTACCGCTCCTCCTCCTCCGGCGCGAGCCGCAGGCGCGCCAGCTGGGCGATGCGCCGGACCTCGTCGAGCGTGAGCGCCATGGCCCGGCTACCGGCCCGGCGCCTTGGTCTCGGGCCTGAACCAGTTGAGGATGGCGTCGACGACCCCGGGCTTGCCGGTCTGCGCCTGCCGCTGAAGGTGCGCCAGCTCGTCCTTGTCCAGGAAGATGCCATCGCAGGAGAAGCACACGTCCACGTCCACGCCGAGCAGCTTCACCTCGTGCATCTCCATGCCGCACTTGGGGCAGTGCATGAAGTGCAGGTCGCGGAGGCGCCGCGCCTCGTCGGCGGCGGTCTCCCTCTTGACCTGCAGCGCGAGCTTGCGCTTCTTCTCCGCGTCCTCGCGCGCAAAGTACTCCTCCTCGGTCTGCGACGGCTTCTGCGGTCCCTTGTCGGGCATGTTCACTCCTTGAGCTGGCTGATGGCGTTGCGGGCCGCCACGGCGTCCTCCCCGTTCGGATGAGCGGAGAGGTATTTCTGGTAATACTGCACCGCCTCCTCGCGCCGCCCTTGGTAGCGGTAGGTCTCGGCGAGCCCCACCAGGGCGTCGGCGTAGGTCGGATCCCGGTCCAGGGCGGCCTGGAAGTTGGCCTCGGCCGGGGGGTACTGCGACAGGTCCAGGTAGCACCAGCCCCGGCCGGCCAGCGGGGCCGGGTCGTCCGGCGCCATCGCCGCCGCCCGGCCGTAGACGTCGAGCGCCTTGTCGGGCTTGCCCTGCTCCCGCAGCTTGCGCCCCTGGGCGAGCAGCCCCTTGAGGCTGCGGGGAGCGGGCGGCGACGCCTTGGCCGCGGGGGCGGCCGGCTTCGGGGCGGGCGCCGGCGGCGTCTCGGCCAGCATCTGCGGCGCCTTCTCCGCGGCCGGCTCGGGCTCGGCGGCGGGGGCAGGCGGCGGCGGGGGGGCCTCCGGCCCCACGGGCGCCGGCGCGGGAGCGGGCGCCTCCGCGGCCGGCGCGGCGGCCACCGGGGGAGGCGGAGGTGCCGTCGCCGCCGGCTGCGGCTCCGGGGCGGCCGCCGGCGCCGGGGGCGGCGGCGACGGCGCGGCGACGGCCCGGGGCGGAACCGCCGGGCGCGGGGTCTCCGCCTCCGGTGGAGAGGCCGGGGCGGGCTCGGCGGCGGCCGGCGCCGGGCCGGCCTCCTTGCCGCGCCCGAGCAGCTCCGGCTGCAGGATCACCACGGCCGCCCCGCCCGCCACCGCGGCGATGGCGGCGACGAGGAGCAGGGCCGGCCCGCGCCCGCGCCGCACCGCGCGCAGGTCCTCCTGCTCGAGCTCGGTGGCCAGGCCGGTCGGCGGGCCGGCGGCCCAGGCCGGGTCGTTCCCGGCGGCGGCGACCTCGCCCGGGCGCCCCTCCCAGGCCGCCGAGCCGTTTCGCCCCGCGGATGCCGGGGGAACGGTCCCGGCGGGGGGGACCGCCCGGGCCGCCGGGGCCCGGGCCCTGTCGGCGGCCTCGACCACCTGGAAGAAGGCGGCCAGCTCGGCGATGTTGCCGAGCCGCTTCCACTGGTCGCCGGAGAGGGAGATCTCGTCGTCCCGGGTCACCTTCCGCTCCACGATCCACTTCTGGAGCGTGGTGAGCTCGCGAAACGTGAAGAGGTTCCCGTTGGCCTGCCGGACCTGCCACTCCTTCTTCTCCGGGAAGGGGGTCATGGCCGGCTTGGACGGAAGCGGTCCGGACCCGGGGAACGGCAGCGCCTCCTCGGGCGGCCGGGCGGCGGCCAGCTCCTCGTCGGGTCCGAGCGGAACGGTCACCACCAACGCCTTGCGCTTGACCTTGAACAGGTGACCGCACGCCGAGCAGCGGATGGTCACCCCCGCCTCGGTGACCTGGCCGTCGTCGAGCACGTACTGTGCCTTGCACCGCTCGCACCTAACGTCCATGGAAATTCCGGCCAAAGTAGCCCTGCTTCGATCGTGCCGCAAGAGGTGCTTTGGCGCAGAAAAATTGACCCCCCACCCCCCCCCGATATCCTCGCCCGCGGGCTCGCCGCGAGCTCCCCAAGCCCTCTTCTCAGCGAGGTTTCGACAGCCCATGGGCAAGCCCAAGGCAAACCGCAGGATCGACAAGCCGCGCAGCAAGGGCGAGGCTTCGGCCCGCACCGGCATGGGCCGGGACGCCGCGGCCGTGGTCCTGATGACCGCCGGGGCCGCGCTCGCCATCGCCCTCGTCACCTTCTCCGCGCTCGACGCCAGCCTGGTCGCCCACGGCGTGCCGCCGGCCTCCAACCTGGTCGGCCCGGTCGGCCACCGGGTGGCCTCCGCGCTCTACCGGGCGCTCGGCTTCTCGGCGCTGGTCGTCCCGGTGGGCGTGTGCGTCGCCGCCGTCAACCTTTTCCGCGGCGAGCCGCGGCGCATCACCCTCATCGCCTCGGCCGCCTACCTGGTGCTCACCGCCTCGACCGCGACCCTGGCCCAGCTGTTCCTCGGCGGCCGCGGCCTCGCCAGCTTCCCGCCCGGTGGGGCGGTCGGCCGCATCTTCGCCGCCCGCGCCGAGTCGCTCTTCTCCCTGGTGGGCAGCGCCCTGGTGGTGGGCGCCTGCGCGGTGGTGGCCCTGATCGTGGCCACCGACTTCAAGGTCCAGAGCGCCTGGGTCCACCTGGTGCGCGCCGCCCGGGCGGCAGTCGCCTTCCTCTCGCACCACCTCTCCGGAGCGGTGGAGCGCCACCGGCAGGCGGTGGCCGAGCTCCGCGCCGAGGAGGCGGCCGACCGGGCCCGCCAGCTCGAGGAGGAGGCGCTCGCCACCGCGGTGGTGGAGGCCAGCGAGGCCGGCGCCGAGGAGGAGGGCCGCGCCGTGGCCGGGGCGCTGGCGCGCGAGCAGGCGAGCCGCTCCCTGCGCGGCGAGGATCCCGCCTGGGCGCAGGACCCGGACGGCGAGGAGGAGCCGGAGGCCCGGCCGCGCCGCCGCCGCAAGGACCTACCCGCCGAGGAGCCGAGGCCGCAGATCGTGGTGGCCGAGGAGCCGCCCCCGGAGCCGGCGGCCGGGCTGCCCTCGCTCCCCGAGAAGCCCGAGATCGTCCTCTCCCCTGCGATGCAGGAGCGGGGAAAGAGGAAGAAGAAGGAGAAGGAGGTCCCGGAGTTCACCTTCCGGCAATCCGGGGAGGTCTTCCAGCTCCCGTCCGTGTCGCTGCTGGACCGGCACGAGGCGGTCCAGAAGGACCTCGACGAGAAGAGCCTGCAGCGGACCGCCGAGGTCATCGTGGCCACCCTGCGCCAGCACGGCGTCGAGGGCGCCATCCGCCACATCCGGCCCGGGCCGGTGGTGACCCTCTACGAGTTCGTGCCGGTGGCCGGCGTCAAGCTGGCCCGCATCGAGAACCTCGACAAGGAGCTCACCATGGCCTTGTCGGCGACGCGGATCCGCATCATCGCCCCCATCCCCGGCAAGGGCGTGGTGGGCATCGAGGTGCCGAACCGCGACCGGGCCACCGTCTACCTGCGCGAGGTCTTCGAGTCGGAGACCTTCGCCGCCGCCGGGGGCCTCCTGCCGCTGGCGCTCGGCAAGAACATCGAGGGCATCCCCTACTTCGTCGACCTGCAGCGGATGCCGCACCTGCTCATCGCCGGCACCACCGGGGCCGGCAAGTCGGTCGGCCTGAACGTGATGATCCTCTCGCTCCTCTACCGGCAGGCGCCGGACCAGGTGCGGATGATCATGGTCGACCCGAAGATGACCGAGCTGTCGATCTACGAGGACATGCCCCACCTGCTCCTGCCGGTGGTGACCGACCCGCAGAAGGCGGCCCGCTCGCTGCAGTGGGCGGTCGACGAGATGGAGCGGCGCACCCAGGTCCTCGCCGACACCGGCTCGAAGGACCTCAAGTCCTACAACTCCAAGGTGGACAAGCTCCGGGCCGAGGGCCGAACCTTCGACGAGGCGGAGGCCCTGCCGCAGAGGAAGCTGCTGGTGGTGGACGTGGCGGCCGGCGAGACCGAGGAGGAGGCCGCCGCCCGCCTGGCGCTGGAGGAGGCCGGCGCGGAGCCGTTCGCCACCGCGCCCTTCGAGGACCCGACCGAGCCGCCGCCCGCCGACCCGGTGGCGGCGCGCGACGAGCGCAGGCTCCCGCAGAAGCTGCCCTACATCGTGGTCATCATCGACGAGCTGGCGGATCTCATGATGACCGCGCCGCGCGAGGTGGAGATCTCGCTCGCCCGGCTGGCGCAGAAGGCCCGCGCCACCGGCATCCACCTCATCGTGGCGACGCAGCGGCCCTCCACCGACGTCATCACCGGGATGATCAAGAACAACTTCCCGGCCCGCATCAGCTTCCGCCTGGCCAGCCGGCACGACTCGCAGACCATCATCAATGGGCCCGGAGCCGAGACCCTCCTCGGCGACGGCGACATGCTGGTGCTGACCGCCACCCAGCCGGTGACCCGCGTTCAGGGCGCCTTCGTGTCGGAGGAGGAGATCAACCGGGTGGTGGGCTTCCTCAAGGAGCAGGGCCGGCCGGTCTACGACGAGTCCATCCTCAAGGCGCGCGAGGGCATGGGCGAGTCGGGCCGCGACTACGACGAGGAGGACCCGGTCTACGACGAGGCGCTGTCCCTGGTGTCGCGACTGGAGGAGGTCTCGGTCTCCAAGCTGCAGCGCGAGATGCGGCTCGGCTACAACAAGGCCGCCAAGATCATCGAGCGCATGGAGCGGGAGGGCGTGGTGGGCCCCGCCAACGGGGTGAAGCCGCGCCAGGTCCTGATCCGCCCCGCCGGAGAGGCGAGCCCGGTCCCGAACTTCTGAGCCGCGCCGTCCCGCTGGGGACGGGTCGGGGCGCGGCGAAGGCCGCCTGCGGAGCGCGCGAACCCCGCTCCTGCCGAGGCGCGCGCGTCCGATCCTCCGCGGCGGCGAACACGCCCCGGAGCCGCCGCCCTCAGCCGGATGCCGGGGAGCCCTTTCGCCGCCGCGCGGCACCGCCTGCATGCGCGCCGAGGCCCTGGACAGCCCACGGCGCGCGAGCACCAGCGGCCGGAGCCGCGCCCTGACCCGGCCCGGCTGGGAAGGCGGGGGCTCGGCAGCCGCTAGATCCGCCGCTCCTCGCCCCGAGCCAGCCGGGCCAGGTTGCCGCGGTGGCGCACCAGGATGGCTCCGGCCATGGCCGCGCTGGCCCAGGCGTACGGGCTGCGCACCCCCTCCACGGCGAGGACCGTGGCCGCGCCCAGGACCGCTCCCACCATGGAACCGACCGAGACCATCCGGGTCAGCGCCAGCATCGCCGCGAAGCCGGCCAGCCCGGCCAGCGCCGCCCAGGGCTCGAGGGCCAGGAGCAGGCCGAGCGCGGTGGCCACTCCCTTGCCGCCACGGAAGCGCAGCCAGACCGGGAAGAGGTGGCCCAGGAAGGCGGCCAGCCCCACCGCCGCCACCCAGGCCGGAGCGAGCCCGAGCCAGCGCGCGGCGACGACCGGCAGCGCTCCCTTGCCGGCGTCGAGGAGCAGGGTCAGCGCCCCGGCTCCCTTGCCGGCGGCCCGGGCCACGTTGGTGGCCCCGATGTTCCCGGAGCCCACCTGGCGGACGTCGAGCCCGGACATCCGGCGGGCGACCAGCACGCCGAAGGGAACGGAGCCGAGGAGGTAGCCCGCGACCACCGCCGGCACGCCGAGCGCCGCCTGGCTCACGGAGCGCCCCGGGCGGCGAGGAGCAGGTAGGCCCAGTTGGCCCCGGCTGCGGCCAGCGCCGCCACCGCCATCCCCCGCGCCGCACCCTGGCCGACCCGGGGCCAGCCCGCCCCGAGCAGGACCCGCACCGCGTCTGCCAGGGCGAAGGACCAGGCGCCGGCGGCCAGGACCGCGCCGAGCGGGCTCGCGGCCAGGGCCGGTCCGACCTCGCCCCGGGCCAGGAGCACGAAGGCGTGGGTCATGCCGCAGGAGGCGCAGGGAAGGCCGGTCGCGGCGCGGAAGGGACAGGTGAGGCGCAGCTCCAGGAGCGGCAGGAAGCGGGCCGCCAGGAAGGAGAGCGCCCCCAGCAGGGCGAAGACCTCCGCGTGTCCCAGCCGGGACCGCCCTGTGCGCTCGCGGGCCACTAGATGGTCGAGCCCCGCACGCCCTGGAAGAGCGACTGCAGGGTCCCGAAGAAGGCCACCGCCCCTCCGCAGCAGCACAGGCACAGGAGCAGGCCCGGCAGCAACGTGGCCGCGGCGGCGCGGCCGGTCCCGCAGCGCTGGGCCTCGCCCAGGCCCACGATCGCCGCCACCAGGAACCAGACCGTGGCGGCCGTCGGGGCCAGGCCGGGGACCGGGACGGCGGCGACGAGCTGAAGCCCGGCGGCGTACCCCACCACCGTGAGGGTGCAGTCGAAGCCGCGGGGCCCGGCCCGGAACAGCAGCAGGCAGAGGTGGATGACCGCGGCCGAGAGGTAGATGGCGGCCACGGCCAGGAGCGGCGCGGCCAGGATCTGGCCCACCATGCCGCCCGGGGTCCGCCCCAGGGCCCAGGTCTGCACGATCTCGGAGCCGAACGGCGACCCCTCCGGCAGCCCCTTCAGCATTCCCTGGATGGTCCCCTGCATGGCGGCGCCCATCAGGTAGCCGTAGACGGCCTGGAAGGCCTGGGACACCGAGAGCGCCACCACGCCGAACAGCACCGCCGACCCCGACTCCCCGAGCCGGAGCGCCCGGAAGAAGGCACCCGGCTGGAGGGCCACGAGCTTCCAGGTCTGGACGAAGGCGTTCAGGAATCCGAGCTCGCGCCGGCGCACGAATGGCGCGCTGGCCTCGGCCACGGCGCCGGGCGGCGCGGGCCAGGGCCCGGGGGGCGGCGCCCCGGCGCCCGGCGGAGGCCCGGCGGAGGCGGGCGGGAGTGCCGGGGGCGGCGGCGCGGGCGGAGGCGCCGCCGGGTCGGCCAGGTGCACCGCCGACCCGCAGTGCGGGCAGGATTGGACCCCGAAGCGGTCGGTGGAGAAGGTCTTCTGGCAGTGGGCGCAGCGGGCGAGCATGCGAAAGCTTACCGCGCCTTCGCCGCCGCGACGGGGGGAATCCGCGTCAGGAGTCGCGGAGGGTGTTCACCTCGTCGACGTTCACCGTCCCGCGGGAGCGGAAGATGGCGATGACGATGGCGAGGCCCACCGCCGCCTCGGCCGCCGCCACGGCGATGACGAAGAAGGCGATGGCGTGCCCGGACATGTTGCCCTGCTGCCGGGCGAAGGCCAGGAAGGTCAGGTTGGCCGCATTGAGCATCAGCTCGATGCACATGAAGACGATCAGCGCGTTTCGCTTGAGCACCACGCCGGCGAGGCCGATGGCGAAGAGGACCGCGGCGAGGGCCAGGTAGGAGTTGACGGGCATGGCGCTAGACCTTCTGCTTGGCGACGATGACCGCGCCGACGATGGCGACGAGCAGCAGGACGCTGGTGGCCTCGAAGGGCAGGAGGTAGTCGCGGAACAGGATCCGGCCGACCTCCTTCACGGTCCCGAACGTCTCCGGGTTGACCGAGCGCATGGGCTGGACCCCGGCCTGGGCCACCGCCCGGACCACCAGCGCCACCACCCCCACCGCCCCCAGAGCCCCGATCACCTGCATGGCGCGCATCCGGGGCACGCCCAGGTCCTCGTCGGAGAGGGACAGCAGCATGATGACGAAGAGGAACAGCACCATGATGGCGCCGGCGTAGACCAGGATCTGGAGGAAGGCGATGAGGTGCGCGGTGAGGAGCACGTAGACGCCGGCCATGCAGAAGAAGGCCGCCACCAGGCTCATGGCCGCGTAGACCGGGTTGCGGGCGATGATCACGCCCAGCGCCGACATGATGAGCGGGATCGCGAAGACCCAGAAGACGACCACCTCGGCCTTGTCGGTCATGGCTCCCCCTCCCTAGTAGCGGATGCCGCCCACGAAGGCCTCGTGGGTCTCCTGCTGGACGCCCCAGCCGGTCGCGCCCACCGGGCACTTGCGGGCCTGCACGTGGGCCAGGAAGTCCGGCTTGAACCGCTTGATGAAGCTCTGCACCGGCATGGCGGCGGCGTCGCCCAGGGCGCAGATGGTGTTGCCCATGATCGAGTTCGCCACCTGCTCCAGGCGGTCCACGTCGGCGGCGGTGGCGTCGCCGTGCTCGATGCGCTCGAGGATGCCCTCCATCCAGGGGGTGCCCTCGCGGCAGGGGGTGCACTGGCCGCAGCTCTCCTCCGCGTAGAACTTGGCGATGCGGGCCAGGACGCGGACCACGCACACCGAGTCGTCCATGACGATGACGCCGCCCGAGCCGGACATCGAGCCGACGGCCTTGATGGCGTCGAACTCCAGCGAGACGTCGATCTCGTCGCCGCGCAGCACCGGAGAGGAGCTGCCGCCGGGGATGACCGCCTTGATGGGGCGGCCGCTGGGGGTCCCGCCGCAGTCCTCCAGGATGAGCTTCTTCAGGTTGTAGTCGACCGGCTTCTCGTAGACGCCGGGGCGCTTCACGTGGCCCGACACGCCGAAGAGCCGCGTGCCGCCCGACTTGCCCACGCCCAGGGCGGCGAAGGCGGCGCCGCCGTTCTCGACGATCCAGGGAACGTTGGCCAGCGTCTCCACGTTGTTGATGATGGTGGGCTTGCCCCACAGGCCGATCACCGCCGGGAAGGGCGGCTTGAAGCGCGGATAGCCCTTCTTGCCCTCGAGCGACTCCATCAGGGCGCTCTCCTCGCCGCAGATGTAGGCGCCGGCGCCGCGGTGGACGTGGACCTCGAGGGGGAAGTCGACCTTGCCGAACAGGCGCGGGCCGAGGATGCCCGCCTCCTTGGCCTCGGCGATGGCCTTCTCCAGGCTCTCCGCCTGCTTCTTGAACTCGCCGCGGATGTAGATGTAGCCGAGGTGCATGTCGAGGGCGAGGCAGGTGATGGCGATGCCCTCGAGCAGCATGTGCGGGTCGTGCTCGATGATGTAGCGGTCCTTGAACGTGCCGGGCTCCGACTCGTCGGCGTTGACGCACAGGTAGCGCGGGCGCACGTCCTTGGGCAGGAAGGTCCACTTGAGGCCGGTGGAGAAGCCGGCGCCGCCGCGGCCGCGGAGGTTGGACTTCTTCACCTCCTCCACGATGTCGGCCGGGTTCATGGAGAGGGCCTTCTCGAGCGCCCGGTAGCCGCCGTCGGCCCGGTAGCCGGCGAGCGAGGGATCCCGCTTGGCCCAGCGCTTGGTGAGGATGAGGGTCTCGCTCACTTCAGCCCTCCGATGATCTGGTCGGCCTTCTCGACGGTGAGACGCTCGTGCTGCTCCTCGTCCACCAGCATGGCCGGCGCGGTCCCGCAGGCGCCGAGGCACTCCACCTCGCGCAGGGTGATGCGGCCGTCGGTGGTGGTCCCCTTGTTCTTCACGCCCAGCTTCTTCTTGAGGTGCTCGAAGATCCGCTCGCCGCCGGTGAGGCAGCAGGAGACGTTGGTGCACACCTCCACGATGTGCCGGCCGACCGGCTCGGTGTTGTACATCACGTAGAAGGTGGCCACCTCCTCGGCCCGGGCCGGGGAGGTTCCGAGGCGGTCGGCGGCGAGCTGCTGCACCGCCGTCGACACGTAGCCGAAGATCTCCTGCCCGAGATGCAGGGCCGGGAGCATGGCGGCCGCCTTCCGGTCCTCGGGGTAGCGCTTCAGGATGTGGGCGAGCTCGGCGTCGAAGCGGGCCACCCCATCGCGGGGCAGGTCCGCCGCCGCGCTGGGTGACTTGCGGTCGTGATCGGACATAAGGGTCGGAGATACCTTGAAAAAGTTTTGGCAGGCTATTGAGCGGCTGCCAGGTTGTCAAGGAGATCCTCGGACGTCGGCTATACTCCTCCGCGATCGGATGGAGGGGTCCGAAAAGCGCCGGGATCCGCGGGTCCCCCTGGTCCTCCGGGTCGACTACCCCGGAACCCAGGGGACCGAGCGAGACGCCACCGAGAACCTCTCGGCCGGTGGACTGTTCATCCGCACCGATCGGGAGCTCGCCCCGGGGGACCGCGTCCCGCTGCTGGTGAGCTTTCCCGGCCTGCTCGCCCCCATCGAGGTCGAGGTGGAGGTGGTCCGCGTCCGCCCTCCCGACCAGGGGCCGGCCGGCGTGGCGGTCCGCATCCCGGACGATCGCCAGGATCAGCGGGAGCGCCTGCGGGCCCTGGTCGAGTCGACGCGCGCCGCCGAGGGCCCGCCGACCCGCTCCTACCGGGTGCTGGTGGTGGAGGACAACCCGCTGGTCGTCGAGATCTACCAGCACGCGCTGCAGCGGGTCGGGCAGGGCCGGGCGGACGTCCAGGTGGAGTACGCCCAGAACGGCCACGTGGCCCTGGCGCGGCTCGCCCGCAGCCCCCGCGTCGACCTCGTCATCGCCGACCTCTTCATGCCGGTGATGGACGGCTTCGCGCTGGTCGAGCGCATGCGCACCGACCCGGCACTCATGGCGGTACCGGTGATGGTGATCAGCGCCGGCGGGGCCGAGGCCCGGGCGCGGGCCCAGGCGCTGGGGGTCGACGTCTACCTCCAGAAGCCGGTCCACTTCACCGACATCATCCAGACCGTCCGGGCCCTGCTCCGCGTACGGGCCTGATCGGGCCGGCGCGCGCGGCCCTGGAAAAGCTCGAGCCCGCCCCTGCCTCTCGGCCGGGCGGGCTCCAGGGAACAGCTTGCCTGCAGCGGCTACTTGGCCTTCTTGTTGAAGGCCTCCTTGAGCGACTTGGCCGGCGTGAGCTTCACCGCGCGCTTCGCCGGGATCTTGATGGGCTCGCCGGTGGCGGGGTTACGGCCCATGCGGGCCTTGCGGTCCACCAGCTTGATCGCGCCCAGACCGCCCAGCGGAATCTTGAACATGTTCTTCAGCTGCCTGAGGATCACGTCCTCGGTCGCGGAGAAGACGTCCTTCACCTGCTTCTTCGAGACGCCTGCCTTCTCGGCCACCGCTGTAAAAAACTGAGCCTGCGTCATAGCCATGGTTTGAAGCCTCCTTGGGCGCCACCAGACCGTGACGGTCGAGCGGCGGTTGCGGCAGCAGATATCGCTTCCGGATCGGCGAGTCAACTCCTTAGCCGCTTCGAAAGCCCGAAAAATGGGGCTTTCGTGCATTCCCCCCCTTCCGGACCCCCATTTTTTGGCCCTTTCGTGGGGTCAGCGCCGCAGGAGCGCGTACATCACCTCCCAGAGGATGAGCAGGATGATGACCACCTCGAGCAGCTCGGAGCGGCGCGTGGCCGCGTCGTCGCTGAGCAGCCGGTTCACCTCGGCCAGCATGCGGTGCTTGCGCAGCACCGTCTCCCGCCAGGCCGGGAGCCGGAAGCGGCGCACGGCCGCCTGGTACAGCCGCGCCAGGTAGAAGTCGCCGACGATCTTCACCGCGTTCTCGAGCGCCTCCAGGGTCTCGGAGAGCTCGAGGAGCAGCTGCGCCGTCTGTCGCTGCAGCCGGAGGTAGCGGCGGGTGAGCACCGCCCAGCTGGGCCTTCCGCTGACCTCCATCTCGTCGTAGATGCGGCGCAGCTCGCGGTCGAGCAGGGCGTCGTAGTAGCGCAGCTCGAGGAGCTGGGCGGTGGCGAACTCGAGCAGGTCGGGGATGTCGCTCACCCCCGACGGCTCGAGGACGAAGGCGCTGTTCCAGTCCACCACCGCCAGGTCGTCCTCCAGGTAGCTGAAGTGGTGCTTGAGGACGTCCTCGCGCTCCGCGGCGGCGAGGGGGGTCCGGCTCCGCTCGCCGAGCAGCAGCCTCGCCAGCGTCTCCTTGGAGAGGAGGTCCCTCGGCCTGGGCGGCGCATCGAAGGCCTGCACCAGGAACACGGTGTAGGTCTCGATGCCCTCCCAGGCGTGGGGCCGGTCCAGGGCCGCGCGCAGCCCGCGGGCGATCTCCTCGACCTCGCGCCGGGCTGCGGCGTCGACCGCCGGGGTGGGGCTCTGCAGCTCCTCGGCCAGCGGCAGCAGCTCCTCGAGGGTGGTGCCGGGCGGGATGGGGATGCGATAGAGCGCGCTGGCGACCCCGTAGTCGAAGAGGTTCACGGAGAGCTGGCAGGCGCGCTCGCCCGAGGCGAGCGGCAGGGACCGGCTCCCCATGGCGAGATGCACCGGGGGGCGAGGGATCTCCATGGCCGAGTGGAGGCGCGCCCGCTCGAGGCGGAAGCGGGAGGTGGGCGCCGCGGCCAGCGCCTCGGCGGCGCCGAGGTCGATGGCGTCGGCCACGTCGAAGAGTCGGTAGACGTGGACCGTCCCGCTCGCCACCCGCCAGCCCGGGCTCGCCGCTTCCGCCGCCATGCCCGGAGCCTATCGCAGCCGCGGGCGCGGCGGCGGTCCCGCTCGGGAGGGCCTCGGAAGGGCTACGCGCCCACCAGCCGCAGCGGCATCTGGGCCCGGTGCCGCGGGAACTCGACCAGGTAGTCCCCGCTGAAGCAGGCGTCGCAGTAGCCGCGGCGATCGTCTCCGAGCGCCTGGTACATCCCCTCCATCGACAGGTAGCCCAGCGAGTCGGCGGTGATGTAGCGGGCGATCTCCTCGACGCTGTGGGAGCTGGCGATGAGCTCCTGCCGCGTCGGGGTGTCGATGCCGTAGTAGCAGGGCCAGGCGGTGGGGGGCGAGCTGATGCGCAGGTGGATCTCCCGGGCCCCCGCCGCCCGCAGCATCTTGACGATCTTGCGGCTGGTGGTGCCGCGCACCACCGAGTCGTCCACCACCACCAGCCGCTTGTCCTTGAGGTCGTCGCGGACGGCGTTGAGCTTGAGCTTCACGCCGAAGTGGCGGATCGACTGCTGCGGCTCGATGAAGGTTCGCCCCACGTAGTGCGACCGGACCAGGCCCATGGCGAAGGGGATGCCGCTCTGGTTGGCGTAGCCGATGGCCGCCGGGACGCCGGAGTCGGGCACCGGCACCACCAGGTCGGCCTCCACCGCGTGCTCGCGCGCCAGCTGGGCGCCGAAGGCGGTGCGGGTGGCGTACACCGAGCGGCCGAACAGCACCGAGTCCGGGCGCGCGAAGTAGATGTGCTCGAAGACGCAGCGGCCCATGCGCCCCGAGGGCCGCCCCTCCGGGAAGACCCGCTGGCTGTGGAAGCCCTCGGCGTCCACCACCACCATCTCGCCGGGCTCCACCTCGCGCAGGTACTCGGCCTCGATGAGGTCGAGAGCGGTGGTCTCGCTGGCCAGGACGTAGCTCTCCTTGAGCCGGCCGATCACCAGCGGGCGGAAGCCGAGGGGATCCCGGACCCCCACCATGGCCTTCTCGGTGAGGACCAGCAGGCTGTAGGCGCCGGCCACCCGCGCCAGCGCCTGGCGGAGGGCGCCGGCCAGGTGCTCCACGGAGCCGGGGCGCCCCTCGGGCCGAGCCCGGGCCATGAGGTGGACGATGACCTCGGTGTCGCTCGTGCCCTGGAAGATCGAGCCCTGGGCCTCGAGGTCGGTGCGGAGCGCCTCGGCGTTGACCAGGTTGCCGTTGTGGGCCACCGCCACCAGGCCGCCGGAGTACTGCACCGCGATGGGCTGGGCGTTCTTCACCTGGCTGGCGCCGGTGGTGGAGTAGCGGACGTGGCCGATGGCCGCGGCGCCCTTGAGCCGCGCCAGCACCTCGGCGGTGAAGATGTCGGCCACCAGGCCCATGCCGCGGTGGACGTGCAGCGTCTCGCCGTCGGTGGAGACGATCCCGGCCGACTCCTGCCCCCGGTGCTGCAGGGCGTGCAGGCCCAGGTAGGTGAAGTTGGACGCCTCCAGGTCCTGGCCGAGCCCCCAGATGCCGAAGACTCCGCACTCGTCCTTGAGCTTGTCGTAGACGGCGTCGTAGCCCATGGCGGGGCGGAGTATAACGGTGTGGCCTTGAAAAAGCTTCTGACCGCCGTGGCTCTGCTCGTCGCCGCCACCCTGTGCTCGGTGGTCCTGGTGCGCTGGCGACCGCCGCGCGCGCCGGCGCCCCCGGTGCTGGAGCGGGTGGCCCGAGCCGAAGGGGCGCTCTGGGCGGGAGTGGCCGAGGTGCCGCTCGACCTGCCCGGCGCGGTCCCGGTGGCCGGCTACCCCCGGGTCGCCTGGACGAGCCAGGGCACGCGCGACCCGGTCTTCGCCCGGGCGCTGGTGCTCTCCGAGCCGGGCGCGTCGGTGGCGCTGGTGTCGGTGGAGATCCTGCTCGTTCCCGGGTCGCTGGACCGCGCCGTGGCGAACCGGGTCCGGGACCTGAATCTCGACGCGCTGGTGATCGCCGCCACCCACACCCACGCCGGCCCGGGAGGCTACTGGAGCAGCGCGGTCGGCGAGTGGATCGCCACCGGCCCCTACGAGCCCGCCATCCTCGACGCCCTGGCCGGCCGCATCGCCGAGGCGGTGCGCCGGGCGGCAGCGGCGCGCGCACCGGCCACCCTGGCCACGGCCCGGGTCGATCTGGCCGAGCTGGTCCGGAGCAGGTCCGGCGAGGTGGTGGACGGGCGCCTGCTGGCGCTGCGCCTCGCCCGCGCCGGCGGCGCGCCGCTGGCCGAGGTGCTGGTCTTCCCGGCCCACGCCACCACCCTCGGGAAGGACAACCGCAGGCTGTCCGGCGACTGGCCGGGAGTGCTGGCCCAGGGGCGCCCGGTGCCGACCCTTTTCTTCCAGGGCGCGGTCGGCGACCAGAGCGTGAGCCTCCCCGGCGGAGCCCCGGGGGCCACCCCCGAGACTTACGCTGCGGCGGTGGCGGCGAAGCTTGCGGCCCTCGCCTTCCCGCCCGGCGACCCCCGCCCTCCCCTGGCCGCCGCCTCGGTGCGAGTGGTGCTCCCCGACGTGCGGCTGGGGGCCCTGCCCGCCTGGCTGCGCCTCGCCAGCGCCAACCTTCTCCAGGGCGCGATGCCGGCCGAGGGCCGGATCACCGCGCTGCAGCTGGGCCCGGTGCTCCTGGCGGCCGTTCCGGCCGAGCCGACCGGCGCGGTGGGTCAGCGCTGGCGCGAGACCGTGGCAGCCGGCGCGGAGGTGATCGCGCTGGCGGGAGACTACCTCGGCTACGTGGAGAGCGCCGAGCGGGTGCGCGCCCATGCCGGGGAGGCCGCCCGCACCTACTACGGGCCGGACCTCGAGGCACGGCTGGCGCTGGGAGTGGCGGCCGGGGTCGAGGCGCTGCGCCCGGCGCAGCGGGCCGAGGCGGCTCAGAACCGGAAGGCGAGCCCGGGGGCCGAGTCGCGGGCCGGCTCGGCCGAGAGGTAGAAGAGCAGCCCCGCCGTCGCCGCCAGGGCGACGGCCGCTCCGGCGCCGACGTAGGCCCAGGTCCGCGCCCGGTCGCCGGCGCTCGTGACCTCCTCGTACCGGGAGGGGGGAATTGCCGGCTGCAGCGACCCGTCGGGCCGGAGCATGGCCTGGGCCTCGCGGTAGGAGCTCGAGGCGGAGACCGCCTCGTAGGTGGCGAACCCGGCCAGCACCAGCGACGCGGCCCCCGCCGCCCAGGCGGCCGGCCGCAACCAGGCGGGTGGGCCGGCGGGTGGAGCGGGCTCGCCCTCCGCGGGGCGGCCGGGCACCGCCAGCCCGGCCGAGGCGAGGCGCGGCGAGGCGTCGAGGGCGGGCCGCACCGGGCTCGCCGCCGGCGCTCCGGGAGGCGGCGGCTCGGAATCGAGCAGCGGCTCCGACGGAAGCCCGCCCAGCAGGAAGGCGGCGAGCGCTGCCAGGGCCGGCTCCGTCGCCTCGCCCCCGGCCGCGGCCACCCGCGCCTGCCGCAGCAGCGCCCCGGAGCGGACGTCGTAGAGGGCGGCGCGGAGGGCGACCCCGCCGGCCTCGGCGCTCACCTCCACCACCCGCTCGACCCCGAGCCAGCCTCCGGCCGCGACCGCTCCGGCGGCACGTCGATGCCCGTCCAGCGCCAGGCCCGGACCGGCGTCGGGGCGCAGGGCCTCGGCCAGGGCGAAGTCGAGCACCACCACCCGGTCGCCGGCGTCGAGGTCCACCGTCAGCCTGGGAGTCCTCGCGGCGCCCGCCGATCCGCCGACCCGGTAGCGGCCGGCGGGCAGGGTCACCGTCGCGGGCGTGGTCCCGCAGGGGCGGCCGTTCACCCAGGCGGTCCCCGGCCTCCCGCTGGCCGTGACGGCGAGGGTGCGCCGCGGCAGCGCCGCCACGCGGGCTCGCGCCTGCTCGAAGGCCCGCCGGTAGCTCGGGGAGAACTGCTCCGGGTCGGGCTGGAGCCGGGGCTCGAGCACCAGCACCGCCTCCATGGCGGTCCGCGACTCGGCGAAGTGGCCGATGGTCGCCTCGGCGTGGGCGAGGCGCAGCATCGCCCGGATCCACTCGGCGTAGCTCTCCGGGCTCTCCGCGCCCCGCTCCAGCTCGGAGGCCAGCGCCCGGAACCCGCGGATGGCGGCCTGGTAGCTCCCCTCGCGGTAGGCCGACAGCGCGGCCAGGTAGGCCCGCTCCGCCTCGGCCCGGCCGATCCCGGGACCCGGCGCGAGGAGCCGGGACCGCGTCTCGGCCGCGTCGAGGACCCCGCCGGCGCGGGCGCGCAGGGCCGCGCGGAGCCGGTGGGTGGCCTCGGCGAGCCCGGCGCCCGGTCCCGCCGGCGCGTCGGCAGCCGCCAGCACTGCCAGCGACTCCGCCGCCGCCGGACCCGGGGCGAGGAGGAGCGCCACGAGCACGGCCCGCGCCCCGGCACCGCGGGCCCGGCTCGAGCCCCCGGCCTGGGAGGTGGGGGGGCCGGCGCAGCCTTGGGAATCGTGGCGGGTCATGTCGGGCGAGTCGGGGCGCGCAGCGGGCTCGGGGAATTCCGTGCAAGGTGCGTGAGAGGTGGCCGCGCCCGGAGGTCGCCCGCCGGTCCCGCCCGGAGAGGGCTGGACCCGCATTACCCCCGAAGGAGTCCCGGCCGCTTCCCGGCCTCGGCCGTCCGCCCCCCGACCCTCGGTACGGCCAGGGAGCGCGCTTTCCCTCCAGTTTTCCGAGAGGAACGGTTCTCGCAACTTGAATCCCTCGGCTTCGGCGGCAGTTGAAACGGACCGTGAATGTCGTAGAATAACCCACCGCAAAGCAGTAATTCCATAGGGTGAGGAATGTCGGGGGCCAACTCGAGGGGCCGCGCCTGCGCGGCGGCCGTCGCGGCGCTGGTTTCGGCCTGCGCCGCACCGCCGCACGCGTCCCGCTGCGCCTCGGCGGCCGACTGTCCTGCGGACTCCCGGTGCCGGAGCGGCCTGTGCGTCGCCGACGCGCCGCCGGTGGCCCGAATCGGGCTCCCCTCCGCGCTCGCCTCCAACCTGCCCCTCCACTTCGACGCCCTGGGAAGCTACGACCCCGATCCCGGGGATGGCGTGACGGCCCAGGCGTGGGCGGTGCGGCCGGTCGGGAACGTCCCGGCGAGCTGCCTCCCGGTTCCCGAGTCGGGCGCCGGCCCGCTCCTCACGGTGGTCTTCCCCTGCGGCGGCGACTTCGAGATCGAGCTGTCGGTGGCGGACGCGCTCGGCGTGTGGAGCGCGCCCCTGGTGGAGCAGCTGCGGGTGGCCTCCTCGCCGGTCCCGCCCACGGTGGCCACCGGCGCGAGCCTTCGGCTCGACCACGCCTGTTCCGGGAAACCGCTCCGCTGCACCCCGCTCGACCCGGCCGGCGCGGAGACCTTCGCGCTCTCGGCCGAAGGGGCGAGCCCGGCCGGACCGGCCTTCACCTACCGCTGGACCTTCAAGGTTCCTCCGGGGCTGGCCGGGCCGGTTCCCCGCGTCCGGTTCCTGCCGGACGCGGAGCGGCCGAGCCCGACCGTCCTCCTGGAGACCGATGGAACGGCCATCGCCGGTCGGTGGACCTTCACGGTGGAGGCGACCGACGCGCGCGGGATGGTGGCGGTCGGCCTGCAGGCGGTCGAGGTGGGGAACCGCCCGCCGGCGGTGAGCGGGGCGGGGCCCTCCGTGCTGTCGGTGCCACACGCCTTCGTGGCGGGCGCGGGCGGCTCCGGCAGCCTCACCGCCTCGGGGGCGACTCCTCCCCTCTCGGTGGCCGATCCCGACGGCGACCCGGTGGAGACCGGCTTCGAGGCGATCCACTCGGGAGACGGCACGGGCGCCTTCGTGCTGCAGGCCGGGGCCGACCAGGCCGCCTTCAGCATCCTGGTGGTCTACGCGGGCCCGGCGGACGGCCGCTACCTGATCGGTCCGGACGTCCTGCGCACCATCCGCTTCACGGCGCGGGACCCCAACGGCGGCGCCACCGGGGCGGAGTGGGAGGTCCAGGTGACGAACCGCCCGCCGCGGGCGACCGCAACGGTGCCTTCGCTCTCGGTGCCCCACCGGTTCGACGCCGTCCGCTCCGCCTACCTCGCCTCGGCGACGCTCGCCAGCTTCACCGACGACGACGGCGACCCGCTGGCGCTCGACGCGTCCACGGGCAGCCAGGTCTGCGCCGGCGTCGGCCGCGAGGGGCCGGCCGCTCGGGTGGAGTGCAGCGTGCCCTTCCAGGGAACGCCGGCGGCCAACCTGCTGGCCGGGCTCCACGCGGTGACGGCGACGGTGCGGGACCCGTGGTCCTCCGCATCGGCGACGACCGGGCTCACCATCGAGAACCGCGCCCCGCGCCTCACCGCCGACGCCTTCGTCCTTCCGGCCACCTGCTCCAGCGGAACCGGCTGCTGCTACTACGACACGAGGCTCAGGCAGTGCCTCGCCTACGCCCGGAAGCAGGCCCGCTCCTCCGGAAGCTTCTCCCCGCCGGTGGTGGACGACGACGGCGACCCGCTGCTGCTCGACTACGCGGCGCTGGACGCCTGCGCCGGGGTCTCTCCCTCGAGCGCGGTGTGCGCGCCGGGGGCCTGCCCCCCCGTCGAGCCCACCCTGTGCGGCTTCGCGCAGAGCTGCACCGTCGTCTCCAGCACCGGATCGATCTCCGTCGCGGCCACCGACGGCGACCTGGGTGTCGTCGGGACCGTCTCGCTGGCCGCCTACTGCGGGCAGTGAGGGCGGGCTTCCCGAGCCACGTCGACTCTGGCCTGCGGGGCCTTCGTCGCCGCCCGCAGCGGTAGCGCGTGCGGGCGTAGCCCGGGCGCAGGACGTCAGCCGAAGCATCGACGTGACGCCGCGTCGACGGCCGGCCGCGCGGAGACGCCTCCCAGCGGCACGCGGAGATGCGCGGCGCCTGCGGACGGCGCCCGATCGACCGACGGCGCCCGGTGAGTCGCGAGAGCGAGGACGGCGGCGAAGGCCCTGCAGGCCAGAGCGACCGCTGGCGGCTTCGCCTCTATGCCCTGGCGCCGGCCCGCTTCCGCTCCAGCGCGGCGTCGGCGGCCTGGGCCAGGAGCTCCGGCCCGAGCGCCTTGTCGAGGACCGCGTCGCAGCCGGCCGCCTCGAGCCGGCGCTCGGCCTCCGGGTCGAGGCTGCCCACCGCGGCCACGATGGCGAGTTCGGTCTCCCCGCCGGCCTGCCGGATGGTGCGGACGAAGGCCTCGCCGTCCATGCCCGGCATCCGCAGGTCGGTCACCAGCAGGTCGAGCGAGAGCAGCTCCTCCATCACCGTCCGCAGGCCGGTCCTCGCGTCGGGCGCGCTCAGCGCCTCGAAGCCTCGCGCCGAGAGGGCGTCGGCCAGCATCCGGCGCATCAGGGCGTCGTCGTCCACCACCAGCGCCCGGCGCGGGCGGGCCGAGATGCGAGCGATGACGGCGGCCAGCTGGTCCTCGCTTGCGGCGTCGAGGTCGAACTTGACCCCCATCCCGGCGGAGCTGGTGAACACCACCGTCGCGGGCGCCCGCAGCAGTGCGCCGCCGGGCAGATGCAGCTCCAGGAAGAGGCGCGCCCCCATGGCCGCCGGGCTGGAGGTGCGGACGAAGGCTCCTCCCTGCGAAAGGTTCTCGAGGTAGTCGGACGCCAGCTCCTCGTCGTTCCCGTACTCGATGCGCGCCACCTGCACCGGCTCGACGCGCGCCACCGGTTCGGACGCCGGCCGCGGCGAGGCGGTGCCGATCCTCACCGGCGCGCGGACCGGGTAGCGCGGGGCGGCGCGCCTCTGCGGAGCGGGGTCGGCGGCGCCG
>Ga0079037_100000211_pt1 | contig 23824 bp, 23 predicted proteins | sample Mud3Dept4metaG_FD_71479 | JGI IMG/M metagenome (GOLD analysis project Ga0079037, IMG submission 71479) | Freshwater wetland microbial communities from Ohio, USA, analyzing the effect of biotic and abiotic controls - Mud 3 Core 4 Depth 4 metaG | ecosystem: Environmental > Aquatic > Freshwater >... | reverse complement strand
GCATCAGACGGCAGGTTTATGGTTTTGGAAACGGCATTGTCCACATACTTCTGGAAGGCCCTTTGCATCTTCAGGTGATCAAGAGGAGCGACCTGGAATGCCGTCCGGAAGAGCCTTCCTGCACGTGTATCGTGAGTGATGCTCTGTTGCATCTCTTCGTAGAGAGGATCAACGACCTGCACGTGGATGTCGCCGAAGAGTATCCTGCTATATTGAGTCTCGAATATGGGTTCTATGCCGCTCGACGTGTTGGCGATAATGCTCAGTGTGCCAGTCGGCGCCACGGTCGTCGTAGTGGCATTGCGCTGCAGCAGGTTTTTTTTCTGCCAGACGCTTCCCTCGTAATTGGGGAACGGTCCTCGTTCCTCTGCAAGGAGCTTCGATGCGGCCTTCGATTCCTTTTGAACAAAGGCCATAACTTTCTCGCCCAGTATTTCAGCTTCCGGCTCATCGTACGGTATGCCGAGGCGGATGAGCATGTGGGCGAATCCCATGACTCCTAGGCCTATCTTCCGGTTGCCTCGCGACATCTTTTCTATCTCCGGGAGGGGATACTTGTTCATCTCGACCACGTCATCGAGGAACCTGACGCCAAGATGCGTGAGTTGCTTGAGTCGGTCCCAATCAATCTCGCCGTTTCTAACGAGTCTGGAGAGGTTGATGGAGCCCAGGGTGCAGGATTCCCAAGGAAGGAGCGGCTGCTCTCCACAATTGTGAACGTAAAAGCCATTCGCATCAAAGGCATTGACCCCGGGGACACGGACGTCGTACACGTCCTCATCCGGGAGCGCAGTCAAGGCCTTGACCGTCACCGTGAATCGCTCGCGGTTGAGGAGCCGCTTATAGCTTGTGAGGAGCCGCTTGAGACGGGCAAGCTTGACCGGATCGCCGAACCCCACCAGAAGATCGAAATACTGGACGTTGTTGTTTGTGATGACCAGCTCATAACGGACCTTGGCGCTGCCAGCCTGATCGGATCTCCGTTCCTCGATTATCCTGCTCACGATGCCGAGGCGCAGGAGCATACGCTGCATTCCCTGCAGAAAGGATTCCGTGTGATGTCCCGAGAGACGAACGCTCACACCTTTTTTTTGTGTGCCCTCGACAGTTCCGTCACAGTCGAATAGTCCCCTGAGGAATCCCCTGTAGAAAAGAGAGGAGGACTTCTCCAGGGCCGGTGTAATGACCTTCTCCTTTGAGAGTATCTCCAGGTGTGCTGCCATTTGCTTGAAATGCGCGATAGGGAGCTTTGATTCGCTGGGAGGGGAAGGGGAAACGAGTGCCAGTGATTCGTCCCCGCTTGCGATCCAGACCGATGCGAGTCCCGCGCCTTCCGCGGGCTTGCCCTCCCCAACCAGGAGGCCTGCAAGGTACCCCTCTGCCTCGCCGTACGGGCCGGGCCAGTTGCGCAACAATCGATGGTTGTGAAGAAGGAGTCTGTCCCCCCTTTTAACCTCTCTTGTTTCGACCCACTCGGTGGACGTGCCTGAGCGGCCCAGCGAAACGACGCGCAGCACCGGATGATTTTCCGTGAGTCTCAGTGTATAACCCTCTTCCGTGTCAAGCTGGAACACCGGGCGTCTGCCACTCTTGAAGAACCCTCTGCGTCCCGTAAGAAAGGGTTTCCCATCCACGATAATCGTCGTTTGCTTGCCGAGCAAATCTTGTACCTGGCGCGGGCCTGACGCCGTGAACACGAACGTGTCTCGCGTGACGCACGGGTTGGTCGCCTCTATCTCTCCTATGTGGGGCGTGGGGTTTACCCTGTTGATGGTATCGATGAAGATCACCCCCGGGTCGCCAGATGCCCAGGCAGACCCTGCTATGACGCGCAGCAGGTCACGGGCGCGCACCTTCCTGACCTCCTGCCTCGTTCTCGGGTTGACGAGACCGAAATCCGAGTCGGCATTGTACGCCTGCATGAAGGCGTCGGTAACGGCAACAGACAGGTTGAAGTTCGAGAGCTCTCCGGGGTCATGCTTGATCGTCACAAACTCTTCGATATCAGGGTGATCGATGCGGAGGATCCCCATGTTTGCACCCCGTCTTGTTCCTCCCTGCTTGATCACATCTGTGGCCATGTTGAAGACCTTGATGAATGAGACCGGTCCGCTCGCGACCCCCATGGTCGAAGCAACAACATCGTCCTTGGGCCTGAGCTTCGAGAAGGAGAAGCCGGTACCGCCACCGGTCTGGTGAATCTTTGCCGTGTATTTCACGCCATCGAAAATGGAGTCGAGAGAATCTGTCACCGGGATCACGAAGCAAGCGGCCAGCTGGCCCAGTTCGCGGCCGGCATTCATGAGCGTCGGGGAGTTGGGCAGGAATTCGAGCCTCGTCATCATGCGGAAAAATTCCTCTTCGAAGAATAGACTCCGTGAGGAATCGTACGCATGCTCCGCCTGGGCGATGAAACGTGCCACGCGCTGGAACATCTCCGACGGCGTCTCGGCAGGATTTCCGGCCGCATCCTTGATCAGGTAGCGCCTCTGGAGCACGAGCAGCGCATTTGAACTGAGCTTCACGCTTTCCTGAGCACTATCCATGTTCCCTTCTGGGTCAGAATATACTTCTTTGATTTGGCCAGCTCATCAGCCAGCTTTGCAGTGCTCTCCCCGGAGACAAGCAGAATCTTGCCGCTCGGCTTGACATAGGCGGATGCTCGCTTGATGTACGCTTTGGTCATTTCTATGACCGGGACCTTTTCTTCCCATGCGTATGCGAGCCATGGTTGAACGATGACCAGGTCGAAGGCTCCGTTCAGAAGAAGCGGAAACTCGATCTCCATATGAAAGAAGGCATTCTTGCGGGCCAGCTGTTTGGCCGAGACGAACCACTGTTCGCTCCGGGCTCTCTGCCACTTTGACTCGTCACTGTCGAGTGCGTAAAGGAGTTCTTTTATCTTTTTCTCCTCCGACTTCTTCGTGAAATAAGATGCCGTCAGAAGGTCGAGGATATCGCGCAGGCGCTCCCTGTATCTTGCCAGCTTCACATCGAGCTCCCTCTTCTCCTCGATATCCTCCTTGATCCTGTCTGAGAGGGAGAAGTAGAGCCGGTACATATTTCTGAACTCCCGGATGATCCCCTCCGGAGGTTTGGAAAAGAGGTCTGTCTGGCTCCTGGTTTCGAACAGGCCTTCCAGGTCGGCGAGCGACATTCCGAGCAGGGCATCGCCAAGTCTGTAATGACTGGCTCTCTCTTGAAAGCGGCTCATCATGCTGTTCTGAAGAATATCGAGGGCGAGGTGAGACTTCTCCACGCCATACAGCAACGTGTTGAGTATGCAGCGGTTGAGTGTTGCCTCGTTCTCCCACTCCGCTACAAACGTGTTCCTCTCCCGGTAAGGGAGCGTGAACGAGAGATACGTCAGGCCTTCCACGAGGTGGGCTGCAACGGCGCCGAACCCCGGCGTCAGATCGAGTATGCGCAGGGCAAACAAAGACTCTTTGACGAACACCTCTTTTGTGCCTTCCAGGATAAGGTCTTCCACGCTGAAAGAAACGGGAACCTCTTTTTTCGTGAAAAGATACGTCACGACATCCGGTCCGTCGTGACCGTTCAGGAGCCGCAACCCCTTGGGAGTTTGAGCCGGCGGCGCTGTTACGTTCCTCTCTTTCAGGTAGGACTCAGTGAGCGAAAGGTTGGCGTCAGGAAAAAGTTCCTTGCAGTAAGGGATCAGTCGCGGATAGAACTCTGCCTTCTTGGTTGTGTCCTGGAGCAGTTTTGTTATGGAAGCTTTTCTTTCCTTGAGAATGTCGATGAGTTCCGCACGCTCTTCTGCGAACAGCGCCGGGAGATGCTCCTTGAGTCCCATGCAGGAAAAGAGATGATAGAACAGGTGGAGCGTCTCTTCGGAGTCGGGCGAATCAAGATCGTCGAGGCTCAGCTCTATCAGACGCTTTTCGAATGAGCGCGGCTTTCTGCAGAGAATCCAGGTTTTTCCGTTGGTGAGTATGCCCCATGGCGTATCCGATCTCTTCGACAAATACATGACCTGGTACAAGGGGATCCTGCTTTCGAAATCCAGGAAAAAGCCCGTGATACCCTCTGCCAGGTTCCTGCCGTAACGCTTGACCGAGAGCACCGCCACCGAATTACGAAAGAAGTCCTTTGTGCCCCAGAGGTTGGACGTGGCGAGCCTATCCTGCTCTGAACAGAAAAGGGCGAAGTCGGGCCCTTTGACGTGATCCTCAAAGAACTTTGGCTTTGACTCGACACTATACCCCAGGGTCCTCAGTATCGGTTTCACGAGGTGTATCTCAGTCTGCATCTCGCTGGCAGAATCCTTCATATTGCGGAATCGTAGAAGGATTTCTTTAAGCGTTGCCTGGGCCTCACCCGCAGGCGGCATGGCTAGGACCTTTTCGGTGTAGGCAGGCGACAGGAGGGTGTTTCTGACGATCGAAGCGGACATAGCTAATAATATGCCGTTTATTCTGCATGAGTCAATAATACCAGTAATCAGTAATCGGTGATCGTGATCAGTGATCGGTAAACAGTAACTAGGGGTCAGTGGATAGTGAATGGTGTCGAGGGACGAGGGTCGAGTGACGAGTGAGACGCGGAGAGAGGGAGACACGGTGAGACAAACGGGAGAGTACCTTGTGCTTCGTTCCTGGTGCTTCGGTCACGGAGACCAGAGAAACCAGAGAAACCGGGGCGTGGTTGGTCGCCGTTGCCGCCAAATAAACCCTTGACAATAACGGCCGCCTTTTAGTATCGTGGACTATTCGGAAAAGAGCCGAGCCAATGCAAGGATGCAAGACACAGCACCTTGACCACACTGATCCTTAATCAAAGGAGGTACGCAATCATGGCAAGAAGGAAGATAGCAATGACGGGATGTTTATCGATTCTCTGCGCGGCGATCCTGATTGGTGGGCTGGTTCAGGGGGCTTACGCTCAGGCGCCGGCAAAGCAGATCAAGCTGACGTATGCGTTGTTTCAGCCTGCGACTGCTGCCCTGTCTAAGGTGCAGACTGAATTTGCCCAGGAACTGGAGAAGCGTACGAACGGCCGCGTGCAGATTCAGGTCATGCAGGGTGGTTCGCTCCTAGGCGCACCAGCCATGTTTCAAGGCATAAAGAACGGGATCGCCGACATGGGCAACGGCATTACCAGTTACAGCCCCGGGAACTTTCCGTTCACCTCGATTGCTGAACTGCCGAGCGCTGCTCAGTCGGGCTGGGTGGTATCGTACGCAATGTATGATTTCGTGACGAAATACCAGCCGAAGGAGTGGGACGGAGTTCATTTACTCACCACGGTCAGTTCCGCAGCCGACGCCATGGGGCTTGGTATGGGAAAGGTGCCTGTCCGGAAGCTGGAGGACCTCAAAGGAAAATCGATACGGACCAACCATGCCGACATTACGGCTGCCTTGGGAGCCACCATAAAGGATGTGCCCATGGCAGAGGTGTTTGACGCCGTTTCCAAGGGAGTGCTGGATGGAGTCCACGGTTCGCTTGAACCGTTCAGGGCGTGGAAGCTTGGTGATGTTTGCAAGCAAGTCACGGTTAATACGGCCCCGGTACAACCCTCGATACTCTGGTACAATATAATGAACAAGAACAAGTGGAACAGCCTGCCGCCTGACATTCAGAAGACGTTTACTGACGTCTCCAAAGAGTACGTAGGAAAGCTCGGCCTGACCTGGGATGACCAGGGAGTGGCCGGCGTCGAATACAGCAAAAGTGTGGGCGGTGCCGTCTATTTCCTTCCCAAAGAGGAAGCAGCAAGATGGCAGCAGGCGATAATGCCCGTCGTCGACGCCCGGCTAAAAGCCCTCGTCGCCAAAGGTCTCAACAAAAAAGAAGTGGACGATGCATGGGCGTTTTTCAAGAGCCGGGTGGAGTACTGGAACGGACAGCAGGCCAAGAATAGCATAACGCCGTTAGTGGCTCGATTGGAAAAGGCGTCCAAGTAGAATCGTTATCGACGTCGAGGAAGCACGTTGAGCCAATAGAAGCGCGGTGGAAAGAGTGTGTGTAAAATCAATCATTACGGTCGGACGCAGAGGAGCAAGACGTGAGAGGGGCTGAGATGGGCTGGTTCGTCCGAGCCCGCGCGTCTATTCATACGGTTAGTCTTTGGTTCGAACGGGTAGGGCTCGTGGCCATGGCGGCCATGGGCCTGACGACCCTGGTAGATGTTATCGGATCGAAAGTCTTCAATCTGCCTTTACCCGGCAGCACGGAGATAATAGGCGTGGTACAGATTCTCGCTATTGCCGGCGGTCTCGCGTTTTCCAAGATTGACGGCAGACAGATACGCGTCGATATCCTCTTTGAGTGGTTGCCGCGCAGGGGGCAGGCAGTCATCGACGTGTTCAGCGCTCTCTTGGGATTGGGCTTTTCGGCTGTGGCTGCATGGATGTGCTATCTGCACGGGTTGAGTTTCCTTGAGAGCGGCACAAAGACCTTTTTCCTTGGAATCCCGCTCTCCCCCTTTGCTTTCTGGACTGCCCTCTGCTGGGTTCCCATGTGCTTTGTGATCATTGGGGAGCTGTTGAGTGCCGTAGCCGGGATGCTCAGGTAACGGACCAATGTTGGACTGATGGACCCTTTAACTATAGGCATTGTCGGAACTCTTCTTTTGCTTGCACTTTTCTTCCTGGGCGTGCCCATTGGTTTCGCTATGGGTGTCGCAGGCATTGTGGGTTTTGCGTACGTGGTCAATCCCACAGCGGCCCTGCACCTGGTGGCAAGCGACATATTTGACCAGCTGAATTCCTATTCCTTGTCGGTCCTTCCCATGTTTATCCTGATGGGCTGCATGGCGTTTGCCGCCGGCATCGGTGGGAAAGCCTTTCGTGCAGCCTATGTAGTGATGGGGCGGGTCAGAGGTGGGCTGATTGTTGCAACTGCAGTCGCTTGCTGCATTTTTGGTGCTGTTACCGGTTCAAGCGCTGCCACGTGCATCGCCATAGGGAAATCGGCTGTCCCTGAAATGAAAAGGCATCACTACGATCCGGCCATTTCTCTGGGTGCTCTCGCATGCTCGGGCACGCTCGGTTTCATGATTCCCCCGAGTATTCCGTTTGCCATCTATGGCATATTGACCGAGCAATCAATAGGCAAGCTCTTCATTGCGGGAGTGCTTCCCGGAGTGCTCATCACTGCTCTTTTCGTGCTTACCGGCCTCATTGCCTGCTGGATAAGGCCGGAATGGGGACCTCCGGGAGAGGCGACCAGCCTGAAGGAGAAAGGCAAGGCCCTGCTGGGGCTCATTGACGCGGCGGTACTTTTCTTCCTGGTTATAGGAGGGCTCTTTGCCGGCATCTTCAGCCCCACGGGGGCGGGAGCCATAGGCGCCGCCGGCGCTGTCGCGATCGGTATGGTACGACGGGAGTTGACGTGGCAGAAGTTCGTGGAAGGGCTTAAAGACGCCCTGAGATTGTCCTGTATGATATTTGTACTCATCATCGGAGCCATGATCTTCGGCCATTTCGTGGCCGCGACCGGAGTGTCAAAGGGGCTGGTTGAGTATGCTTCAGGCCTGTCCCCGATAGGCATCATAACGTTGATCTGCATTATTTTTTATATTCTGGGCGCGCTTCTCGATGAAGCTCCCCTTTTATTGATACTCGTGCCGCTGCTCTATCCACTGGTTATAAAGGCGGGTTACGATCCTATCTGGTTTGGCGTCGTGATTACGGCACTCTGCATGGTGGGAATAGTGGCGCCGCCGGTGGCAACCAACTTCTATGTGGTCAAGGCGCTCGCCGGTGAGGAAGTGACATTGGGAACGATTGTTAAAGGAATCCTGGTCTTTCTCGTGCCGTTGACCGTAGGCCTGATACTGATAATAGCCTTCCCTAAGATTTCTACGTTCCTGCCGAGCTTCATGACGTATTGATATCGGTGGTTCGCCGGAAAGACGGGATCAGATCGCCCCTTCTATTTGCGCTTCTTTGCCCTTCTCTCACTTTCTTCTATGAATCTCTTAAAGACGACCGAGAACGTTTAGGGCGTTGTCACCGCTCTCCGGCTGGAATGAAAGCCCATCGAAGGATAAGAAGGCTCCGAGCGTGACCAACATTAGCGCCACTGCAAGGGCAGCTGTTCTGAGCCACGGTTTTTCATAGGGATTTTTTTCTCTAGCCATAGCTCCCTTCCTTACGATGAACTAGTTTTTTTAGTTTATTAATCTAATCTATGCACCCATTCACTCCTTTTCCAGTGCAGCCCACAGCGGGGGTGAGCCAGAAAAGAGTTTGGAACGCTGGTGGTGAGATTGCTTGAGACGACGTTACTCCAGAAGGGGTGCGGACTTCTCTGCCTCTTCCCGCTCCATCTTCTGTGTGCGTTCGAGCTCGCGGAGCTTGAGCTTCAAGAGGATCACCAGGCCGATTATCCCTGCCCAGAAGAACCCGAGATTCAGATAAACTGTGGCCTGGTCGTAGGCAGTGGGCGGGAAGACCTCGATCTTTGTCTCCGCGCACAGAGCGATGCCATAAGACATACAGGACAGGAGAAACGCGATACTGCTTAGGATGAGCTTCATCTCACTCCTTAACTGAAATAGCCCACAATCGTCATGACAATGAAGTATGCCAGATAAAGGGTGCCTATTAGTGTAAATACGGAACTCCTCTGGCCTGCGTGCGACTTGCGGTCGAAGAAGGGAATCAGGAAACAAAAACCCATGGCCAGTACTACGAGCATCACTGCGATCACCTCACCGTTCAGGCCGAGGATGTCCCCCGGGAAAAGCTTGAGAGTTTGAAAAAGAAAGAGGAAATACCACTCAGGCTTCACGTTCTCAGGCGGCGGTGCAAGAGGATCTGCCTTGATTCCTATCTCCGGAGGCAAGAGTGTTGCTAGCGTTACCACGATACCCAGGACGATGAGCCAGATGATCGCGTCTTTATAGAGCGCGTTCGGGAAGAAGGGGGTCGGCCGTGACTCCTTGCCCTGCTGAGAGATGGGCACGCTCATGCCATGGTGCTGAACCAGCGCCAGGTGAATGACGAGTAAGAGGAGCGTGGCCATGGGCAACACACAGACATGAAATGCATAGAACCGTACCAGGGTCTCACCGGTTACGTCGATGCCTCCGCGCAAAAATGCCTTGATCGTATCGCCTATGAGAGGAATAGCCGACAGCCCGCCGGTGGCAACGCGAACGGCTGCAAACGCCCGTTCATCCCACAGCAGGAAGTAACCGCTCAAGCCGAAGAATATGGAGATGCCCATCAAGATGAAGCCTGAGAACCAGAGAAGTTCCCTGGGCTTCCGGTAGGCCTTGAGGAGGAGCGTCGCAAAGAGATGGGCGAACAGGAAACCAATGGCAAGTTGGGCACCCCAGTGGTGGACTGAACGGAAGAACCATCCCATGTTCAGCTTGGTGACGATCTCGATGATGCTTTTGTGGGCCTGCTCGAAATAGGGAACGTAGTAGAGCGCGAGTATCATGCCGGTCACAAACTGAAACGCGATGAGAAAGAGCGCAACGCCGCCCGTGTAATACCAGAGCTCGTGCTTGTGAGCAGGCACATGTTTCTTCTTTGCGAACTCTTTCAGGTCGCTCAAATCGTACCGCTCTTCAAGCCACTTCATCATGCCCCGTCCCGTACTCTCTGAGCATCAAGTCCTTCCTTGCCTGTCACGCTTGACCCTTGACCCTTGCCCCATGACCCTGTTCTTATGCTTTGGGAAGTTCAACCTTTATTCCTTGCTTGTGGACGATCAGTTTGCCATCCTCCACGCGGTATTCAAAGAACTCTAGTGGTTTGGGGGGTGGCCCCTCAACATTTTTTCCGAACTCGTCAAACCAGCCCTTGTGACAGGGGCAGTAAAAGCGCTTGTTTTCAGGTTTGTAGACGATGTTGCACTCCATATGGGAGCAAACACCTTTGAGCGCCACCACGGTGTTGTCGGACCGTTTGAAAATAAGCCCCAGCTTGCCGCCCCAGGCAAACGGCTTTGTGCTGTTGGGAGGTATCTCCAGGTAGTCGCTTGCCGCGTTGAGAACGACAAAATCAGGCTCTTTACCCAGCGTGGGGAATGCGCCCCTCCAGAGGGCGTAGAGGCTGCCCGCACAAAACGTGGCTACCCAGCCCCCAAACAGGGTGTTGAGAAACGTTCTTCGTGTGACAAGAGAATAGTCAAGTTTCATAGTAAACCAGTAGCCAGGGGCCAGTAGCCAGGGGCCAGCAAACGCCAAGCTGTGAAAAGTGAACGGCAATCAGCGAGCACCGAAGAGAGAGCAGTGGTGGTCAAGATTGCTTCTCCTTTCTATTACTGCCGAAGATTCCTTTGAACTTGTGCGTGACGAGCTGCTTTCTCAGGCCGACGATGCCGTCGGTCGGGCGAACCTCCTTGGGGCAGGCGTCGATACATCGAAAGAGCGTATCACACGCCCACACGCCCTTCTCATCGTTAACCGCATTCAGAGCGCTTGCGGGCCTCTCGTCCCTTGAATCGAGCATGAAGCGCTGGAGCTTTGCGAGCGCCGCCGGACCCGTGTAGCCGGGCTCACGTGCAAGCACGGGGCAGGCTCCATAGCAGCATGCGCACAGGATGCAGTTAACAAACTGGTCAATCTTTTTCCTGTCTTCCTCGCTCTGAAAGATCTCTTTTTCGGGATCAGGGCTTGTTCGCACAAGATATGGCTGCACCTTTTCATACATGTTCCAGAACGGTGTCATGTCGACTACGAGATCCTTGATGATCTCAAAGTTGGGAAGCGGCTCGAGCACGATTGTCTTTTCCGTTATTGAGCCGACTTGCGTCCTGCAGGCGAGGTCGAGCTTGCCGTTGATCACCATGGCGCAGGAACCGCATGTCGCAGACCTGCAGGAACAGCGGAAAGCGAGCGTACCGTCCAGCTCGTCCCGGATGCGCAAAAGGACAGTGAGAATGGTCAGCCCGGGGATGACCCGTATCTTGTAGTAGTCGAAATAGGGCTCCTTATCCGCGTCGTGGGCATCGTAGCGCAGAATCTTAAACGTATATATCTCTCCTACGTTCAATACGTCCTCGCCATTGGTTGATAACGGGTCACGATCACGTCTTTATAGGATATGACCGGTTTTCCGTCAGGCCCTTTAGATGCCAGCGTGTGTCTGAGCCAGTCAGTGTCGTTGCGGTCCGTGAAGTCGCGCCTGTAATGGGAGCCCCTGCTTTCTTCCCGGAGTAAGGCCCCGAGCGTGATCGTGTGCGCAACATCGATCATCTGTTCCAGCTCCATGGCGCCGACGAGTTCGTAGTTCATATGCAGGTGCGGGCTGGAAACGCGAATCCTCTTGTAGCGCTCCCTGGCCTCGAGCACCTTGCTCAATCCCTGCTCCAGTTCCCCCTTCGTTCTGAAGATGCCCACATAGTCATCCATGGCGCGCCTGAGATCGTCGAAGACGCTGAAGGGCTTTTCAGTGCCGTCTGTCGTCAACCTCTTGATCTTGCCTTCAGTCCGCTCCTCTGTTCTTAGGAGCACCTTTTCGTCCGGGCGCGCCCCGTTCGACTGAAGGTATGCATCTATGGCGCCTGAGGCGACTTTTCCGAAGACGATGGTTTCGAGGAGCGAGTTACCGCCGAGCCTGTTTGCGCCGTGCACGCTCACGCAGGCACATTCGCCTGCCGCGTAGAAACCCTTGACTATTGTCTCGCACACCGCGTTCGTGTCTATACCTCCCATGGAGTAGTGCTGACAGGGCATGATCGGGATGGGCTCGTACACGGGATCGACGTTGACAAAGTCAATACAGAATCTTCGTATGCCGGGAAGCCGCTCCGCGATTTTCTGCTCCCCCAGGTGTCTCAGGTCGAGGTGGATGTATCGCCCCAACTCATTCTCGAAGCCCCTGCCTTGCTCCATCTCCGTCTGGATCGAGCGGGCAGTGATGTCTCTCGGCGCAAGCTCCATGGCCTTGGGTGCATACCGCTCCATGAAGCGTTCGCCCTTGTTGTTGAAGAGGTATCCACCCTCCCCACGGGCGCCTTCAGTGATCAGTATGTTGGTGCCGAGGAGCGAGGTCGGGTGAAACTGCACAAACTCCATGTCCTTCATGGGGATGCCCGCCGCATAGGCGATCCCGATACCGGACCCCGTGTTTATGAGCGCGTTCGTGGAATGGAAGTAGACACGCCCATACCCGCCTGTGGCAAAGAGCGTGGCCTTGGCCCCGAGCTGAACAAGTTTGCCGTTGCTCTGATCGAGCGCGATAATGCCGTGACATCTACCTTCATCGACAGCAAGCGTGAACACAATATACTCGGTGTAGACCTTCACACCAAGCGCTACTGCCCGCTCGTACAGGGTGTTGAGAAGCACGTGACCGGTGAGATCAGCCGAATAACAGGTGCGCGGATACCCTGCACCGCCGAACGGCCTCTGGGCTATGGAGCCGTCCTCAAAGCGGCTGAAGGGGCAGCCCCAGTGCTCCATCTCGTAGACCACGCCGGGAGCTTCCCGGCACATCAGTTCAGCAGCGTCCTGGTCCGCGAGATAGTCGCTCCCCTTGACCGTGTCGAACGTATGTTTTTCTACGTTATCGTCCTTGGCGTTGGGGTGGTTCGCAAGTGATGCATTGATGCCACCTTGGGCGGCGATCGAATGAGACCGGATCGGGTGAACCTTTGAGACGAGCCCGACATTGTATCGCCCGCAGAGACCCACGGCGGCCCTCAGGCCTGCCAGACCTCCACCAACGATCACCACATCATGTTCGAGCATCGCTAAGCTACTTTGGCGTACAGGATGATCAGGATTACTGAAACAATCGCAGCCACTGCGTTGGACAACCAGAAGAGCTTCTTTTCTTTTCGATATCCCAGGTCTATGGCTATTGTCCGCAGTCCATAGATGCTGTGGAAGGTGAAGAGTACGAGTATGAGAATGTCTAGCACGGGGTGCCTGTGTAGTCCCAGGGCCCAATCAGGCTTGTTGTCCTTCGTGTAGATGAAGAATGCGGAGAAGATCTTGATACCGAACAGGACAATAAGCGAAACGCCGCTGATCCGGTGAAAGAGCCAGACAAACATATTCTGTTTGGTAGCATTTCGCTCCGTTTGTTGTCAAGGGGTTTTTTCACAATCGGTCTGACTGACGCCCCGCAATAGGGGCGTGATGTCTCAAGGGGCGGGTGAAAAGTCATTGCATATTGCCGAGGCTTTGCGTACAATTACACAGCCATGAGCGGCGACCCAGCCGCATTCGAAGATCGGATGCGGCTGGGACTGTTTCGAGTTACGGTTTGTGGGTCAGACCGCCAAGCCTTTAGAGAAAGGCTGACGGCTGGTCAGCGTTTGCGATGGGGTCTGAGGCTCTACGCTAAAGCTAGCCTAGCAGGAGGCTTCCTGATGAGTGAGTTTCACGAGGCGGTCGTCATCGGTGGAGGTCCCGCAGGTCTCACCGCGGGAATCTACCTCATGAGAGGGGGGATTGACGCTATTCTCATTGAACGGGGGCTACTGGGTGGAACGCCTATGAGATATGAAGAGGTGGAGAATTATCCCGGTTTTCCCGAAACGATTTCCAGCAAAGAACTCATGGATAGGATGGTCCAGCAGGCGAGACGATTCGGCCTCGCGATCAAGGAATTTGCAGGCGTTGAGAGCATAACGTGTAACCAGGGAAGGTTTCTGGTCAAGGCCGGCGATAACGAGATTGAGTCTCTCGGGGTGATAGCAGCCACAGGTACTGCTGCAGTCACGCTCGGTATCCCCGGCGAAAGTGAGTTCATGGGAAGAGGGGTCTCCACGTGCGCCACGTGCGATGGCATGTTCTTTCGCGACCTTGATGTCGCAGTAATCGGCGGCGGTGATGCGGCGATCGAGGAAGGCATGACGCTTGCCAACCTGGTGCGCAAGGTCTACGTCGTCCACAGGCGTGACAAGCTGAGAGCGCAGAAGATTATCCAGGACCGGGCGTTCAAGAATCAGAAAATGGAGTTTCTATGGAACAGGGTCCCGGTTCAGGTTCTCGGAAAAGATCAGGTGGAGGGGCTTCTGCTGAAAGATACGAAGACAGGAGAGGCATCCCAACTTAAGGTCGACGGTGTTTTCATCTATGCAGGCTCACGGCCTGACACATCCTATTTGGGTGATCTGGTCGATCGTGACACCACCGGGTTCATCCTCACAGACGAAGATCTCGGCACCAGGACCAAAGGGCTTTTTATCGCTGGTGACGTGCGCAGGAAATCGTTGCGTCAGATCGCAACCGCTGTGGGTGACGGAGCGCTTGCTGCAATAAGCCTGGAACGGTATATTCTGGAGACGCGATAACCCGGACTGCCTGGCAAGCCGCCCCGTCGGGTTAATGGGTTACAATATCGGATAGGAAGTTTGATTGGGCGGGAAGGACACCAAAGAAGTGCGGCATGGAGTAGTGGGATGGCTGCGGTAAGGCTCCTTCTGGCTATCGTATGCAGCCTTGCATTTGTGCAGTGCTGCTTCGGCGCCGATAGCTTTGTGGTGTATCAGGTAAACGACAAGGAACCCTCTGCATGGGCCGTATTCAAGGACTTCTTCAAGGAGAAGGGATACGATGTTACCATTTACCAAGCGGAGACGACACTGGAAAGGCACGTGGAGAAGGTTCCCAGGATCAACAGGAGCGGTGTGAAATTTTTTCTTGTGATGGAGATGGGCTATGGCGAGCAGTCGCGGGTGCTGGTTGCCATGACCGACCAGGGGAGGCCTGATGACGAACCACGGGGAAGCGCTGGCAGCGCTTCCGGCAGCGCAAAAGCATCTGCTGACTGGGGAAGCACAAGCAGGTTCGTAGCGATAGACGATCTACCGACAAAGCATGCAGGTAAGTCGAAAAGGTTGGCAGAAGCGGTTGCTGCCCCGTTCAAGCAGAAGGTGAAGCACGTGCCTCTTTTTCCTTTGCTGGGGGTTGATATGCCAGGCATCTTCCTCCGCCTGGAAGGCAACCAGGACAAGCTGCGGGAATCACTCGGGCTCCTGCACGGAAGTATCCAGAGCTACTTAAGAAGGGATGTGGTCCATGAGAAGTAACGGCAGGCCGAATGACAAGATACGTGACCTGAAGATAACGAGAAACTTTTTGAAGTTCCCGGATGGTTCAGTGCTCGTGGAGATGGGCGAGACCAAGGTTATTTGCGGGGTGAGCGTCGAAGAAAGGGTACCTCCCTTTCTCAAGAACTCCGGGAAGGGTTGGCTGACCGCGGAGTATTCCATGTTGCCGCGGGCAACACCGTCGAGAACGGTGCGGGAAGCAGTCACCGGCAAGGTCGGCGGCCGCACTCATGAGATCCAAAGGCTGATCGGGCGGGCATTGCGTGCCGTTGTCAACCTCGACGTGATCGGTGAGCGCACCCTCTGGGTGGATTGCGACGTGATCCAGGCTGATGGCGGAACAAGAACTGCCAGTATCACTGGAGCGTTTGTGGCCCTGGTGGAGGCGCTCTGGAGCATGAAAAAGAGGGGCTTGATCGAGAAGATACCGCTGCGCGACTCGATCGCTGCCGTGAGCGCTGGTCTTATTAATGGGGAGATTCTCCTCGACCTGACATTCCAGGAGGACTCCAGCGCGGAAGTCGACATGAACTTTGTGATGACGGGCAAGGGCCTGTTGATCGAAGTGCAGGGGACCGCAGAAAAGACCCCGTTTTCAAAAGAGCTCTTCGACGTCATGTACGAGTACTCCCTTCGCGGGATCACGGAGATAACGAGGCTCCAGAAGACTGCACTGGGACCTCACTTTCCGGCCTAAGAGACAGTGATCAGTCATCAGTGATCAGTGACCGGTGATCCGTGAGCAGTAATCAGTGATCGGTCATCAGTAATCGGAAACCAGGGAAAACAAAAAAAGAAACCAAAGAAACCAAAGAAACCAGAGCAACCAAAGAAACCAGTAGCGGCTGCGGTCTCCGGTCTCCCGTCGTAAATAGATCGAACATGCGTGATCTGATTATCGCCACCACCAACAAGGGAAAGTTCCTTGAGATCAAGGACCAACTTGCGGACTACTTTGGCGCCTTTTATTCTTTGCGCGACTTTCCGGATCGCAATCCCGTGATAGAAGACCAGACCACCTATGGAGAAAACGCCTGGAAAAAAGCGCGAAAGATCGGTGAACGGTTTGGCATAGACACGCTGGCTGATGACTCGGGGCTCGAGGTGGATGCACTGGGTGGAAGGCCGGGGGTTTACTCGTCTCGTTATGGCAAGACGGATGCGGACAGAATCAGTAAGCTCCTTAAAGAGCTGGAAGGGGTCGAGCGCGAGAGAAGAGGCGCCATGTTCAAATCGTATCTGGCCTTCTATAAGCCCGCCGAAGAGCGGGGATATCTGTTTTACGGTTCGCTGCGGGGATACATCGAACCCCTGCCCAGAGGTAAAGGCGGGTTCGGGTTTGACCCTGTCTTCTTCGTGCCAGAGCTGGGTAAGTGCGTGGCAGAACTGACCCTTGCCGAGAAGAATCAGATAAGCCACAGGGGAAAAGCCCTGGCCTCATTCAGGCAATTCCTGCAGATGGGCCTCACGTAATCAACAATGTGCCTCTTGCCAACTTCGCGAAAATCACTATACTGATACTATAAGCTCCTTGAGCGAGGTGCACATGAAGTTATGTATCGTGCAGCACGCTGAGGCAAATCCGGCCGAGGTCGACCCGTCCCGGGGACTGACGCCGAAGGGTGTGGCCGATACCCGGAAGGTGGCTGCCTACCTCCACAAGATACATCTGGAAGTCAAACATATCTATCACAGCGGCAAGGCAAGAGCGCATGAGACCGCCGCCATTCTGGCGGAATATTTGAAACCGGTCACGGGTGTTACGAAAGCTGAAGGGCTTGGGCCACAGGACGACGTAGAGATTTGGATCGAGCGTCTCAAACTGCTTGACGAAGATGTGATGATCGTAGGCCACCTGCCGCATCTCCGAAGGCTTGCAGCATTACTGCTCTGCGGCGATCCGGAAAAGACCGTGGTCCATTTCAGGATGGGTGGCGTTGTCTGTCTCCTGAGGACTGAGGATGCCTGGTCACTCGAATGGGCAATCACGCCGGAGGCGGTCTTGTGAGACAGAAATGCAACATAAGTCCTCCGGAGGTGGGGGTGTTGCATGGGGTTGAGATTATCGTACAAGGCACGTAACGGTACCCGCGCGTTCGGACGCTGGGTGATCCCATACCTCAATTCCCGTATTCACAGCCGCCAGTTCAGGCCCGTGCTCTGTTATCTTTACACAGAGTGGAAGTGCAACATCGATTGCTATTACTGCTTCCAATTCGACAACAGCAAGCCCGGCATGAGCCTCGATACAGCGAAGAGTGCAATTGACTGGCTGAAATCGATCGGCTGCAGGGTGATCCCGATCATGGGAGGCGAGCCTCTCCTGCGCAAGGATTTTGTTCTTGACGTCATACGCTACGGGTCGGAGAGCGGGTTTTTTGTCTATCTGCCGACGAACGGGTATCTCATGGACAAGGGGTTTATCGATGAGATGGGGCATTCCGGCGTGGCCGCGGTGAACCTTGCTGTCGACTGCGTGGCTCCGCGCAAAGGCCTGCCGAAAGCTTTGCTCGCGATTGAGCCGCAATTCAGGTATCTGGTGGAGAGGCAGAAGAAATATGGATACCTCGTCTTCTTCAACATCAACATTTGTCGCGGCAACATAAGGGATGTGAGACTTCTCACTGAGATAGCCCATCAGAACCGCATTGGCACCGATTACCACTTGAACGAGCCGCCTCACTCTTTTGTGGAGCTGGAGCACTACGGGCATCGTGAAAACGAGCTGTGGATCACGCCCGATGTGTATGAGGAAGTAGATATGCTTGTCGACTGGTTGATCGAGAAGCAGCTCGCAGGCTGGCCCATGGTCAACTCAGTCGAACACCTGAGGGCATTCAAGAAGCGGATGCGGGGAGACGTGCCTCAATGGGACTGCCGAGCTGGTCTTAACGGAGCCCTGGTGAGGCCCGACGGCACGCTCTCGCCCTGTTTTGACATGATCACCTATGAGCATGACTGGGGAAGAATCTGGGATCACAAGTTTAACGAGGAAGAGTTGAGCGCCCTCAAGGAACGGTGCAGGCCTCTCTGCTCTTCAACCTGTTACCATACGATGGGCCACTACTACAGCCTCTCCTCGGTGCCGGAGTGGGTACGAAAGCACACGAGAGTGGGCTAAGGAGTGTATAGTGTTTAGTGTATAGTGAATAGTGGAAACCTCCAGCCAACGGATGGCTTGCAGCCCTCAGCCGATTGAGAGATTAGACGTTAGTCGAACTTGTCTTTGCCCTTGCCTTTGCCCTTCGACCCGCTGTCTGCTTTCTTGAGTTGTCCCGGCGGGTAACGTTTGGCAACTTCCGAGTGCCACAGGTAGGGCTTGTCGCTATCCATGTCGAGAACCGCAGGGTTATCGAAGTTCAGGCAGATACTGCTGGGCAGTGATGCGCCCATAACCCACCGCTCACCAATTGCATAAAAGTAGACTTTTCTGCCGAGATCGAAATAAACGGAGCAGGCTGGATAGTAATGGTACTGGTGCTTGGCGCGATATCCGTGAGCCGGCGCCCAGGGTGGAGGCCCGGGTTTACTCACCATAACAGGGCCCGGAGGTGGTTCTTTTTCCACAACGACAGTTGAGCAGCCGGTTAAAAATATAGTGGCGGACAGGGCCATCGTCCATACCATAATCCTCAAGAACATTCTCATGCCTCTACCTCCGCTCGATAGACATACAGGACTTTTTTGCAAGAGATGTTCCACTATCCCGGACACAGGCGGCCCGGGCTGGATCGAAGGTTGCGGTCACTAACGACGATGCATAATAGCCTTTACTCGCACTTTTCGAGGGCATTTCAGACCTCCGAGGGTGAAAAGCAGCAGGAACCGCCTAGTCGCGGCGGGGCATTGCGCAGTCGACTTTGCCTGTAATCGGTGCGCGCGTCCGCCCAGGTGTGCGGATATGGCGCCGGATTGTTGACTTTGCTGAAAGAGCGTCTACACTTCGTATATAGACCCGGAAAGGGTATCTATGACGGAGGTGACGACATGAAGAAGGGCAGGGTTGCTTTATGGTTGCTTGTATTGGGAGTCACCAGTATAGCGACGAGCGCACTCGCCTTCAATCCGGCTGCGCACATTTACATAGCCGAGCGCGTTTTTCCATCCTGCGCTGACAAGATCAACCTGCGGTACGGAAGTATTGCCCCAGACCTGTACCAGTACGCCACTGCAGGCAAATGGGCAACCGGCTTCGATGACACGCATTACGACTACGTAGACCTCAGGTCATGTGCGTGGGGTACGGCCCAGAAGTGTTTTGCCCTGGGATGGTGGAGTCACAACGAGGACTTCGCAGCGGACTCATACGCGCACAAGTGGTATGTCTACGACAAAGCCCAAGAGCTATCGGTGTTGCTGCAGCAGGCGAATATTGATTTCATGCATTTCGCCATTGAGACGGCTATAGATGTGCTTCTCAAACAGGATGACCACAGCCTGGCCAACAAACTAGTCGAGGCCAACCTGCTGCGCTCGCCCTTGGATAAGGAACTCTTGACGCGCGTTCTCGTCTACAGGTACCACCGCACCGACTGGGCGACCCTCGCATCAGCGGAACTCGCCTTTAGAGGTCTGGTTGGCCGATATGCGACTGCGCTGGCATTGCCCAACCCTCTCGATAAGCTGGCACTCGCTGCGTTAGGGGTGCAGCTTGCGCAGCAAATGTATGGCATAAGCTCGACGGAGGCAGAAGTTCTGGCAGTGCTCGAAGCGGCGATCACGCTCTGCCGAGAGGACTACAAAGAAGCGATAGATTACGCCATTGACTGCATCAGGCACTCACTGCCGTAACAGGGCGATTCAGGGCGCTAGAGGTACAGGATATGCCGAAACAGAGCGCCGGACTGCTGATGTACCGGCGCACAGGCAGCGGGCTCGAAGTATTTCTGGTGCACCCGGGTGGCCCGTTTTGGGCGAAAAAAGATCTGGGCGCCTGGTCAATTCCCAAGGGCGAATTGGCTGCAAATGAGGACCCGCTCGTAGCAGCGCAACGGGAGTTCGAGGAGGAGACCGGTATGAGACCGGACGGTCTCTTCATCCGACTCACACCCATTAAACAGCCAAGCGGCAAGACTATCCATGCATGGGCGTTCGAAGGGGACTGCGACGCCGATGCTATACGGAGCAACAGCTTCTCCATGGAGTGGCCACCCCGATCAGGCAGGCAACAGGAGTTCCCTGAGGTGGACCGGGCTGAATGGTTTACCATCGAGGTGGCTAAAGAAAAGATCGTCAAAGGGCAGTCGGGGTTTATTCAGGAACTGGAGCGGAAGGAGAAGGCTGCGCAGGGCAACTATTCGCAGCTAAAGCTCGACACCTGAAGGAGGAGAACGCGGGATGGTCCAGGCGTTTCTGCGTGTTACGCGGCAAGGCCCTTGACGTCTCTTATGAGGCCCTTCAGGCGTGCCTGGAACTGCGCATGCGTGGCAGCCACGTCTTTCCTGATTGCAAGCAACCTCTCAGGGTCGCGTTCTCCATCGTTGGTTGAGCAAAACAGATCGGCCAAAACCTTGAGCCGACCGAGGAGATACAGGTTGCTCACCGAGACGGCCCGGGCCACTTCATCTGCGACTTCATCCACAGCGGAGGTCGCAGGATAGCACCTCTTCTTCACAGAAATATGATACTTCACCCATTTACTCAGATTGAGAACCCCTTCGTGACTGGCTATCCAATCATTGAAGCAGTCAGAAACGAACCGATAGAGATCGTCAATCGATTCGTCACCGAAGTCATAATCTTCATAGCCCGGCCGCAAAACCTTGAGCCTGCCCGATCTTTTCAATTCTCGCTCAATCGGCGTGCCGGCATAGGGGAGCATCTTGCAGAATGTAACCGGCGCAGACCCATCCCCACATATTTTCTCGAGGAAATCGAGATTCTCTTTCACCGACTGAAAGGTAGTTGAAGGATCAAAGAGCATGAAACCATATTCGTAGTTGATCCCCAGCCTCTTAAGCAGGTGGACAGCGTGCAGGTTGGTCTCTGCCGACAGGTGCTTGTTCATGAGCCGCAGCCCGGTGTCTGTTCCCGACTCGATGCCCAGGTAAACGAGCCAGAGTCCTGAATCCTTCATCATGCGAAACAGAGAAGGCTCAATTTCGTCACACCTGCAGCTAATCTTCCAGAGTATCCTGTCGTGGAGCCCCCTGTTGCGGAGCTCGGAGCAGAACCTGGTCGCCCACTCACGGCCGCTCTTTTTGGCCACGGGGAAGTCGTCATCCTGAAACATAAAGATGGAGCAGTCCATCTCCTTGTGCAGCAGTTCAATCTCCCGTGCCACCATCTCCGGCCGTCGTATGCGCTTGACCCGACCGGGAGGGCTTGAATAGAATTGTCTTATGCTGCAAAAAGAGCAGTTGTAGAGACAACCCCGACCTGCTATGATGGTTGCGATCTTCTTTCCCAGGATGGACTGTCTTGTGGGGTTACGAACCGGGGGAGGAAGATTGTCCAGGTCTTCTTCCAGGGCACGCAGCGGGTTGACAACCATTGATCCATTTCTTCGATACGCAAGCCCTCGGATCTCTCTCCACTCCCTTCCCTCATGGATGGATCTTGCGAGCTCCAGGAAGGTATGCTCTCCTTCGAAGAGCGCGATCGAATCTATCCCGGGGATCACTTGCAGCACCTCATCCCGTCTGAGGCTCGGATAATGGCCTCCGATGCAAAAGTGGGCCTTGACCCCACAGACCCTCAGGTATTCGATCAACTCCGCAAAATCGTACAGGTGGTACTGGAATATGAGGGAAAACCCGACCAAAAGGGGGTCGACCTTTCTGAGTTCTTCGAGCACCTTTTCTTTGCCTACGCGAAAGTCTATTATCCTTACAGAATACTTATTCTGCAGTAGCAAGGAAGCAATATAGCCCACTCCAAGGTTGTCCTGTTCCTGAAAAGAAATAAGCGCTATCGGCTTGCTGGGCATAGTCCCTCCAGAGACAGAAAACGGGCAAGTCCTGGGCTTGGCGTGCATTCCCGGCTGGGATGGAAGCTCAGCACTCAGACATCTCTCTTGCCAGAACTGCTAAGCTCCGCGCTGCGTTTTATTTCCTCTTACCCATGATCTGGTTTATCTTTTCGATAGCCACTACCCGGGCCTTTGCAACTTCAAGCTCGTATCCCATCTTCACCCTTGCGATCTCCTGAATCACGTCTCTCTCGAGGTAGATGAACGGAGGCGCCGGATCTCCATTCCACCACCAATCGAGGAAGTCGGTTACTGTGAACATCTCCTTATTAACATTTGGCAACTTCATTTCTCCAGGGCTCATAGTTCCTCCTTGTTACTGCTTACGCTTTGGACTTGCCCGTCCATATAGCCAATCTAGTGCCGCAAGCAAAAATATACAAGAGCGCTAAGACCAAAGTACCGATTACGACGAGCACCGGGAGATCACGTACTCAGCCGTACTGACGAGTGTCGAGTGACGAGTGTCGAGGGAAGAGCGAGAAACGGGGACACGGAGATGGGGAGACGCGGGGACACGGAGAGTGACTAGTGGCCTGTGAGCGCAAAACAGTGATCGGTAATCAGTGATCGGTAATCGGTGACCGGTTGAGACTGGTTTTATTAGTTTGACTGGTTCAATTGGTTTCATTGGTTGAGTGCAGACTAGACAGGCTAAATGGAGGAGACAGGCCTGGCGGACCAGAGAAACCTAAGACAGGGCGGGGTCGCAGCGCAAAGAGCCTGCGCGCCACAACCCCACCCTGTTTCTCGCTCTAAACCTTAACCTTCGCTTCTGTCTTTATCTCAACCTGTTTCTCACGGTGTCACACTCCGAAAACGCCCGTGTTCACCCAGTCAGCCTTTATCAACGACCACCAGTCCTCGGCCAGGCCGGACAGCACGTACTGATAGGGCAACCATCCATACCCGGCTGCACCCCAGCCGGTGCCCCAGGAGTTCCTGATAAGGAAAGCCCCTGTCGTCTCTGTTGCGCCCTGGTTTGTATTCTTGATCTTCATCTTGTCGTCGTACCCCACCGCCACAATCGCATGGCCCCCAACGATCTTTTCTTTAGGCGTTGGAAAGGGGATCTTGCCCGTTGTCCCTGCCTGGGTGTAAGAGCTATACACGGTGAACCCAAACATGGCCGGCAGGCCGGCGGCAAGGTTTGTCTTGATCCTGGCTAACAGGTCCGTTATCACTGTCCCGGGCGGGTCAAGTCGGTAATAGTCTATCGCGTGGTATGCCTGGCCAAAGGCATAGCAGAAAGCGGTAGGCTCCTTGTCGAAGTCAGCGATCTTGTAAGGCCAATACTCTTCCGGGGGCACGCCGAAGAGCACGAGGGCGCCCATCGTTGACCTCAAGAAAGCACCCGTATCGCCCGTCCAGTGCAGGAGATTCCTCGTCACCTTGTACAAGAAAAGGCGCGATGCATCGATATGCTTTCCGAACGCCCTCCTCTCAAAATACTCCATCATACCCACGCCGGCGTTTGCTGTGCACGAACCGAGCGAGCCCTGGTCCTCAATCGGCGGACACCACGCCCTCAGGTCAACGGAGGCTGGAAGCGACGCTTTGACAGCCTTTCCCACCTTCATCTGCTTGAGCAACGGTTGTACGGTTTTGTGCTCAGCGGTATAGTCTCTGAAGTCCGGATAATCCGGCAACCATCCCAGTCCGTGCGCTTCCACCTGTTCTGCCATAATCGTTTCCTCCTTTTGTAGTTATTTCTCCTAGCCGATCAATTGGGAACACCGCTAGACCGAAAGTCTTAATACTCGCAACCTAATGCCGGTTACAGGTGCTGTCAAGGGAGGGATATAACAGTGAACAGTGATCGGTGATCGGTGAACGGTAAACAGTGAAGAGGGTCGAGGGTCGAGGG
>Ga0079037_100000210_pt1 | contig 23828 bp, 16 predicted proteins | sample Mud3Dept4metaG_FD_71479 | JGI IMG/M metagenome (GOLD analysis project Ga0079037, IMG submission 71479) | Freshwater wetland microbial communities from Ohio, USA, analyzing the effect of biotic and abiotic controls - Mud 3 Core 4 Depth 4 metaG | ecosystem: Environmental > Aquatic > Freshwater >... | reverse complement strand
ACTCGAACTTCCGACCTCCACGTCCCGAACGTGGCGCGCTAGCCAACTGTGCTACACCCCGAAATTATAAAGAACAATTTTTTTATTTGTGGCGCGCTAGTCCCCGAAGCTTTAACAAAGTCGTTAGCGCAGGAGGACTTAAACAGGCTGACAAAATTAATAAATTCTGTAATATATTTGTGAAATATATTTCTAACAGATGATTATTCACCTGCATTTCCACAGAAGAACGACTGGTGTCACAAAAAGCATAGAAAACATTTTCCCGATCTTAAATAAATTTTCTGATGCAAGGGTTTTCGGATATGGTATAAAGGCTCCGAAAATTAATCTGTTTTCTTTAATAAGGCTGGCTTATTCTCATGACAAACTGGTTATCCATGCACATCGGAATAACGAGATGATCTTTGCTTTACTTTTGAGATTAATGAGGGGAAAATTTAAATTAGTATTTACCAGACATTCTGAAACCAAACCTTCGGGCATATCCTGCTTTCTGATGAAAAAAGCCGATCATCTGGTAAGTTTGAATCCTTCTATGTCAGGAAATTTGTCTTATCCAAATACTATAGTTAAACATGGAATAAATACAGAAATATTCAAAATCCAGGAAAAGAAAAAATTAGATAATATCCCTCAGGAAAACTTAATCAGTGTTATTGGACGTATCAGGCCTGCAAAAGGACAGCTTGTTGTATTGGAAGCTATGATCTCATTACTCAAAAATAATCCTGACTGGGGACTAATATTGATTGGTAAAATTGACAAGAAAAAATATGCAAAGAAAATCGTGTCCTTAGCTCGGGAAAATGGTATTTCTTCTCAGGTACATATTATGCCCGAAAGTAATGAAATTATCGGTTACTATCATGCCAGCACAGCTGTTGTAATTGCATCAATTTCTGAAGGATTTTCTTTAGTCTGCCTGGAAGCAATGTCGTGCGGTCTGATAACTGTTGCTACAGAGTCAGTCGGAATCCATTCTGAGGTAATTAAAAATGGAGAGAACGGATTTTTATTCCCCATAAACGACCATAAATCCTTAAGCCAGATCATTTCTGATATAATGTTCAAAAAAACAAACCTGAATCCGGGAAAAATCAGACAATATATTCTTGACAACTGGAGTGCGGAAAAATCGGTTTTAGAGTTACTGAAACTGTATGAAACTACCAAAGATAACTGATTTCCACCATAAAACCGTCATACCGTCGTACCGTCGCACCGTCGCACCCTTCTGCCTTTAAACCTTAAAGCCGTTGAACCATTGAGCCACTGCGCCATTGGGCCTCCCTTAATACGGATCCACATCAATGGATATTTTCAGCGATCCTGCACCTGGTTCCTTTTCCAACCTGCCAATGGATTCCAGGATTATTTCTTTAGCTTTCTGAACAGGTTTTTCTTTTTCGATTTTTATTAATATAGTTTTAATATACCAGAGCTGTATTTGTGATATAACCGGATATTCGGGGCCAAGGACCCTTTTCCCGAAGATATTCCTTAGGTCATTTCCAATATAATCTGCAAAACTGTTTAATGCAGCCCGGCTCTTATGTTTCAGGCTGATCCGTATTAACCTGCAGAAAGGAGGGTAATTGAATGTCATTCTTTCGGCAGTCTGCATTTTGTACATATTTATATAATCATGACGGAGAACTAATCTGATCATTTTATTATCCGGATCAGAAGTCTGGATTATGACCTTTCCTTGTTTTTGTCTTCTTCCAGCTCTCCCGCTGACCTGCTCCATCAGTTGAAAGCTCCTTTCATGAGCTCTGAAATCCGGATAATTCAGGAGATTGTCTGCATTCATTATCCCGACAACAGTAAGATTTTCAAAATCAAGACCTTTCGAGATCATCTGAGTGCCAATCAATATATCTATAAGACGCTCCTCAAAAGCACATATAATCCTGTTGAATGAGTTTTTATTTCTCGTAGAATCCTGATCCATCCTTTCCACGCGGGCAGCAGGAAACACAATTTTTATTTCATCCTCGATTTTCTGAGTGCCGAAACCCCTAGTTCTCATACCCGATGAGTTGCAGTTGCTGCATCTTCGTGGCATTTCTATTGTGTATCCGCAATAATGACATACCAGCCTGCTGATGTTTTTATGATAAGTCATATTAACTGCACACTGCTTGCAGACAGGAATCCAGCCACACTCTGAACATTCAATATATGGGGAGAATCCTCTCCTGTTCTGGAATAAGATAATTTGCTCATTTTTACTCAGTGCCTCATCAATTGCATTGAGTAATTCAGGAGTAAAATGCGAAACCATAAGCTTTTTTCTGTATGCTTCGCGTGTGTTTGCAACTATAATTTCCGGCAATTTAATAAGTCCGAATCTTTCTTTTAATTCTGCCAGACCATATTTGCCAATGGTTGCATTATTATAGCTTTCAATTGACGGCGATGCTGATCCGAGAATTGTTTTTGCCTTATGAAGTCCTGCCAGCATTATTGCAGAATCACGTGCATGGTACCGTGGTGCAGGATCGTGCTGTTTGTATGAACCATCGTGTTCTTCATCAATTATGATCAATCCGAGATTACTGAAAGGAAGAAATATAGAGGACCTGACTCCGAGTATGAGCCTGTATCCGTTAACGGGATCTTCATCCGCAACCCGTTTCCATATCTCCGCCTTTTCCTGATCATTAAACCGGGAATGATATACACCTGTAACCGGTCCAAAATGTTTCTGAAGCCTGAGGATTATCTGGGTTGTAAGAGCAATTTCCGGAAGCATATACAGAACCTGCTTCCCTTTCTTCAGCTGCTCCTCAATAAGGTGAATGTAAATTTCCGTTTTACCGCTGGATGTTATTCCATGCAGTAATACAATGTCCTTTTCTTTAAAAGAAGTACAAATTGTATAAAATGCAATTTTCTGACTATTACTTAATATCCTTAAAGGTTCACTATGCTGTTCTGAGTTTTTCAACCTTCCTACTTCAAGTGAAACCAATTTTATTACCTTTTTTTTCACAAGCGCTTCTAAACTTCCGGGTGAAGATCCTTCTTTTTTTAATAATAATGATTTCCTGACAGGTGCAATATCGGAACCAGGTATATACTCAGTCAGATGAAGATATGTTGCCAGGATATCAAATTGTCTGGGAGCATTTTTAAGCTTATCCATGATATCATTCAACTCATTATCAGAGAATTTACCTGCCAGCACAACAAAAGTTTCTACCCTTGGTTTGTATTTTTCAATTACCGGCGAAGATGTTTCACCTTCCGGAAATAAAGCTGCAGGTACCGCAGCTTTCATGACTTCACCTTCACTGCACATATAATAATCTGCAATCCAACGCCAGAGATTCAATTGTTTTTCGCTTACAACCGGATCGGCATCAGCCATTTCAATAATTGGTCTGATATTTTTTACAGCCGGAATGTCGTTATGCAATCTGCCGACAATACCCGAATAGAGTTTTCTATTACCCAACTGAACCAATACTTTTCCTCCGGTTCTAATTGTCCCCTGATGATGCTTTGGGATGGCATAAGTGAATCTTCCTTTTACTGCCAGAGGTAAGATAATATCTGCATAACTGTAAATCATTGACGAAAAGTTATATGCAAATTAAGAATAAAAAAGGAGGGAAAAGAATTCCTGATCAGTGTTAATTCGATTTGATAAAGGGTAACATCACAGTCAGCAGATGCTCTTTACGGATAGGTTTTATAAGGCAAGCATCACATCCTGCTTCCAGAATAATATCTTTATCATCTTCAAATATGAATGCAGTCTGAGCGATAATAGGAAGATCTTTTCTGATTTTCCTGATCTCTTTTGTCACTTCAATTCCATTCATTTCCGGCATTTGCATATCAAGAAGGACAACGTCAATGTCAGGTGTGTTCGTGATAATTTCAATCGCTTCCATTCCTGAGCGTGCAGTAATGACAGTTACTCCTGTATCAAGAAGTATCCTGTTAAGATAAATCAGGACGTCCTTGTTGTCGTCGACAAGAAGACATTTTTTTGAACTCCAGTTGATAGGGTTGATAAGCTGATCTTTAAAAAGGCTTTTTAATTTTACCTTGGTGCTTCCTGCTGGCCGGTAAGGGATTGAAAAACTGAATTCCGAACCAATGCCTTTTTCTGACTTCACATAAATTTTGCCACCCATTCGTTCAACTACCTCTTTTGCCAGGGTCAATCCTATTCCCAGCCCCTCAAAAGGACGCTGGTGTCCATCAATCTCCTGACGAAATTCTTCGAAAATACGTCCAAGGTTTTCTTTGTTAATGCCAATACCTGTATCCTTAATCTTGAAAAAAAGGTTTTCGTTTTCTTTGTAATATGAGAATTCAATTGATCCGTCAAGCGTAAATTTCACGGCATTAGCCATCAGGTGATTCAGTACTCTCTTCAGCCATATCCTGTCTGTAAAAATAAGATCAGTATTATCTTCAAACTCGTTTTTAACATTAAGGATTATCGACTTCTCATTTCGCCGTATATCTTGTCGTGATTCTTCAATTATCTCATTAACTATCTCATTAACAGATGCTTCTTCATATGTAATCTCAATCTGAGAACTCTCGAGTCGTGAGAGATCGATTATATCGCCGATAATCTGAAGGAGTTTTTCACTATTATGGTTTATATGCTCGATATATTCTTCTTTCACTTCCTGTGAAATGTCATTTGCAAGAAGAAGGTTTGAAAATCCTACCACGCTGTTCAGCGGAGTTCGTATTTCGTGTGAAATATTTGCAAGAAAGCTCGATTTCAGTCTGTTGCTTGTTTCAGCTTCAACATTTGCTTTTACGAGTTCTTCATTTACCTGCTTCAGTTTAGTAATATCTCTGGTAATTGTCAGTGCACCAAGAGTATTGCCTGAATCATCCTTTACCAAAATAGATTTTGTCGAAAAACTTAAAAAATGGCCATCCTTATGTCTGAGCCGGAGCTCGCATTCATAAAAGCCATTGTTTTTCAGACCATTATTAACCCTTTCATGAAAATCATGATCATCCGGGTGGATAATGTTTAAAGGATCGGTTAAATTATACGACTCCCTGTCATATCCTATTATGGAATAAAATGCCGAGTTGGCAAATTTAAGGTTCCCGTCACTTTCGTAAAAAGAGATTCCGTCATCGGCAGATTCAATTAACATTTTAAAGAACTTATCCGATTCATAGTACTGACGGGATATCAGGTCTTTCTGATCTGCCAGTTCTTTATTGGTTTTCTGAAGATCGTTATTGATTTCTTCAATCTTCTGGCTTCGTTTCAGGAGCTCCCTGTTTGCAATCCTGATTTTTAACGAGAAGAAAATTATTGTTGCACAAAGAATAATCAGAGCACCAAGCACGATAAACAGTAATTTAAGAACAGATTCAGACAGAGCTGCGGGTGAATTTAAAAAAAGAAGAGGGCTGTTTATAAAACTCATTTCAGCACATAAAGAGTGTGCCGGAAATAATAACAATGTGAATAATAAGATTATGTGCGGCAGATTTTTGCCGGATATTTTATTTGTTTTATTCCGACTATCCATTATAACCAGTTCAAATAACCTGAATCTTCAAACCACTTACTTTCAACAACAGGATCGAGCACAAATATAACTATTCAGGCAATCATTTTTTCCTATTTTTTAACAAAAAGTATTAAATTGCAAACAGATAATCAGTTAAAAAGGATCAGGCATAAATGGAAAAAGCTAAATCTTTTACAGGTAACAGGAAATACAGCAATGATGAAATAACTGTTTACTGGAAACCCTCTGCATGCGTTCATGCATCATACTGTTACAGAGAGCTTATTGAAGTTTTTGATCCAGGCAGAAGGCCATGGGTTGACATGAAAGGAGCTTCGACAGACAAGATAATTGAAACAGTAAATATGTGTCCCACTGAAGCACTTACCTGGAAATGGAATGATAATAAAAAGAACAATTCAGTCGGTGCTGACCAGACAAACCATGTAAAATTCAGAAGATCTGAACTCCTTGACGAGGATATTCAGGAAATCCGGAAAGAGAGTCCTGTCATGGTGAAGGTTATGGTTGACGGACCGATTGTCATCAAGGGTAGCTTTATTCTCGATCACAGCGGGAACAAGAAAGAAATCAAAGAGAGTCTGGTCTCAATATGCCGTTGCGGAGCCAGTGATCACATGCCTTTCTGTGACGGACAACACAGAAAAATAGGATTTACCGGATAAAATAATTTACATGGAAGAGCAAAAAGAAAATAAAACAAAAACTATTGCTGAGGTTATAGATCACGGACCACTAAAAGTCACCGGAAATTTCATTCTGAAGGACCTGCAGAGAGATCTCGAAACCACTCCATGTGAAATCTTACTTTGCAGATGCGGAAGATCAGACTCAAAGCCATATTGTGACAAATCGCATAAAAGATAACTTTAGCTCTGCAGGAGAGTGCTCACTTTTTCTGCAGCTTCCCTTAACGTTGAAGCTGAAAAGACTGCAAGACCCGATTCATCAATAATCTTCCTGGCTTCTTCTGCATTTGTACCCTGAAGCCTTAAAATAACAGGTACATTTATTTTACCTGCTGATTTATAAGCATCAACCACTCCTTTAGCTACCCTGTCGCACCTGACAATACCACCGAATATATTAATAAGTATAGCTTTAACAGCAGGATCTTTAAGTATGATTCTGAAACCCGCCTCAACTGTTTTTGCATTGGCACTGCCACCAACATCCAGAAAATTTGCAGGTGAACCTCCCGATAGTTTAATAATATCCATAGTAGCCATTGCAAGACCTGCGCCATTGACCATACAGCCGACATTCCCGTCAAGTCTGATAAAATTAAGGTTAAAATTCCCGGCTTCCACTTCAACAGGGTCTTCCTCGCTGACATCGCGCATTTTTGCAAGTTCAGGATGCCTGAAAAGTGCATTATCATCAAGTATTACCTTGCAGTCGACAGCAAGGATCCTGTCATCACTTGTTTTAATCACAGGATTTATTTCAAGAAGCTGTGCATCGCAGCCGGTAAAAGCCTCACAAATTCCCGAAAGAAACTTTTGCATATTTTTAAATGCAGTACCTGATAAGCCAAGGTTAAATGCTATATTCCGGCATTGAAACAGCTGAAGTCCTGTTGCAGGATTAATTTCTTCAGTAAATATCCGATCGGGTGTTTTTTCAGCAACTTCTTCAATGGACATTCCTCCCTCGGGAGAATACATTATTGTGTACCTGCTTATGTTCCTGTTCAGCAAAATACTGATATAGAATTCTTTAATTTCCGATTCTCCTTTATAATAGACGTCCTGGGCAATCAATACCTTGTTTACTTTTTTACCTGCCGGCCCGGTCTGAGGAGTAACAAGCTGCATACCTATCATTTTTGAAGCCAATATACCAGTTTCCTCGATCGATTTTGCCAGTTTTACGCCACCCCCTTTTCCCCTTCCTCCGGCATGAATCTGAGCTTTAACAACAAAATAGTGCGATCCGAACTTTTGCTGTAGCTGCCCTGCCACCATTATAGCCTGGTCAGGTGTCTCTGCGACAAAACCCTCCTGAATATCAACATTATATGCTCGGAGCAATGATTTCCCCTGAAATTCGTGAATATTCATTTATTATTTGCCTTGATTAAATACGGAGTCATTTTATATGATTTTCGCTGATTACAAAATAAAAACAATAAAAGGATTTTTAATTATTTTCGCACAAAAAAGAATGCGTAAGCTCCAAAACAGAGAACTCGGCAGAAAGAGTATTGCTCAGTTCAAAAAATCAAAGAAATCACCGTTTGTTATTGTTCTCGATAATATCCGAAGTCAAAGCAATGTGGGATCTGTTTTCAGGACTGCAGATGCTTTTCTAACCGAATGCATTTACCTGTGCGGTATCACGTCAAGACCTCCGCATCGTGAGATCCAAAAAACAGCTCTGGGAGCGACCGAATCAGTCGAATGGAAATATTTCAAAAAAACTTCAGAAGCCATAAGTGAGCTTAAGTCTCGCGGCTATAAAATCGTTGGAATAGAACAGGCAGAGGAATCCATTGATCTTGAAGATTTTGAGGTGCAAAAAGGTGTAAAATATGCATTGATTTTCGGACACGAGGTAAATGGTGTTGATCAGGACGTTCTCAACGAATGTGATTATGTGATTGAGATCCCGCAGTTTGGCACCAAACATTCCTTTAACATAGTCGTTAGTGCCGGTATTGTATTATGGGAGCTGAGTAAATCAAAAAAATAGGGGTGTTGCGTACAACACCCCTGCTTTTCTTATTAATTTATTTCTTACTGAACAATTGATTTGAATGTATCGTCATTCCAGAATTTAGCTAATTCTAGGTCAGTTTTTGCATAAGCTTTCCAGTCAGCTTTGAATCCGACAGCTTCGCGAAGACCACTAAGCATATAATCTCTGTTGTCCAGGCGAGCTCCGACAATAGCTTTGAGGTACGAAGGAACACCGCATTTGCACATTTCCGTCATGCCGTCGAGAGTAGCTTTTGCTTGATTGACATCACCTTTAAGAAGCTGTGCAAGAGCAAGATTACTGCAAGGTTCAGTACCAAAATAATTTACTGCTTTGTCATATTCGCCTTTTGTTATTGCAATGACTCCAAGGCCGAATCTGGATTCTTTAGTTGCTGCAGTCATCGAATTATATAACCCTTCAGCTTTTACCAGATCACCTTTTACCAGATATGCGGCAGCAAGATTATTCTTAATTACATCGTTATTTTGTACAGCCGCTGCCTTTTCATATGCGGCAATTGCTTCATCGGTCTTACCCAGAGACATTAAGGCATATCCAACATTGTTGAGCGCACGGATATCGTTCGGATAAGCTTCTGCAGCTGCCATATAGAATTTAAGCTGATTGTTAGCATCTTCTGTAAGAGTTGCAGCATAAAGCATCTCATCAAGGCTCAGAACTTTAGGATCTGATATTGCCTGTGAAAGTATCTGTTCATCGCTGCGGCCTATCTTATCGACATTTATCAACATTTTTGACCTTCTAAGCTTCGGAAGGATGTCAGTTTTAAGAGATTCAAATGCAGCTGACATATTCTTGATTTCCTTTTCACGAACTTCAGGATCGGAATACATTGAAAGGACCCTGAGAATAAGATCTTTGTCCTGAAGTGTCGATTTCTCAACTTCGGCCTTAAATCCATCCCAGTCTTCAGCTGTGGTTTTTGAATCAAAGAAACCTTCAGTTTTTGCAGCTTCTATCTTGCCAAACTCTTTCTTAATGAATTTATCAGCTGAAGTACCCCTGTTAACTGAAAGTTTTTCATTCAGGTCAAATTTACCATCGGGAGAGGCATAAGAACTTATCGACGCTAGCTTAAACTGACGGCTAGAATCTTCAGCAACAGACTTAATGAAATTTTTAAGAAGACTGATATCTTCGGCTTTCAGTTCTGACGGACGGATATCGTATTTGTTTATTACATAGTTAATATCAGCGGTCTGATTTTCCGGAGTAATTCTGACAAAATTATCCTTCAGGCTTGTTGATTTTCCGTGCTTCATGACGAGTGTTGATGTGGCAATTACACCATCAGCCAGCTTAACCGGCTCAAAATCAAGACTTTTCTTACCTCTGACAGCACGAACCCTTAACATCAGTTCTGAAACCTTCATGGCATCCTTATATGGAACAGAAGCGGTATAGGTAAAATTACCCCCCGTATATGTAATAACCTGATTATTAGCCTGAACGCTCTCTCCTTGTAAAACCTGAACTTTTTCAAAAGCGGTTTCACCATTGGTATAAGTAAGAACAGGTGTAGCTGTAAGGGTAGTTTTCTTGTCAAAATACTTTTCGGGAAATTCACCTTTGATTGTGACATTTACAAGGCCTGCATGAGTTTCCAGTACTTTAGGAGTGACTTCATACTTTACCAGACCTGAGTTTTTCTTCATCTTATTCAGACCACTACAACTGGTCATAACAGCCGCAGCCAAAATAAGGATAAAATAGCTTCTGAATTTTTTCATAGTAATTAAAGAGTTATTTGTTAATGAATTCTTTTCATTGCACATATATTGAACAATGTACTAATTTATTTGCAAATTTAAAAAAAATAGTCATTATTAAAGCAAATTAATTTAATAAAATGACTGCTATTAATGTTTATTTATCTTTTAATTTGTAGTAATTTAAGCTATTAACGATTGGTTAAATAAATGTTTCCCACCATTTCTTCTATACACCTTTTCGAAAAACTCCTCCATCTGATTTTATGTATATTTAGTTAAGATCATCTGTTGTATCACAGGAAATTGTTGTTTTGTATAACTTGTCATTCCCGATATTCTATAAATGTGTTGCGCATCAAAGGTGGTCACTTATAAAATAATAAGTGTTACAAAATTCCGTTAATAAGTTACACTATTCATACATTTGACTTCCTCTATGATCAGATAATTTCTGGTTTCATATACCCGGGCAGGTACTCAGATTAATTAATTATAAAATCAATGTATTCAATCCTGTGGGATAATCATTGACAAATATAGCATCTATGATTCTCCTGAAGTGATTCTCCTCCGCTACAAAATCTATCTGATTGATATCAACAATAAGATATTTATTGTCCGGATTCTGTCTGAAAAAAGTAAAATAGCTGTCCTGAATTTTCTGAAGATACTCTCTGGATATCGATTTCTCATAATCCCTGCCTCTTTTTTCAATGTTCTGAAGCAACCTTTCAGGGCTTAGATGAAGGTAGACAAAAATATCAGGCTTTGGGAGAGAACCGTAAATTATATAAAAGATCTGTCTGTACAGGTTATATTCGTCGCCTTTCAATGTTGATGAAGCAAAAACCAGCGATTTCATGAAAAAATAATCAGCTACGGTGAATGATTTAAAGAGATCCTGTGGAATCAGCTCCTCTTTCAGCTGTTTGTATCGGCTTGCCAGAAATGATAATTCAAGGGGAAATGAGTACTTTTCAGGATCGTTATAAAACTTCGGAAGAAAAGGATTATCGGCAAAATGTTCAAGGATCAGCCGGGCATTAAATTGTTCTGCAATCCTGGTTGCCAGAGTTGTTTTTCCTGCTCCGATATTTCCTTCAATAACTACATAATTGTATTTAATCTTCATCCCTTTCAACTAATGCCGGTTTCGATCAGTCAAAATTAGGAATTGAAAAGGGAATAGCAAACAGGAATAAAGAATAAAAGGACTTACACAGAGGAAATCCTGATCTGCCTGCCGGTTGGCAGGAAAAACAGGAGTGTTCTGTGTGTGACTTTTTTCTGATTATTTACTTCTGCCCTTCAGGTTTTTTTTGCTCATGTTCCTGTTTTGGGGGACGTGGAAGAAGGACTTTTCTGGAAAGTTTCAGCTTCCCGCTTTTAGGATCAATATCAATGATTTTCACTTCAATTTCATCACCAACTTTCAGAACTTCATCAACTGTCTTGATCTTTTTCCAGTCAATCTCTGAGATATGTAAAAGTCCGTCTTTATTTGGTAGTATCTCTACAAATGCACCGAACTGAACAATGGTTTTTACTTTTCCTTTGTACACCTGACCAACCTCAGGTACAGTGACAATTTTTTTAATCCAGTCAACCGCAGCTGTAATGACTTCCTTATTTTCTCCGAATACATTGACATCACCACGACCATCAACCTCTTCAACAATTATGGTAGCTCCTGTAACCCGCTGAATCTCCTGGATTACTTTACCACCGGGACCAATAAGAGCTCCTATCATCTCTTTGGGAATCGAAAGCATTTCAATCCTCGGAGCGTGAGGTTTAAGTTCCGGCCGGGATTCTGAAATAGTTTCGTTCATTATATCCAGAATGTGCATTCTTCCTGCTTTAGCCTGTTCAAGAGCTTTTGAAAGAATCTCAAAAGATAATCCTTCTGTTTTAATATCCATCTGTGTGGCAGTTATTCCATCGCGGGTACCGGTAACTTTAAAATCCATGTCGCCAAGGTGATCTTCATCTCCCAGTATATCTGACAGAATTTCATATTTCTTTGTATTCTTGTCTGTTATGAGTCCCATGGCAATACCTGAAACCGGTTTACGGATCTTTATTCCGGCATCCATAAGTGCCAGAGTGCCGGCACAAACGGTGGCCATTGAAGAAGATCCGTTCGATTCAAGTATGTCTGAAACGACTCTTACAGCATATGGATTTTCCTCATCAGGTGGCATCATATTCTTAAGAGCTCTGTGAGCAAGATTTCCATGACCTATTTCTCTCCTGCTTATTCCTCTTGATGGTTTTGCTTCCCCTGTTGCAAAGGGTGGAAAATTATAATGAAGAGTAAATTTCTCCGTTCCCTGGTTTAACACTTCGTCAATGATCTTCTCGTCAAGTTTGGTACCAAGCGTCACTGTAGTCATTGACTGGGTTTCTCCCCTTGTAAACAATGATGAGCCATGAGTTGCGGGAAGAGGATCAATTTCACAGATTATTGGTCGTATCTCGTCCGGTTTCCTTCCATCAAGACGTATCTGCTCATCAAGTACCAGTCGTCTTGCAGCCTCTTTAATAACATCATGGTAATATCTTCTGACCATGACCTCATCAATTTCATCTTCTTCAGAGTATTGTGCAAGGAAATCTGTAATTACTGTTTCAAAAGCCTCCGTCCTTTTATGCTTATCAGCTGTGGATGTTTTTGCTGCCTGATAACATTTATTATAAGTCTCATCCCAGATTTTCTTTTTAAGGTCCTCATCATTAATCTCGTGACTATATTCACGTTTTACAGTGGCCCCTATTTCCTCAGCAAATTCCATTTGTGCCTTACAATGAACCTTAATGGCATCATGTCCAATTTTAAGAGCCTCAAGCATTTCTGCTTCAGATATCTCTTTCATCTCTCCCTCAACCATAAGAATATTATCGTAAGTTGCACCTACAACGAGATCCAGATCGGCTTCCTTCAACTGGGAAGCTGTCGGATTAATAATAAACTGATGGTTTACCCTGGCAACCCTGACCTCAGATATCGGACCCTTGAACGGTATATCAGAAACAGTCAATGCAGCTGATGCTGCAAGTCCTGCGAGTGCATCGGGGATAATATCGGTATCAGCAGAAATAAGGTTGATTGTGACAAAAATCTCTGCATGAAAATCATCAGGGAATAGCGGACGTAATGCCCTGTCAACCAGTCTGGAAATAAGTATCTCATAATCAGATGGTCTTGCTTCCCTTTTTAGAAATCCTCCTGGGATACGGCCCGATGATGCATACTTTTCCTTATATTCCACTGAGAGGGGCAGATAGTCCATATCCTCTTTTGCATCTTTTGCCGCGACAACCGTTGCTAGCAGCATTGTTTTTCCCATTTTTAACAGAACAGCCCCGTCAGCCTGTCTGGCGAGTTTTCCTGTTTGCAATACAACTTGTCTCCCGTCGCCGAGATCAATAGTTTTCTCTTTTACTTTAAACATTCTGTATATAATTTGTGATTGCTGAAATTACACCGTAATAAAATATAAAAATAGTATGAAAAAAGGCAATTTGGAATTGCCTTTTTCTTTTACTTACGTAATTTCAACGCTTTTATGATTTCGCGATATCGTTCTATATCTTTAACCCTTAGATAGTCAAGAAGCCTTCTTCTTTTCCCTACCAGCTTAACAAGTGCCTGCTGCGTACTGAAATCCTTTTTATTTTTTTTCAGATGCTCTGTAAGATGATTGATCCGGTACGAGAAGAGCGCAATCTGTCCCTCAGCTGTTCCGGTATCAATTTCTGACGTTCCGAATGATTTGAAAAACTCCTGCTTTTTTTCTGTTGTTAAATACATGTCTCTAATTAAAATATTGTTTATCCACAAATAAATTGAGTCTCCAATTTTGGAACGCAAAAATAAGGCTTTTTTATGTAAATAATCAAACAATTGGAAAAATTTTTAAAAATATTCTATTTTGATCTTATTACCTGAAACGATTATTAAAAGATAAAATTGCTCCTTTCTAAAATAAAGACGTAAATGAAGTACCTATAGTTGCGTAGTAGTAAATATTTATTTAACAATTTGTCAAAGGTTTTCAACAACTCATCAAAAGAGAAATAAAAGTCCACCTCAAATCTCCCCTTCTCCCATTCTCCCACTCTCCCACTCTTTTTCTAAGGTTCCAGAATCAATTCATCCTGATTTCTGATAGTTTTCCCCATGCCTATCAACTTGGTGCCAATCCTGCAATCGAGACATTCCCTTTTATTACAATAATGATTTCGTAAATGAATCAGTCCCTGGGAATAGAATGCTGAATCAGCATTTATCCCTGCTGTTCGCCATTCATCAATGATTGAATTTTTCTCAGGATCAATCTCTTCCAGGAACGCTACAGCCTTTTCACGGATATCATCAGAATCCCGGTATCTTCCAAATTCAAATATTGCAGGCACTACTGCATTTATCAGAAAAATATCTGTCGCCTGCGATCCTGTGCTTTTAGGATAGCAACGACTTTTTTCACCGAAAACAAAATGGTTATCCCAATATTCAGAAGCTGTGACCTCAAAGAGAACTTTTAGCTGTCTGATATTATTGGCTTCCAGAACTTTGGAGAATAATCCACCTGTGACAGAAAGCATTGCGGCCAACTGGGAAATCCGGATGGTCGGAAAATTAGCAGGTCTTAACCTTGCAAATTTCCATATCCAGCCGTGTAAAGGTTGGAGTGAATATTTTGAAGACAATATTTTAAATTCCCTTAACAGGGCAATATAATAATCATCACTTAGCGCTTCTCTGAAAAGCCCCTCATCCAGCAAACCGGCAGTTCCAAAAAGTAAGGCTTCAATCTGAAAACGGTTGTCGGAATGTTTCCGTATAATCCTGAACGGCAATGCTGTTGCAAGCATTTCAAAAGGTTCTGTATTTACTCTGAATCCGAAATAACGTGATAACAGCCTGTAAAATGTTTCGTCCCAGTCGTTCCCTGTTTCTGAAAAAATCTTCAAAATATGCTCTGATTTTTCAATAAGTCGCTCAATTACCAGTGAGCTTATCCAGTGATGAACATAAACCGGATCAAGTTTATTAATATCTGATTGACAAGCTATTATAAAGGGATTATTAATCAGGGTTATATATTTCTCGTACAGCTGAGGCCTGAAGACAAGTTCAGCAGTGAGGACCTCTTCGCCCCTGGTATTAAAGACTTTTTTATCATTTTCAGCAACTACATGCAGGATTACATTATCAAAAGCAGGATCGAGATTATGTCTATGATTTTCGAAATCCGAAGCTCTGACATGTATCTCCACATTCCCTGCCCATTCAGTACCGTCAATACATAGTCTTACATTGAAAAAATCAGGCCCGGAATCGCGGTTGTACTCGCCAGGATGTCTGACAATTATCTTGTTATGTTCGTTATCTACCAGAGAATCAGCATCATAAAGACGGTATTTCCATAGATAGTGAAGGAATTCTTCTTTCATTTTAGCACCCGTTAAATGAGAAAGCAGCGAAACTATAAAGATAAGAAGAATGATATAAAGATGCAAGGCTTGCACGTTTTGCTCACTGCCCTGATATCCTGAAGACTCTGAAGATAGCGAAGCGAAAGATAGGGTGTAGCCCGGAAAGATTTAAAATCAGATAAGGTTCTTTTCAACCAGGTACCGCTCCATCTCCTTTTGTATTTCTCTGGCTTTTTCCCCGGCTGTTTTGTCAAAATTCTCGGAATTGTCGGCAAATATTATGCTCCTTGATGAATTCACCAGCAGGCCGCATTTATTTGTCATTCCGTACTTTACAACCTCCTTAAGGCTGCCTCCCTGTGTTCCGACTCCGGGGACGAGAAGAAAATGTTCAGGAACTATCTTCCTGATATCCCTGAGCATCTCGGCACGGGTGGCACCAACAACAAACATTATATTATTTATTGTACCCCATTTTTGTGAAACAGTCAGCACTCTTTCGAACAATCTTATACCGTCTTCATTATGATACTGGAAATCATCTGCTCCTTTATTTGAGGTCAGAGCCAGCACTATTGCCCATTTTTCATTATAGGATAGAAATGGAGTTACCGAATCTTCGCCCATGTAAGGAGCAACGGTAACAGCATCGCAGGGTAATCTCTCAAGGAAAGTCTTTGCGTACATTTTCGACGTGTTATCAATATCGCCACGCTTAGCATCAGCAATAACAAATGTTCCGGGATATTTCTTTTTAATATATTTTATGGTCGCTTCAAGTGACAGCCAGCCTTCGCAACCTGAAGATTCATAAAATGCAACATTGGGTTTATAAGCTACTGCATATTGCTGAGTTGCATCTATTATCCTTTTATTAAATTCAAAAACAGGATCTTTTAATTTCCTTAAGAAAGAAGGGATCTTTTCAGTTTCAGTATCAAGGCCTATACAAAGAAATGATCGTTTCTGCAAAATGCTGTTGAATAACTGTAAATGATTCATAATCAGACATTTTAGATATTACTTTCCTTAAGTCTTTCAGTATTTTCAGCCATCTGGAGCTTGTCAATAACTTCCTGGATATTCCCATCCAGGATCGAAGGCAGGTTATAGATTGTAAGGTTTATTCTGTGATCGGTCATTCTTCCCTGCGGATAATTATAAGTCCTGATCTTGGCTGATCTGTCACCAGTGGAAACCATTGTTTTTCGCTTGTGCGAAACCTCATCGAGATATTTCTGATATTCAAGGTTATACAGGCGTGTCCTTAATTCCGCAAGAGCCTTGTCATAGTTCTTAAGCTGCGATTTCTCATCCTGACAGGTTACAACAATACCAGTTGGGATATGGGTAAGACGGATTGCTGAATATGTGGTATTTACCGATTGCCCGCCCGGACCTGATGAGCAATAGGTATCTTTCCGGATGTCCTCATTTCTTATCTCAACATCAAATTCATCTGCTTCAGGAAGAACAACAACAGATGCTGCTGATGTATGAATGCGTCCCTGTGTTTCAGTCTGAGGTACACGCTGTACTCTGTGAACACCTGATTCATATTTCATTAGGCCATAAACGCCTTCTCCTGAAACACTTAGTACAATTTCCTTATAACCGCCTGCGGTTCCTTCAGAGTAGCGGTTGATTTCAGCTTTCCATCCTTTTTGTTCAAAGAACTTTGTATACATCCTGAAAAGATCACCTGCAAAAATGCTTGCCTCATCACCACCCGTACCTGCCCTGATTTCCACAACAGCATTCTTATCATCCTCAGGATCGGAAGGTATAAGCAACAGCTTTATCTCCTCCTCCATTTCCGGTATCCTGAGATTAAGCTCTTCAAGTTCAATTTTAGCCATCTCCCTCATCTCTTCATCTTTCTCTCCGGAGAGCAATTCTTTTGTGCTGTCTATATTTTTAAGAGTCAGCTTATATTTTTCGTAGGCTTCAATTATCGGCTGAAGATCTTTATATTCTTTATTAAGCTTAATATAGCGGTCCATATCCGACAGAATGTCGGGTTTTGTCAGAAGCTCACCCACCTCGACAAAACGTGTTTTTACACCCTCCAGCCTCTCAAGTAAAAAATTATTAGCCATGTACTCAAATTTCAGGGGGCAAAGATAATAAAAAGGTATAAAGGTTGAAGATCGAAGTGACGAAATTCCGTGTAACCCTGTGTTTAGAATAGAAGTAGTTTAATATTCGAATCTCCCGAATTCGGAACTGATTGTAAGTTTCCTGATATCCGAGGCTTCACAATGCCCGATTACTTTAGCTCCAAGATTAAATCCGGATGCTATATTGATTATTTCATCTGCATACTTTTGATTTATATAAATCTCGAATCTGTGGCCCATATTAAATACTTTATACATTTCCTGCCAGGGAGTTCCGGATTGTTCATGAATTATCCCGAACAAAGGAGGAAGCGGAAATAAATTATCTTTAATTACATGCATATTATCAATAAAATGCAATATTTTGGTTTGTCCCCCGCCGGAACAGTGTACCATGCCATGTATTTCCGAATGCATTGTCTCAAGTATTTTTTTTACAACCGGTGCATATGTACGAGTTGGTGAAAGGACAAGTTTCCCTGCATTAAGATTCAGTCCTTCGACAGGATCTGTCAGTTTTAATCTGCCCGAATAAAAAAGGTCATAAGGAAGAGAGGAATCAAAGCTTTCAGGATATTTTGAAGCGAGGTACGGTCCGAAAACATCATGCCGGGCCGATGTCAGTCCGTTGCTTCCTATCCCGCTGTTGTATTCTTTTTCGTAAGTTGTCTGACCCGACGATGCAAGTCCAATGATTACATCACCTGTTTTTATATTATGATTTGAAATTATGTCAGCCCTTTTCATACGCGCAATGACTGTAGAGTCGACCACAATTGTCCTGATGAGATCACCCAGATCTGCAGTTTCTCCTCCTGTCGAATAAATACCCAATCCGAGCTTTCTCAGCTCGTCAAGGATTTCCTCAGTACCATTAATTAAGGCCGAAATAACTTCCCCAGGAATAAGATGCCTGTTTCTGCCTATCGTAGATGAAAGAAGGATATTATCATAAGCTCCCACACAAAGAAGATCATCAATGTTCATCACAATAGAATCCTGTGCAATCCCTTTCCATACAGACATATCGCCGGTCTCTTTCCAGTAAACATAAGCCAGAGAGGATTTTGATCCTGCTCCATCAGCATGCATGATATTGCAGAAATTTTTGTTACCGCCGAGAAGGTCGGGTACTATTTTGCAGAACGCTTTTGGATAGAGCCCTTTATCGATGTTTTTAATCGCCGCATGGACATCCTCTTTTTGTGAAGAAACGCCGCGTTTGCTGTATCGTGATTCTGTGGACATAAAAGAAAGCCTGGTATAAAGATAGAAAAATGAAGAATTTACACTGAGCCTGACAAAGACTCACAAGGAGGCAAAGAGGGTTTATTTTTCAGATACCCAGAGGATTGCCTGTTTCAGCAGCTTTCTGAAGTTTGGATTTTCAAAAGTGGGTACATCGTGTCCGCCTTGCAAAACGACAATCCTGGATTTCCCATACTGTTTAGCCCATCCTATTACAGGAGTGCTGCTTGGTTCATCTGTTGTCAGCAACGGAGTCACGCCATCTTCCACATAATAACCTTTGTAAGTTTCGTCGAATATTAGAAAATCATTGACTCCTTTTGTTACAGGATGTTCCGGGCTGGCGATTTTTACATTAAAGTGTAAATCATGTATGTAGGAGCAAGGCTGATACTCTATGCCTTTGAAAGTTGTTGTTTTATGAAAGTATTTTCCTCCGATAATATTCCAGTATTCTGGCCAGTCATCGAAGGCACATATGCTGTGATGAAGAGCGACAACAGGTTTTCCCTGACTTATGCATTCAGTAAAGACCTTTTTCTGTTCTTCAGTGATGTCCTGCCACATGTGATAAAATACCAGTACATCGTACTTATTCCGGTTTTCAGGAAGGAACATTTCGTATGCTGCCGGAAATTCTATAACCTGATATGCAATATTATCGCCCAGGCTGACAAGCATCTGATTAAACTGCTCTGTTTTATAGTCGTGTCCTCCGGTAATGACCAGAATACGGATGGCTTTAGGTGATCTGGCCGAACAACTGATAATTGCAGCCAGGAGTAAAACCAATGGCATTGCTGCAAAGAGTTTTTTCATTTTGAATATATGTTATTTTTTTGGTGATTCATAGTCTGTCCTCAGCACCCTGAATTCTGTTCTGCGGTTAATCTGGTGGGCTATCTCTTTTTGTTCATCATTTGCAAGAGAATTGATATATTGTTCTGTTAATGTTACTCCGGGTTTCAGGAAAGAAACCTGTGAGGCTATTGATGCATCAATAACCTTTGGGCTGGATTCGCCATAACCCTTTGCTGAAAGTCTTTCAGGTTCGATACCTTTTTCTATCAGATACTGAACGACCGATTGAGCTCGTTTCTGGGAAAGCTCATAATTATATTCTTCAGTATCACGAGAGTCAGTATGTGACATTAATTCTATAGTTACATTCGGGTTATCCGTCAGAGTTTCAATAAGTTTGTCTAGAGAAACCATGGATTCAGGTCTCAGGTCCCATTTGTTAAAATCATAAAAGATATTGGGTAATTCTATTGGTTTATCTATTGCAGTCAGAAGAATAGTTACCATAAAATCACGACTCTTTTCCTGTCCTTTGGTTGTCTCTTTCTCTTTTCCGTTCAGATAACCTCTTTTAGAAGCCAGAAAGATGTAGTCTACATCAGGTTTAAGTGAAAATTTGAAATCACCGCCAGTTCCTGTTTCTGCCTGCAGATTTGATCCGTCGCTGGCAATCAGCTGAATGGTGGATCCTGAGATAGCGGCTCCTGTCTTTTCATCCTTCACAAGCCCGGCAACATTGAATTTCAAAGGCGGAAATTCAAATGAATAAAGTTCATCGTTACCTTTGCCTTTTCGTGTTGAACTGAATATTCCTCGTTCATTCCCGTCTTCGAATGTAATTCCAAAATCGTCTGCGGAGCTGTTGACAGGTGGTTTCATATTTGTAACTACCCAGGTACCATCGGTTTGCGGTACAGCTTTAAAAATATCAAGTCCGCCCATTCCTATGAGTCCATCGGAGGAAAAATAAAGTGTTCCATCTTTTCGTACATAAGGGAACAGTTCATCGTTACTCGTATTAATATCGGGACCCAGATTAACTGGCTTGGACCAGGAATCTCCTGAAGTTGAACGGGTGGCTTTCCAAATGTCTTTTCCACCAAAGCCCCCTGCCATATCAGAAACAAAATAAAGAGTCAGACCATCGGATGTCAATGCCGGATGCGCCGCAACGAGCGAATCAGGAAGAATCCCGATATTCTTGGGTTCGCTCCATTCATCACCGGTTTTTTTGGAAAACATAATAACACAACCTTTCCTTTCGCGTTTTCCAACTTCACATCTTGTAAAATAGAGTTCTTTATAATCAGAAGCCAGGAATGGTGTGCCTTCTTCAAATTCACTGTTGATAACAGCGACCGGTACCGGTGTACTCCATTTTGATTTTTTATCTATCCGGCTTTCAAAAATATCAGTATATTCCTGACCTGTTACACCGTGGGTTTTGTTGCCCGCGGCATCATCCCTGGATGAAGTAAAATAGATTATTCCAAAATCATCCCTACCGTAAGCAGGACTGAAATCAGATTCCTTTGAATTCAGATCTTTCAGCTCCTCCACTTTGTAGGCTTCAGGATTTCGAAGCCATTCCAATGCCAGTTCGCAGGCACGTATCTCCTGATCGGCCCTTGCATCAGAAGGAGCTATCTGTTTATACTTCTTCAATTCATCAATTGCCAATTGGTATTTACCGTTCTTTTTAAGTGATTCTGCGAGCCAGTATTGCGCATCAGGTTTTGGGTATGAAGATTTTACAGCAAGTTTGTACCAGGTCTCAGCATTCTTCGGATCATTAATAAGACGATAACATTCTGCGATCATATATACAATCTCGGTGCGGTATGTCTTGTCAGCTTTCTTTGTTCTGGAATAGGTGTCCTTGAACTGATCGATAGCATCAAAATATTCACCGGCATTAAAAGCATCGTAAGCTCTTTCAGCCTTCCTCTTCTGAGCCGGAGATTCCTGAACCGTGGCTATTATCAGTAATATAATAAGGAATGAAAATCTTCTCATAATATGCTTTACGATTTGATTGTAAATGTAATTAATTTCATGAGATTCGTGTTACTTAGTAACGAGAGTCAGTTACAATTATTATAATATTAAGGTGTCCGGAAAAAGTCAAAATCAATTAACCGCCTGTTTTTCCCCTTAATTATTAAAGTGAGTCATAAAACCCGTGTTGTCGTGATCAATGCAATCCAGTTTTTTAAATGAAATTTGTTATATTTGTCGCCTGAATTAAAAAAAGTATATTTCTTATTAATCATTAAAACAGCATATTTAATGTCAGCCATTCAATTTTTACGGGAAAAAGCAGGAGTTCTTGTTGCAGGAATAATTGGTCTTTCATTATTTCTGTTTGTAGTAAGTGATTTTTTCGGAGGAGGGAGAGGGCAGCGACTGCAAGCAAAAAAATATTATGAAATCGGACAGATTGCCGGGGAATATATTTCCTACCAGGATTTTGAGGAAAGAGTTCAGAATCTTTTTGAGATTTACAAATTATCAGGAACAACAACTATTGATGAAGCTACATCTGAATCTATAAGGGAACAGGTATGGCAGCAGATGGTCAGAGAGAAAATTCAGGATAAACAGTATAAAAAGCTTGGCATTGGAGTAAGCACTGAAGAGGTCGATGAACTTGTTCTGGGAAATAATCCTCATCCAATTGTAACACAATTATTTACTGATCAGAAAACCGGAATGTTTAATAAATCATTCCTTGTTAATTTCCTGAAACAGATTGAAGTAGACGAAACAGCAAAAAAATACTGGCTTTTCTTTGAAAATGAGATTGTCAATGACAGGATGAGTACAAAGTTCAACAACCTTGTCTCAAAAGGATTATATGTAACATCAAAGCAGGCTGAATTTGACAACAACGTAAATAATTCTACAGTTGACTTCAGCTATATACTTAAAAATTATGCATCTGTTCCGGATTCTGCAGTTAAAATTTCTGATAATGATCTGGAAACTTATTACTCAAAGCATAAAAATAATTTTAAAAGGACCGCTTTAAGGGATATCGAATATGTCACCTTTGATGTTGTTCCTTCTGAAGAGGATGTAAAGGAAGCCGAACAATGGATAAATAAAACGAAAGAAGAATTTGCTGCGGCAACAGATCCGGTTCAGTTCATCAATCTTACGGCTGATACCCGTCATACAGGATTATTTGTCCCTTTAAGCAATGTCTCTGAAAATCTGAAAGAATTTATTAAAAAAGAAGATAAAACGAGCATTTTCGGCCCATACCAGGAAGACGGTTCATTTAAGATTGTCCGACTTCTCGAAGCTACAGACAGGCCTGATTCGGTGCATGCAAGGCATATTCTCATATCTGCCGGTCAGACACGATCGCTCGCAAGCGCAAAAGTTATTGCTGACAGTCTTATTACTTTGCTTAAATCCGGAGCATCGTTTGATGTTCTGGCAATGACTAATTCCGATGATCAAGGTTCATCACAGATTGGAGGCGATCTCGGATGGTTCCCTGAAGGAAGAATGGTTATTCCTTTCAATAATGCATGTTTTACAGCAAAGAAGGGTGAGTTTGTGACTGCTGAAACAACTTACGGAATTCATATCATTGAGGTTCTTGAGCAATCAAAAAATGCCCGCAAGTATGATATAGGCATAGTTGACAGGAAGATTATTGCAAGTTCGGCCACCAATCAAAGAGTATATAGTGAGGCAAGTCAGTTTGCCGGGACTAACAACACTTATGAAAAATTCAACAGTGCTATTGCCTTGCAGAAACTGAACAAGAGGATTGCTAATGATGTTGCTCCGGCCCAGAAAACTCTTCCAGGATTGGATAATCCCAGGTCCCTTATTATATCCTTATTCTCAACTAAAGAAGGCAATATTGTTCTTGATAATAATCAGCAGGCTGTTTTCGAGGTCGGTGACAAATATGTTGTTGCATTCTGTACAAAAGCCCAGGAAGATGGAATAGCTCCCTTGAAAGATGTGGAGAATGATATCAAGTTCGCTCTGCTTAAAGACAAGAAAGCAGAGGTTATTTCAGATGAGTTCAGGAAGAATAATCAGGAAGGCAAAACCCTTGATGATCTTGCACGAATTCTGGGTTTGAATGTTCAGGAGGCATCTCAGATTAACTTCAATTCATATACGATACCCGGGATCGGTACTGAACCTGCTCTCGTTGCTGCTGCGTCAGGTGTAAAACAGGGAATTATTGCCGGTCCGGTAAAAGGTAATAATGGTGT
>Ga0079037_100000209_pt1 | contig 23855 bp, 22 predicted proteins | sample Mud3Dept4metaG_FD_71479 | JGI IMG/M metagenome (GOLD analysis project Ga0079037, IMG submission 71479) | Freshwater wetland microbial communities from Ohio, USA, analyzing the effect of biotic and abiotic controls - Mud 3 Core 4 Depth 4 metaG | ecosystem: Environmental > Aquatic > Freshwater >... | reverse complement strand
TCGCGGTCACGGTCCCACGGGCGGCTGGCGCGCGCCGGCTCGTCGTTGCGCAGCGACAGGGCGCGCGCCTGGCCGAAACTGCCGAGACCGAGCGGCGTGAACGCCGATTCGGCTCCGCCGGCCAGCATCACGTCGGCGTCGCCGTACTGGATGGTGCGCGCCGCGATACCGATCGAATGCGTCGAGGTGGTGCAGGCCGTGACCAGCGCGAGGTTGGGGCCGCGAATTCCGAAGTGGATCGAGAGCTGGCCGGCCGTCGCGTTGATGATGCTGCCGGGAATGAAGAATGGCGAGATCTTGCGCGGCGTGCGTGACTCGAGCCACTTGGCGGTGGTTTCCTCGATCGTGCTCAGGCCGCCGATGCCGGCACCGATCGCCACGCCGATGCGTGGCGCGTTCGCTTCGGTCACCTCGATGCCGGAGTCCTTGACCGCTTGCACCGCGGCCGCGAACCCGAACGGCACAAAAGGATCGAACTTGCGCACGTCCTTCGGCGACATGTAGTCCTCGGCGTTGAAGCCGACGACCTCGCCCCCGATGTGTACCGGGAAGGCGCTGGTGTCGAGTCGCGTAAGGGTCGCGACGCCGCTGCGGCCGTTGCAGACGGCGTCCCAGGCGGACGCGATGTCGCTACCCAGCGGTGAGACGATGCCGAGACCGGTGACGACGACCCTGCGCTTCGTCAAGCGGCGTCCCCCTGTAAGGGCCGCAACTCAGGCCTGGGTGCGGCGCTCGTTGATGTAGTCGATGGCCTGCTGGACGGTCGTGATCTTCTCGGCGTCCTCGTCCGGGATCTCGGTCTCGAACTCCTCCTCGAGCGCCATAACGAGTTCGACGGTGTCGAGCGAGTCGGCTCCGAGGTCGTCGACGAAAGACGAATCGTTGGTGACTTCTTCTTCCTTGACGCCCAGCTGCTCGGCGACGATCGCCTTAACCCGCTGTTCGATGCTGCTCATTTGTACGGAGTCCTCTGTGGAAAACAATGCCAGCCGGCCCTCCCCTCGGGGGTCCGGCGTGGGGCGCGTATTCTAGTTTAAGGGCCTAATCGGGTCCAATAATGACGCAAAACCTTTCTAGATCATATACATGCCGCCGTTGACATGCAGCGTCTCGCCGGTGATGTAGCCCGCCTGGGGTGAGGCGAGGAACGCCACGGCGTGGGCCACATCGTCGGCTGAGCCGAGCCGGCCCAGGGGTACCTGGGCCATCAGCGCCTTGCGACTGTCCTCGCTGAGCGCGTCGGTCATGTCGGTGACGATGAATCCGGGGGCCACGACGTTTACGGTGATGCCCCGCGAGCCGATTTCCCGCGCGAGGCTCTTCGAGAAGCCGATCATGCCGGCCTTCGCGGCCGAATAGTTCGTCTGGCCGGCGTTGCCCATCACCGCCACGACCGACGCGATGTTGATGATGCGGCCACGACGCGCCTTCATCATGCCGCGCATGACCGCCTTGCAGGTCCGGTAGATGGACGAGAGGTCTGTCTCGATCACCGACTGCCAGTCCGCGGCGCTCATTCGCATCAGCAGGCCGTCGTGCGTGATACCGGCATTGTTCACCAGCACCGTCGGCGTACCCTCGCGGGCCTCGACATCCTTGAAGCACTGCTCGACCGAGCTGTCGCTCGAGACGTCGAGCACGACGCCCCGGCCTTGGATACCGGCGGCCAGGAACGCCTCGTCGACCGAGGCCGCCCCCTGCTCCGTGGTCGCGGTCCCCAAGACGCGGGCGCCGCGTCTGCCGAGCTCAAGGGCGATCGCGCGGCCGATGCCGCGGGACGCCCCCGTCACCAGGGCGACTTCGTTCTCAAGCATGCTGGTCCTCCCGTGCCGCGGTCAGCGCCGCTGCAAGCGAATCCGGATCCTCGACGGCCAGCATCCGCAGTTCTGGTCGCCGTTCGATGCGCTTGCCGAGCGAGGTGAGCACCTTGCCCGGCCCGCACTCGACGAACGTGCTCACGCCGGCAGCGATCATCGCTCGCACTGTGTCGGCCCAGCGCACGGGATTGAAGAGCTGCTCGCGCAGTGCGCGACGGATCCCGTCCGGACTCCGATGCGTCTGCACGTCCACCGTGTAGACGGCAGGGACGGCAGGCATCGCCAGGTCGACCGACACCAGACGTTCGGCGAGCTGGTCTGCGGCGCCGATCATCAGGCTGCTGTGAGATGGCACGCTGACAGGAAGCGCCATGGCGCGTTTCGCGCCGCGCGCTTTCGCGGCCTCGATTGCGCGTGCGACCGCTGCGGCGTGCCCGGCGATCACCACCTGCCCCGGCGCGTTGAAGTTCACCGGCTCGACCACCTGCCCCTGAGCCGCCTCCCGGCAGGCGGCGGCGAGTTCCGCGTCGTCGAGGCCGAGGACGGCTGCCATCGCCCCCTCGCCGAGCGGGACTGCGCGCTGCATCGCCTGGCCACGGAACCTGACAAGGTCCACCGCAACGCGAAAATCGAGAGCCTGAGAACACACGAGCGCCGTGTATTCGCCCAGGCTATGCCCCGCCATGGCGACCGGCATGGGTCCGCCATGCTGCAGCCACGCCCGCCAGGTGGCCACTCCGGCAGCGAGCATGGCGGGCTGGGTCTTCTCGGTAGCTCCGAGCTCGGATTCCGGCCCCTGCTGGCACAACGACCATAGGTCGTAGCCGAGAACGGCCGAGGCCTCGTCGAACGTCTGCTGGACCACGGGTTCGGACGCCGCGAGGGCCGCAAGCATCCCCACGGACTGGGAGCCCTGCCCCGGAAAAACGAATGCCAGCGTCATGGTCGTTCTCGTTGTTGACGGCTGCCCCGCCAGACCGCCGGATTATAGCCGGGCTCCCGCCGGTGGCCGCTTTGCAACGAGCCACAGGGCCGTGAGCGCGCCACCCAGCGCGCCGTATGTGTGAGCCTCATGAATGACCGGTAGCGACAGCGTCCCCGCCGTGAACGGCAAAGGGCCGACGGCGTGCTCCCACGCGAGCTTGGCCGCGAACAGCGCTGCCACAGCAACGGTCAACGCGTCACGCTCGCGCTTCAGCCACGCGACGAGTCCGGCGGCCATGCAGCCATGCAGGACGCCCGAAAATCCCACGTACCAGTCGAGCTGGGGCTCGAGCAGAAGGAACCCGGCGTCGATGGCGACAGTCGAAGCTACCAGTATCACGAGCCAGCCGCGAAGCGCGAACTCCCGCGCGAAAAGGAACCACACCAACGCAATGCCGACCAGATTCCAGCCGAGGTGAGGCCAGTCGTGGTGCACGAGGTGCGCTGTCGCGAGCCGCCAGGCTTCGCGAGCCTCGATGGCGCCACGCTCATAGCGCAGCGCGGTGGTCGCCTCCGGACCGGCCAGGTGAACCGCGACCAGCAGAATCGCGATGGCGCCGGGCAGGAACCAGTCGCGGAAATCCTGACGTACCACGCGTTCGAGCACTGTCGGCCGCAGGGCGGGCGCCCCGATTTGCTATGATTGCGGACTGTACAGCCACAGGCTCGAGCACGCGATGAACTTATTTTCCGACATGCCCGCGAATGGCGTCCGGCGCCCCGCGGTGCGCCCCTGCCATGGCGCCGGCTTCACCCTGATCGAGATCATGGTCGTCGTAGTCATCCTCGGCATCCTGGCGGCGCTCGTTGCGCCCAACGTGATCCGCCGCATCGACGATGCCCGCGTGACGAAGGCGAAGCAGGACATCCGTGCCTACGAGACGGCTCTGAACCTCTACCGGATGGACAACTTCCGCTACCCGACCACCGAACAGGGTCTCGAGGCTCTCGTGACGCGGCCGGCAGATCCCAACATCCGCAACTGGAAGGAAGGCGGCTACATCGACGGGATCAAGAAGGACCCGTGGGGCAATGACTACGCGTATATCGCTCCCGGCTCCCGTGGTGACTACGACCTCTACACCCTCGGCGCTGACGGCCAGCCGGGTGGCGAGGGGCAAGATGCCGATATCGGCAACTACAACATCGAGTAGTCCGCAGCCGCCGGTGCGTTCCGGCAACCATGCGTCGGGCTTCACGCTGCTCGAGCTGCTCGTCGTCGTCGTCATCATCGGTATCGTCACGAGCATGGCCGTGATCTCGGTACGCGTGCTCGGCGGCGACCACGAGATGGACCAGGAGGCTTCCCGCCTCCGCGCCGTGATCATCCAGGCTCGCGAGGACGCGATGCTGCAGGGTCAGGACGTCGGCCTGCGTGTCGACGCACGCGGCTACGATTTCCTGCGTTACGACACGCGCAACGAGCGGTGGCTGATCGTGTCCGACGATCCGCTGCTGCGCGAGCGGGTCCTCCCGGATGGGCTCGTCGCCGCGCTCACGATGGAGTCCCAGGACGTCAAGCTTCCCGTGCGCGCTGCGCCCACTGGAACCGAGCAATACACGCCGCAGGTCGTCGTACAGGCATCCGGCGACCTCGTGCCGTTCGAGGTGATCCTGACCCGCGACGGGACCGAGGAATTGCGCCGCATTACGGGCAGCATCGACGGCGCCGTTTCCGTGCAGAAGAACGATGAGCGAACGCAGCGCTGACGCGCCACGCAACCGCAGCGGGAGCGCTCGCGGCTTCACGCTGATCGAGGTGCTCGCGGCGCTCGTCATCGTCGCTCTCGGCATGCTCGGCGTCATCGAAGCCGTCACGCAGTCGGCACGCAACGGCGCTTACCTGCGCGAAAAGACGCTGGCGCACTGGATTGCGCTGAACGTGATCACCGAAAAGCGCCTGCAGCCGGAGCCGCCGCCGGTCGCCGAAGCGTCAGGCGACGTCGAGTTCGCAGGCCAGCGCTGGCGCTGGAGCATGCAGGTCACGCAGACACAGGTCGCGAGCCTGCGGCGCATGGATGTATCAGTGCGTCCGGCGGATGCACCGGACTCCTCGGCGCTCGCCACCGTGACGGGCTTCTACGGCACGGCTATCGGTGCGGCCGGTGGCGGCCGGCTCGATTGGAGCGGAGCCGAAAAGTCCGGTGGCTCGGGCGACGGCGATGGCGATGGTGATGGTGATGGCGACGCGTCGGGCGACGGAGACAAGCCGCCCACTGCGGGTGGATCCGGTCAGCCTGGATCGCCACCCTCAGGCCCGGCTCCGGAGACGCAACCTGCGCCGGAGGACGACGAGTGATGCCGCTCCGTCTCCAAGGTGGCAACGCGGGTTTCACTCTGCTCGAGCTGCTGGTGGCAGTCGCCATCTTCGCGGTCGTGGGCACGCTCGCGTTGAGTGGCTACACGCAACTCCAGAGGCAGAGCGAGTACGCAGAGCAGCGGCTCGAGCGCACGCGCGAAGTGCAGCGCGCCGTCCAGACGCTGGTGCAGGACCTCGAGCAAGCCGAGCCGCGACCCGTTCGGGAGCCCCTCGGCGAGTCGCAGCTGCCCGCGGTTCTCGGCGGCGACTCCGTCGACTACAAGCTGCAGCTGACGCGTTCCGGGTGGAGCAACACCGCGGGGCTCGCGCGCCCGTCGCTGCAGCGTGTCGGATATCGCCTCGACCAGGACGGCCTGTGGCGCGATCACTGGCCGGTGCTCGATCACACGCTCGCGACCGAACCCACGCGCCGCAAGCTGCTGGGAGGCGTCCGCGTCGTGACCTTTCGCTTCATGAACGCCAATCGAAACTGGGTCGAGCGGTGGCCGGCATCCGACGTCGGGACGCAGACCGACGGGCGTGCACGGCCTGCGGCCATCGAAGTGACGCTCGAACTCGAGGACTGGGGCACGCTCCGCCGCCTGGTGGAGGTGGCCGGATGAGCCGAGGATCGCGGCTCTCATTGCGCGGTGCGCAACGTGGCGTTGCGTTGATCACGGCTGTGCTGATGGTCGCGCTGGCAACGATTCTCGCGGTAAACGTCTCGTTCCGGGGCATGCTCGATCAGCGCCGCGCCGCGACGATATTCGCGAGCGACCAGGCTTTCCAGATCGCGCTTGGCGCCGAAGCCTGGGCAGCCGACTTCCTGCGGCAGGACAAGCAGGAGTCGCAGACGGATCACCTCGGCGAAATCTGGGCGCGCCCGCTGCCGCCGTTGCCGGTCGACGGCGGTACCGTCGCCGGTCGGCTCGAAGACCTGCAGGGCCGTTTCAACCTGAACAGTCTGCTGTTCCCCGACGGCACCGTGAACGCGGAGGCGGTCAAGCAGCTCGAGCGTTTACTCGCGATGCTCGAGCTCGAGCCCGCCTGGGCGACCGCAATGGCGGACTGGATCGACGGGGACGCGAACCCCGGGTTCCCGGACGGCGCGGAGGACTCCGTCTACACAGGACGGAATCCTCCCTATCTCGCGGCCAACATGCCGATCACGCGCGCGAGCGAGATCATGGCGCTGCCGGAATTCGGCGCCGAGCGCTATGCGAAGCTGAAGCCGTACGTGACTGCGCTGCCGGTGGGGACGCCACTCAACGTCTGCACCGCGCCCGGAATCGTGCTGGACGCGCTGAGCGAGAACGCACGCGAGTTCGGGTTGAATCCGGAGGACCTCGGCAATCGCCGCAAGGATGCCTGCTTCCCGACCCTGGACGACCTCAGAGGCTCGCTTGGCAACCAGGCATACGACAAGTTGAAGAACTCGCTCACGGAATCGAGTAGTTTCTTCCGGGCGACGGTATGGGTCACTATTGGCACCACTGACTTCACACTGTACAGTCTGCTCGCGCGCGGGGACGGGGGCTTGGTGCGACCCTACCTGCGCAGTTTCGGAACCGAATGATCCCGAGGCCCGATGTCTGAGACGCTGGTGATTCGTCTGCGCGCCGCTGAAGAGGCGCCGGCCTCGTGGCTGATCGTGGATCGCAGTGGCGCCCGCTCGGGGCCGGTGCACACCGGTCCTCTCGCCGATGCGCTCAGCCTGGTCGAGAACCGTTCGGCGGTGCTGCTGCTGCCCGCCTCCGACGTCGCGCTTGCAGAGCCCGAGCTGCCGCTGCGTGGTGGAGCGAGGCTCGCGCAGGCGGTGCCGTTCGCGCTCGAGGAGCAACTGGCTTCCGAGGTCGAGACGATGCATTTCGCGGTCGGCGCGCGAAGCGTCGGCGCGGCAGGCACGCCCGTTGCGTTCGTCGCCCGCAGCCTGATGGACCGCTGGCAGGCCGCGTGCGAGGCGGCGGGTATTCATCCCGATGCCGCGTACGCGGACACGACAGCCGTTCCCGTCTCTCCGGGAGCGTGCACGATCCTGCTCGATGAGGGCATGCTGTTCGTGCGCCGCGCCGACGCGGTGCCCTACGCGCTCGATGCGAACCCGCTCGATGCCGCGCTCGAACTCGCGCTCGGCGACGTCGCAGAGGCGGCCGGCAATGTCGTCCTCTATGCGGGCGCTGCCGAATACGAAGCGCACCGCGACACGATCGAGGGGCTGCGTTCGCGAACCGCCACGTTGCAGGTGAAGTTGCTGCCGGACGGCGCGCTGCCGTTGCTTGCTGCGCAGGTCGCAAGCGCCGGCGGCGTGAACCTGCTGCAGGGACCGTACGCTGCCCGTTCGTCGCTGTCGGCTCGACTGCGCGAGTGGCGTCTTCCGGCGGCGCTCGCGGCGGCGACGGCGGCGGTGTTCCTCGCCGGCCAGGGACTGTCGATCTGGAAGCTCGGCCAGGCCGAGAAGAAGCTGGATGCCGAGATTGCGGCGGTCTTCGCGGCGGCCATGCCCGGGCAGAAGGCCGTGGATCCCCGCGCGCAGATGCAGGGCGTGCTCGGCAGCCGCGGCGCGGCGGGCGGCTCGCTGCTGCCTGCCGTCTCGGCGCTCGCCGCCGCCGTTGCGCAAGCCCCGCAGGCGAAAGTCGAGGCGCTGAGCTTCCGCGGCAACGCGCTCGAGCTGCGCCTCACGGCGCCCACGGTCGAAGCGCTCGACTCGATCAAGCAGGCCATGAGCCAGGGTGGGCTCAGCACGGAACTGCAGTCTGCGACGCCGCGTGGCCAGTCCGTCGAGGGTCGGCTGCAGGTCCGGCTGGGCCAGGCATGAATATCCGCCAGCGTTTCGAGGAACTTGCGCCTCGTGAACGACGGCTGGTCTACCTGGCCGCCGGACTCGTCGCGGCCGCCGCGATCTATTCGATCGTCGTGCTGCCGATCCAGGCCTACAGCTCGCGGGCAGCCAGCCGGGTGGCGCAGAAGTCCGCCGACCTGGCGTGGATGCAGCAGGTTGCGCCGCAGGTCATGGCCGCTGGTGCCGCTGGCGCCGCGGGTGGTGGCGGCTCCGGCGAGTCCATGGTCGTTCTCGTCGATCGGACTGCGCGCGAGGCCGGACTCGGCGCGTCGGTACGCGACCAGAGCCCCAATGGCGAGAACGGTCTCAGGCTGCGCCTCGAGGGAGCGCAGTTCGACGTGATGATCACCTGGCTCGTGAACCTGCAGCAGCAGCACGGCGTAACCGTGGATTCAGCGAACGTCGATGCTGCAACGGCCCCCGGACTCGTCAACGCTAGCCTGACTCTCACGCATGGCGCTGCCGCGGCGCCTTGACCGGGCGGCGCACGATGCGCCGCCCGGCAAGCGCAACACCTGGCTGCTCACCGCGCTCGGCATCGTCGCGCTGCTGGCTTTCGCGCTCGCCACGCTTCCATCCAGCCTTTTCGCCGACCGGCTGCAGCGCCACGGCGTGACCGCGGTCGCCTTCACAGGGTCGATCTGGTCCGGCGCGGCCTCGGGGCTTGCCTGGCGCGGCGCTTTGCTGGGCGATCTGCGCTGGCGCGTCGACCCACTCCAGTTGTTTCGCGGACGCCTGGGCGTGCACCTGCTGCTGGCGAGGCCTGACGGTCGCATCGAGTCCGACGTTGCGGCCACCCTTGCCGGAAGTCTGCACCTTGCAGGTACGCGCGTTGAGCTGCCGGTAGAGGCCCTGAGCGTGCTGCCGGTGGGTCTGCCGAAGGGTTGGCGCGGGCAGATGCACGCCGAGTTTGCGGAAGTCGAACTCGCGAAGGGCTGGCCGGCCGTCGTGCGCGGCACGATCGACATGGATGGTCTCGTCGCCCCGCCCCCTCGCAATTCATCGATCGGCAGTTACCACGCCGTGCTGCCCGACCCGAAGTCGCAGGCAGAGCCCGGTGCCGGCATCTCGGCGCGGGTTACCGACAAGGAGGGCCCGTTTGCAGTGGACGGCCGGCTCACGCTGTCCCCGGATCGGAGCTTCCTGCTGGAAGGAACGCTCGCGCCGCGGGGCGACACGCCACCCGCGCTGCGGCGATCGCTCGAGCTGCTGGGACCGGCGGACGCCGAAGGGCGTCGCCAGTTCGGCGTGAGCGGAACGATCTAGCGCGCGGGCGGCAACCAGCTCCGCCACGCCGAGAGCAACGGGAAATAGAGCCCCAGTCGGATCGGTTCGGGACCGAGGTGACGCATCAGCGCGGCATAACGCTCCAGCTGTGGCCGATAACGCTGCTGTTCGCTGGTGAGAAATCCTTCGAGGTCAGCGCCCTCGTGGCTGCTGGACTTGTAGTCCACGATCCAGCGGATCCCCTCCGCGTCGATGAACGTGCGGTCGATGACGACGGACACGGTCGTTCCGTCGAGCGTCCCGGTGAGCGCGAGCTCGTTCGAGCTCGAGTTGTGGCGGGCATCGAGCAACCACCGCCCCCGCTCGTCCTGCAGAGTACGACTGACGGCGCTCGCAATGCGTTCCGCCGCCGCCTGGCGTCGCTCTGCCGGTACGCCAAGCTCGGCCAGTTCGTCGAAGTATCGGTGCCGCGTCAACGCGGCACTGACCTCGCCGGCTGTGCCGTCGCGCGCAATACGCTGCAGTTCCCGATGCACCACGGTGCCGACGTGACGCGCGGTTTCGGTCGCCCAATCGAACTCCACGGGCGGTTGTGCCGATGATTTCGGCGAGCGCGTCGATGAAATGCGTGGCGATTGCGGTTCCGGGACCCGCCACTCGAGGGGTAAGCGGCGCAGCGGCGGCTCGCGGACGATGTCCGGCGGCGCTTCGCCTTCGACGTCGCCCGCGATCGACAGGCGTGCTGCAAATTCATGCTCGACGACGGGCCACAGCATGCCGAGCGCAACCGACGCCGATGGACGGACCAGCGTCGGTCCTCCCTCGTCACGGCTCTTGAGCTGGCACGTGCCGAAGAGGTGCAGCCAGCGCTTCGCCCTGGTCGCCGCGACGTAGAGCAATCGTCGCCTTTCCTGGCCGAGCTTTGCGGCCTCGAGGTGCTCGAGCCACTGGTACAAGGCGTTCGGCTCCGCGCCAGTACCGGCAACCGGCGCCACCACGAGTCCCGGTTCCGGCGCGCCCGGCTGCCGCATCCACTGCAGCAGCCGCTTGTCGTCTGGACGCGAACGTCGCTCGAGACCGGGGACGATCACGGTATCGAACTGCAGGCCCTTCGCCTTGTGAATCGTCAGCAACTCGACGCGGATGGACTTGTCCGGACGCGACGGTGCATAGAGCTTTTCGAGCCCCTCGGCGAGCCTCGCAAGGTCCACCAGTCCGCCTGCGCGGCGTTCGATTTCCGCGAGCTCGTCAAGGTAGGCGCCTGCTTCGTCGAGTTCCCGCTCTGTCGTGGCGGTTGCGGGCCCGCCGAGTGCGAGCCAGGCTCGCTCGACTGTGTCGCGCAGGCCAAAGCGCCGCAGTTCGCCAGGCGCCTCACGAAGGACCTGCCAGGCCCTGTCGAGCCTGGCGCGCGCGTCGGGCTCGAGCCGCGCACGCCGAGTGGGATCGCGGACGAGTTCGGGGATAGTCGCATCGCGCTCATCGCCGCACAGTGCGTGTAACTGCGCCAGCGTCAGCCCGCACCACGGAGCGCGCAGGACGGCAAGCCAGGCGGGCCGATCGGCTGGGTGCGCGATGGCGTGCGTGAGCGCGAGCAGGTCGAGCACGATGGGCCGCTCGCCCAGCGGGTCGATGTCGGTTGCCTGGAAACGCACGCCGCGCCGCGCGAACTCGGCGACGATGCCCACCAGATGGCTGCGGCCCTGTACGAGGATCGCGATACTCGAGGATTCGTCACCTGCAAGCGCTCGCTCGACGATGTCTGCGATGCACGCTGCCTCGTGCAGTCGGCTGCGCCGCAACAGCGCGTGCACCTGCACGCCGCCGCCCTCGCCCGCCGCGTCGGCGCCGGTGCTAGGCGTGTAGCTCACGGTGCCGGTCGCTTCGTCGTCGGTCGCGGGCAACACGCGCGAGAAGCAGCTGTTGATCCAGTCGATGACCGGCTGCGTGGAACGGAAGTTGACGGCCAGCGTCAGCGGCTCGAGACGCAGCTCGCCGAGACCGCGATTGCGCACCTCGAGGAACAGCCCGACGTCCGCGCCGCGGAAGCGGTAAATGGACTGCATGGGATCGCCGACCGCGAACAGCGTCCGGCCGTCGTCGCGCTGCCAGCCCATCGTCATCTTTTCCAGCAATCGCACCTGGGTCTTCGACGTGTCCTGGAACTCGTCGACAAGCACGTGCTGCAGCGTTGCGTCGAGAGCAAGCGCGGTGTCCGTCGGCGCATCTTCGACTCCGAGGGCCTGCAGCGCAGCCGCCGCGAACCGCGGGTAATCGGCCGCACGGCGTTCCGCGAACACGAGCTCGAGTTCCGCCGCCGCGAGCCGCAGCACTACGAGCTGAGCCTGCAGCACTGTCCACTCGGCCACCGTGTAAAGCCGTCCCGGCAGCCTGCGCACCGCGTGCAGTCGTTCGCACAGTTCGTCGAGCGGTGCGAGCGCGGAGGCGACTGCCTCGGCGCGAGACTTGAGCAGCCTGCCCTGCGGGCCCGGCGGCATCCCCAGCTTCACGTCGAAGCGTTTGCGCGGGGCGCCCGCCTCGGTCAGCAGCAGCGTTGCCAGCCCGAGCCACAGCGGCGCGTCGCCGTGCTGGCCGCCTGGCAGGCCGTCTTGGCCGTGCCACGCCGCGACCGGCGAATCGATCGCAGCAGCGGTGAGAGTGGCAGCCGCCTCTCGTGCGACTGCCACGGCCTCGAACAGCAGATCATGCGGGAATGCGCGCAGCACCAGCGCAAGGTGCGCGGACACGAGTTCCGTGCTTGCGGCTTCGAACTGGTTGCGGATGCTCGAATTGACGACTTCGTCGTCGGTGATCTCGGGTAGATTCGGTCCCCAGGACTCGCGCCGCGCGAGCATTTCGATGACGAGCTCGACGAGCCGACTGACCCGGTTGTCGGCGTGCCCGAGCAGCGTCGCCACGGCGCGTGAATGCAGCTTCTCGCCGGCAGGCAGGTGCTCGAGAAGGCGCTCTGCCGCCAGGCGGTACAGTTCGCGCGCGTCTTCCTCGACGGCGAGGCCCGCGCCGAGACCCGACAGGACGGGCAACCGGCGTGCCAGCCCGATGTTGAGCGAGTCGATGGTCTGGATGCGCAGTCGTCCCGGATTGCCGAGCAGGTCCCAGCCGATTCGGCTGTCGACGGCGAGTGCACGCCGCGCCAGCTCGAGCGTGCGCGGATGCAGCCCATCCGGTCCGCTGGCGTCGCCTGCCGCCCGGAGCGCGCCGAGAATGCGGTGACGCATTTCGGCCGCGGCTTTGCGCGTGAAGGTGATGGCCAGCACGGACTCCGGCGCCTGAACCGTCGCCAGGAGCGCCAGGTAGCGTCGTATCAGCAGCTCCGTCTTGCCCGAACCGGCCGGGGCCTGGACGATGAAGCTCCGCGTCACGTCGAGCGCCGTTTCGCGCGCCTGCTCGTCCGCCTTGCGTAGGTCAGTCATCGCCTGTGACCTCGGCTGCCGCGATCAAGCGCGTTTCGCCGATACGACACAGTGCCGCGAGATGGCAGTACTTGCAGGCATGCGCCGGATCCGGTGCAAGACGCGCGTCCCCCTGCGCATGCTCGGTCGCAAGCGTGGCGAGGCGGCGCCGCCAGGCCTGTAGCAACTCCTGCCACGACGAATGCTCGCTGGGCCATCCCCTGGCCGCCGGGCTCTTGAGGCCCGGGAATACGACGCTGTCGCGCGCGAGACCGCAAAAGCCCGTGTCACCGGTGCGAACACGGCCGAATGCAGCGGCGGATACGCGATCCATCCCGAGCGCCTCGGCGTACAGCGGCAGCTGCGGCAGCCGCGGCCGTTCGCCCAGCCAGGCGTCCGGTTCTGCATCGCCGCCGGTCTTGTAGTCGATGACCGCAACGCTGCCATCGTCGAGAAGGTCCACGCGATCGATGCGCAGCGTCAGCGTCATGCCGCCGATGCTGATCGAGCGCTGTTCCTCGACGCCCTCGATCCTGAACGGCGGCCGCTCGAGATCGGCCGCGAGCAATTCCGCGACGCGGCATTCGAGCCAATCGTGCTCGATCTCGAGCAGGTGCCGCATCACGCCCTGCGCATCCCGCTGCGCGTCGGCGGTCTCGGCGGTGATTGTGCTGCGGATCATCGCACGCAGCTCGTCCTTCGACAGGCTCGACAGGGTCCTCTGGTCGCGCGTGTCGCCCCAGATCCGTGCGAGCACGCGGTGCACGAGGTCGCCCCGCTCCGAGGCTGCAACGCCAATCTCGGGCTCCTCGAGCGCACGCGCCCCGAGCCTGAATTCGGCCTGCGCACGGAACGGACAGGCTGACTGCACTTCGAGCAGCCTCGCACCGCCACGCGCCGATTCCGCGTGCTCGAGCGGCGGCATCACGGCGTCGACCAGCGACTCGAGTTGCGGTCGCGCGTCGAACGCAAGGCGTGCCGGAGCTCGGGCACACCACGAATCGGGAAGCTCACCGCGCCGGACACCTGCAAGCAGTGCACTCGGCAGCAGCGGCGCATCGCCCTCGAATTGCGGCACGCTCAGGATCACTTCGCCCGCGCTGCGGCACAATCGGCCCAGAAGTCGCTGCGCATCTTCCGCCGCGACTTCGGCCGTGGTGCCGGGGATTCGCTGCCGCGCCTGCCAGTCGCGCGGCAGGAAGGGATCGGGCGATGCCGGTGCGGGCCACCGTGCACTGTCGAGCGCGCAGACCCAGAGCGCGTCGAAGCTCATTCCCGCGCAGGTCGCCGGGTCGATGATGGTCACTGGTGCGCGCAGTTCCTCCGGCTCGAACAGCGTGCCTTGCGCCATGTCGCTCAGCAGCGATGCGGCCTCACCGGCCGTTACCGCACCGACGTAATCGTCGCAGGCGCCGAACTCGGCGGTGAGCTGTGCCCAGCGCTGTCGCGCCTGGTGCTCGTCGCTGTCGAGCTCGGTGCCTGGCCAGCCCATCGCGCGCAGAAGTTCGAACCACAGTCGTGACCACCGGCTCGGCAATGCTCGCCGCGGCCACTGCTGCGTCAGCGCAATGCTCGCCTCCAGCGCCCGCGCGAGATCGGGGCACTGGTGGTCGGCCGCGAGTCGCGCCAGCCTCGGAAGTCCGAGGTCCGGGCCTTGACCGCGCCGGATGCGTGCGTCTAACCGGGCCCGCTTGTCGGCCTCCACCGCGGCGCCGGACAGGAAAGGACTCCTCAGGAGCCTGCTCGCGACAGCAAGATCGGCGATGCACGTAAATGCATTCAGCACTTCGAGCGCGGCAGCCGCCAGGGGTCGTTCCGACAGTGCCGGGGCCGCAGCCAGTTCGTACCCCTGTGATTCAGGCGCAGGGCCGCCGGCCAGCGTGGCGGTCGGCACGAGCACGCGCTCGACGACGCGGCGGACGGCGTCGCGCTCAGCGGACAGGCCGGGCACCACGATTGCGAGACGATCGTTGGGTCGTCGCTCGAGTCTCTGCGCCGCCCAGCGAGCCGCCGCATCGTACTCTGCCATGCGGTCCACGCACTCGACCCAACTCAAGTGCCCTTCGGCCTGCGCAGCGGTCCGATGGCTCACGACCGTGCCCGATCGCTCGAGTCGCTGCAGAAACGACCGCTGCGCCGGCGTCAGCGCGTCGAAGCCGATGAACTCGAGTGTCATGCCGCGAGCATCGGGGTCGAGACGGTCCACCGCGCCTGATTCGTCCATCGACCGGTGCCGCTCCAGCCACGCCGCATACTCGGCGGCCCAGCGCGCGAATGCCGCCGTCTCGGGCGTGTCGCCCGCGGCAATCACTTCGGGTGGGATGCGGTAGGCGTGCATGCGGCGCCATGACTCGTACGCCGAGTGACCAAGCAGGCCGGGCGACACCAGCCCCGACGTGGCTGGATCGCGCTGCGCGATGCGCTCCCATATGAGCCTGGCGGCGCTGTCCGGCAGCCAGCGCCCTGCGATGCGGCCCGCCTGGCGCTCGAGCGCGAACAGGCGCTCGACGAGGCCCGACCAGGTCACGACGTCCGGCGTGCGCCAGACCGCCATGCCCTGTGCAATGCAGGCCTCGTCGAACCGGCAGCGCAGGAAATGCGCCAGGCGACGAGTGGGCGTTACCCAGCTGACATCGGGTCGCAGAGGATCATTTTCCACGACCGATTGTTCTTTAAATCAATGCTTTGCAGTACTTTTCTAAAATCTGTCAACCTTTGGCCGTCGCCTCGACCACGCGCAGCGCCGGGTTCGGCCGTGTGACCGGCAGCTCGCCGACCGCGTAGTTGTGCAACAACTCCTCCATCCGTCCGAACACTTCCGCGATCATCTGCGGGTCCGGCAGGTTGGTGATCCGGAAGTGATTGCGGTACGGCACGTTGAAGCTGGTCCCGGGAGCGACCAGCACGTGCTTGTGTTCCAGAAGGTCGAGTGCGAACTGCTGGTCGTCGAAGTCCGGCAGCGACTCGGATTGCACACCGACGAACGCGTACATCGCGCCCATCGGCGGCGTCAGGTACAGGTAGCGGCTGCGTCCGACGGCATCGATGATCGCCTTGCGCGACTCGTACAGCCGGCCGCCGGGCGTCACCAGCTCGCGAATGCTCTGGTAGCCGCCGAGCGCCGTCTGCACGGCCCACTGCCCTGCCACGTTGCTGCACAGGCGCAGCGACGAAAGCAGTTCGAGCGCGGAAAGGTACTCGCGGGAATGCTCGACATCGCCCGAAAACGCTGCCCAGCCGACCCGGTAACCACAGGCGCGATAGACCTTCGAGAGGCCGCTCAGCGTGCCGCACAGCGTGTGCTGCACCAGTGTGGCCATCGGCACGAACTCGGCGCCGTCGTAGGTCATCTGGTCGTAGATCTCGTCCGCGAGCACGACCAGGTGGTACTTCTCGGCGATGCGGGCAATCGCCTCGAGGACGTGCCGCGGATAGACCGCGCCAGTGGGATTGTTCGGGTTGATCACCACGATCGCGCGGGTGCGCTTGGTGATCAGCGACTCGATCTCCTCCGGATTTGGAATGAAGCCGCGCTCGGGCGGACACGGGTAGTGCACCGCCCGGCCGCGGTTGAGATTCACGGCAGCGGTCCAGAGCGGGTAGTCGGGGCTCGGGACCAGCACTTCCTCGTCCGCTGCGAGCAGCGCGCGCAGCGTCAGGTCGATCAGTTCGCTCACGCCATTGCCGATGAACACGTCGTCGGCCGTGACACTGCGGACGCCGCGTTCCTGCTGCTGCATCACCACCGCTTCGCGTGCCGGGAAGATGCCCTTCTGGTGGCAGTACCCCTCGGCGGATCGCAGGTTCTCGATCATCGCGAGCCGCATCGTCTCGGGCGTGCGGAAGCCGAAGGCGCCCGGGTTGCCGATGTTCAGCGAGACGATGTCGTAGCCCAGGCGCTCCATCTCGTTGGCGCGCCGGGCCAGGCGGCCGCGGATCTCGTAACGGACGTTGGCCAGGCTCGGGCTTGGGCGAATCGTGCGGGTGGACATGGGGAACTCTGCAAGCTGCAATGCATCAATTATGAACCGGGGCGGAAGGCCTGCACAGGACGGAGTTCACGCCACGACCCCGCGGGCGCGCAGCACCGCCACGGCACCCGGGTCGAGCCCCAGGCGCTGCCGCAGAACCTCGTCGGTATCGGCTCCCAGCGGCGGCGGCGGCCGTTCGTATTTCAGCACGGATCGCGAAAACAGCACCGGATTGCGAATCCCGGGGACACTGCCGGCCAGCGGGTGAGGCAGGTCGAGCCGGAGTTGCCGATGGCGCACCTGCGGCTCGTCGAAAACCTGCGCGAGGTCGTTGATCGGCCCGCACGGCACTTTTGCCTCGCGCAGGTCTGCAAGCCATGCGGCGCTCGTGCGTGCCAGCAGGATGGCCTCGACCAGCGGTACCAGTTCCCCGCGATGGGCAACCCGGTCCTGGTTCGTCGCGAAGCGTGCGTCTGCCGCTAGTTCCGACGCTCCGGCGACCGCGCAGAAGCGGGCGAACTGCGCATCGTTGCCGACCGCGAGCATCAGGAATCCGTCGGCCGTGCGAAACGCCTGGTACGGCACGATGTTCGGGTGCGCCGTGCCTCGACGCTCCGGCGCCTCGCCCGACACGAGGTAGTTCAGGTTCTGGTTCGCGAGCCACGCGACCTGCGTGTCCAGCAGCGACAGGTCGATGAACTGGCCGCGGCCCGACTCACGACGCTCGTTGAGCGCCGCGAGCACGGCAGCGACCCCGTACATCCCGCACATCAGGTCCGCGACGGCGACCCCGACCTTCTGTGGCCCGGCCCCGGGCTCGCCCTCGGGCACGCCGGTGAGGCTCATCAGGCCGCCCATCGCCTGGATCATTGCGTCATAGCCGGGCTCGGCCGCGGCCGGCCCATCCTGGCCGAACGCCGAGATGGAGAGGTACACCAGGCGGGGGTTGAGCGGCGCCAGGTCATCGTAGGCGAGCCCGTAGCGGGCGAGCCCGCCAACCCTGAAGTTCTCGACCAGCACGTCGGCCTGCGTGGCGAGGCGTCGCACCAGCGACTGTCCCTCGGCTGTCGCGATGTCGATGGCGACCGAGCGCTTGCCGCGATTGGCGGCGAGATAGTAGGCGGACTCGGTCGTCTCGCGACCCGCCTCATCCTTGAGGTAAGGGGGTCCCCAGCGGCGCGTGTCGTCGCCGCCGCGCGGGTGCTCGACCTTGATCACCTCGGCCCCGAAGTCGGCCAGCACCTGCGTCGCCCAGGGGCCGGCCAGGATGCGGCTCAGGTCCAGTACTACGATGCCCTGCAGCGGTCCTGCCATGCCTGTGCCCGGTCCCTGAATCCGAGGAGTACGATTACTGCGATTCTACCCTCGACGCGCCCATCACCATCACGGACGCGATGGAGTGCCCCTCGTGCCACATGCCGCGCTCACTCGACCGTCCGCCGACGAGATGCTCGAATCGGGCAGCATCGAGTCGCTGACCCCCCCAACGAACGACGAGCATGCGCGGCAGGCATTCGTCGCCTCGCTTCGGAAGCACCTCATGGCCGACATGGCCGCCCGGATGCGGGCGTCTTACGACTCACGCATCGCGCCTGCCCACAAGGAACTCACGGGCGAGCTGCCGGGCAACGGCCGCGAGGTCAGGCAACTGATGCTGCGCGAACCGTACTTCCAGGCATGGAGCGCGCTTCGCTATGCCGCCCAGGAACTCACCTGGTGGACCGTGCAGCCGCAGGTCGAACGCGCACTCCCGCGCCTGCGCGAGGCCTGCAGGGACATCGCTGCGCGACGGCCTGCGCGAGGCAGCCTCCGCCTCGACCCCACGACGAAGCTGCCGAAGGAAATCACTTCGCTCGACATTCACCTGATGCCGGGCTGCTTCCATACGGAGTTCGGCGACGACGACGTCGCCCAGGGCGCGGTCTATACGCTGGGAACAGCGGTTTTCGGTGGAGCGCTGAAGCTCCGCACTCGTGGCGGAGGCGTGGCGGCTTCGATTGCGCATTGGATCCGCTGCACGCGGCCGGACTTCGAACCGCGCCGGATCCTGGACCTCGGTTGCACCACCGGCGCGAACACACTTCCGTATCTCGACGTCTTTCCCGACGCCGAACTCCACGGCGTCGATGTCGGTGCACCACTGCTCCGCTACGCGCACGCCCGCGCCGAGATGCTCGGGCGCACGGCGCACTACTCGCAGCAGAACGCCGAATCGCTCGACTTCGAGGACGGCAGCATGGACCTGGTCGTGTCGAGTTTCTTCCTGCACGAGCAGTCGGTGCGGTCGACGGCGAAGATCCTGCGCGAGGCGCACCGTGTACTGCGCAAGGGCGGGCTGATGGTGCACATGGAGCTGCCGCCCGATTCGGAAACCGATCCGTACTATTCTTTCTACCTGGACTGGGACGCCTACTACAACAACGAGCCGCACTACGCGGCATTCCGCGCGCTCGACCTGAAGCGTACGGTGAGCGCGGCCGGATTCGATCCTGCGCGGTACTTCCAGACTCGCATTCCGAACTGGGGCACCGTCGACGAGGCGAGTTTCCGTGATTGCGCGCTCGGCATTCGACCGGCTCCGGCGCACGGCAACGGCGCGAGCTGGTTCATTTTCGGCGCCGGGCGCTAGAGGGCCATTCCTGCGGCGTAGCCTTCGGCCGTCGCGGCCATCACGCCTCGCGGCATGCGGCAGTCGCCGATCAGGCGCACGTCGACGCCGGCGGCCAGCAACGGCGCCTCGAGACCCGCCGCGGGGACCCGCGGCGTAGAGTAGGTGAGCAGCGCCGCGTCCTGCACCCAATGCAGATCGCCGGTGTAGACGTTGGCAAGCGCCACTGCGCCGTCCTCCAGGCGCGATTCGACGGACAGTTCGCAAAGCGGGCGGATCTCGACGCCAATGCGTGCCAGCCGCCGATGAATGCCGAGTGCAGTGACCAGCGGCACGTCGCCTGCAATCCGCTCGCGCGGAGTCGCCACAACCACGTGCTCGAACAGCTTCGCGAGTCTCTCGACGACTGCGTATGTGCCCTCGGTGTGGTCATGGTCGAAGAGGACTGCCGCGCCTGGCTGGCGCTCGGTGCGCCCGAGCAACATTCGGGACAACTCGCGGACGTCCGGCACCAGCCCGTCGGCCTGCCACGCATGGGGCAACATGACCGGCCACCCCAGCGTACTGCCGGTCGCGAGCAACACGGCATCGGGCCGCAGAGAGAGCACGTCTTGTGCGCTCGCGCGGACGCCCATCTCGAACTTGACGCCCGCACGCCGCGCCATGACCTGCTGGTAGTCGTAGACGCTGCTCAACGACTCGCCGCCCGGCAGCAGCGAGTGCAGGCGCGTACTGCCCCCGGGCTCGGCGGACGCCCCGAACAATGTCACGTGATGGCCGCGAGCGGCGGCGATCCAGGCAGCCTCGAGCCCGGCGACCCCGCCGCCGACCACCACTACGCGCACACTCCGGGCGGTGCGCGACGGCTTCCAGTCCGCCTCGTCCGCCGCACCGACGCGCGGGTTGTTGTCGCACGCGAGCGGACGCTGCTCGACGATCGTCCCCCAGCAGCTGTTGCAGGATACGCAGTAGCGGATGTCGCCTGCGCGCCCGTCGGCAGCCTTCGCGAGCCACGCCGCATCGGTGACCAGTGACCGGCCGAGAGCCACGAGGTCGGCTTTGTCCTGCGCGAGTAGGCCCTCCGCTTCCGCCGGGTCCGTGATCAGTCCGACTGCCATGACCGGTGTGTCGGGAATCGCGCGCCGCAACTGCGCCGTCACGTCTGCGAACGGCGCGCGCGGCCAGTGCATGTCGGGCAGGTGCCAGTCGAGCGTTCGCGCATGGCTGCCCCAGGTGAAGCAGACGTAATCCGCCGCGCCGCCCTGGCAGACTGCGCGAGCTATGTCGGCCGCAAGGGCCGGGCCAATGCTTTGCGGCACGCCGTCGTCACCGGGCAGCTTGAGGCCGAGCAGGAAGCCATTCCCGCAGGACTCGCGGATCGCGGCGACGAGCTCTGCGAGAAAGCGCAGTCGACCAGTGAAGTCACCCCCGTATTCATCTTCGCGACGGTTCGACCATGGCGAGAGAAACTGGTGAAAGAGGTGCCCGTGGCCTGCGGAGATTTCCACGCCGCTGAATCCGCAGCGCTCGAGGCGGCGCGCGGATCCGGCGAACTCGTCGATCATGCGGCGGATCTCGTCCGGCTTGAGCGTGCGCGGAACCGACCAGCTCAGGTCGTCCGGCAACGGTGACGGGCCGATTCCCGCGAGGCTTCGTCCACGTTCGTGACGGCCGCGTCCCGGGTCCTGTATCTGGGCGAGCAGCCGGCAATCGTGTCCTTCGACGGCTTCCGCCCATCGGGACAGACCATCGATGTCGTCATCGTTCCAGGCGCGCACCTTGTGCGGCAGCCGCTGGTGCGACGCGGTGCTGAGCGGCTCGGTGACGATCAATGCGGCTCCGCCGATGGCGCGATTCGCGTGGTAGTCGATGAGCGACTGGGTGACACGGCCTTCGTGGGCCATGCGGGTGGTCATGGACGCATGCGCCAGCCGGTTACGGAGCGCGAGACGCCCTCGACGGAGCGGCGCTAGAAGGTGCGGGTAGCGGACGGAATCCATTCGAGTGTGGACCGCGCCGCGCCCGGCGCTCAGCGATAGTCCTCGAGGACCTGGAACACCCGCTGGATGAAGGCCTCGCGCTCGGCCTGTCGCGCGGCCGTCACGTCCGGGTCGGGTTCGTAGCGTTCGATTGCTCCCGCAGGGAGTGCGCGCGCCTGCTCGAGCAGACGCTCGAGCGTGTCGATGCGCTCGCGCGCCGACCACAGCTCGGCCGCGAGCGCAGTCACGACACCGAAAAGCTGGTCAACGCCCCGCTCCTTGTGGAAGCTCGGGCGCTTGCCCTTCGCCACGCGCGGCAGAGTCTGTGCGGGCCTTTCCATGCGTCTCTCCGCTAGTGCATCTCGATGCCGCCGCTTACGTTCATCGCTTCGCCGGTGATGTACGCCGCCGCGTCCGAGCAGAGAAAGGCGACCGCGGCCGCGGTGTCCCCCGGCAACCCTGTCCTGCGCAGCGGAATCCGGCTGCGCATGTCGGCAAGATAGTCGTCGGTCGATGCGAACCCGCGCAGCGTGGCGAAGTATTTGTTCTGGACACTGCCGAGACCGGTCGTGACATGGCCCGGGCACACGGCATTCACGGTGATCCCGTGCGGGCCAAGCTCCAGTGCGGCGGCTCGTGTCAGGCCGACCATGCCATGCTTGGACGCGGTGTAGGCAGCCATGTGCATGTGCCCAGACTTCGCTGCCTGGCTCGCGATGTTGACGATGCGCCCGCCCCCGCCCTGGCGGATCATCTGCCGCGCAGCGTGCCGCGTGCAAAGGAAGGCTCCGGTCAGGTTCACGTCGAGTACCGCGCGCCAGCGGTCGGCCGTCGTGTCGAGCAGCGACTGCATCAGGAACCCGATGCCCGCATTGTTTACCAGGATGTCGAGCCGGCCGAAGGTCTCGACCGTGCGCGCGATCGCCGACTCCACCTGCGCCTCGTCGGTCACGTCGAGCGCAAGCGCGAGCACTTCGGCCCCCGCGGCCCTGAGGCCGGCCGCTACGCGCGCAACGTCGTCACTGGATGCAAGATTCCCGGGATCGAGGCCGGAAGGCGCGCCACCTGCGTCCGTGAGGACTACCCGGCAACCGTCGCCCGCCAGGCAAGCCAGGATCGCCTCGCCGAGCCCGCCGGGACGGCCTGCACCTGTGCAGAGAGCGACCCTGCCCTTCACGCTGGTCACGAAACGGTGCCAGGCACCTATTTCTTCATCCGCGCCGGCGCCTTGCGCGCGCCGCCACGTGGTCCGCGGCCATGGTTGTGATCGAGGTCGCCGCCGTCGTGGTGGTGCCAGATCCGGTCGCCCTTCTCGTCGTAGTGGGCATGCGGAAACTCGAAATCCGCGGGATGGTTGTGATCGCCGGTCGCGACCCACTGATAGAGCTCCGGCTTCCACGCGAGCATGCGCGCACCGGCCCGCTCGCGGTTCTCCTCGGGCGTGGTCCACGGATTGAAATGGAAGTGGTTGTAGAGCTGGCTGTCCGTGCGGCCGATGGCGAGCGTGCCCAGTTTGCACTGGAACGCACCGTGGTTGATGTACGGGGGCCGCCAGAAGTAGCCGCCCGTCGGCAACTCGCCGAACTGCATCATCCAGGACGTACCCCAGATGTGGTACGCCTCCTCGGCACAGTCGTGGTACGAGATGTTGTCCTGCCAGAAGTTCGGCGTCATGCAGTACATGAACGTGAAAGCCTGCGTGCGCTCGTCGAACTTGAGGATCTTGACCAGGCAGCCCGGGGCTGTGGCCGGGAAGAAGTTCGTCGAACTCCATTGCAGGTCGTCGTAGGCGTTGACGCGGATCAGCTTGTGGCGCTCTGCGAGTGGATGGTCCGCATCGGACTCGACGAACGACGGCTCGCCGTAGTTGTAGAACATCAGCGCGGTGATGCCGCGCGGCATCTTCATGGCCGGCAGCGTCACGCCCGCGGGCAGGCATACATAGGTGCCTGGGCCGTGCTTCTGGCCATCCATCTCGATGTAACCGTTCATGACGAACAGTTCCATCTCGCTGTAGCTCATGCCCGGAGGCAGTTCGTAGCCGGGCTCGAACATCACGGTCATCGAGCAGGCGCCGGTGTCCGTGTCGAGACTCAGCATCTTGTAGTGCATGCCCTTGGGGAACCCGGGCAGCGTCATCTTCTTGAACGGGACCTCGCGGTCGACGAACGGTTCGATGTGCGGACGAGCCATCTTGCGGACTCCTGCGGAAACGATGTCGGAATCAGAACACGACCTTGAACTTGCGCCTCGGCCGTTTCGGGATCTCCTCCGGCTTGATCTTGCGCAGCATGTTGAAGTGGACGTTGTAGCCGCGCGTCTGGATGCGCTCGAGGAAACCGTCGATCCACTTGTCACGCTGGGCTGCGATCGTGACGTTCATCTCGCGTTCGATCTTCCTGAAGCGCGCCTTCTGCTCGACGATCTCCTTCCTGAGCCAGGAAGCCGCCTCGCGGCTGCGGGTGTGCTTGATCGAGTTTGGCATCGGACCCCCGTTGCGGTTGCGCCCGGCTAACGATAAACCAACGGCTTGGCGGTTGCGAGAGGACACACCGCAAGTGCGGCTGGAGCTCGCCGCGCCGCCGACGGACGGCCTCAGTGTGGGTGGTTGTGCCGCAGGATGTGCGGCCGCTCGAGGCCGTGGGCTAGCATGAGCGGCTCGTCGCCCAGCAGCCGGCGCGTCGGGCCATCGGCGACGATCCGCCCTCCATCCAGCACGAT
>Ga0079037_100000208_pt1 | contig 23884 bp, 18 predicted proteins | sample Mud3Dept4metaG_FD_71479 | JGI IMG/M metagenome (GOLD analysis project Ga0079037, IMG submission 71479) | Freshwater wetland microbial communities from Ohio, USA, analyzing the effect of biotic and abiotic controls - Mud 3 Core 4 Depth 4 metaG | ecosystem: Environmental > Aquatic > Freshwater >... | reverse complement strand
TTGGACCGAGGAACTCTCCAGGTACGTCATGATCTGGCTCGCCCTGCTGGCTGTACCCTGTGCGGCCTACTACCGGGAGCACATCGGGCTGGAGCTATTCTTGGCGCGACTATCTCTAAAGCAAAGGAAGCCCGTTATCCTCGTCCTCGACATCATTAGCGTCGCCTTTTTCCTGTTCCTGACCTATTACGGCATTCTGCTGACCAAGGACGGCACCACCGCCTACGCCACGATTTTCAGCATGAACATGGTGATTCCCTTCGCCTCGGTGCCGGTGTCTTCGGCCTTCGCCGCATTCCAGTTCTTCGTGGCCATGATCCGGATGCAAAAGCAAATGAAGGCCCAGCTGGCCTCTGGAGGTGCGGCATGAGCCTCGTCCTGATCCTTTTCTTCGGTCTGATGTTCGTCGGCCTACCCATCGGTGTGACACTGGGCGTGGCCGGCGTGATCGGCCTGGTCCAGATCGGCGGCGAGAACTTTCTGATGATGGCGCCGCGGCGGTACTTCCAAGGGCTCGACCTCTTCACCTTCATGGCCATGCCATTCTTCATCCTGGCCGGGGAGATCATGAACCGCTCCGGGATCACCGACCGACTCACGGCCTTCGCCAATGCTATCGTCGGTCATTTCCGGGGTGGGCTCGCTCACTCCAACATGATCGCATCAGTGATCATGGCGGGCATGACGGGCGCGGCCGTAGCCGAGACCGCCGCCTTCGGCAACACCATGGTCCCGGCCATGGTCAAGTCAAAGTATCCTCGCCCCTTTGCCTGCGCAGTGGTGGTCGCGGGCTCCATCATCGGCCCGACCATCCCCCCCTCCAACCTCATGGTGATTTATGGCTCGCTGATGGGCACATCGATCGCAGGGCTCTTTGCGGCCGGAATCGTGCCAGGTCTCCTCATATGCCTGTTTTGCATGATCATCATCGCCATCGTGGGGAAGCGGATCAACTTGCCCAAGAACGCCGAGGGCTTCAGCCTGATCGGTCTGCTCTGGGCCTTCAAGTCCAGCATCCTGGCCCTCTTGATGCCGGTCATCATCCTAGGTGGCATCCTGGGCGGCATTGTCACGCCCACCGAAGCGGCCGCCATCGCAGTCGCCTATGCTCTGGTCGTCAGCACTCTGGTCTACCGGGCTATCACCTTCCGGGATATCGTGGAAATGCTCATCAAGACGGCCCGCATCACGGGGATCGTCTTCCTCATCATCGCTGCCGCCTCGATCCTGAGCTGGTGGATGACCTTCTTGCGTCTGCCGCAGCAGGTCGCCGCCTTGTTCCTGAGCGTCTCAACCGATCGTTACATGATCATCTCCATGATCCTGGCCCTGCTGCTGTTCATCGGCACCATCATGGATATCAATGCCGCGCTGATCATCCTTGCCCCGGTGCTGGGCACCCTCACCACCACCATCGGCATGGATCCGGTGCACGCCGGCATCATGATCGTCCTGGCGCTGAACATCGGCTTGATGACCCCACCGGTCGGCGCGTGCCTCTTCGTCATGTGCTCCATCTCCGGGGAGACGATCGAGCGGATCAGTCGGCCGCTGCTCCCCTTCATCATCGTGGAGGTGTTGGTCTTGTTCATCGTGTCGTACTGGGAGACGCTGACCCTGTTCGTGCCGAGAGTCTTGCTGGGCATGTGATCGGAAGACGAGCGCTTAGCCATCAGCGCTCAGCCGAAGACGGAAAAACAGGAAAACGACAGCTCATTGCTGAGCGCATGTGCTTGGAACGCATGCTAGTGCGAGAGAGCAAGGACAAGGTCGCCCGTCGTGGATCGACTCCAAAACCAGGCAATGCGATTGCCGCAACACAGGAGGACCGCATGAGAACAGTAGGCAAGACCCTGATGCTGATCCTGGCCCTGGCCCTGATCGCCACGCCAGCCATGGCCGCCAAGAGCATCAAACTGCACCACCTCAACCAGGACGACCCGTTCGACAATCCAACCGGGGCCATGGCCACGGTCTTCAAGAGCCTGGTGGAGGCTGGTACCAACGGCGGCATCACCGTGCAGACCTTCCCCAACGGCCAACTCGGCAAGGACAACGAGGTCCTGGAGCAGGTGAAGTCGGGCGTCGTCGACGCCGGTATCTTCTCCGTCGGAGGTTTTGCCGGCGGCTACCCGTTGATCGGCGTGCTGGATGTGCCGTTCGCCTTCCCGAACATCAGCGTCACCTACGCCGTGTTCGACGGGCCCTTTGGCCAAAAACTGGCCGCGGACATCAAGAAGAAGACCGGCATGACGGTGCTGGGCTTCGGCGACTCCGGCGGGTTCTTCCACATCTCCAACAACAAGAAGCCCATCACGTCCCCGGCCGACATGGCGGGCCTGAAGATCCGCACCATGGGCCTGGACACCCACAAGGCCATAATTTCTTCCTTGGGGGGACAGCCGACCGCCCTGGCCTGGGCCGAGGTCTATACCGCGCTGCAGACCGGCGTCGCCGATGGCCAGATGAACCCCATCCCGATCATCGCCTTCGCCAAGTTCCAGGAGGTCCAGAAGTACCTCACCCTGACCGGACATCTCTTCACTCCGTACGTGTGGGTCATGAACACCAAGTTCTGGGACGGCCTCACGCCCGAAGAGAAGCATGTCGTGACCTATTCCGCCAAGTCCGCCATCGTGGCCGGCCGCGGCATGGGCCGCGCTATCGAGGCCTCCAACAAGGGTCTGGCGGCTCTGTCCAAGACAATGAAAGTCAACTCGCTGACGGAAGAGCAGAAGAAGGCGTTCCGGGAGAAGTCCACGCCCGAAGTCACCAAGATCATCACCCAGAAGTTCGGGAATGAAGGCAAAGAGATGATGGACGCCTTCCTCGCCGCGATCAAGGCGGCCGAGTAGGCGGAGAGCGAGCGGTTAGCCATCAGCGGTGACGACCAGCGGTCGGCATTCAGCGATCAGCGGTCAGCCTCGGAAAAAGAACGACCAGGGCTGCCATGCAGTACAACCGGAGTGTGGGTTGCTCTTCATGCCGTCTTGTTTTTCCCGAAGCTGATCGCTGATGGCTGACCGCTGAAGGCTTCTCTATTCTTCGTGTTCTTCCCGAAGCTGACGGCTGGCGGCTAACCGCTGACCGCTTCCCTGGACTCGCCCCATGGACTTCAGCTACGCCTGCAGCGAGTGCGCCCGCCGGTTCGCCATCGTGCCCGGCCTCATGGTCTGCCCGGAGTGTTCTCGGGAGCAGGCGCCGGACCAGCCGCTCCGCGGTGTCCTCGAGGTGGAGCTTATCGGTACGGCGCCGACGGACTGGACGATCGCCTCGCTCTTACCCGTGGAGCCGCGCTTCTTCCCTCCGATTCCCGTGGGAAATACGCCGCTCTGGGCGCCGGAGCGGCTCCGGCGGGAATTGGACTTCCCTGGGCTATTCGTCAAGGACGACGGGCTGAATCCAACGTTTTCACTGAAGGACCGAGCGTCGTTCTTGGTGTCGGCATTCGGGGCCAGGTGCGGCATCAAGGAGATCGTCCTCGCTTCTACCGGCAATGCTGGCTCCTCCATGGCCGGTGTGGGCGCCGCAGCGGGCCAGAAGGTGACCCTATTCTTGCCCAAGGCCGCACCTAAGGCCAAGCTTATTCAAGCGCTCCAGTACGGGGCGAGGGTCTTCCGGGTGGACGGGTCCTACGACGATGCCTACGATCTGTCGCTGGCCTACACCGCAAAGTTCGGAGGGATGAGTCGCAACACCGCGTACAACCCCATGACCATCGAGGGGAAGAAGACGGTCTCGCTGGAGATCTTCCGACAGTTGGGCCGTGTGCCGGACGCCCTCTTCGTCTCCGTCGGCGACGGCTGCATCCTCTCCGGCGTCTACAAGGGCTTCCGGGATCTCCGCCGGCTTGGCCTTTCCAATCGGCTTCCGGTGGTATATGCGGTCCAGGCGGAGGGGTCCGACGCGCTGGCCCGAGCCTTCGAGGAGGGCGCCTTCCGGCGCAAGGCCGGCAGTACCGTGGCCGACTCCATCTCGGTGGATGTGCCCAGGAACGGCCGCCATGCCCTAAAGCAACTCAAGGAGCACGGCGGCCAGGTGGTACGGGTGTCCGATGCGCACATCCTTGCGGCCCAGGCGAAGCTCTCCAGGTCCGCCGGCCTCTTCTCGGAGCCGGCCGGTGCCGCCGCCTTCGCCGGCTTCCTAGATGTGCGACACCGACTGCCTGAGAACGCCGTTACAGTCCTCCTTGCCACTGGCAACGGCCTCAAGGACACGGCGGCGGCCGGCCGAAGCGTCGACATCCCGGAGAAGGTCATCACACGGTTGGAAGAGGTGGAGGGGTAGCTGAGGAGCGGTCGACAGTGAGCCATCAGCATTCAGCAGTCAGCGATCAGCTTCGGCAAGAACACAAAGGCACGACAGATTCCGCTGAACCGGCGAGAAGCCCTGTCTCGCATTCATAGCTGCTCTCCGCTCGAGGTGACCGCCGAATGCTGACAGCTGACCGCTTTCCGTATCGTCCCGTTGCCCGAGAGAGGAGAAACGGCGCGTGTTGGACCTCACAGTGAAACAGCAAGTACTCGAGGGCACCGTCAGATACTGCCGGGAGAAAGGAATCACACTCCCCACCTTTGCCATGATGAAAGACCCACGGTTGGTGCCGGAATCCGTCAAGGCCGACCTGACGAGGATTGGCCTCTGGGACGTTCATCCGGCGAATCTCTACCGGATCACGTGGAAGAACGAGCCGCGGGAGCACGGCGGTCTCTTTGGGGGCGTCAATCACATTGTGCTTCCCAAAGAGCTCACCGGCTGCGCCGCAAACATCCTTGTTCTGGTTGGGCGCTATTTTCCAACCGGCGCTCACAAGGTTGGAGCCACCTTTGGGTGCCTGGTACCCAGGCTGATCACCGGTCAATTCAACCCGCTCACCACCAAGGCTGTCTGGCCCTCCACCGGCAACTTTTGTCGCGGTGGGGCTTATATCTCGGCGCTGCTGGCGTGCCAGGCCATCGCCATCCTTCCCGAGGGGATGTCCCGAGAGCGCTTCGAATGGCTGAGCCAAATCGCCGGCGAGGTCATCGCGACCCCCGGCTGCGAGTCCAACGTGAAGGAGATCTTCGACAAGTGCTGGGAGCTTCGCGCCTCGGGCCAGGACCTCATGATCTTCAACCAGTTCGAGGAGTTGGGCAACCCGCTCTGGCACTACGTGGTCACGGGCAGCGCCGCCGAGGAGGCCCTCCAGACCCATCTCAAGCCCGGCGACCACGTCGCCGGATTCGTGGGAAGTTCGGGCTCGGCCGGCACGCTGGGCGCCGGCTACTACCTCAAGCGGCGGTTCCCCGGAGCCAAGCTGGCCGTAGCCGAGGCCCTGCAGTGCCCGACACTGCTCATGAACGGCTTCGGCGACCACCGCATCGAGGGGATTGGGGACAAGCACGTACCCTGGGTGCACGACTGCAAGAACACCGACTTCGTCATCGCCGTTGACGACGAGATGCCCATGCGGCTGCTCCGGCTCTTCAACGAGCGCCTGGGCCGAAAGGCTCTGGCCGTCTGCGGCGTCCCCGAGAGCATCGCCGGCCGCCTGGATCTCTTGGGCATCTCCGGCGTGGGGAATCTCATCGCGGCGGTGAAGTTCGCCAAGTATCTGGAGCTCACGGCGTCCGACTGGGTAGTCACAGTGGCTACCGATTCCATGGATCTGTACCGGTCCCGGCTTGATGAGCTCACGCGGGAGCGGGGCCAGTACCGCGAGGCTCAGGCAGAGCGGGACCTAGAGTTGCTTGCGGGGATTCCCATCGACCACATGAAAGAGCTCACGTATTACGAGAAGAAGGCGATCCATAACCTGAAGTACTTCACCTGGGTGGAGCAACAGGGCCGCGACGTGGCCGAGCTGAGGGCTCAGTGGCACGAACACGGCAAGTACTGGGACGGGACCTTCGCCCTCGCCGACCGCATCGACGAACTCATCACCGATTTCAACCAGCGCGTCGGCCGCGCCGGGCGCTGAGGCTGTCGGACTACGAGTCGCCACAAGCCGGGGGAACCGTCTTAACGCCAAGGCGCCACCGAAAGATGGCCACAAGAAGCACAAGAGGCACAGGTTCAGGGGCCGAAATTACCTTGTGCGCCTTGTGCCTCTTGTGGCTGATTTGGCGCTCGGTGACGTTTTGGCCGTTCAAGAATTTTGTGGTGGGCCAACAGGCATCAGGGAAGGGAGCGGGAGAAATGGACAAAGTCGGGATCGGCGAGGCCATCAAAAAACTGCCTTCCCTCAACTGCGACGGCATGTATCTTTCGGACTTCCTGCTCACCTGGGAGAAGACCGACGATGAGCTCGCGGCGGTCTTCGCGGTGGCGGCCATCCTGCGGGGGATGCGCCGGAATAACGTGTCGACCCGGATCTTCGACAGTGGCCTGGCCGTCAGCATCTTCCGCGACCACTCTACCCGGACGCGCTTCAGCTTCGCCAGCGCCAGCAACCTGCTGGGCCTGACGCCTCAGGACCTGGACGAGGGCAAGAGCCAGATCGCCCACGGCGAGACGGTGCGGGAGACGGCCAACATGGTCTCCTTCATGGCCGAGGTTATCGGCATCCGCGACGACATGTACATCGGCAAAGGCAACGCGTACATGCGCGAGGTCTCCCGCGCCGTGCAGGAAGGCTACGCGGCCGGCATCCTGGAGCAGCGCCCCACGCTGGTGAACCTCCAGTGCGACATCGATCACCCCACCCAGTCGATGGCCGACGCCATGCACCTCATCCAGCATTTCGGCGGGCCCGAGAAACTCCGGGGCAAGAAGATCGCCATGAGCTGGGCCTATTCGCCCTCCTACGGCAAGCCCCTGTCCGTGCCCCAGGGCGTCATCGGCCTGATGACCCGGTTCGGCATGGACGTGGTGCTGGCGCATCCGTCGGGCTACGAGGTGATGAAGGAGACACTGGACGTCGCCAAGAAGAACGCGGCCACGGGCGGTGGGTCCTTCAGGGTCGTGAGCGACATGCGGGAGGCCTTCAAGGGAGCGGATATCGTCTACCCCAAGAGCTGGGCGCCGTATGCGGCCATGGAGAAGCGCACCGACCTGTATGCCAAGAACGACGTGGCGGGCATCAAGGACCTGGAAAAGGAGCTGCTCGCACAGAACGCCGCACACAAGGACTGGGAGTGCACCGAGAAGCTCATGCAGGAGACGAAGGATGGCCGCGCTCTTTACCTGCATTGTTTGCCGGCCGACATCTCTGGCGTGAGCTGCAAGGAAGGTGAGGTGGCCGCCTCGGTCTTCGACCGGTACCGCGACCTGCTGTACCGGGAGGCCAGCTACAAGCCGTACGTGATCGCGGCCATTATCTTCCTGGCCAAGGTGAAGCACCCGGCGGACATGCTCACGAAAGTGCTCGCGGCCGGCCGCGCGTTTCGTAGCGCCGATCCGACCGGAGGGTAGGCACAATCGTCGCGGCTCCCATCGCGCCCATCAACAATGGCGCGACAGTGTTCGAGACGGCGGACAGGTTGTTGGCATCGCTCTCTCTTGGGGCATCTGACAACGGATGGACTGGTCGTCCACGGCGACCGGATCACGGGCGAGCGGCCCGGCCGCTTCTGCCGCCCCGGCGGTCGGTAGGGCATCGGGCGCGCCGTCTGCTTCTCAGTCAACTTTTTCGACCACGCCGCGCGGTCGTCTTGCCGGCGGTCTGCTCCCGCACGATCGCACCGAGCTCCGAGCGCGCGGTCTGCGCAAACTCGTCCAGCAGTGCGTCGGGGCGTCTTCCCCGGCGGCTGAGTTCGAGGATTCCGAATTCTAATTTCGGCAGGAACGGCCGCACCTCCACATCGAAGGTCGCCGCGCCCAAGAGCACGATCGGATTGACCACACCGACGCCGACGCCTGCCGCCACGAGTGCGCAGACGCCGGTCGCGTACTGGGTCTCGGCCTTCGCGACCACCGAAACTCTGGCTTGTTCCAGGGCCGCATCGATCTGGCGCCGCTCCGCGTGCCCTCGCCATAAATGGACAAAGCCCCGGCCGCGCAGATCGGCGACCCTGACCACCCGTCGCCTCGCGAGCGGATGACCGCGCTGCATGACGACAACCGCCGGCACCCGAAACAAGAGGTGGGCGTCGCACTCGAGAGGTTCGGTCCCCTCCTCCACATAGCCGGCCTCAACCTGTTGAAAGGTGACCCACTCCCGGATGGTGGTGGACTCGGCCACGCCGAGGACCACCCGGACGTCGGGATATCGTGCCTGGAATTTAGCCACCACCTTGGGCAACAAGACAAGGCCGAGAGCGGGTAGCGATCCAATGCGGAGTTCGCGTCCGCGAAACTGCACGAGGCCGGCGGCCACCTCGGAGAGACGCTGGAGCCCGGCAAAGCTTCTTCGGACCTCGTCATGGAACACGGAGCCTTCGGCGGTCAGGAGCAATCGCCCTCTTACGCGGTCGAAGAGCTTGAGGTGAACTGCCGCCTCCAGGTCGTGAATCAGCCGGCTGATGGACGGTTGAGAGGTGTGCAACAAGACCGCGGCGTCCACGGTTGTCCCGGTGTGGACGACGGCTCGGAACGCCTCTACCTGATGGTGGGTGATTTGCATGTATATCGCAAATGAATAGGATTAGAAAAAAACACTATTTGACTTTGGTCCTCGGTGTCAACGATAAAAAGGGTCCATCAGAAGATGGAGAGTCCGTTTTCCGGCTGAGACGTGCGGGGAAATACCGACACCGCTGTAGGCCCCAAGGGGACCTCGGGCCTTCGCAACCCGCCAGGATCGATTAGGTCCGCCCCGGAAAGAGTGAGGGTCATGCAGCACTACATCGCTTGCATGCCTGACGCTATGCTGCTCTCCTCGTTCCCCTTTCCCGTCAACCGGGCCGCTGCCTTTGCGCGAAAGATGGCGGGCACGAAACGGAAAGCCCGCGTCCACAACCGCCCAATAATGACGGAACGTAACACTGGCTACGAAACGCCGGCCTGCAAGAGTACGGCTGACCGACTGGGATTGGCGCATCGCCGTGTGTGCGTCGCGCCGCACTAGGCGCCCCCTCGCAGTACGGACCGGCGCGACCCCAGGGGACGCCCGGGGAGGCAACCTATGAGTCCGTTGCGCTTCGCGGTGATCGGAGCAGGCAACGGCGGCCAGAGCATGGCCGCCCATCTGACCCTCCTCGGCTTTCCCGTGCAACTCTGGGACATCGAGCCTGAAAAAGTTCAGGCCTTACGGCAGCGCGGTTCCATCGCCCTCTCGGGAGCCGTTGAGGGAGAGGCTCGGGTCCCCCTCGTTACAGGGGACATGGCCGAGGCCGTCGAGGGCGCCGCGGTTATCATGGTCATCCTTCCGACCGTGTATCACGGCTCCGTCGCGAAGAGCATGGCCCCCCACCTGCGGAGCGGACAGGTCGTGGTGCTCAACCCTGGCGCGACCGGCGGAGCGCTCGAGGTGCGTGCCACGCTGCGAGAGAACGGGTGTCGAGCCCAGGTGACCGTAGCGGAGACCGACACGCTGCTCTACGCGTGCCGCAGCCCGAAGCCGGGTGAGGCGATCATCCATGAAATCAAGAGGCACGTGGATGTCGCCGCCCTCCCGGCGAGCGAGTCGCCGGGGGTGGCAGCGACGCTCAACACGGCTTTCCCGCAGTTCGCCCCTGCGTCCAGCGTCCTGCAGACCAGCCTGACCAACATGAATGCCATGATGCACCCCGCCCCCACGCTCCTCAACGCCGGGCGCATCGAATCTCGGGCCACCTTCGAATACTACGGCGAAGGCGTCACGCCGTCCATCGCCCGGGTCGTCGAGTCCATTGATGGCGAGCGCATGGCCGTTGCCGCAGCGCTCGGCGTCCGGGTCCCATCGCTCATGGAATGGTACGCCGCGAGCTACGGGACCGACGGACACACCTTGTACGAGTCGGTGCAGCAGGTGCGAGGCTACGACGGCATCAAGGGGCCGACGACTCTCCAGACCCGCTACCTTTTCGAGGATATCCCGACCGGCCTCGTCCCGCTGTGCGCCCTCGGAGAGGTGCTGGGGGTGCCGACACCCCTGATGCGCGCCGTGGTCGACCTGGGCAGTACCTTGCTCGGCCGCGACTTCTGGCGCGAGGGGCGATCCCTCGCAAAGCTGGGGCTGGCAGGCGCGGGGCCGGAGGAAATCCGGAGGATGACCCTCGAATAACGAGCATCGCTGCACACGTGGTGGATCCGCGATCCCTTGCCACCCGAAGGCAGAAGGAGGAATCGATGACGACCGCAAGCCCCCTGTCAAGCGTGCTCCGAGGTTGGCACGCAATCGAGAACTGGATGGCGCTCGTCTTGATGCTCGCGGTCACGTTCCTGGTCTTCATTCAGGTGATCCTCCGGTACGTCCTCCATCATCCTCTCATGGGGATCGAGGAAATGCTGCTGTTCCCCACGATTTGGCTCTATTTCCTGGGCGGCGCCATCGCGTCCCGCGATCGCAACCACATCGAGTGCCGTGTGGTGACGATGTACGTACAGGGCACCGCGCTGCACATCGCGAACGCCCTCAAGGCGGCGATCTCCTTGGGGGTCGCCATCTGGTTGACCTACGGGGCCTACGAATACCTCCGGTACGCGCTGCGGGTCGGCAAGGAAAGCGACATGCTCTACATCCCGCTCGTGCTCGGCGAAAGCGCGGTGTTCATCGGCCTCCTGCTCATGTCCATTTACACCGCCTGGGAACTGGCCGATCACGTGCGCCTGGCCCGGAAGGGAGGGGAGTAGACCATGGTCGTCTTCCTGGACGTCATCCTGCTGGTGGTTCTACTTCTCCTGAGCGTCCCCCTGCCCTATTGCTTCGGCGGCGCCCTCCTCTTCATGGCGCTCTTCGTCGACATCAACATGACGGCGCTCATGGTCTGGGGCTTCAACCAGATGATCAACACGGTGCTCCTGGCGTCGCCGCTGTACATCTTCGCTGGGTTGCTCATGGCGGGGAGCGGCATAGCGAAGCGACTGCTGGACTTCGTCGACATCTTCATCGGGCGGATCCGCGGCGGGCTGGGGGTGGTCTGCGCGGTGACGTGCGCGATCATCGGTGCCATTTCCGGAAGCGGTTTCACCGGCGTTGCCGCGACCGGCCCCATCATGATCCCGCGGATGATCGAGCAGGGTTATCCCAGAGGGTTTGCGACCGCCCTGGTCACGGTGTCGTCCATCCTCGGCCTGCTGATCCCCCCCAGCATCATCATGATCCTGTACGGATGGGTGACCGAAACCTCGATTCTCGCCTGCTTCCTGTCAACGGTCGGGCCCGGGGTCGCCATCACGATCCTCCTCTCCGTCGTGAACCTGATCTGGGCGCGCCGCTTCCCGAACCTCAAGCTCGAGAAGCCGCTCCCCTTGCCGGAGATGGTGCGGGAGTTCGGCGTGCGCACCTGGACCGCCATCCCGGCGCTCAGTCTTCCGGTCATCATCCTCGGCGGGATCTACGGTGGGGTCTTCACGGCGACCGAGGCAGCGGCGGTAGCCGCCGTGCTGGCCATTCCCATCGGATTCTGGATCTATCGCGGGGTTACGGTGCGGGAGTTTCTCGCCCTCGTTGTGGAGTCGGCCACAGCCGTCGGCGCGATCATGGTGATGATCACCTTCTGTCTGATGCTGAGTCAGGTCTATGTCACCCTGAAGGTCCCGCAGGCTCTGGTGGACGTTGTCTTCTCCATGACTCAGAACACGGTGTTGCTCCTGCTGGTCATCAACCTCTTCCTGTTCCTGGTCGGGATGATCGTCAATGATGCCACCGGAATGCTCCTCTGCGCGCCGCTGCTCCTGCCGCTCGTCAAGGCGCTCGGCGTCGACCCGATCCACTTCGCGGCCATCATGGGCGTCAACCTCGCCATGGGGGGCGTCACCCCACCGTACGCGAGCATCCTCTATCTCGGTATGCGCATCGGGAAGTGCGAATTCACAGAGATCTTGGGACCGACAATGATCTTCCTGCTTTTCGGGTACATTCCCATTGTGTTTCTGACGACGTACTGGCCGGACCTCTCGCTATTCCTGCCCCGATTGATGGGATACGTCCAGTGATGCGCGCAACGTCCTGCGCGGCCGAAGGGAACGCGGCATGAGTCCCTCCGCTCCCGCTCCGAGCATCTGTGACATCCGCGGCCCCCTCATGATCGGCCCGTCCGGCCTTCATGCCACGCTCACCGGGCCGGTAGAGGCACGTTATATCGAGCGGAACGCCATCGGCGTTGCCAATGCGCTGGCCGCGGCCGACATGGCCCTGGCCGGCATCCAGAGCGTCGTCCCCTCGGACGAGGTGATCCTGGCACTGCGCAACGTGCAGACCCTGCTGCCGATGGAGTTGAGAGAACACGACCCTCGGAGGGCTGGGGAGCACGCCGACCGCGCAGCAGTTGAGCGAACGGTGGATGGCTTGATGCGAGGCGGCAGTCCCGCCCCAGGTGTGAGTCCGCGCCCCAGGGCGCAAGCGTAGAAAGGAGGCTTCATGGAGACGCTGCTGTTGAGCCAGAAGCAGGTCGAGCAGCTGGTGACCATGACAGATGTCGTCGAGGTCGTGGAGAAGACGTTCAAGGGAATGGGAGAAGGGACGGTGGTGAACCCGACCAAGGTCGGGCTCGACCTTGGCGAGGTCGCCCCGTGGCCGCCGTACAAGGGCTTCATGAACGCGATGCCCGCGTATGTCGGCTGGCAGGACAGCGCCGGCATCAAGTGGGCGGGCGGCTTCCTCGATAACTACAAGATCGGCCTGCCGTACATCAGTTCGCTGATCATGCTGATCGACCCGAAGAACGGGCAGTTTCGGGCGGTGGTGGACGGGGCGCTGATCACGAACCTCCGAACGGGCGCCCAGTCCGCGGTTGCCCTGAAGTACCTGCATCCCGAGAAGCGCCTCCGCCTGGGGCTCTTTGGCGCCGGCGCGCAGGGCCGGACCCAGACGCGGGCGGCCGCCGAGCTGTTCGACATCCAGAGCCTGAAGGTCTACGACATTCGACGCGAGGCGGCGGAGGCCTTCGCGCGGGAGATGCGGCCGGTGGTGAAGGGGACGCTGACCGTGGTGGACTCTCCGGAGCAGGTGGCGGACGCGGAGGCCATCATCTGCGTGACGCAGTCCAAGGACAAGTTCGTGAAGGAGTCATGGCTCAAGCCCGGCATGATCCTCTTCCCCATGGGGTCGTATCAGGAATGCGAGGATGCCTGCATCCTGAAGGCGGACAAGATCGTGGTGGATCATATCGGCCAGTGCCTGCATCGCGGTGCGCTGAAGGAGCTGACCGAGGCCGGGAAGATCAGCGAGCGAAGCATCTACAGCACGATCGGCGAGATCGTGGCGGGGAAGAAGCCGGCGCGCTCCGCGGCCAGCGACCGGATTCTCTGTATTCCCATCGGGACGGGCGCCATGGACATCACCGTGGCTACCCTGGCATATCAGCGGGCGCTGGAAAAGGGGCTGGGCGGGCGCTTCGCGTTCGTGTGATCTGCCGAGCCCTGACCCCCGGGTGGTCGTAGGCGCACTGTAACGGCATCGAAAGGAGGCACACACATGAAAGGGCGACTAATGAACTTGGGGATTCGGACGCTCGTCGGTTTGGCTTCGCTGGCGCTCGCTTTCGCGTCGGCCGAGGCCGCGGCTCCGCAGTACAAGTGGAAAATCGCGCACATCCGGCCGGCGGGCACGGCGATCGACAAGGATGTGCATGCGTTCGCGGACAGGGTGGCGAAGGAGTCGGGCGGGCGCATTGCTATCGAGGTCTTTCCTGCGAGTCAACTCGGTGACTACACCGTCGTCCAGGAGCGCGTCTCGCTCGGCGCCGTCGAGATGCAGGTCGGACCGCTTGGCACCACGGTCGACAAGCGACTGAACTTGCCCAGCGCCCCCTATCTGGCAAAGGACTGGAAGGATGCCCGCAGGCTTTTCTCCAGTGACAGCCAGCTCAGTAAGAAGACAGTCGAGCTCCTCCAGAAGCAGGGTCTTCAATCAATTGCCGGATGGCCCGTCTACTTCGGAGGTATAGTGCTGACCAAGGAGCCGGCGAGCCCTGGGGATCCCGACGTTCCCAAGAACATCAAGATCCGGGTGCCGCCCATCAAGTCCTTCGAGGTGACGGCGCAGGCGCTCGGATTCCTCGCCACACCCATCCCGTGGGCCGATACCTTCACCGCCATGCAGAGCGGTATCGTGAACGGAGCGATTGGCGGCGGGGCCGAGGGTTATTTTGCGAATTTCCGGGACCTCGCGAAGTACTACCTGGCCGTCAACGACCACTTCGAGTACTGGTTCCTCTACATCAACAGCGCTCTCTGGGCCAAGCTCTCGGATGGGGACCGCAAGCTCCTTCAGACGGCCGCCGGTGAAATGGAGAAGCAGCGCTGGGCCGTAGCGGAACAGGACGAGCAGGCCAATGAAAAACGACTGAGCGATGCCGGCATCAAGGTTATCAAGTTCAAGGAGCAGGAGCTCCAGAAGATGGCCGATAAGAGCCGCAAAGTCGGCTGGCCAACTATCAAGCGCGACATCGGCGCAGAGTTCTTTGATCAGGTGACGGCCGACATCAAGTAACGGAGACAAAGGAAGCGTACCCGCACGAGGCAGGGGAAACAGGACCCCTGTCTCGTGCGTGCATCCCTCGGGATGGATTCGTGCTAGGACACCTTGGGTCGAAACAAGATCCCACTCCCCGCGATGCACTAGAACACCACGCCCTCCTGGCGATGCTTTCCGAGGGATTCCAAACGACAAGGCGGGACGGATGACGTTTGTGAGGGCCAGACCAGTCAAAGCCACCGTCTGCCCCGCGTCGGAGGTTAGTCCCTACATCTGGTGCGGCACAAACAAGGAGCAGTTCGCATGACATTCGATGTCGTCGTCATCGGTGCCGGCGCCGTCGGGAGCTCGGTGGCTTTTCAGATGGCGGAGGCCGGCTTGAAGGTCGCCGTGGTGGATCGGACCTTCCCCGGCGCCGGGACCTCGCGGGCCACGCAGGCTGGAATTGGCGTGTATGCCAAGAAGCCGCGCCCGAATCTCGCGCTGAACATGAAAGGCGCGGAACTCTACCCGCAACTCGTCGCGAGGCTGGGGCAGGACGTGGAACTCGGCATGGACGGCGTCCTGAATGTCGCGCTCAGCGATGAGGACCTGCAGAAGATGCGGGCCTTCGTGGCCAAACAGCACGAAACCCCGGGGTACAAGGCCGATATGCTCACAGGCGACGAGGCGCGGGCCATGGAGCCGGCGCTCTCGCGTGAGGTGGTGGGCGCGGCGTTTTGCCCTCTGGACGGTTCGGTCAACAGCCTTCTTTATGTGCAAGCCCTGGCCCGCGGCGTGATGCGGCAGGGAGGAGAGGTTCTGGCCTGGACTGAGGTGTTGGGCATCCAATCCGTGGGTAAACAGGCGTGGTCTGTCACCACGTCCGGTGGGAAACTTGAGGCCGCCTGGGTGGTGAACTGCGCCGGCGTCGATGCCCGACGGATTGGCCGGATGATCGGGATTGACGTGCCCATCGATCCCAATCGGGGCCACGTACTCGTCACCGAGGCCGTCCCGCCTCTGATCACGCGGCGCATTTCGGGACCGACTCTGATCCGGCAGACGGTCCACGGGAGCTTCCTTCTTGGCCAGAGCGAGGAGATGGTCGGTGAGGACCGGCGCATGAGCCTCGCCGTGCTTGCCGCCCAGGCAGTGGTCGCACGTCAGATCCTGCCGGGTCTGGCCCAGGTGAAGGTGATCCGGTCCTTCGTCGGGTTTCGCCCTTGGCCGCCCGACGGTATGCCAATTCTGGGCGAGGTCCCAGGCGCCGCCGGCTTCCTGAACGCTGTCGGACACAGCGGGATCACCTGGTCGCCGGCCGTGGGGAAGTTGTTGACCGAATTGGTCACGACGGGGACGCCCTCGATGTCGCTTGCGCCATACAGTCTCACCCGCTTCCCAGGTTGGGACGCCGGACAGTCCGCCAAACAACCCGAGTCCAGCTGAGGGATGCCCGATGGAAAATAACAATCTAAGACTCCAAAGCTTCGCCCGGCGGGGTCAGCCAATTTCCATCGAGGTGGATGGCGAGCCGATCCAAGCCTTCGAGGGCGAGACCATCGCGACCGCGCTCCTTGCAGCCGGTCGCCGTGTGCTCCGCCACACGCAGGAGGGAACCCCGCGAGGGGTGTTCTGCGGCATGGGCGTGTGTTTCGACTGCGTGGTGGAGGTAAACGGCGAGTCCAGCGTACGGAGCTGCATGACGGCCGTTCGCCCGGGTATGAGCATCCGGACTCCCCAGGCGTTCCACGGAAAGGAGCGGCGCTCATGAACGCTCCCGAAGTGGTAGTGGTTGGCGCTGGTCCGGCAGGGATCGGCGCCGCGCTGGAGGCAGCCCGCGCCGGCGCCTCGGTAGTAGTCCTGGACGAGTACCCCGGCACGGGCGGGCAGTACTATCGCCAGCCTGCCCCCGGGCTCGAGGCAAGTTCCGATTCCCCCCTCATCGAGCACGCACCCGACGGGTTGGCCCGGATCCGTGAGGCGCAGGCGACGGGCGTGGAGTTTTGCCAGGACGTGCTGGTCTGGGGCGCGTTCCCGGACGGAAGCCTAACGATTCTCGCCGCCGGCAAGGCCGATGTCATCAAGCCGTTGAAAGTGATTATCGCCACCGGAGGATACGAGCGTGCGGTAGCGTTTCCCGGCTGGACGCTGCCCGGCGTGATCACCGCAGGCGCCGCACAGGCCCTGGTCAAGGGTCAAGGAATCCTGCCCGGCCGTCGCATCCTGATGGCGGGAACGGGCCCGCTCCAGATGGCGGTGGCCGCCCAGGTCGTCCAAGCAGGAGGACAGGTGATCGGTGTCCTCGAGGCCAATCCCTTCGGACACCTTCTCCGGTCCGGTCCCCGCTTCTGGGGTCAGTGGGCGCGCCTCCAGGAGGGCTATCGATACTGGCGGACCCTTCGTTCCAAGGGGGTTCCCTTGACATTCGGCCGAACGGTGGTACGCGCCATCGGGACCCCGACTCTGTCGCGGGTGGTCACGGCTGGCCTGGACGCCGACTGGCGACCGATCCCGGGAACCGAGGCGGAGGTTGACGTCGACACGCTGTGCCTCGGGTTTGGGCTGGTGCCGAACACCAAGCTGGCACGACTTATGGGATGCGATCTGGTCCACGATCCCTGCCGCGGGGGGCTCGTTCCCGTCCTCACCGATGGCATGGAAACCTCCCGCCCCGGTGTGTTCGTGGCCGGCGAGGCGGCGGGCGTGGCGGGTGCGAAGGCCGCAGAATATCAAGGAAGGATTGCGGGCATCAACGCCGCCCGCCAGATGGGCAAGGTGACTTCCACCGAGACCGAGGGCCGCTTGCAGGCCGCCCGACGGCACCTCGGCAAAGAGCTATGCTTCGCCCGTGCGCTCAACGAGGTGTTCGCGGTGAAGCCGGGGATTTTGGACCTTGTGACGGACGAGACAGTCATCTGCCGGTGCGAGGAGATCGCCTGGGGCCGCCTGCGCCGCGAGCGTTCCGAGTGGGCCACTACTCTGGATGCTGTTCGAAGCGTCACCCGCGCTGGCTTCGGTCTCTGTCAGGGGACCATCTGCGAGCCCTTGGCAGCCGAGTTGCTCGCCCGCGAGACAGCGAAGCCCGTGGCAGATCTTGGCAGCTATCATATTCGGCCACCGCTCAAGCCGATCACGGTTGGCGCCCTGGCCGACCTCAGCGCGCGCCTTCCCCCGCCGCCAAAACGCATGGATCACTGACGCGCGCGGGATGCCTTCTATGATGGAGGGAGCCCCATGAAGAAAGAGATTGTCCCTGTACCAGGAGAGACACCCGCAAAGCACACCTCCCGGATCGTCCGTTTCGGGAACCTCGTCTTCATCGGCGGTACCGCAGGCCGCCACTTCGTCACCAAGGAGATACCCTCCGACGTCGCGGGCCAAACCCGGCAGACCTTGGAGAACATCAAGATTTGTTTGGAGGCTGCCGGCACATCGCTCGGCAATGTCCTGAAAATGACCTGCTACTTAGCAGACCTCGGCGACAAGAAGGCCTTCGACGAGGTGTACATCTCCTACTTCCCGGTGAATCCGCCAGCCCGAGCCTGCTTTGCCGTGGCGGACCTCGGAGCAGGGATCAAGGTGGAGATTGAGGCCATCGCCGGCATTCCGAGCTGAGTGGAACGGCGCGTTACCCTCGCTGCTCGGGAGATGCCGCCGCGGACGCGGCCCACTGACATGGCTCGGTTGTGAGCGCAGCTTGCGGATAAGCGAAACGCCGTTGGGCATGACGTCTGCGACCGTCTATTTTGCTTAACGGCGAATCCCGCGCGGACGCTACCGTTCGGGCGAGGGGACTTCCGGCCCGCGGCGCTTCGACGCCACTGCCGGGACCCGGCACCGAGTCCGCAGCCATCGGCCGAACGCGTCCATATAGATGTAGACCACCGGCGTGATGTAGAGGGTGAGCAGCTGGGACACCACCAGCCCTCCCACCACCGCGAGGCCCAGCGGGCGGCGGGACTCGGCCCCTTGCCCGGCGCCCAGGGCGATGGGGAGCGTGCCCATCAGGGCGGCCATGGTGGTCATCATGATCGGGCGAAACCGCAGAAGGCACCCCTCGTAGATCGCCTCCGCCGCAGTCTTCCCCCGCGCCTCCGCCTGCAGCGCGAAGTCGATCATCATGATGGCGTTCTTCTTCACGATGCCCACCAGCATGATGATCCCGACGAACGCGTAGATGTTCAGGTCGTGGCGGAAGAGCAGCAAGGTGAGCAGCGCCCCCGCGCCGGCTGCCGGGAGACCCGAGAGAATCGTGATGGGGTGGATGAAACTCTCGTAGAGGATGCCCAGCACGATGTAGATGACCAAAATGGCAAGGGCGAGAAGCAGCCCCATGCCCTTGAGCGACGACTGGAACGCCTGCGCGCTCCCTTGGAAGGTGCCGCTGATCGTGGCCGGCAACGTGGCCCGCCCGATTCGCTGGACTTGCGAAACGGCGTCGCCCAGCGAGGCGCCGGGCTTGACATCGAAGGAGAGCGTGACCGACGGGAGCTGCCCGAGATGGGTGACGGTGAGCGGCCCGATCCCCGGGCTCAACGTCGCCACGGCGTCCAGGGGCACGAGCTGGCCCTTGCTCGAGCGGATGTAGAGCAGGGAAAGGGCGTCCGGGTCCTCCTGATAGGCGGGATCCAGCTCGAGAATGACCTGGTACTGGTTGGTCGCGGTGTAGATCGTCGAAACCTGTCGGCTGCCATACGCGTTGTACAGGGCGTTCTCCACCTGGTTGGCGGTGATTCCGAGGGCTGACGCCTTATCTCGGTCGATCTCCACGCGGAGCTTCGGGCTTGCGATCTGCAGGTCGCTGGTGACCTCCTGCAGGGCGGGGAGCGCGGTGAGTTTCGCCTGGACTTCTCGCGAGACCCGGTACAGCTCTCCAATGTCCGCCCCCTGCAGCGTGTACTGGTAGAGGCTCTTGCTCAGCTGCCCCCCGATCCGGATGAGGGGAGGGATCTGTAGGAAGACGCGCATGCCGGGCACGCCGGCGAGCTTGGGGCGCAGTTCCTGGACGATCTCGTCGGCGGAAAGGCGCCGCTCCGATCGGGGCTTCAGCATGAGGCCGAATCGTCCGGTGTTCTGCGTGTCGCTGGCTCCACCCGAACCGACGCTCGACATGAACGAGTCGATGTTCGGATCCTGGCGGAGGATCGCCGCCACCTGCTGCTGGTGCCGCACCATGCTGTCGAAGGAGATGTCCTGAGCGGCCTCCGTGAAGCCGATGATCTGCCCCGTGTCCTCCGTCGGGATGAATCCTTTGGGAACGACCCAGAAGAGCACAGCCGTCGCGACCAGGCTGAGGCCCGCGACCGCCATGACGGCGGGCCGGTGTTCCAGGCAGCGCTGCAGCGTCCAGCGATACGTGGCCAGCATCCCCTGGAAGAAGCGCTCCGTCAGGGCGTATAGGCGCCCGTGGTGCGCCTCGCGGGGCGGGTGGAGGAACCGGCTGCTGAGCATGGGGGTCAGTGTCAGCGACACGAAGCCCGAGACCAGGATGGCGGCGCTGACCGTCACGGCGAACTCGCGGAACAAACGGCCGAGTATCCCGCCCATGAAGAGAACGGGGATGAACACCGCGGCCAGGGACAGGGTCATGGACACGATGGTGAAGCCGATCTCGCGCGATCCGATGAGCGCGGCCTCGAAGGCACTCTCCCCCTCCTCCATGTGACGCACGATGTTCTCCAGCATGACGATGGCGTCGTCGACCACGAAGCCCACCGACAGCGTGAGCGCCATGAGGGAGAGGTTGTCCAGGTTGAAGCCCATCAGGTACATCACCGCGAAGGTACCCACGACGGACATCGGCAACGCCAGACTGGGGATGACCGTGGCGGACAGACTTCGCAGAAAGAGAAAGATCACCAGAACCACCAGGCTCATCGTGAGGAGGAGGGTGAATTTCACGTCGGTCACCGAGGCGCGGATGGTCTCGGATCGGTCGTACAGCGTGTTCAGCGCCACCGAGGCCGGCAGTTGAGCGCGGAACGTGGGTAGGAGCGCGCGGATGGCGTCCACCGTCTCCACCGTGTTCGTGCCCGGTTGGCGTTGGATCGCCAGTACGATGGCCCGCGTGTCGGTGCGCCAGCCGGCGTTTTTGTCGTTCTCCACGCTGTCGATGACCCGACCCAGTTCCGCCAGGCGCACCGGCGACCCGTTCCGGTACGCGACGATCAACGGGCGATAGGCCGCCGCATCGTACAGCTGCCCGGTCGCCTCCACGGAAAACGTCTGGTGCCGCCCGTCCAGGTTTCCCGTGGGCAGATTGACGTTCCCCTGCGCGATGGCGTTCTCGACCTCGTCGATCCCGATCCCGCGCGAGGCCAGCGCCGTCGGGTCCACCTGCACGCGCACCGCGTACTTCTGCGTGCCGAAGACCTGGACCTGCGAGACGCCGCTCACCATGGAGATCCGCTGCGCCAGGAGGGTCTGCGCGTACTCGTCCACGGCGGAGAGCGGCAGCGTCGCCGAGCTGAGGGACAGGAAGAGAATCGGCGCATCCGCGGGGTTCACCTTCCGCATGGTGGGCGGGGTGGGCATGTTCCCCGGCAATTGGCGCTGGGCCGCCGTGATGGCGGCCTGGACGTCCTGGGCGGCGGCGTCGATGTCCCGCTCCAGGGCGAACTGCAGCGTGATCCGTGCAGCGCCCTGCACGCTGCTGGAGGTCATGTTGTCGATGCCGGCGATGGTGGAGAACTGCTTCTCCAGCGGGGTCGCCACCGACGAGGCCATGGTTTCCGGGCTGGCCCCGGGGAGCCTGGCGGTCACCTGAATGGTGGGGAAATCGACGTTCGGCAGGTCGCTCACCGGCAGCGCGCGGTACCCCATGAAGCCGAAAATCAGAATGCCCGCCATGACCAGCGTCGTCATGACCGGCCTGCGGATGAACAGCTCGGGGATGTTCATTGCGAAGGCCCTGCGGCGGCAGCTGCGGCGTTCTTGACCTCGACGCGCGTGCCCGCAACGAGCCGGAGATGACCGTCGGTCACCACCTTGTCGCCCGCCGCGACACCTTTCTCGATCACGGTCACCTCACCGATCCGCCGTCCAACCGCGACCAGGCGAAATTCCGCCGTGGAATCGGGCCGCACCACGTACACGTACTGACCTTGTTGCCCGGTTTGCACCGCCTGAGACGGGACGACCACCGCATTGGGCTGGTTCGTGAGCGTCAGAAGGACGCTGACGAATTGCCCCGGCCACAGCGTATCCGCTGGATTCGCGAACGTGGCCTTCAGCTGGATCGTCCCTGTCGCGGCATCGACCGTGTTGTTCACGAACGTCAGCTCTCCGATCGCAGGCGGCCCTTCCTGGCCCCGAGGGGCCGCCTCGACCCGAATCGTCCTTGCCGCCATGTATTTCTTCACAGCCGGCAAGTACTGTTCCGGAACCGAAAAGCTGACATAGATGGGATGAATCTGATTTAGGACGAGCATCTGGGCGCTGTCGTCCCGAGCCTTGACGGCGCTCCCCACGCGGACCAGGAGGTTTCCTGCACGTCCGTCCATGGGGGCGCGGATCGTCGTGTAGCCGAGCTGGACCCGCACGTTTTCGACCACGGCCTGGTCCGCCCTGATCACCGCCTTGATGTTCTCCACCGTGGCCTGCGCCGCCCGGATCGAGGCCCGGGCGTTCGTGAGCGCCGCCTGGTCCGCCTGGACGGTCGCCTCCAGCGCGGCGGCGTTGGTGCGCACCTGGTCGTAGAGTTCCTTGGAGATGGCCCCCTCGTCCATCAACCCCTGGTAGCGACGGAGCTGCGCCGTGGCATTCTCGAGCTGCGCCGTGTCGCGCGCCAAGTTCGCCTCCGCCTGCTTCTCGGCCGCCATCGTCTGTGCCACCGCGGCCTCGGCCTGTTGCAGCTGTGCCGTATCGCGTCCCAGGTTGGCTTCGGCCTGGCGGAGCGCCGCCTCCCACGGTCGCCGATCGAGGGTGAAGAGCAGATCGCCTTTGTTGACCGCTTGACCTTCCGCGAAATGAATCTGGGCAACCTCGGCATCCAACTGGCTTTTGAGCGTGACGCTTGCGTACGCTTGCACGGTGCCGACGGCGCGGACCTGCACCGGAACGGTCTTGCGGACCGCCGTCTCTATGGTCACCGGCACCCCGCTTCGCGCCGAGGCGTTCTTGGTCTGGCCTTGATTCGACTCTCCCCTGCCGCAGCCCCAGAGAAGAGCGATCGCGAACAGGCAGGCGAGCGGTAGAACGCCCCGCAGCCGCCCACAGGCGGTTGGCCGCCCGCATCCCGCGGGGACGCACTCTGGCAAGACGGGGTGGCTATCAGATTCCATTCCGCTTCTCCCTGCCATCGGTTCCATACGGTTCGCTGAGGCCATCGCCCCGCGACCATGCGCTCCCCCGCCATGAAGACGGCCGATCGATTCGGCGCGCACGCGCTACCACCTCGGGTGACATCGGATTCTCATCTGCGGCCGTCTCTCTCGACCGCTCCGTCGAATGGCCCGCCTAACACGGTGATGCCCTTCTTGATGTGCCGCAGTTCCACCGCCGAAAGTCGCGACAGCACGGTCGCCATCCACCTTCGCGTGGCGTGACGCGTGCGCCGGAAATGCCGAAGCCCCAGGGGCGTCAGGTGAAGAACGACACGCCGACGCTCTTGAGGGTCCTCGGCGCGGCTCACCATGCCCCTCCGGACCATTCGCTCCACGAGCGTCGAGGCCGTCGGGCGTGTCACACCGAGGTGTTCTGCCAAGTGAAAGAGACACGACCCTGGATTTCGATGCAGATACGCCAGAGCGCGCACTTGCGGGATGGAAAACAGTGGGGCCCCGTTCCGGCGCATCTCCGCGCGGATCGCGCGCATGACCGCCGGCACGGTCTGCATGACGGCATGCGCGCACTCGCGAGCGAGATTCGCCGCACTCGCCGGGACGCGGGGCGCGGGCCTTCGACGCGGAGATCCGGACCGAGACATTGAGCCCTCGAGGGATTCGCGCTAATAGTTAGCGTGTCCAATTATGTGTACCACTTCGTGAAGTGTCAAGAACACAGAGACGGTTGGTCCGGTACGACGGACCGCGAGTGGAGTGCACAGCGCGACCTGAGGGCCGCAACCAAAACAACGGACTGTCTTGATCCGCAGAGTACGCAGATTGGCCGACTTCACGGGGAACGGCAAAACCTTTTCAGAAAAACAAGGTTCTGCAACTGTGTAGTACAGAGCGCCACCCGTGTCGATCGGTGCAGGTAATCTGACAGTGCGGACGTTAGGCGGGAACGGGCCGTGCCACCCGTGCCGCCCGACGCCGAATCCGGCGTCGGACGGCGTCGAACAGGCGGATCCCGAGCAGGACCGTCAGGATCCCGGCGTAGAGAAAGGCGTCGGGGCGAAACCCCTTGGCGAGCCAGAGAAAATGCAGCGCGGCAAGCACGCCGACGAGATAGACGATCCGGTGCAGGCGCCGCCAGGCG
>Ga0079037_100000206_pt1 | contig 23997 bp, 25 predicted proteins | sample Mud3Dept4metaG_FD_71479 | JGI IMG/M metagenome (GOLD analysis project Ga0079037, IMG submission 71479) | Freshwater wetland microbial communities from Ohio, USA, analyzing the effect of biotic and abiotic controls - Mud 3 Core 4 Depth 4 metaG | ecosystem: Environmental > Aquatic > Freshwater >... | reverse complement strand
GAAGTGGAAGGCTCCCCGCAGGCGGTCGCCCAATTCACCGAGCAGCTCCCTCAAGAGGCCCCTCCGCGTTCGCGCATTGAATCGCTGAATTTCGAGGACCACCCGCCGGCGGGCTATGCGACCTTTGCAATTCAAGAGAGTATGGAGGAAGAAGGCCAGTATCAGCTCATCTCTCCGGACATTGCGACTTGCGCGGCGTGCGCGCGGGAAATCTTTGACCCCCAGGACCGGCGGAACCGGTATCCCTTCACCAACTGCACCAACTGCGGACCCCGTTTTACGATTATCGAAGATATCCCTTACGATCGCCCCAAAACGACCATGGCCAAGTTCCGCATGTGTCCTCTGTGCCAAAAAGAGTATGACGACCCGGCCGACAGGCGCTTCCATGCCCAACCCAACGCCTGCCCGGCATGCGGCCCCCGCTTGCAGCTGGTCGATCGCCAGGGGGAACCTCTTTCGCCTGAGGACCCGCTCCCATTTGCGATCCATCTCCTTAAGGAGGGGAAGATCCTCGCCCTCAAGGGGTTGGGTGGATTTCTCCTGGCCTGCGACGCTCGAAGCGAAATCTCCGTTCAAGAATTGCGGCGGCGAAAGGTCCGGCCCGACAAGCCGTTTGCCGTGATGCTCACCGACCTGGCCGCCGCCCGGCTGCACTGCCGGGTTTCCCCGGAAGAAGAGCGGCTTCTTCTCTCCCCCGAAAGCCCCATTGTCCTTCTTTCCTGGAAGGAGGATTCCCCGATTTCGCAAGCGGTCGCGCCCGGCCAGAGATACCTCGGGGTGATGCTCCCTTATACGCCGCTCCACCATCTTCTTCTGAGAGAGGCCAATATGCCGCTGGTCATGACCAGCGGGAATTTGAGCGAGGAGCCCATCGCCAAAGACAACGAGGAGGCTCTTTCCCGTCTGGCGGGGATTGCCGATGCCTTCCTCCGCCACGACCGCGACATTTACATTCAATACGATGACAGCGTTGCGGCGGTGGTCTGCGGGGCGCCGGCCATTCTGCGGCGATCCCGGGGGTACGCCCCTTTCCCCGTCCCCCTCCCCTTTTCCATGAAGCCGATCCTGGCCTGCGGGGCGGAACTGAAAAACACCTTCTGTTTAACCCGCGATCGTTATGCCTTTGTGAGCCAGCATATCGGCGATATGGAAAACATCGAAACGTTCAGCCATTTCGAGCGGACCCTTGGAGTTTACCGGAATCTTTTTCGCATCCGGCCCGAAATCGTGGCTTACGATCTTCACCCGGAATACCTGACTACAAAATTCGCGCTCCGCCTCCCGGCGGACCGCAAGATCGGCATCCAGCATCACTACGCCCACATGGCGAGCTGTATGGCTGAGAATGGCGAAGAGGGGCCCGTCATCGGCCTCTCCTTCGACGGTCTCGGATACGGACCGGACGGCACCCTGTGGGGCGGAGAATTTTTGGTGGGTGACTTCGGCTCGTACCGGCGCGTCTCCTTTTTCGAACCCGTGCCCATGCCGGGAGGAGTGGCAGCCATTCAGCACCCCTGGCGGATGGCATTAAGCTATCTGGACCACGTCTTCGGAAAGGAAAAAGGGCCCTCTTATGCTCCGAACCTCGGCCCCCTTGAAGAGGAAAAAATCCGCGTCGTGCTGAGGCAAATCGAGCTGGGAATTAATTCCCCTCTGACTTCCTCCTGCGGCCGGCTTTTCGACGCGGTCTCCGCCCTCCTCGGGCTCGTTTCCTCGATTTCCTACGAGGGGCAAGCCGCGGTCGCTCTCGAAATGATCGCCGATGAGCGGGAGCAGGGGAGCTACGATTTCCTTCTGGAAGACCAGGGGGGAAGGACGGTAGTATGCTTTCAGCCCCTGTTCGCCCAGATTCTTCGGGAACTGCAACAGGGCGAGGCAAAGTCGGCGATTTCGGCGAGATTCCATAACTCGCTGGTAAATGTCGGCGTCGACGTTTGCCGAAGGATCCGGGAACAGGGCGGCCCCCGGAAGGTGACCCTAAGCGGCGGGGTTTTTCAGAACCGTTTTCTTCTGGAAAGGATGAAGGCGGCGCTGGAAAGCGCCGGATTCGGCGTTCTGATCCATCATCAGGTCCCGTGCAACGACGGCGGGCTTTCCCTCGGCCAGGCCGTGATTGCGAATTTTATTTCCTGATCCAAAGGTGGAATTCACCGCGGAGGGCGCGGAGATCGCAGGGCCTATAAGAATTTAGGAATCAACCCCGATTTGGCGAATCTGGAGACGGAATTTGGGTTACAATAGGGAAGTTATCGATCATGATTTCGCCGTCGGCTTTTTCCATTTGCCCGGCTCTTCGGTAATAAGTCTTTGATTCTTCGCCGAAAAATCTCTTTGAAAGGAGGGCAAGAGTGTCGGTTGACGATCCATTTCGAGAGATCCGGCTGGGGCCGGGTATTTGACTGACGCTGCCACTCCCCCTGACACTCAAAATTGTTTATGTGCGTTGCCATTCCCGCAAGGATAAAATCGATTCAGGATTCCATGGCCCGGGTGGAAATCGGCGGTGTCGAGCGGAACGCCAGTCTCCAGCTCACCCCCGAGGCGAAACCCGGAGACTACGTTCTCATCCATGCCGGCTTTGCCATTCATGTGATTGACGAGCAGGAGGCCATGGAAACCCTGAAGCTCTTCCAGGAACTCGAAGCCCTGGAGAAGGACGCGTAGCGCCTAAAGCAGGCGCAGGCGGAAGAGAAGACCGCGGGCCTGCCCGGGGTTAAAGCTTTTTCACTTGAACCTTTGGCTCCCTGAAACCCTCAAGCCCTTTTTCTGATTTATGAAATACATCGACGAATTCCGCGACGGCGAAAAGGCGAAACCCCTGGTCGACGAAATCCGGCGCGCGGCCGACCGGCCCCTGCGCTTCATGGAAGTCTGCGGCACGCATACGGTTTCGATCGCCCGGTACGGCATCCGCAGGCTCCTGCCCCCCGCCGTGGAACTTGTCTCTGGCCCCGGCTGCCCGGTCTGCGTGACTGCGAACCGGGACCTGGACCGGGCGATTGCTCTGGCCCGGGTCCCGAAGGCGGTTGTTCTGACCTTCGGAGACATGGTGAGAGTCCCCGGTTCCTACTCCACGCTGGCCCGGGAAAGGGCTGCGGGGATGGACGTCCGCGTCGTCTATTCGCCGCTGGACGCGCTGCCGATGGCCGAAAGGGAGCCGGATCGTCCGCATATTTTCCTCGGGGTAGGGTTTGAAACAACCGCCCCGGCAGTGGCCGCCACGGTCCTGGAGGCCCGGAAAAGGAATCTGAGGAATTTCTTTCTCTTCTCCGCCCATAAAACCGTCCCCCGGGCCCTCCGGGTTCTCCTGGAAGCCGGAGAAATGAAGCTGGACGGTTTTTTGCTGCCCGGCCATGTGAGCGCCATAATCGGCAGCCGGCCCTATGAATTTCTGCCTCGGGATTTCGGCCTGGCCGCGGTGATTTCCGGCTTCGAACCGCTCGATATCCTGCAGGCCCTTCTGCTGCTGATCCGCCAGGCAAAAGATCAGCAGCCGCGGGTTGAAATCCAATATCGACGGGGGGTGCTTCCCCAGGGGAATCCTCATGCGCTCGAAGTAATGGAGCGGCTCTTTGATCCTGTCGATGCGGAGTGGCGCGGCCTCGGGAAAATCCCGGAAAGCGGGTTGGCCTTGAACCGGGATTATTCTTCCTTCGATGCCGGACGGCAATTCCCGCTTTCCTTGCCGGAGCCGAAAGAAGCGGAAGGCTGTCGCTGCGGCGACGTTCTGCGGGGAGTCTTGCGCCCGGAAGCATGCGCTCTTTTTTCCCGGGTTTGCACTCCCGGGAACCCTGTCGGCCCCTGCATGGTTTCCTTCGAAGGATCGTGCGCGGCCGCCTACAAATATGAAACCGAAAGGTTTCCTGAAGGCCCAAGACATGAGTCCGGAACAGAAAAATTCTAATCCCGAAGATCGCATCCTCCTGGCCCATGGGAGCGGGGGGGCCATGAGCCACGATCTGATTGCCTCCCTTTTTGTCCAGGCCTTCCGGAACCCGGTTCTGGATCGCCTCGACGACATGGCGGTTCTCGAAATCGACGGGACGAAGTTGGCCTTCACCACGGACACCTACGTGGTCACCCCGTTTTTTTTCCCCGGCGGGGACATCGGCAAACTGGCCGTGTGCGGGACCATCAACGATCTGGCCATGAGCGGAGCGCGCCCTCTTTACTTGAGCGCTGGTTTTATCCTTGAAGAAGGTTTCTCCCTGCGGGACCTCGAAACGATCATCGCCTCCATGCAGAAGACCGCCGCCCAAACAGGGGTGCAGATCGTGACCGGGGATACCAAGGTCGTTAACCGCGGCGGTGCGGACGGGATCTTCATCAACACCGCCGGCCTCGGCCGGATCCCGGAAGGGGTGGATATCTCCGGCCGCAACGCCCGGCCGGGGGACAAAGTCCTGGTCAGCGGGTCCATCGGCGACCACGGAATCGCCATTCTAAGCTCCCGGGCAGGGCTCGAATTTTCCACCCGTCTGGAAAGCGACTGCGCCCCCCTGAGCGGCCTCGTCGCCCGGATGCTCGAGGTTTCACGGGAAATTCACTGCCTGCGCGATCCGACCCGCGGAGGGCTTTCAACCACGCTGAACGAACTGGCCCGCCAATCGCAGGTGGCGATCTGGATCGAGGAAAGCCGGATCCCGGTCAAAGAGGAAGTCCGGGGCGCCTGCGAGCTCTTGGGATTGGACCCCTTCATCCTGGCCAACGAAGGAAAGCTGATCGCCATTGTGGGCGCCGGAGAAGCGGGGAAAATCCTTGAGGCCATGAGAGCCCACCCCCTGGGAAGGGACGCGGCCCTGATCGGAGAAGTCCGGGAGGGGCCCGCGGAAAAAGTGCTCCTCCGTACGTCCATCGGCTCAACCCGCATTTTGGACATGCTTGTCGGAGAGCCTCTCCCGAGGATCTGCTGAGGTGGACGCAAAGGTTTTAGAAGGCCTCTTCTCCCCTTTTCGCCTTCGGCGCTTGCTTTCTGGCCCGGGCGACAGGGGAACGGTTCTGAACGGCGGACAAATTTGATGGTCTCGTAAAAAGTCCATCTGTCCCGCTCGGAGCGGGATGGCGCGGCAACTTCGTCGTTCCGGCGCACCTGTAAGTGCGCCTCACTCCTCAGTTTTTACGCGCCTTGTCCCGCCTATAGCGGAAGAGCTTTTTACGAAACCATCGTTTCGAAGATTTTTTTCGAGTTCATCGAATTGGGAGGTGAAACAAATTTTTTTAGGTCACAGCCAATATTTTTGAATCCTTTTTTGAAAAAAATTATCTAAAATATTTTTGGCAAATCAAATTATTACCATCAAAAGGAGGTTTCATCATGGCCGTTGCAGGATCCCAGTCCGAGAAGAACCTTCGCGAAGCTTTCGCCGGGGAGTCCCAGGCGAACCGGCGATATTTGGCTTTTGCGAAGAAGGCCGAGGAAGAAGGGTACAAGCAGGTCGCCAAGCTGTTCCGCGCCGCTGCCGAAGCCGAGACCGTTCATGCCCATGCCCATCTGCGGGCCCTTGCCGGGGTTAAGAGCACCAAGGAAAACATCCGGGAGGCCATCAACGGCGAGACTCACGAGTTTAAAAACATGTATCCCGCGATGCTTGCCAAGGCCAAGGAGGAAGGCCAGAAACAGGCGGAGATAAGCTTCGATTACGCCAACCAGGTGGAGAAGATTCACGCCGCCCTTTATGAAAAAGCCCTGGCCAATTTGGGCAAGAACCAGGAAGTTGATTATTACGTCTGCTCTGTTTGCGGGAACACGGTGGAGGGCGAAGCCCCGGACAAATGCCCGATCTGCGGCGTGCCGGGATCCAAATTTTCCAAAGTCGCTTAATCTACCTTGACCGCTTCATTCTTCAACCCCTTTCCGGAGAAGAGAGCCTTCCAAAGCTCTCTTCTCCGCTGGTATTCCCTCCATAAAAGAGACCTCCCCTGGCGGAAAACCGCCGACCCTTATAAAATCATGGTCTCGGAGTTTATGCTCCAGCAGACCCGCATCGAAACGGTTCTTCCCTATTATGGCCGCTTCCTCAAGGCTTTCCCATCTCTCCTCCGATTGGCCCGGGCCCCCCTCCAGAAGGTCCTCAAATTCTGGGCGGGAATGGGGTATTATGCGCGGGCTCGCAACCTGCATGCCGCCGCAAGAATCATCAGGCGGGATCTGAGCGGGAAAATTCCCGCCACGAAGGAAGCCCTCCTGACCTTGCCCGGATTCGGCCCCTACACGGCAGGGGCCGTGGCCAGCATTGCCTTTAATCAGAGGACGGCCGCTCCGGACGGCAATGTCAAGCGGGTCCTGAGTCGCCTGGTCAACGCTCCGGCCTCGGCGCCCTCTTTAGAAAGGAAAAGGCAGCTGGAATTCTATTTGGAAGACCTCATTCCGGAAAGGCAGGCTTCGGGATTCAACCAGGCGCTGATGGATCTGGGCGCGATGGTGTGCCTCCCCGTCCGGCCAAAATGCCACCTCTGCCCGGTCCGGAGGTTCTGTCCATTTACAACGGAGGAAAAAAAGAAGGGGATCCCCCCTGAAAGGAGGCGGCGGGAGGAAATCTGGGCGATCGCCCTGATTGAAAACAAGGGGCGTTTTCTGATTCACCGCCAGGAAGGCAAGGGGCTCTTGGGCGGGCTCTGGCAATTCCCGACGCTCGTTTCTTCCCCCAAGACCGGTTCAGGTCCCGCGGATGATAGCCTGCCTGCAAAAAGAACCCTGCGGAAATATCTCCGGGACCGCTTCGGGATCACAACCCGATTTCGAAACCCCCTTTCTCCTCTCCGCCACGAGTTTACTCACATCCGGGCGACCCTCTGCCCGTATCTCTTCTCCCTCGCCCCGGGAAAGTCCGTTGCGAAAACAATCCCAGCCCTGGAAACCCGATGGGTCAAAATTTCGGGCTTATCCCGTTACCCGATTTCCCGGGCCATGACGAAAGTCGCGGATCTTCTGAATGCGGAGCGGCGGTGATCCGGCTCCGAGGCCCTTTGGTGAGCGGGATCATCGATTCGCCGCAGGAGACGGCGGATGGCGCAGCAAAATGAAGAAGAAGGCGGTAATGGCGAGGATCCCCGCAAAAGTTAAGAGGACGATATCGTAGCTCCCCGTGCGGTCAAAGACCCACCCCGCATAAATAGGAGATAAAAAGGTAGCGACTCCATAGCCTACCCCCATAATCCCTCGGAGCGTTGCGTAACTGTGCCGCCCGAAAAGGTCCCCGATGAGGGCCCAGTTCAGGGACGAGGTTCCCATGGTTATCGCAAAGCCGACAGGGAAGAAAAATAGAATCAATTCTTCCCGCCCGAGAATCAATCCGACCATGGCGATCGCCGTTGGGAGAGTGCCCAAGCTGCACAACAGGGCTTTGTTCCAGCGGTCCCCCAGCCATCCAAAGACCAGCGAGGTCAGGATAGAGCCGAAAGCGAGCAGGCTGACCAAAAAGGCGCTGCCCACTTCGCTCATCCCCTTCCAGACCAGGATCGGCACAAAGTGGGTATTCAGGGCTACGGTCACCAGCAGCCGCAGCGAGAGCGTCGCGCTGAGCAGCCAATAACGGGGCGTGCGCAGCGCCTCCTGGACCGTAAAGGAAACCTCGCCCCCTTTTTTCTCCGCCCCTTCGGATAACGCCCTCGGGGTTTGGGGCAGCGGCTGGCCGTCCGGCTGCAGCCCCATGTCCTCCGGCGCATTCTTAAAGCGGAGGGCCGCGGGAAGGGCGACGATTAAAATCGCCAAGCCCGCAAAAACCGCCCCCGCGCGCCACCCGAAAACCAAAATGATATAGGACAATATCGGGGCGATGATCATGCTCCCGATATTCCCGGAAGCGGTAATCACCGAAAAGGCGATCCCCCGCCGCCGGACGAACCATTTGTTGACCGCCGTGGTGATGGGATGGAAGAATCCGGCATTGGCGCCGAGAGAAACAAGGAAAACGTAAATCAAGAAAAAGGTGAGGAAATCCTGCACCGTGGAGAGAAGGATCAAGCCGACCCCGGCCAAACCCGAGCCGATCAGGATGAGTTTGCGCGGCCCAAACCGGTCGATCAGGTAGCCGACGACCGGTCCCTCGACTCCCCCCTCCAGGCGGGCGGCGCCGTAAAGCAGGGAAATCGCCGCGCTGCTAACGCCCAGATCGCGCTTCAGGGGAAGAAAGAAAACGGTGAAACTGTGGTAGGTAATCCCGAGGCCGACGCCGTTGATCATCGCCCCCAGGATAAGAATCCACCAGCCATAAAACATTCCCGCCCCCCGGGGGCGGAAGAAGCGGAGTTTTCCTCTGGCCGAATTCGATTTCTCTTCCATTCAAGTCATGTTAGGAGGTTAAACAAACGAAGGCAACAGGATTATTCCAGAACGGCGATCGCCTCGATCTCCAAGAGCCAGTCCGGATGCACCAGCCGCGGGACCTGAACCGTGGTGCTGGCCACAGGCTCCCGGGAAAAAATTTCTCTGCGGATTTTCGTGAGGGCCGGCAGGTGGGCGTCAAGGTCCGTCGAGTAGATATTCAGCTTCACCACCTGGTCAAAACTCGCCCCTGCCGCCTCCAGACATTTTTGGAGATTCCTGAAAACCTGGCGGGCCTGGGCTTCGATGTCCCCTTTGCCGACGACATTTCCTTTTTCATCCACCGCCGTCTGCCCGGCAATAAAGACCTGGCTCCCGGTCCTCACGACCTGGGCAAATCTCGGGCGGGGGTCCCAAACTCCTTCCGGCTGAATGATGACTCTTGGCATTTTTCCTCCTTTTCCGTCGTTGTTGAAAAAGAACCCGATTTGCCGAAGCAATGGGATTATGATATATTAATTGCAAAAGCTTTATCCAATTAATTTTGATGGACTCGTAAAAAGCTCTCCCGCCATAAGCGGGACAAGGCGCGCAAAAACTGAGGAGTGCGGCGCACTTACGGGTGCGCCGCAACGACGAAGTTGCAGCGCAATCCCGCCCCGAGCGCGACAGATGGATTTTTTACGAGACCAACATTTTTTGTTTTGCGCGAATTGCGCAGGAGGATGCCCCCGGCATGATTGCTTTTGACCTGATCTGCGCCAACGGTCACAAATTCGAATGCTGGTTTAAGAACGGAGACGCTTATGAGGAGCAGAAGTCGAACGCCCTAATCTGCTGCCCTGTTTGCCAGAACCGGCATGTGGAAATAGTCCTCTCTCCTGTTTCCATCCGAAAACATGCCGGGGGAAAGCCGGAAAACGTGGACCCGCAGCGCCTGTTGAATCAAATCTACGAATATATCGACAAGAACTTCGAAGATGTGGGCCTGAATTTCACCCGGGAAGCCATCAAGATGCATTACGGCGACGCGGAAAAAAGAAACATTAAAGGCCAAACTCTCCCCAACGAGGAAAAAATTCTCAAGGAAGAAGGCATTTCCTTTTTCAAGATCCCTATCCTCAAACGCCTGGACAATTGACCCGTCTTTTTTAAACCTTTTCTCTCCAGTTGCCTTCCTTCAAGGCTTCAAGGCTTTTTTCTTGACTCTCCTGTGATTTTATTATAATTATAGGCTTATAAAGCCATTGCCTGCGCCAGTCAAAAAAACAATTTGATCTCTGCCCTTTTGAAAGAAATTGAGGCGGGAAATTTCGAGGTAGTAGACTTCTGCCTTTTGAGATTGTTGAGTTTTAACCCCGGCTTGGAGGTCACTACTTTTGCCCTTTCTTTCCTTTTTTTGAAAAACACGGGGGATTTTGCCGGGGGTTTCCCGCCATTGGAATAACCGATCGCCATTCCCCTCCCGCGAGGGGCAGGGTCTTTCGCTCATCCGCCGGAGAGGGGAGACGAATCTAATCCAGGGAAAAGGAGGGTAAACGCATGCCGAGTTACATTCTCTTGATGAAATTGACCGAGCAGGGGAGAAAGAACATCAAGGAGGCTCCGGGGCGCGTGGAAGCGGGAATTAAAGCCTGGGAGGCGCTGGGGGGGAAAATGACCAGCTTTTTCGTCACGATGGGGGAGTACGACTATGTGGCCGTGGGCGAAGCCCCCAATGACGAGGTTGCCGCCACCTTCAGCCTGATGCTCAGTTCTCTAGGAAACGTGAAAACCATGACCCTGCGGGCCTTTACGAAGGAGCAATTTTCGGCGATGGTTAAGAAAATCACCATCACTTGAACAACGATAAGAGAGGAGATTTTCTCCGCGGCGAAAGAAGGAAATTCGGAGATGACGGCAATTTTCCGGGGGCTTGATGAATGCCGGCCTGAGACTTGAAACGAATGGGCCCGGACGGGAGGGGGAAAAATGACGGAAAAATCGATCCGGCTGAGCGCACAGGAAATACAACGTTTGGAGGCCATCCTCTTGGACAAGGATAAAGAAGACGCCCTCCGCTTTCTCCGGGAAGTGGTCAAGGAGAAATTGGCGGGGACCGCGGGGCACCCCTGCGGTCCGAAACCTGTCTGAGCGAAACACCTGTCTTAAAAACCGAAAAAAGGGGCTTGGAAAATTGATTCGAAGTTTTCCGTTTTCTGGAGGTGTTCCATGAATTCCGGCGAAAGACTGTATTTCGATTCTTTCCGGGAAGTCGTCAAGGCCATTCACTCATCGCTGGACATAAAAGTAGTGCTCGAGCTGATGGTCAAAAAAGTTACGGAGGCGATGAACCTGAAGGGGTGCGCCATCCGCCTGTTAGATTCCACCCGCATGCGGTTGGAACTGGTGGCCGCCTACGGGCTGAGCGAGCGCTATTTAAAAAAGGGCCCTGTTGACGTGGACCGGAGCATCTCCGAGGCCATGAGAGGGAAAATCGTAAGCATATACAATGCCCAGGAGGACCCGGCGGTTCAGTACCAGAGAGAGGCCGCGGAAGAGGGCATAGCCAGTCTCATTTCGGTTCCCCTCTCCGCCAAGGGAAAGGTGATCGGCGTCCTGCGGCTTTACACGGCGGAACCCCGCGTGCTCTCGCCGGAAGAAACCAATTTTGCGGAAGCCCTTGCGGAGATGGGCGCCATCGCCATTGAGAACGCCAGGATGTATGAGCGAATCCGGAAAGATTACGAGGCCGTCATGACCGATCTGGGAACGTTTTACGATTACCGGCGGAGCATTTGAAGGAGACCCGGCAGTCACGGATTCTTCCGGGAAATCAACCTCCCGGCAGGCACCGGGAGCGCTGCCAGGAAAGGAAGTCGGCATGCCGCACTGGATGTGCACTACCTGCGGTTATTATCTGCAAGCGGCCGCGCCGCCCGAACGCTGCCCGAGCTGCTCCTGGGTTTGCGTCTTCAACGACATCACCTGCCGCCGGGCCGAGTGCGGCGGGGAGCAGAACCTCGATCCGACGCTGGTGGGCAACACCCTGAGTCTTCTCCAGGCCGACCCGGGGCCGCCCACCAAATTGGCCCGGGCCGCGGCGGAGTCCCTGCACCAAATCGACCTCCTGCGGGGGCTTAGCGAAGAAGAAAGACAAAAACTCAAGAGCCTTGGAGAGATCGAGCTCTACGAACCGCATACGGTTATTTTCTCCGAAGGGGCGGAGGCGGGGAACTTTTACCTGTTGGAGGAAGGTCAGGTGTCCATCGAATCGCGGCTTTCCAGGGGGTTGCGCTTCCCGATCATGGCCGTCTCCCCGGGCCAGGCCTTCGGCTGGTCCGCCCTGGTGCTTCCTCATCAATACACCGCCACCGCCCTGGCTTTGACCCGCGTCCGCACCACCGCCATCCCCAAGGAAGCGATGCTGGAAATGATGCGGGCCAATCCCGCCCTGGGCCTGGCGATCATGGAAAAAGTCGCCAGCATCGTCGCTTCGCGGGTGCGCAGCCTGGAGTTGGCCCTTGCGGGATTGCTCCAGAAGGACCGCTGAGTTCTGCCGGTCTCCTACCAGATTTCCGCCCCGACGCGATGCTCCAGCCACCGCCGCTGCACCGGGGTGAGCGGAGCGATATGTTCCTCGATCCAATGGATGTCGCCGGTCAGAATTGCCAGCTTTTCCGCCCCCGTGAGATCGTATTCGTCCAGCGCATCCGCCCCTAAGTACAGGAGTTTGGCCGTGAATTCGCTGTCCGTGGCGGCGCGTTCCAGGACCTCGAGGATCTCGTTCTTATGAATGACCGTCTGGTCCTCGGGGGGTTGGGTCTTTGCCTTCCGGAGCGCCGCGGCCACGGCCAGGGAAAGCTGTTCCGGCGTGAAAGGCTTTTCGATGAAATCCCCCGCCCCCAGCTTCATCGCCTGGATCGCCGCCTTCACGGACGGGTATCCCGTGATCATGACGACCGGCAGAGAGGGCTTGGCGCGCTTGATGTCCCGAAGCACCCGCATGCCGCCGATGTCGGGCATCCGGATATCGGTGAGGACGATGTCGTAGTCGTTCTGGATGGCTTTTTGGAGCCCTTCCCGGCCGCTCAGCGTAACCTCCACCTCATACTTTTCTTCTTTCAGGATCTTGCTCACGCTGTCCAAAACAATTTGTTCATCATCGATGACCAGCGCCCTGAACGGTTTCATCTGCATCCTCCTTTGGAAAGGATCGAACAAATTTTCTCGAGAAGCTCCTCCGGGGTAAAAGGTTTGGCGATAAACTCGTCTGCTCCCACGATCCGGCTCCTGCGGACCGTTTCGGACGTCGCATAGCCCGTCATGACCAGGATCGAAGTTTTCGGCCACTTTTCTTTGATTTCGCGGACGAGATCGATGCCGTCCCGGACCGGCATTTTGATATCCACCAGCAGGATCTCAAAAGGATCAAGCTTCATCGCCGCGATCGCCTCGTCGGCGCTGCCGACCAGGCGGACGGCATGCCCTTGGTCTTCGAGAATCCGCTGGCAGCATTGCAGGACAATGGGTTCGTCGTCCACCGCCAGAATTTTCATCTCACCCTTTCTGCCCTTCCACCGGCAGCCAGATCGTAAACGTGCTTCCTTTCCCGATTTCGCTTTCCACGCGGATCGTACCGCCGTGGCGCTCGACAATCCCCAAGGAAACCGAAAGGCCCAATCCGGTCCCCTGCCCCACTTCTTTGGTGCTGAAGAAGGGATCGAAAAGCTTGGTGATATTTTCCGGAGGAATTCCACATCCCGTATCCGTCACCGTCAACTCCACTCCTCTCGGCCCCGCTTTTTCAGAAAGCGATTGCAGGCGGCTGGTGATGGTAACGCTGCCCCCCGGGTTCGTCGCATCCAGCGCATTTAAAAAGATGTTCATGAGCACACTCTGGATCTGGCTGCTGTCCGCCGTCACCGGCGGGATGTTCTCTCCCGGTTCAAATTTCAGCAAAATCCCCTTCACCAGGGCCTGATTCTCCACGAGCGCGACCGTGGAGCGCACCAGATTGTTGATGTTCAGCGGTTCGGGATACAGCGCCGTTTGCCGGGAAAAATCCAGGAGTCCTTTGATAATCTTTCGAACCCGCTCCGTCGCCTGGGCGACCGTTTCCAGGTCTTTGCGGACCTCTTCGGGTAGATCCTTCCGCCTCAGCAGCAGGTGCGTGAAGGTCAGGACCCCGGTCAGCGGATTATTGATTTCATGGGCCACCCCGGCCGCAAGCCTGCCGATACTCGCCTGTTTCTCCGATTGCAGCAGTTGGATCTCGCTTTCCGCCTTCTGGCGCCGGTATCGCTCCCGCACGGATTCGAGCATTTCCTGAAAGGTCTTCTGGAGGATGCCGATTTCGCTCTTCGGCGCCCGGTCGAGATCGATCGGCGGGCTGAGGTTTCCCGCCGACACCTGTTTGCTCGCCTCGATCAGCCGGTACACCGGCCCCATGATCCGGGAGGCCAAAAAGAGGCCCAGTCCGACCGAGAGCCCCATTCCCAGAATGGTCAGGGCGATGAAAATCGTGAAGGCGTTTCGCCGGATATCGCCGTACTTTTCCTCCAGGACCCCCACATAGAGGATGCCGACCCGCTCTCCCCGAATGTCTTCGATAGGCTCGTAGGCGGTGAGGTACCAGTCGTTTACGACAAAGGCGCGGTCCGTCCATTTCCGCCCTTCGTCAAGCACCGCGTTCTTGACTTCCGCGGAAATCCGCGTCCCGATGGCCCGTTTTCCCTCGGGGGTCAGGACATTGGTGGAAATCCGGAGGTCTTCGAAGAAGATCGTGGCGGTCCCGATGTTTCGACCTTTGTAGGTTTCGTTGTGAAAAACGGTGTCGCGGATGGTGTCGACAATGGTGACGTCGCGATTCAGCAGGATCCCTCCGTACAGGAGGCAGACAACCTTCCCATCCAGGAACACAGGCGCCGCCCCGGCCAAAGCCAGGCCGGAACCTTCCTCCTTTTCCTCCCGCGAGGCCGCCCGCAGGGTCGGAACGGCGGCGATTCGGGCCCGGTCGGCGAGATCCTGATCTTCGAATTTCAAGTATTCCGGGCTGAGCACGACGGTGCCGTAAACCGGAGCCTTCCGGGACAGGGCCAGCTCCACAGCCGGATTCAGAACGGGAGCGCCCCCGTCCCTGTTCTTCGCCCCTTCGCCTTTGGGCAGCGGGGCGCCGGCGGGGGTTGAAATTCCGGCGAAATCCAGCCCCGCCGCCTTCCTGGCGATCTCGAGCCGGGATTGGATCCGCTGGACATCCCCCGCCCGGAACGCCAGCGCGGTCGCCGGATCCTGGGATAAAACGGCCAGGGTGGTCTTGATCTCCTGAAGGCGGTTGTTGTAAATTTCCCGGGCGGCATTGAGGTCGAGGCCGACCCGCATGCCGGCCTCGTTGAGCACCGACGTGTAAAGGAGCCGGGTCCCGACAAGGAGCGACACGGTCCCCCCGATGAGCGACACCGCGAGGAAACTGACGACAATTTTGAGGCGTGTCGAATAAAACATCCGGATTCCTCAAAGAACCGTAGTTTTCCCTTTCTTCCCATTTCCCTCGGGACTCACCGGGAAAAAAGAGCATGATGATCTCGCCGAATTACGGATCCGGCGGAGGAATCGAATGGCAAATCAGGTTCTGGCAAACCGCGCGGCCCTCCGACAGAGGGCTGATAATTGGAGAGTATTATACCCTGTCCGCCTGGAAACGGGAACCCGAATCTTTAAAATCCCTCGAAGTGACCCTTTTGAGCTTTAGCCGTTTGCTGAAAAAGTCTTTCAAGGTCTTTGCGAGGAGCGATTTTGCGACAAATCATCCCATAAATTACGGAATCTGGGCTTTTTTCCGCAACCTGCTGGAAATTCGGTTTCCCTTGACTTGCCCCCCAAAATTTTTAGGATATTCGGTGCATTGTATCCCTAATCAAAACCCCGCTCTCCCCCGTCAAAAAAGGATGACCTCGCCATGAGGGTAAGTCATGAAACGACTTGACACCACAAAAGATGCGGAAAACCTTCAGCTCGAGATTTTCAGGAGGATGGGTCCGGAGGAAGGCATTATCTGCCTTATCCCTTCCTGATTTTGTTCCCTACCAGGAGGTTCGAACGGGATATTGCCGGATAAGTTCGTCTGGGGTCAGGATTACCATGCCGTGAACAACTGCTTGACAGATAAGCATTCGGTCAAATGGATCTTGGTGATAGGACGGAAGCCGAGACAGATAAAGCGTGGCTTCCTCTTCCAGAGGGAGAGGATCAATCCTGTGCTGCTTACGCTGGGTAGGAACGAACCGCTCCGGGGTTTCGGGGAGAGGCAGCCTCCCCAGGGCATGCTTGATGGCGATTTCCCATGCAGAAACTGAACTCAAGTAAACCTCATTGGTTGGATCAACAAAGAGAAGACGACCGGTTTCCGAGAGTTCGGGCATATCCGAAATGATCCAAAGAAAAGCGCAGGTATCCAACAGGATTTTCATCCAGCCTTGCCCTGGAATGCGGAAACAACTTCCGGCGGTAAGGGTTTATAAAATTCCTTTGGAATCTTAAACTGACCCTTTGCCAAACCTATAGGCCGTTTTGATTCTTTCCGAGGCGGCAGGGGACGAATTTCCGCGATGGGGACGTTCCTCTTGCACAGAAGAATATTTTCCCCCTTCGCCAGCCTGGAAAGGTAGCGCGAAAGATGCGTTTTCGCCTCATGAATGTTAAGTCTAATCATGATTTAATAATAGACTAACAAGTAAACTAAGTCAAAAGATTTTTTGATTTCTGATGGATTTTAAGGAGTGCTTGAGTGACGAAGTATCGGATGCCCTAAATTTGAAATTGACAATTGAAGGCGTGACCCCTGACATAAAGGGGGGGTGGGGGGATTTCCCCAAGGCGGGCCAGAGCAAATCCCCCTATGTCCCCCTTTCAAAGGGGGATTTACTGGTAGTCGCTTATTTAAGGATAAGCTCTAAGCCAAAGCCGAGTGAACGGAGGCCGCCTTTGATCCCTTTCCGGATGCTGCAAAAAAGAGGTTTTCGTATTAAAATGTATTTATGAACTTGAATTCGCTCAACCGGAAAGCACCCGTCCGCTGCGTGATCTATGACTGCGACGGGGTTTTATTCGATTCGCTCGAAAACAATGAGCGGTTTTACAGCCAGGTCTGCGCGGCCCTGGGGCGGGCGCCGGTCCGTCCCGAAGAGCTGCCTTTTTTGCATATGCACACGGTCCAGGAAGCCCTTCCGTTCCTCTTCCCCGGCAGGCCGGACCTGGTGAAAAAAGCCCAGGAGTTCATTCTGACCCTTAACCCCCATGATTTCATTCCCTACATGAAGATGGAACCAAACCTGCTGGAGGCGCTGGATGCCCTGAAGCTGCGGGGAGTCCTTCGGGCAGTCAACACCAACCGCACCGGTTCGATGAAATTCGTCCTGGACGCTTTTTCCCTTCGCCCCTATTTCGAACTGGTCGTCACCGCCCTTGATGTAAGGAACCCCAAACCCCACCCCGAATCGGTCCTGCGCATCCTGGAGGTTCTGCGGCTGAGACAAGAGGAAACGCTATTCGTGGGCGATTCCGAGGTCGACCTGCGAACGGCCGAGGCGGCCGGAGTTCGGTTCGTTGCCTACAAGAATCCCCGGATTTCCAACGGGTCTCTGCTTCAAAATCATTTGGATATTCTGAATTTACTCGATTGATCCTCAATGACCATCACCTCTCCCCGCCTTCTCCCCGAGAGGAGAAGGGGAATTCTTCGGGTATCCGCGGGCAGACTACAGGATTTCGGGGTTAAAAATACGGAATCCACCCTATTCCTTTCCTCCGGTCGGGTCCGATAATAGAAGAGACAGCCCTGGGGAGGCAAACCGGGTTCTGGAATCAAAGGCCGCATCTGCCCCTTTCATTCTGGTCTTCCGGGGCTTCGTCTCTTACTTCTCCTTACGGGGGTGACCGCATGGAAATCACATCTCCCGCCTTTAAAGACGGAGGCAAGATCCCGATTCAGTATGTCATGGTACCGGCAGGGGGGAAGAACCTTTCGATTCCCCTCTCCTGGAAGAACGCTCCCCCGGGAACTAAATCCTTTGCCCTTTCCATGGTTGATCCCCACCCCATCGCTCAGAACTGGGTTCACTGGCTCGTTGTCAATATCCCTTCCTCGACCGCTTCCCTTCCGGAAGGGGCTTCCCGCAAGAACCTGCCGGCGGGCTCTACAGAGTTGAAAAACTCTTTCGGCGAGGCGGGCTACGGCGGCCCCCAGCCTCCCAAGGGGTCCGGGGAGCACCCTTACGTCGTTACCCTTTATGCGCTGAAGGTGGAAAAGCTTGACTTGGGCGGAAATACCTCTCTTTCCGCATTCAAAAAGGCTTTGGAGGGAAAGGTCATCCAGTCGGCTGCGATAACCGGCAAGTATGAACGCTGATGGTTTCCCCAAAAAAGCTCCTCCCCGCCTGGAGGCATCCTGTAACGGGCATTTTTAATCCGGTGAATTTTTCACCCCTGTTCTTCCAGGGGGAAGGTAGGATCCCGAAGTAAAAAAAGAGGCAAAATCATGGCTGAGACGAAAAGGATCCCCGTGAATGAAGCCTATCAAAAGGTAAAAACAGGAAAAGCCCTTCTGGTCTGCGGGTACGATGATGATGCCAGATTTAAAGCCCTGCGCCTGGAAGGGGCCTTGTCCTTCAAGGAGTTCGAGACCCGCCTCTCCAGTCTTTCCAAGGATCAGGAGATCATTTTTTACTGCGCGTGACAAAAAGAGGCCGCGTCTGCCGGTCGGGCAGCTCAATATTCCCAGTTAGACCCTCGCCCTGACCCTGTCTTTATCAGTGTTTCGTGATCTCCACCAGGTTCCCGTCCGGGTCCTTGCAGAAGAGGAAATCGGACCCGTCGTACCTTTTCCCCGGCCCTTCCACGATGGTCACCCCGCTTTTTTTCAGGTGTTCCAGGGCCTTGTCGAAGTCTTCCACTTCGAGGGCCGTATGGCGCATGGTCCGGGGGATCGCCTCGTCGTAAACCATCAGGTGCAGCTGGGTCCCGGGGCCGACCTGGTACCAGTGCCCGGGAAAGTTGAACGGGGGGCGGAAGATCGTCTTCAACCCCAGAATCTCTCCGTAAAAATGTTTGCTCTTCTCCAGGTCGCGGACAACGATGCCGATATGGTTGTAGTCTTTGATGCGGATCATTTTTTGCCCCTCCTCTTCCATCTCCCGGAAAATCGCCAAGCGCATGGCCCCTGGCGCAAATACAGAAATGAATTCCCGGTCTTTAAGTTTAGGCATTCAAGCGCCTTTAAGGCATTTTCAGCCTTCTTTCTTACTTTCCTTCGGCGACCGTCTTCACCTGGGCGGTCAGGTTGATCAGGTACGGCCTTTTCTCCTGGAGAATAATCCTCTTCTCCTCGTAATCTTCCCGGGAGATCTTCTCAACCACGGCCCGCTGATTTCCGTTCGCCGCCCCCAGTTCCTCCTCGATCCTCAAACGAAAATCCCGAGTCGCCTCGATAGACCGGGACAGGTGCTTCTGCACTTCGTCGCCCGTGAGAATATTCAGGTGGGCCATGATCAAAATATCGATGTCGAAGCGCCTCAATTTTTCCAGAGAGTCGAAATAGTCCCGGTCGCTGGCTAAAAATTGCGGGCGGACGGAGCCGTCCCGATTGAGGGTTGCCACCGCCTCGCCGCAGATCAGGGTCTTGACGCCGGGCAGATAAAACGAAACCGCATCCCGGGTGTGGCCCGGAGTCGCGATGACCTGGACGCGTTCCTCCCCGCCTAAGTCGATCTCCATTCCGTCATCGAGCGTCAGGTCCGCCGCCAACCCGTCAAAGAGGACTTTTTCGCCGCCGATCAGGGAGGCAAAACTTTCTTCCGCCGCTTTGCTGAGATTCTGGATCATCTGAATCGCATTGGGCCGCCTCCAGACTTCCGCAGCCTGCGGGCTCGCCCCGATTTTCAAGGAAGGGATTTTCCGCTTCAAGTAGGGGGCGGACCCGCAATGGTCGAAGTGCGAATGAGTGATGAACAGATATTGCAGCCGCCGCGCATCCCCCAGAATCGTCTGCAGATCTTTGAAATACGTCGGCCCCATAAACGTCATCCCGGCTTCAAAAAGGGACGGCGTCTTCCCGGTCCACAGAAACGCGGGCAACGCCGGGGTTCCGACGGCATAAAGCCGATCGGCAATCTTCCCCGTGCTTTTCAGGATCATCCTTTTCTTCCTCCCTCGTCTATCCCGCAGGCCCTTCCTTTCAATTGAAAGAAAAAGCGCAGGCCCTTTTTGATTTTTTCCGAAAAGATTTTCTCTGACAACCAGGCTCCCGCCACCTTTTTGTTGATTTCTCCAAGGGTCGGATAAGGGTGGACCGCCGCCGCCAAGGTGGAGAGCTTTATCCCCCCGTTCAGGACCGCCGCCCATTCCCCCAGAAGATCTCCGGCCCGCGGGCCTAAGATTTGAATGCCGATGGGTTTTTCTTTCTCGTCCAGGACCATCTTGATCCGCCCGACTTCCTCCCCTTCCGCGAGGCTCCGGTCGTTGTCCTTGAACTCCTCGATCCAGACGGAATAAGGGATCCCCGCGGCCTGGGCTCGTTTTTCGTTCATCCCGATACTGGCCAGCTCGGGATGGGTGTAGGTGCACCAGGGCATGAAGGCGTAGTCCGTCTTGCGCGGGAGATGAAATATGGCGTTGCTCACCACGATCGAGCCTTCATATCCGGCCGCATGGGTGAATTGAAAAGACCCGGTGACATCTCCGGCCCCGTAGATGTGTTTGTGTACCGTTCTGAGCCTTGAATCCAGGTTCAGGCCCTTGGCATCGAAGGGAATGCCGATCCCTCCTAAATTCAAGCCCTGCAGATTGGCCTCTCTGCCCATGGCGACCAAAATTGTTTCGGCCGGCAGGATTGCGACCCGCCCGTCATCTCTTTTGATCTCCACTTCTTTCCGGCTCCCGGCATTTCGCACCCCCAAAATCGCGGCGTTCAGGTAAAAGTCAACCCCTTCGCGGGCCAGGATTTCCATGACCCGATCGGCCATATCCTTGTCTTCGTTGCTGAGAATTTGGCCGCCCCGCTGGACCACGGCAACACGGGCCCCCAGGCGGCAGAAGGTCTGGGCCATTTCTGCGGCAATGGGGCCGGCGCCCAGGATCACTATGGATTCCGGCAGCTTCTCAAAAGAGTAGAGATCGCGGTTCGTCAGAAAAGACGTTTCCCGCAGCCCCGGAACCGGCGGAATGGCCGCCGACGATCCGGTGGCGATCACCCAGTTTTTTGCCGAAACCCTTCGCCCCTTGAGCCGAACGGTGCGCTCATCCTCGAAGGCCGGTTCCCCGAATTCCACCTTGGCCCCGAGACTGCAAAAACGCTCCGCCGAATCATGTTTTTGGATCAGCGCAATGACCGAGCGGATCCGCGCGGTAATCGCTCGAAAATCAACAGGCGGCGCCGGCACTGCCGGGAGGCCGAATTTGGCGGCATTTTTAATAAGATGGTAAACATGGGCCGTTTGAATCAGGGTCTTGCTGGGAACACAGCCGTAATGCAGGCAGTCCCCTCCGAGGTTTTTCTCTTTTTCAACAAGCAGAGTTTTCGCCCCCAGCCGCGCCGCTCCCGAAGCCACAGTCAAGCCGGCGGCCCCGCCGCCCAAAATGCCGACATCATAATCGTAGCTCGCCATAGCCCCTCCCGCGGGCCGGAATCCTTGTCGCCCGCTTCATTCTTGATGGGCTCGCAAAAAGTCCATCTGTCCCGCCCGGAGCGGGATTGCGCGCCTTGTCCCGCCTATGGCGGGAGAGCTTTTTACGAAACCATCGTTTTACAGACTTTTTACGAGTTCATCATTCTTTAAAAGGCCGTATTTCAGGTTCCTTCTATCATTTTCTCTGTTTGCCGCATAAAAAGAAATATCATTTTTCCCCTTGACCCCTCCTTCCTCCCTTGATAGCGTGAAGAATAAAAGAACCGGGTCAGGGTCAGCGCAAAATCCCGGCAAGTGTTTAGATGAATTTTTTGTTAATTCACCCCCGCCCTGACCTATTTTTCCAAGGGAGGAGCCATGACTGGAAAAGAGATCGCTTCTCTGGCTTTTGAGCTGAAGCCGGTTCCCCGGGTTCCGGTTACGATTATCGGCGGAGGAGCCTGGGCCGTCAACCGCGCCGGGAAAACCTTCGCCCAGATCAAAAACGACCCCGGTCAGATCGCCGACGTCTTCATCCGCTATGGGCGACAATTCCGGCTCGATCTGCTGTGGATGGGCTCCAATTTCATCAACTACCCGATCCACTTTCTGGGGTGCGGCCTCAAGGACGATTCGGCGGATTCCCCCGCCCTGGAAGGCACGGTGATCAAGAGCCTCGATGAGCTGGAGTCCCTGAGCATTGAAAAGGTGCTGCAGCACCCCACGATGCAGACCATTGTCAAAGCCCATCACCTGGTCGCCGACGCGATCGGGAAAGAGACCCTGATCATCCCCACCAACTGGGCCCCTTTCACCTTTGCGGCCAGGATCCTCGGGGTTGAAAACACGATGATGGCGACGATCAGCGATCCGGACCGGTTGACCCGATTGGTCCGCTTTGCCGCCGACCTGATCTGGGCGATCTCGGAACAGGTCCTGGTCCACCAGGACATCCCCGGAATCAATTTTTCCGACCCCGTTGCCTCCGGAGACCTGATTTCTCCCCCCACTTTCCGGTCCTTCTCTGCGCCGGCCCTCAAAGACCTTGTCGGAAAGGCCAGGGCCAGGGGAAAATACGCCATGGTCCACATCTGCGGGAACACCGGGAAGATCCTCGAGGACGTTCTAAAAATCGCCCCTCACTGTTTCAGCCTGGAAAGCAAGGTCCCGCTCAAGACCGCAAAAGAAATTTTGGGGGGGAAAGTCTGCGTGGCGGGAAACGTTTCGCCGACCGGGGCTTTCTTGAACGGAAAACCGGAAGAGGTCCGCGCCGAGGCGCAGGCTTGCCTTGATGCCTGGGGAAACGACCCGGGTTATATTCTCACCGTCGGCTGCGATTTCGCCAAGAACATTCCGATGGAAAACATGGCGGCGCTCATGTCCCTTAAAAAGGATTAGGAATCAGGTCCGCACTCTTGACCCGTCATCGAACCAAATTTTCAGTGAAAAGTGCGGGCCTGACACCTGTCATAAGGAGAGGCGACTGTTGGGATCTTTCGGTCTTCTTCCCTGCTTTGTGGCGGCGCATTTCGTCCACCATCTTTTAACTGCCCTGCCCATTCCCCTCCTGCCCCTGATCCGTTCCGATTTCGCTCTGGACTATACTCTTTCCGGCTGGGTTGTTTCGGCTTTCAATCTTGCCTATGGAATCGGCCAGCTTCCGGCCGGGTTGCTCGCCGACCGGATCGGGCCGGGGATTATTATTACCGTCGGAATCTGCGGGGTGGCTCTGGCCGGGTTTTTTGTCGGCCTTTCCCAATCCTTCTGGATGCTCCTGGTTTTCCTGGCCCTCATGGGATTCTTAGGAGGCGGGTACCATCCGGCTTCCCCGCCTCTGATCGCCGCCTTGGTTGAGCCCCATAGAAGGGGGAAAGCCTTGGGACTGCATGTGATTGGCGGCGGCGCAAGCTATTTTCTGGCCCCGCTCATCGGGACAGGTATCGCTGTCTATTGGGGCTGGCGAGGTTCCTTCATCTGGCTGGCCGTGCCCACTGCCGTGTTCGGGCTGCTTTTTTACCTAATCCTCAGACGCCAGGCAAACGCCCAGGTGACGGGGGCGGAGATTCTTTCCTCCTTCCCGGACGTCTTCGTCCAGCATTCCGCCCGCAATCTGGCAATTTTCATCTTTCTCAGCACCTTCACCGGTGCGGTCATCTTTGCGACGATATCTTTCATCCCCCTGTTCCTTGTCGACCACTTTGGCTTCGCCAAGGAAAAGGCGGGCGCCTTTTTTGCCTTGATTTATTCCGCGGGCCTTTGGGTAAGCCCTATCGGGGGGTATTTTTCGGACCGGTGGGGCAGAATCCCGGTGATCTTGGGGATCTGTTTTCTCGCCGGTCCCGTTATCAGCGCCCTCCATCTGCCCCCCGGGCAATGGGGTATTCTCGCCCTCTTGCTGCTCCTCGGCATCATCATTTACGTGCGCATGCCCGTTTCCGAATCCTATATTATCCGGCATACTTCCCCGCGCAACCGATCTACCATTCTCGGCATCTATTTTTTCGGCGGCATGGAAGGGGGCGGGGTGCTCACGCCGATCGCCGGGCACTTGATCGACCACTATGGCTTTGCCGCAAGCTTCACCATAGCCGGGGCTTTCCTTTTGGTGGTTACATTTGTTTGCGCCATCCTTCTGCGGGGCAGCCGGGATTAAGCTGTCCCGAACACCTCTATAAGGATCCGGGAAGAAATCCCCAAACCCTCCTCTCCCCGGAGAGGAGCGGATTGAGGCGGAAACGTCCCCCCTCATCTTATCCTTTCCCGCCGGAGGGAGAGGGAGACCCTCTTTTCGCGGTTCACAATCAACCGGGTTTCGGTTTTTGAATATCAGCGGGAATGATTGGCGGAAATCAAAGGCCCGGGAGAGAAAGGTCTTTCTCTTCCGGGCCTCATTAATCTTCCCGTTCGCTTAAGCTCCTCAGCCCCCTCCCGTCTTCTACGAAAGCCATTTCTGCCGCATCTCTTCCCACTCCCGGTCTCTGTTTTCCCGAATCTCCCTTATGTTTTCCTCCGTCAGGTGCCGGAACCTTCGCTGGGTCTTCAAATACTCCTCCACCGGCCCCAAGGTTTTGGGGACCAGGCTCATCTTCACTT
>Ga0079037_100000205_pt1 | contig 24022 bp, 22 predicted proteins | sample Mud3Dept4metaG_FD_71479 | JGI IMG/M metagenome (GOLD analysis project Ga0079037, IMG submission 71479) | Freshwater wetland microbial communities from Ohio, USA, analyzing the effect of biotic and abiotic controls - Mud 3 Core 4 Depth 4 metaG | ecosystem: Environmental > Aquatic > Freshwater >... | reverse complement strand
CGGTCGAGCTTGCGGAACACGCCGGCCTTGATCTGGCGCTCCATGAACGAGGCCGAGGGCACCACGACGTCATAGCCAGTGTTGCCGGCAAGGAGCTTGGTCTCGAGCACCTCGTTGGAATCGAAGACGTCGTAGTTCACCTTGATGCCGGTCTCGGCGGTGAACTGCTCGAGCGTCTTGGGGTCGATGTAGTCGGACCAGTTGTAGACGTTGACGACCTTTTCCTCGGCCGGTGCGGCCGCCGGTGCCTGTGCCGTCGCTGCCGGCGCCTGCTCCTGCTTCTTGCCGCAACCGACTAGCGCCGTGGCCGCGACCAGGCCGACCAGCCCTGCCCGAATGCTGATGTTCATCGTGGAACTACCCCGTTTGGCAACGTGAAAGACAAGTGGTGCTGTATAGCGCAATGGCGCGGCCGAGCCAAGAGACAGGGGGTAGTGAAGAAGCGAGCCTCACGCGTACCCAGGCAATCCGCCGGCGCATGAAGACCGCATCTTCACTGCCCCCTACCCCCTGATCACTACCCCCCTTTCCTCAGAGCCTGCCCTCCGCCCGGCACCGCTCGAACGTCAGGTCCAGGCAGCGCCCGGCCTTCTCGGCGAGTTCATCGATCTGCTCGTGGCTGATCACCAGGGGCGGGGCGATGATCATCGTGTCGCGCACGGCGCGCATGATCAGTCCGTTCTGGAAACAGAAGTCACGGCAGATCGTCCCGACCTCGCCGCGCTTGTCGAAGAAACGGCGGGTCTTCTTGTCGCGCACGAGTTCGAGCGCCCCGATCAGGCCGATGCTGCGCGCCTCGCCCACCAGCGGGTGCCCGGCCAGCTCGCGCCATTTCTTCGCGAGGTACGGCCCGGTCGTGTCCCGCGTGCGGGGGATGAGGTTCTCCTGCTGCAGGAGCGACAGGTTGACGCTGGCGACGGCGCACGCCGCGGGGTGCCCGGAATAGGTGTAGCCGTGGGCGAACTCCCCGCCCTTGTCGATCAGGACGTCCGCCACCCGGTCCCCGACCATGACCCCGCCAATCGGCAGGTACCCCGATGACAGGCCTTTCGCAATCGTCATGAGGTCCGGCCGTATCCCGTACAGGTCGGACCCGAACCAGTGACCCGTGCGGCCGAATCCGCAGATCACTTCGTCGGCGACCAGCAGGATGCCGTACTGATCGCAGATGCGCTGGATCTCGGGCCAGTACGATGCGGGGGGAATGATCACGCCACCGGCGCCCTGGATCGGTTCCCCGATGAACGCGGCGACACGATGGGCGCCGATTTCCTCGATCTTCTGCGCGAGCGCACGCGCCGTCCTCAGTCCGAATTCGTCGGGCGAGAGGTCGCCACCATCCGCATACCAGTAGGGTTGCGGGATGTGGACGATGTCCGGTATCGGCAGGCCACCCTGCTCGTGCATGAATGCCATGCCGCCCAGGCTGGCGCCGGCCATCGTGCTGCCGTGATACGCGTTGACGCGGCTGATGATGACCTTGCGCTCCGGCTGGCCGAGCAGGTCCCAGTAACGGCGCACGAGGCGCACCACCGTGTCGTTGCCCTCGGAGCCCGAACCGGTGAAGAACACGCGATTGAACTGCGGCGGTGTCAGGTCCACCAGCTGTTTGGCGAGTTCGATCGCCGGCGGGTGGGCCGTCTGGAAGAAGCTGTTGTAGTAGGGCAGCTCGAGCATCTGGCGATACGCCGCCTCGGCGAGTTCGCGGCGGCCGTAACCCAGGTTGACGCACCACAGGCCTGCCATGCCGTCGAGGATCCGGTTTCCGTCGGAGTCGTAGAGGTACACGCCCTGCGCCTTCACGATGACCCGCGTACCCCTGGCGTGCAGGAACTTGTAGTCCGTGAAGGGGTGGAGGTAGTGCTGGCGATCGAGTTCCTGCCAGGCGGCGGTCGTGCGGTCGGCGACGTAGGGCGTTGGTGACGGCATGGGGCTGACGATGGTGGTGACGGTTGAGGAGGAGGAGAGCGGATAGGGGATAGGGGATCGGGGATAGTGAAAGAGGCGCGTTGCTTGGCGTGGGTGGCAGCCGACGCGAGAAGTCCGCTCTTCACTATCCCCTATCCCCTACCCCCTGTCCCCTCTCCGTCAGACGTTCAGCAGCAGGTGCTCCCGCTCCCACGAGCTGATCACCTGCAGGAACGTGTCGAGTTCGCTTTCCTTGACGGCAGTGTAGGCCAGCACGAAGCGCTCGCCGAGCAGGTCGATGAGCTGGCGGCAGCTGCGCAGCATGCGCACCGACTCCTCGAGATTGCGCGGCAGGCCGAACGGCAGGTCGTAGGCGCTGCCGGACACGGGCTCAGACGGCTTCAGGCCCTCGAGCATGCCCAGGTAACCGCACGCCAGCGACGCAGCGATGGCGAGGTACGGGTTCGCGTCTGCACCCCCGAGGCGGTTCTCGACGCGCCGGTTCTCCGGGTTGGAAATCGGCACACGGAGCCCGGCGGTGCGGTTGTCATAGCCCCACTGCGTGTTGATCGGGGCCATGTGCCGCAGGATGATGCGGCGGAAGGAGTTCACGTTCGGCGCGAACAGCGCCATGGCCGACGGCAGGTACTTCTGCAGGCCGGCGATGTGCGAGAAAAAGAGCGGGCTGGGGTTGCCGTCCTTGTCGCTGAAGACGTTCTTGCCGGTCTTCGCGTCCACGACGCTCTGGTGGATGTGCATTGCGCTGCCGGGCTCGCGTGCCATCGGCTTCGACATGAACGTCGCGTACATCTTGTGACGGAACGCCGCCTCGCGCGCGGTCCGCTTGAACATGAACACCTGGTCGGCCAGCGACATCGCATCGCCGTGGATCAGGTTGATCTCCATCTGCGCCGCGCCATCCTCGTGGATCAGCGTGTCGATCTCGATCTCCTGCGCCTCGCAGAATGCGTAGATGTCGTCGAACAGCGGGTCGAACTCGTTCACCGCGGCGATGCTGTAGGACTGGCGCCCGATCTCCGGGCGACCGGAGCGGCCAATGGGTGGCTTGAGCGGATAGTCCGAGTCGATGTTCGGCTCGACCAGGTAGAACTCCAGTTCGGGCGCGACGATCGGCTTCCAGCCCTGCTGGGCGTAGAGGTCGAGGATGTGCCGCAGCACGTAGCGCGGCGCCATGGTCACCGGGCGGCCGTCCGAGTAGAAGCTGTCGTGGATCACCTGCGCCGTGGGCTCCGCGGCCCAGGGCACGACCCGTGTCGTGCCGGGGTCGGCCTTGAGCACGATGTCGATCTCCGACGGGCTGATGGCGCGGTCGTCTTCCGGATAGTCGCCGGTGACCGTCTGCAGGAAGATGCTCTCGGGCATCCGCATGCCCTCGTCTTCCGCGAATTTCATGGCCGGCATCACCTTGCCGCGCGCAATGCCCGCCATGTCCGGGACCACGGCCTCGACCTCCGAGATGCCATGTTCCTTGAAAAACTGCCTGATGGGCGTACTCATGTTCATCGTCCTTTGGCGTGCGCCCTCGCCGCCTCTCCAAAGGCGGCGAACAGTGCTCGCGAGAATGGGTTCTTCATCACCTGCCACTCGGGGTGCCACTGCACCGCTAGGGCGAATCCGGGCGCCGAGCGAACGCTGAAGCCCTCGACCAGGCCGTCGGGCGCGCGCGCTTCCACGTCCAGGCCCTGTCCAAGCGTCTGCACGCCCTGCGAATGCAGGGAGTTGACGACCACGCGGTCGGCGCCCGCGATCCTGTGGAGCAGGCCGCCCGCCACGAGTTCGACCTCGTGCACCGGCGCATACTGCACGTCGAGCGGGTCCTCCTTGTTTTCTCGATGATCGCGCATGCCTGGCAGCTCCTGCACCTTCTGCCAGAGCGTGCCACCGAATGCGACGTTCATCTCCTGGAAGCCGCGACAGACGGCGAACAGCGGCATGCCTGCAGCGATCACCCGCGGGATCATCGGCAAGGTCGTCGCATCGCGGTGCGGATCGTGCAGCGTATCGGGATCCGACGGCGGGCCCGCGTAACGCTGCGGCTCGACGTTGGACGGGCTGCCCGTGAGCAGGATGCCGTCCACGCGCGCCAGGACCTCGTCGAGGTCCGCACGGTCGCCGAGTGCAGGAATGAGCACCGGGATGCCCTGGGCCGCCTCGGCCACCGCGTCGATGTACTTCTCGCCGACACAGTGGAACGGGTGCGGGCCGAGAATCCGGCGATCCGCGGGAATGCCGATCAGAGGTTTGCGGGTAGCCACGTTTAAGATCCTAGACGGCCGACGGGGGGCCGCTAGCTGAAAGCCAGGGGAATTAAACCACAGCCCCGGGTCGCCCGTCGCCGAGCAACGCAAAAAAAGCCGTAAAAGCGAGATATAACAGCCAGTTGTGACCGGCCAACGGCGGCGCCCGGCGCTTGCCCGGGCCACCACCGAGAGGCTATGCTCCCGCGACCCGCACGGCCAGGCCGTCGCTAAATCCTAAACATTCGGGGTTCCCATGCCGCAGTTCGCGGATTTCGAGCAGGCCCGCGCCTGGCTCCAGCGCCACCCCCAGGTGCGCGTGATCGACCTGCTCCTGCCGGACCAGATGGGAATTCCCCGCGGCAAGCGAGTCACCGTCGCGGAGCTGGAAGGTATCCACTGCAACGGCTTGCTGCTCCCCGCGTCGATGTTCGCGCTGGACGTGCTCGGCGGCACGGTGCAGTCCACCGGGCTCGGTTTCGACGAAGGCGATGCCGATCGAGTCTGCCTGCCGCTGCCGGGATCGCTTGCGCCCGTGCCCTGGCTCGGCGAACACGTCGCGCAGATGCAGGTGGCGATGTACGAGCACGATCGCACGCCGTTCTACGGCGACCCGCGACACGCGCTGGAGCGCGTGCTCGGGCGGTTCGAGGCTTTGGGCCTGAAGCCCGTCATGGCGGTCGAACTCGAGTTCTACTTCGTCGATCGCGAGCGCACGATCGAGGGCCGCGCGCAGCCACCCCGGCAGCCGATGTCCGGCCGGCGCGAGCACAAGACGCAGATCAACTCGATGGCCGAACTCGACGAATACTCCGAGGTGCTGCGCGCAATCGACGAGGCGGCGCGCGTCCAGGAACTGCCGACCGGCACGGTGCTCGCCGAGTACGGCCCCGGCCAGTTCGAGGTCAACCTGCACCACGTCGACGATGCGTTGCTCGCCTGCGATCACGCGATCCGTCTAAAGCGGCTCGTCAAGGGCGTGGCGCTTCAGCACGGCATGGACGCCACGTTCATGCCGAAGCCGTACCGCGACCATGCCGGCAGTGGCGCGCACCTGCACGTGAGCCTGGTCGACGCAGACGGCGGCAACATCTTCGCTGCAAACGATCCCGCCGGCACCCTTGTGCTGCGCCACGCGATCGGTGGCCTCGCCGCCACGGTGAACGACGCGATGGCCGTCTGGGCGCCGACGGCCAACTCATACCGGCGCTTCCAGCCCGAGGCGTACGTGCCGCTGAATCCGAGCTGGTCGGTCAACAATCGGGGCGTCGCCTTCCGTGTGCCGCACGGACCGCCCGGCAGCCGGCGTGTCGAGCACCGCGTAGCGGGGGCCGATGCCAACCCGTACCTGCTCGCGGCCATGGTCCTCGCCGGCATGCACCTGGGCATCGTGCAGACGCTCGACCCCGGTCCCGTCCTGGCCGGCAATGCGTACCGCGACACGACACCGACCCTGCCGCTCAGCTGGCCCGAAGCGCTCGTCGCATTCGAGCGCAGCGAATTCGTGCGTGAATATCTCGGCGAGCGTTTCGCGAACCTGTATGCGCAGACGCGGCGCGGCGAGATGCAGGACTTCAGCTCGTACGTCTCGGCGCTCGAATACTCCTGGTACCTGACGACGGTGTGAGCCGTGCAGCACGTCCGCTCGTATTACGCTGCGTCTGCCAACCCTGCCCCGCTGCGCGACCCGTTGCGCGGCGACGTCACGGCCGATGTCTGCGTAATCGGCGGCGGCATCGCGGGCTGCTCCACCGCACTGCACCTCGCCGAGCGCGGTTACCGGGTCGTGCTGATCGAGGGCCGACGCGTCGCCTGGGGGGCCTCCGGGCGCAGCGGCGGGCAGGCGATCTTCGGATTCGCGGCGGGCCAGGACAAGCTCATCGCGCAGGTCGGCAAGGAGACTGCGCGACGCATGTTCGACGTCTCCGTCGAAGCACTCGACCTGCTGAAGGAGCGCGTGGCCCGGCACGCCATCGACTGCGACCTGCACTGGGGCCAGATGCACGTGGCGATCAAGCCGCGGCACGAGACCGAGCTCAAGGCCTGGCGCGAGGAGCTCACGGAACAGTATGGCTACACGTCGCTGCGCTGGCTCGAGCGCGACGAACTGCGCTCCGTGCTCGCGACGGATCGCTACAGCGGCGGGCTGCTCGATTCGCGCAGCGGGCACCTGCACCCGCTCAATTACACGCTCGGTCTTGCGGCCGCCGCCGAGGCGGCCGGGACGACGATCTTCGAGGGCAGCCAGGTCACGCGTCTCGAGCATGGCGATACCGTCGTCGTGCACACGGCGGGCGGCCGCGTGCGCGCGGGGCACGTGGTTCTCTGCTGCAACGCGTATATCGACGACCTGTCGCCGCAACTGCGCGCACGCATCATGCCGGTCGGCACGTACATCGTGGCGACCGAGGCGCTGGGGCCGGCGCGCATGGCAGCAGTGATGCCCGGGAATTTCGCGGTAACGGACGTGAACTGGGTGCTCGACTACTTTCGTCGCTCGGCCGACCATCGGCTGCTGTTCGGCGGTCGCGTGAGTTATTCCGGCCTCGACCCAGTCAATACCGCGCGCGCCACGCGAGCGCGGATGGTGAAGGTATTTCCCCAACTGGCCGACGTGAAGATCGACTACTCATGGGGCGGCTACGTCGACATCACCATGAGCCGCGCGCCTGATTTCGGCCGGCTCGCGCCCAACGTGTACTACCTGCAGGGTTTCTCCGGGCACGGCATCGCGCTCACCGGCATGGCGGGCCGGCTCGTCGCGGAGACCGTCGCCGGCCAGTCCGAGCGCTTCGACATGTTCGCTCGGCTGCGGCATCGCGATTTCCCGGGAGGACGGGCGTTCCGGACGCCGGCGCTGGTGCTGGCGATGTTGTGGTTCCGGCTGAAAGACCTGCTCTGAGGATAGGGGTTAGGGGGTAGGGGGTAGGGGGTAGTGAAGAAACGGTCTTCATACGTCGGCGTATCGTCCACCGTCGCGTGAGTTTCGCCTCTCCACTACCCCCTATCCCCTATCCCCTATCCCCTATCCCCTTTCCTGCTCTCCTCCGTAGCTGGCTCCGCTCGTACACGTCTCGTGCACGACGACGCGCGAGAGCTGCGCCAGCCTCGGCTGCAATTCCCGCCAGATCCAGCGAGCCAGGTTCTCGCTGGTTGGATTCTCGAGCCCCGGGATGTCGTTGAGATAGTGATGGTCGAGCCGCTGGTAGAGGGGCTCGAACGCCGCGCGCACGTCGGCGAAGTCCATCACCCATCCCAGTCGTTCGTCCACGGGGCCGGTGACGTGCAACTCGACACGGAAGGAGTGGCCGTGCACGCGCGCGCACTTGTGCCCTGCCGGGACGTTCGGCAGCCGGTGCGCGCACTCGAGCGTGAACGACTTGAAGATCTCCACGAGGCCCGGTCTTACTTCTTCTGGCCGCTCTTATTCAGCACGTCGCGCCCAGGTACGCTGACATTGCCGTCGCGATCCTGTTCGCGCTTTCGCTCGGTTTCGTACTCGCGATCCCTCTTGCTCAGGCAATCACCGAGGAACGCCTTGCGCAGCGAATCGGTCAAACCCTTGCCGTCTGCCGACTGGTAGCAGTTACGGTCATAGTTGTAGCGCTGCTGGTCGTACCCGTAGCGCTCGCCGCGGTCGCTGCACCATTCGACGAAGTGCTTGCGGTCCTGGCCCTGGAGCTTGCGCTCGTTGGCCTGGTGGTTGCAGTCGGAAACCACCTGCCCATAATTCGACGGGTCGTTGCCCGGCGCGTTGTCCTGGCCCTTGTTCTGGGCCTGACTCCTGCCCTGACCCTGTCCGGTGCCCTGGGCTTGATCCGGGCCGTGGTAGACCTGGCCCTGGGCCTGGGCCTGCTCCTTCCCCTTGCCCTTGTCCTGGGCCTGACCCTGGTCTGCAAGAGCAGGGCCTGCGGCGAACAATGCCACCAACGCAATCGTGATCCATCGCGACATCATGAACTCCTTACTTCGAGGGGCGTGCATTTCTATCAGATTCCGCGGGTCCGACAAGGTTCCCCGTGCGGGGACGCAGCAGGAAACAGACGTGGATGCGGGGATTGCGCGCGAAGTCCTCGGGGATCGTCGCGCGCGTTATGTCCTCGACCGAGAATTCGGCCAGGCCGTGTGCGTCGAGCTTGAAACGCTGGTAATTGTTCGAGAACACGATGACGCCATCCGGCTCGAGCAGCCGGCCGGCCATCCGCAGCAATTCGACGTGGTCGCGCTGCACGTCGAACTCGCGCGCCATGCGCTTCGAGCGCGAAAGCGTCGGCGGATCGACGAAGATCATGCCGTAACGAGAGCGCGGCGCCCCGCCCTGTTCTTCCAGCCATGCGAGGCAATCTGCCTGCACGAAACCGTGGGTCGGGCCCGCGAGCCCGTTCAGGGCGAGATTACGCCTGGCCCACTCCAGATAGGTCTTTGACATGTCGACGGTCGTCGAGGCCGTCGCGCCTCCACCCACGGCATAGACAGTGGCGGCGCCGGTGTACGCAAACAGGTTCAGGAACCGCCGGCCAGCGGCCAGCTGGCCGATTCGTTGCCGGGTCAGGCGATGGTCGAGGAACAACCCCGTGTCGAGGTAGTCGGTGAAGTTGACGAGAAAACGATAAGGTCCCTCGCGCACCGTGTGAAACACGGCCTCCTCACCGACCTTTTCGTACTGTTCACCGTGGCGTTGCCGCCGGCGCACCCGCAGCACGATCCGCTCGCGCGGCAATCCCAGCACCTCGGGCAGGACCGACAGCGCCTCGTCACGTCGCCCGCGGGCGGCATCCTGCGCAACGGTGGCCGGTGCGGCATATTCCTGCACGCACGCCCAGCGTTCGTCATTCGAGTAGAGATCCACTGCGAAAGCGTACTCGGGCATGTCCGCGTCGTATGTGCGGAAGCACACCACACCCTCGCGGCGCGCCCAGGCCTCCAGCCGCGCGAGGTTCTTGCGCACGCGGTTGGCGAACATCGCGGCCCCTGGCCGCGCCCGGGCCGCTTCCATGCGCTCCAGGCGTGCCGTCTCGGGATCGGGCTCGACCGTCTCGGGAAGCAACTCGAAGCGCAGCAGGCGGCACTCGATCGGGCCGTTGAAGAACGTGTGCGCGCGGTAGGCGCGCAGCCGCAGCGCGCGCCCCAGCGGCGGATTGCCGGTGAAGACGCCCGCCTCCCAGCCGGGAAACCGCTCGATCAACACGCGGCCGAGTTGCTCGTAGAGTGGGCCGAGCGTGCCCTCGTCCTCGAGCCGCGCACCGTACGGGGGATTCACGAGCACCAGTCCCGACGGCTCCGGCGCGCTCGCCAGAGAGGCCAGGTCGCGGCGCTCGAAGAGGACGTGGTCGCCGACGCCGGCACGCCCGGAATTCGCAAGCGATGCGCGGATTGCCGTCTGGTCACGGTCGAAGCCGCGGAACCGCCCGCGTCCGAGCCCCTCCAGGTTTCGACGCGCGAGCGCTGCTTCGCGCAGTGCGAGCCAGGCCGCTGCGTCGTGCTGGCGCCAGCGCTCGAACCCGAACCGGCGACGCAACAGACCGGGCGCGACATCGGCCGCAATCAGCGCGGCTTCGATCACGAGCGTGCCCGAGCCGCACATGGGGTCGACGAACGCACCTCCTTGCGCCGCAATTGCCGGCCAACCGCAGCGCAGCAGCAGTGCCGCCGCGAGGTTCTCCTTGAGCGGCGCCTCGACGCCCGACTGCCGGTAGCCGCGACGGTGCAGCGGCTCCCCGCTCAGGTCGATACCGACCGTGGCGTGCGAGCGCGCTAGGCGCAGGCTCACCCGAAGGTCGGGAGTGCCGAGATCCACCGACGGGCGTCCACCCGTGCGGGCACGAAACCGGTCGACGATTGCGTCCTTGGCCTTCTGCGCTGCGAACTGCGAGTGACGCAGCCATGCCGGCGCTTCGCCGACGACGTCCACGGCGAGCGTCCCGTCGGCTGCGAGGTGCTCTTCCCAAGGCAGGTTGCGCAGCGCCTCGTACATCGTCTCGGGCGAATCGAGCGGCACGGTCGCCAGCGTGAGCAGAACCCGGCTCGCGGTGCGCGCATGCAGGCACGCCACGTAGCCGTGAGCGATCGGTCCCATGAAGCTGACGCCCGCGGGGTGCTCGCGCGTGACGTTGATGCCGCGGTCGCGCAGCTCGGACGCCAGCAGGTCCGCGACGTGCCGGGGGCAGGCAGCGAAGAACTCGAGCCCGGCGTCGAGTGATGCATCAGTCAAGGTTCAGCCGCTCGGTCGTTCGAACATGACGAGGTCGCGTGGCGCCACGTCTTGCAGGCAGCGGGCGATGATCCGATAGCCGTCGGCGTCGAAACTCGCGCTCTGCGTCCCGTGCAGCAGCCCCGCGACTTCGTCTTCGTCCCGCGCGGTGCCGAGATGTTGCCAGCGATCGATGACGTGGAGCACCGTGCCGGCGCCGTTCGCGGCAGCCTCGCGAATTCCGACGGGCCCCGCGAACGGCCACGGCCGCACACGCAGTGACGACAGAGCCAATCGCAGGCGGGTGTCGTGCAATGGACGAGGTTCCCGGCCGACGCACGCGCCGCGGCAACGCCCGAGCTGGAACGCGAAACACGAACCCTCGCCCTTCTCCAGTCCCATGACTTTCAGGCACAGGCCGGACTCGCGCGCCTTACCCTCGAGCGCTCGCTGCGCATCACGCTCCGTGCGGAACGGACCGAACGCTTCGACGTCGGCGTCGAGATCGTCCGGGCCCAGCGGCTCGACGATCGCAAGCAGTCCGTCCGCGGTCGTGCGCAACCGGATGCAGTGCGCGCCCTGGTCCTTGCGCAGGCGCCGGTTGGCGGAAGGCGCGAGATCCTTGACGAGGCGCGACTCGAGCAGCAGCGCACCCAGCTCACCTCCGGTCTCGATCCACTCGATACCGCGTACCAGCCGGGCAAGCTTCGATTCCTTGCTCGAGCGGTGCTCGGCGGCGAAATGCCCGAGGACCCGGCTGCGCAGGTTGCGGCTCTTGCCGACGTACACCAGCGCTCCGCCATCGCCGTGGAACAGGTAAACGCCGGGACCCTCGGGCAGGTCGTCGGCAATGTCGGGGGGCAGGTGCGCCGGCAGTCGTGATTCGTGCCGTGCAGCCTCGGCGGCCTCCTGCAGCCGACCAGTACCGACCGCTCGTTCGAACGCGGCCAGCAGCGGCGGAAGCACGGCTGCATCGCCGAGCGCACGATGCCGTGCGTCGCATTGCAGGCCCCAGCGCTCGATCAACGTGTCGAGATTGTGTCGCGCGTGCTCGCGGAACAGCGCCCGCGACAGGCGCACCGTGCAGAGCACCGGCGCCGAGAATTTCTCGCCCGCTCGACGAAACTCGTTGCGCACGAATCCGTAATCGAATCGCGCGTTGTGTGCGATAAACAGCCGGCCGTCGATCCGCCGGCGAACCTCCGCGCGTATGTCGTCGAACGACGGCGCGTCCTGCACCATTTCGTTCGAGATGCCGGTGAAATCCACGATGGAGGACGGGATCCGCGTGCCGGGATTGACGAGACTGCTCCACTCCTCGACGACCACGCCCCCATCGAGCAGCACGATCCCCACCTCGATGATGCGGTGATGGGCGGCCATGCCGCCGGTCGTCTCGAGGTCGATGCAGGCGACCGGGCCACGCAGCGCGGGAGCGTCGAGCGAGACGATCAGAGTGTGCCCTCTCCGTCGAGCGTCAGCAGCGGCCCGTAGAGGTCGGGGCGTCGATCGCGGAAGACTCCCCACGCATGCCGCTGCGCACGTACCTGGTCGAGGTCGAACGTTGCCGTCAGCACGGATTCGGTACTGCGGTCGGCCTCGACGACTTTCTCGCCGGCCGGCCCCGCGATGAACGACGAGCCGTAGAACGTCATTTCGTATTGCTGCCCGCGCTCGGTACCGATGCGATTCGAAGCCACCAGCGGCATGACGTTGGCTGCAGCGTGTCCCTGCATGCAGCGCTGCCAGTGGTCCCGGGAATCGATGCCCGGATCGTGCGGCTCGGAGCCGATCGCCGTCGGATAGAGCAGCACGTCGGCACCCATGAGCGCCATGCAGCGTGCGCTCTCCGGAAACCACTGGTCCCAGCAGATGCCGACTCCGAGCACGCCGTAGCGCGTCCGCCAGACGCGGAATCCGGTGTCTCCCGGCGAGAAGTAGTACTTCTCGTGGTAGCCGGGGCCCTCCGGGATGTGAGACTTGCGGTAGACCCCGAGCACGCGGCCGTCCGCATCGATCATGGCGAGCGAGTTGAAGTACGCGTTGTGGGCGCGCTCGAAGAAGCTGTAAGGCAGCGCCACCTGCAGGTCCTGCGCGAGCACCTGGAAGCGCTCCAGCACCGCGTTCCCCGCCAGCGGGCGCGCCAGTTCGAAGTGGCTCGCCAGATGGTCCTTGCAGAAGTAAGGCGTCTCGAAGAGTTCCTGGAGCAGGATCACCTGCGCGCCCTTGCCCGCCGCCTCGCGGACCAGGTGCTCCGCCCGATCGAGGTTCCCGGCAGCATTGGCGGAGCAGGCAAACTGCGTCGCGGCGAGCGTCACTTTCATCGAAACACCCCGGTGAGACAGTCTAACGGACGATGTGCGCCACGTGTCGCGCGATCATCGCTTCCTCGTCGGTCGGGACCACCCACGCCGAGACCCGGCTGCCGCTGGCGCTGATGCACGGTCCATTGCGGAGGTTGGCCGCCTCGTCCACGGCGAGCCCGAGCCACTGCGCCCCGGCGCATATCCGGCGGCGGACACCGGGCTGGTTCTCGCCGATTCCGGCCGTGAAGACGACCGCGTCGAGGCCGCCCAGGGCCGCGGCCAGGGAGCCCAGTTCGCGTTGCGCCCGGTACGCGAACACGTCCACCGCGAGTCGCGCGGCCGGATCGTCGCTGTCGAGCAGTTCCCGCATATCGCTCGAAATCCCCGACAATCCGAGCAATCCAGACTCGTAGTAGAGCAGGTGCTCGACGTCGCGGACGCTGAGCCCGAGCGAGTCGAACAGGAAGAGCAGGACGCCCGGGTCGATGGACCCGCAACGCGTCCCCATCGGCAGGCCCTCCAGGGCGGTGAACCCCATCGTCGTGGCCACACTGCGACCCGCGTGCATGGCGCACATGCTCGCGCCATTGCCGAGGTGGAAGACCACGGTGCGCCCCTGCGCCGCCCGCTCGTCGAGCGTCGGCAGCACCGAGGCGACGTACTCGTAGGAAAGCCCGTGAAATCCGTAGCGGCGCACGCCCGCCGTCGCGAAGCGCTGCGGCAGCGCGAACATCTGCGCGATCTCCGGAACGGTGCGATGAAACGCGGTGTCGAAGCACGCAATCTCGGGCACGCCCGGCATGCGCTCCATCAGTAGGCGGATGGCGGCGAGGTTTTGCGGCTGGTGCAGGGGCGCCAACGGCACGAACTGCACGAGCCGCTCAAGCACCGCGCGATCGACGACCGTGGGCGCCATGAATTCGAGCGCACCGTGCACCACGCGGTGCCCGACTCCGATGATCGTCCCGTCACGAAGTTCGTCGTGCAGGAAGTCGACCAGCATGCCGAGCGCCTGTGCGTGGCTCGTCGACCCTGGCGACAGCGGGCGATCGGCGACCACTGCGCCATTGCGCCTGGCGACGAGGTGGGGCGCCGTTCCGAGCCCCGACACCTGGCCACGCAACTCGCGCTCCGGCCCCTCCGCGCCAAGCCGGAAGGTACAGAACTTGACGCTCGAGGAACCCGCGTTGATGACCAGGATCGCGTCCACGTCGACCCTCAGCCGAGCGGCGGCCGGGCGGCCGCAGCCCGCTTCGCATGCGCCATCAGCTTCGCGACTGCGGACGACCCGATCCTCATGCGGACGTTGTCCGCGCGGCTCGTGAGCACCACCGGCACTCGCGCGCCAAGTACGACGCCTGCGCTGTCCGCACCCGCGAAATACAGCAGCTGTTTCGCCAGCATGTTGCCGGACTCGATGTTCGGCACGAGGAGGATGTCGGCCCGTCCCGCCACGGGCGACTTGATGCTCTTGGTGCGCGCCGCGTGTTCGCTCACCGCATTGTCGAATGCGAGCGGCCCGTCGAGGATGCCGCCGGTGATCTGGCCTCGATCGGCCATCTTGCACAGCGCCGCGGCGTCCAGCGTGGAGCGTATGGACGGATTGACCGTCTCGACGGCCGACAGGATGGCGACTTTCGGCATCGGGATGCCGAGCACGTGTGCCAGCTCGATCGCGTTGCGGAGGATGTCGGCTTTTTCCGCCAGCGTCGGCTCGATATTGATCGCGGCGTCCGTCACGAGCAGCATCCGGTCATACGCCGGGACGTCCATCACGAAGACATGACTCACGCGCCGTTCCGTGCGCAGGCCGGTCTGCGACGCGACGATCTCGCCCAGGATCTCGTCGGTGTGCAGACTGCCTTTCATGAGCGTTTCGACCTCGCCGCTGCGGGCGAGCGCGACAGCCGCAGCGGCGGATGCGTGGCTGTGTTCCGTAGCCACGACCCTGAAGGCGGAAATGTCCGCGCCATTCGCCTCGGCCACGGCGCGGATGCGCGCGGGTGGTCCGACCAGCACCGGCGAGATCAGCCGGCGACGCGCGGCCTCCAGCGCGCCCAGGAGCGAATCACGGTCGCAGGGATGGGCGACGGCACAACTCACCGGCTCGAGCGGCTCGCACTGCCTCAGGAGGCGGGCGAACACGTCGCTGCGGCGCAGGATGATCTCGGGCGTAGCGATGTCGGAATACGAGAGCCGGCGCCGCGGCGCCTCGACCACTGCCGTGCCCCACAGCACGCGCCGCTCGCCCACGTGCGCCTCGCAATCGAAGATGACGAGGCCCGTCTCCGGTTCCTTCCTGAGCACGGTGACCGACGCCGACAACTCATCGCCGACCCGGATCCGTCCGTCGAACTGGAACTGCTGGGAGACGATGCGCGTGCCCGGCCCGGGCAGCTTCCGCTCGAGGAGCCCCGAGATCACGGCCTCGACGCCGACGGCGTCGACGGCGAGTTCCTCGTCTGGCGGCAACTCGCCGTCCTCGACGTGGAACGGCTCGATGTCGCCGGAGACGAGCACCAGCGCCTCGATCTCCGTCTGCGTGAGCGCGCGATGCGCACTGGCCGCGGCACCGGGCTGCAGTTCGTCGAACGTGACGTTCCGGTAGGCACTCATGCGGGAAGCCTCAGAAAGTCGGGGGCGTGCTGGCGGATATGATCTCGCAGGGCTCGCTGCCGTTATTGCGGAAGCGGTGCGGGATCGCACTGGTGAAATAGTAGGCGTCCCCGGGTCCGAGCACACGACTGTCGGCGCCGATGGTGAGTTCGACGCGGCCCCGCACTACGACCCCGCCTTCCTCGCCCTCGTGCCGCAGCATGTCCGCGCCGGTGTCGGCGCCCGGTGCATAACGCTCGTGCATGATCGACATCGCACGATTCGGCCGGCGGGCGGCGACCAGGCGCAATGACACGCTGCGATCCCCGAGGTCGGTGAGTTCGTCGCCCGCGAAGAACACCTGGGGGCTCGCGGACAGGTCCAGCGTGAAGAATTCGGCCAGGGACATCGGGATGCCGTCCAGCACCTTCTTCAGCGAGCTCACGGAGGGACTCACCCGGTTCTGCTCGATCAGTGAGATCAGCCCGTTGGTGACCCCCGCGCGCTTGGCGAGTTCGCGCTGGGAGAGTCCGTACATGGTGCGAACGGCGCGCAGGTGGGCGCCCACGTCGAGTGTCTGGCCGGTCACGGAGTGTTCAATATCCTGCACACGAGGCCCGTAAGTAACGGAAGTTTCGGGTTCATTTGAGGCAAGTGTCAATTTTTCTTATCATCCGGCCTCCCCACCTTCATCCCCGTGGTCCCCCCATGCCCGCACCCGCCAAGTTCGACCGAGCGCAACTCGAAGCGTTCTGGATGCCGTTCACGGCCAACCGTCAGTTCAAGGCGAACCCGCGCCTGTTCGCCAGGGCATCGGGGATGCACTACTGGACGCCGGACGGGCGACAGGTCCTCGACGGCGTCGCGGGCCTGTGGTGCGTCAATGCAGGCCACGGGCGTCCGGAGATCACGGCAGCCGTCAGCCGGCAGATCGCCGAGATGGAGTACGCACCGCCTTTCCAGATGGGGCACCCGGGTGCGTTCGAACTGGCCAACGAAGTCGTCAACCTGCTCCCTGGCGGGCTCGACCACGTGTTCTTCACGAATTCGGGCTCCGAATCAGTCGACACGGCGCTCAAGATCGCGCTGGCTTACCACCGCGTCCGCGGCGAAGGCACGCGAACCCGCCTGATCGGTCGCGAGCGCGGCTACCACGGCGTGGGCTTCGGCGGCATTTCCGTCGGTGGCATGGTCAATAACCGCAAGTTCTTCGGCGCGCAGCTGCCGGGGGTCGACCACCTGCCCCACACGCACGACCTCGCGCACAACGCCTACACGCGTGGCGAACCCGCATGGGGCAGGCACTTCGCCGACGAGCTCGAGCGCATCGTCGCGCTGCACGACGGCAGCAACATCGCGGCGGTGATCGTCGAACCGGTCGCGGGCTCCACGGGCGTGCTGATTCCGCCGCAGGGATACCTCCAGCGCTTGCGCGAGATCTGCACGAAGCACGGCATCCTGCTGATCTTCGACGAGGTCATCACGGGATTCGGCCGCATCGGCTCGCCTTTCGCCGCGCAACACTTCGACGTCATGCCCGACATGATCACCATGGCCAAGGGCCTCACCAACGGCGCAATCCCGATGGGCGCAGTGGCGGCCAGCCGGCAGATCTACGAGGCCTTCATGAACGGCCCGGAAGGTGCGATCGAGCTCTTCCACGGCTACACCTACTCGGCGCATCCCGTCGCCTGCGCCGCAGGCATCGCCACGCAGCAGATCTACAAGCGCGAAGGATTGCTCACCCGCGCGAATGACATGGCTGATTACTGGGCCGACGCGGTCCACTCGCTCAAGGGTCTGCCCAACGTCATCGACCTGCGCAACCTCGGGCTCATCGGCGCAGTCGAGCTCGAACCCATTCCCGGCAAGCCCGGCGCGCGCGGCTTCGACGTGTTCCTGCGGGCCTTCGAGAAGGGAGTCCTGGTGCGCGTGACGGGCGACATCGTCGCGCTGTCCCCGCCGCTGATCATCGGGCGGACGCACGTGGACGAGCTGTTCGGGAAGCTGGCGGAGGTGCTGAAGGAAACGGCGTGAAAAAAAGGGGGTAGTGATTGGTGACTAGGGGGTAGTGAAGAAACGAGCTTCATGCGGCGCTGGTTCGCCCCGCAGCGCATGAGGACCGCCTCTTCACTACCCCCTAGTCACCAATCACTACCCCCTTCCTCCGGAAAACGAAACGCCCGACCTCCTCGCGGAGACCGGGCGTTCGTTGGCCAGAGGCCCGGCAGCAGGCCGGGCCCGGGCTCAGCCGCTTACTCCTTGCTCCACGGGAACGTCGTGGAAACCGAGAAGATCGCGCGAGCCTCGCAGCTCGAGGCGTCCCCCCAGTTCTCGCAGGGCACATCCTCGCTGTCGAGATCGCTGCCGTCCACCCACTTCAGGCCGAGGTCGAAGTGGCCGAGCGTGTACGTCACGCCGACCGAGTAATCGAAGTAGTCGGAATTGTCCCAGTAATCGCCGTCGCTCTTGCCGACGTGCAGACCAAGGCCAAATCCGGCGGGCAATTCGAAGTTCGCGTTTGCCTCGTAGTAGAACGCATTCTCGCTCACGCCGCCGAAATTGCTCGAGTACCAGATCTTTCCTTCGATCCACTTGTAGCCGAGCGAAGCGTAAAACTCCGGGAAATCGAGCAGTTCGCGGTCGGAACTCGGATACGTGTACCACACGAGTCCGACGTCCCACGGGAAGGTCTCGCCGCCCGCGAAGCCTGCATAGAGATCCACTTCGACATCACCCTTCGTGTCGAAGTCCACGTTGCTGGCCCACACGCCGGCGTATAAACCGCTGTCGTGCGCATAGTCGATGCTGCCCTGCAGCGCCGGATCCCCTGAAGTCTGCGTAATGCCGCGGAAGTCGTAGTCGCTCACAGCAGTCACCGTCGCGGTAATTTCGGCCTGCGCCGCTGCGCCAGCCGCCATCAGGAGGACCGCCGCTACGCCTTGACTCAGTTTCATGCTTTACCCCTCGTTGCAAGAAAACAACAAAACAGATGGTTGTCTGGCCCCGATAGTAGCAGAAAAAGCACGGATTTCACCCGCCTGCCCCGACATGGCCATTCCTCGAATCGGATTGCAGGTTCCGTGCCATAGAAAAAAAGCGGCGGTTCTCGTCATCCGCCGGCTCGGGCCTGCACCGCTGTGGCGCACGACCACGGCGGCGTGCACCGCACTCGCGCCCGATGGCACCGGGATCAGGTGGCGACGGGGGGTTCGTAGATAGCGTAGAACTTGCGCGCCGGCTCGAGGACCTCCCACAGTCCGCGAAATCCGCTCGGCATGACGAAACAGTCCCCGGGCCCGAAGGTCCACGACCGGCCGTGGTCGTCGGAGACACGCACACGACCTTCGGTCAGAACGCACAACTCGTTCTCGGTGTACGAGACTCGCCAGGCGCCGACACTGCTGCGCCAGATGCCACCGAAGAAGCGCCCGGTATCGTCCGTGTAGAGATTGCGCACGTGCAGCTCGGGCAGGGCGCTGCCCGGTGCGAGCCGCGCAGGGTCGAGTTCGAGCGCCTCCTCACGGCCGCTGAATTCGTCGATCCTGATGACCTCGGGTCCCAGCTCGGTCATGCCCCACCTCCGTTCGCACGGCCACCGGAGGACGAGCGTAACACGCGTCAGTGGCGCTGCGACTGAGCCAGCAGTTCGCGGACCTCGTCGTCCGAGGTCTGTCCGAAGTCGCGGTACCACTGGCCGACGGCGCTGAAAAACATCGGCGTCTCGAGGCAGACGATCTCGTCGGCGACGGCCGCGATTCGATCGCTCGCTTCCCCGGACGCCACTGGCACCGCGACGATGACCCGCCTTGCGTCGGCAGCTCGCAGCGCGCGCACCGCTGCCTCCATCGTGGCACCCGTGGCAAGGCCGTCGTCCACCAGGATCGCGTCGCGCCCCGCCATCTCGAGTGGCGCACGTTCGCCACGATACTCTAGCTCGCGGCGTTCGAGCTCCGCCTGCTCGCGACGTTTCACCTGCTCGAATGCATCGGCTCGGCCGCCCAGGTAGCGGAGGACTTCTTCGTTCCGCACCACGGCGCCGCCGCTGGCGATCGCACCCATCGCGAGCTCGGGCTGCGAGGGCAGGCCGAGCTTCCGCACGACCAGCACGTCGAGCGGCAGTCCCAGCGCCAGCGCAACCTCGTATCCCACGGGCACGCCGCCGCGCGGCAATGCCAGGACGATGGCATTCGCCAGATCCTTGCGAGCCGCGAGCGCCTTTGCAAGCGCGCGGCCCGCATCCACACGGTCGTCGAATGTACGCGCCAAGGGATCGCTCCCGCCGCCGGGTTCAATGTTCCGCGCGGACGCGCGGCGTGTCATTCGCGCAAGTACCTAAGTGCTATGCTGGTACGATAAGAGCGCGGCTTTCATGACTGACGCGGCCTCGATAACGCTCGAAGAAAAACTCGGGTACCTGCACAGCCTTTGCGGCTCCGGCGACGAGGCCATCGAGACGCATTTCGCCTGGGTGTTCCTGATCGGAGAGCGCGCGCTCAAGCTGCGCAAGCCGGTGCGTCGCGACACGATGGACTACAGCACTCTCGCGGCACGGCACCTCGATTCCGAGGAGGAGGTGCGACTGAACCGCCGCCTCGCGCCCGACGTGTATTTGCGCACGCTTCCGCTGGTCGTCAGCCGGTCCGGGCGCGTAACGCTGGATGAAGCCGGCGAGATCGTCGACTGGCTGGTCGAGATGCGCCGCGTCGATCGCGACCGGATGCTCGACGCCGCGCTCCAGCGCGGCGAGGCAACCAAACGAGCCTTGCAGCGCGTCGTGGACCTGTTGACGGCGTTTTATGCATCCTCGGAGCCGGCGATTTCGGATGCCGCGTCGTACCTGCGCCGCCTCGAGCATCAGGCGGAGGCGAATCACCGCGTCCTTGGGTCCTTGCACGCCGGGCATGCGGCCCTGTTGCTCGAGCGTCAGCGAGCGTTCCTCGCGGGTCGCCGGCCCTGGCTCGAGTCGCGGATCTCGCGCGGCTGTGTCATCGAGGCGCATGGGGACCTGAGGCCCGAGCACATCCTGCTCGCCGAGCCGCCGGCCATCATCGATTGCCTGGAGTTCGACCTGCACCTGCGCATCCTCGATCGCGCGGAGGAACTCTGCTTCCTCGAGCTGGAGTGCGACCGGCTCGGTCACGCCGCTACGGGCCAGTGGCTGCTCCGCGAGTGCCTCGCGCGGCTGTGCGATGACGCGCCCGAGCAGCTGCTGCACTTCTATCGCAGCCACCGAGCTGCGACCCGCGCGAAACTCTATGCGTGGCGTGCAGGCGAACCGGATGGCGGGACACCCGCCGAGTGGCTCGAGCGTTCCGGGCAGTACCTCGAGACGGCGCTGGAAGATGCGCGACTCAGCCTCCGCTAGCGCCGGCGCGGCTCCAACTCCCGTAACGCGACGACGGATCCACCGTCACAGATCCTGCGGATCGCCTCGGCGAACAGCGTCGATGCGGGCAGCACCACCGGCGGCTTTGCCCCGGCTTCCTGACCGATGCGGGTCGGCAGGATCGAGTCGGTGACGATCAGTCGATCGGGTCCGCCGGGCCCCAGCAACTGGCTGGCGCCGGGCGCGAACACCCCGTGCGATGCAAAAGCATCGACGCGCGCGGCACCGGCCGCACGGCAGGCCTGCACGCCGCGCATCAGGGTGGTGCCGGCGCTGATGAGGTCGTCGACGATCACGGCGTGACTCCCGGCGACCGGACCCACGACGAGGTCGCCGCCGCTCACGACGCCGCTGCTGCGACGCTTCTCGATCAGCGCGAGACCCACGTCGCTGCCCGTCCGGGCCGCGAGCAGCTCCTGGACCCGTTGTGCACGCTTCGCCCCGCCGATATCCGGAGACACGATGCAGACCGGCACGTCGCGAGGCTGCGCGGCCAGGTGATCGGCCAGCAGCGGCGCCGCCTCCAGATGATCGACCGGGCAACGAAATGCGTTCTCGAACGCGGCGAGATTATGGGCGTCCAGGCCGAGGACGCGATCGGTGCCGACCGCCTCGATGACTTGCGCTACGTAACGCAGAGTGACCGGGTCACGCTCCTTGGTACGCCGGTCCTTGCGTGCATAGGCGAGATACGGGATTCCTGCCGTCACGCTTGCGGCGCCGCTGTCCTTGAGGCCCGCGATGAAGAACAGGAGCCGGCACAGTCGGTCGTTGGCACTGCCGAGCTCGTCCCCGCTCAGCGACTGCAGGACGAACACGCTGCGCCCGCGCACGCTCACCAGCGGCCGCGTCTTGTGCTCGCCGCCCTCGAACTCACGTTCCTCCATCGGCGCGAGCCCGATGCCGAGCGCGGCGCAGACACGTTCACCGAAATTCCGGCTGGCCTGCGGCGCAAACACCAATGGATCAGTCATCGGTTTTCATCCTTTGACGCAAATGAGCGGCTCGAGCCGCGCTACCTTGCGGGCGAGACCTGCACGCTCGGCCACGTCCACGACCCGTTCCACGCTCTTGTAGGCACCGGGCGCCTCTTCGGCCACGCCGCGCATCGACGGGCTGCGGATCAACACTCCGCGTGCCGCCAGTTCGTCCACCAGTTGGCGCCCATGCCATTGCTTCGTGGCCTGGTGACGCGACATGCTGCGTCCCGCCCCGTGGCAGGCGGAACTCAGCGAGAGTGTCTCACTCGTCGCGGCTCCTGCGAGCACGTACGAGGCCGTGCCCATCGATCCGCCGATCAGCACGGGCTGGCCGAGCTCGCGCATCGACCGCGGCACCGCCGCGTGGCCCGGGCCGAACGCTCGCGTCGCTCCCTTGCGGTGGACGAACAGGTGGCGCGCGACGCCGTTGATCTCGTGCTCTTCTTCCTTGCAGATATTGTGCGAGACGTCGTACAGCAGGCGCAGTCCCGTGCCGGGCAGGATGGTCTGGAACGAGTCGCGGCACAGGTGGGTGAGAATCTGGCGGTTGGCGAGTGCGCAGTTCATCGCGGCGCGCATCGCGCCTAGATAGCGCTGCCCGAGATCCGAGCGAATCGGAGCGCAGGCGAGCTCGCGATCCGGCAGCCGGATGCCGAAGGACGGTGCGTCGAGGGCCATGTCGCGCAGGTAATCCGTGCCGATCTGGTGCCCCAGGCCGCGCGAGCCGCAGTGAATACTCACCACGACCCGCTGCCGATCCAGTCCGAAGCCCGCGGCCAGCCTTTCGTCGAACACCTCGACGACCGACTGCACCTCGAGGTAATGATTTCCCGAACCGAGCGTGCCCATCTCGTCGCGCTGGCGCTGCCGCGCACGCTGCGAGATCGCGTCGGGCGTCGCGCGCGCAATGCAGCCTTCCTCTTCGATGTGCTCCAGGTCCTCGCTCGAGCCGTAGCCGCGGCGCACGGCCCAGCGGGCGCCACCCGTCAGCATCGCGTCCATCTCCGCGGCCGACAACCGCAGTCGCCCGGTGCTGCCCACCCCCGCGGGAATGGCGCGCGACAACTCGTGCGCGAGCGACTCCTGGACCCGGACGATGTCCTCGCGAGTGCAATCCGTGACGAGCGCACGCACGCCGCAGGAAATGTCGAACCCCACGCCGCCGGCGGAGACGACTCCGCCCTGCTCCGCATCGAATGCCGCGACCCCGCCTATCGGAAATCCGTAGCCCCAGTGGGCATCGGGCATTGCATACGCGGCGCCGACGATGCCCGGCAGCGAGGCGACATTCGTGATCTGTTGCCGGACCTTGTCGTCCATGTCGCGGATCAGCGAGTCGTCCGCGTACAGGACCGCCGGCACGCGCATGGCGCCCGTGGGCTCGATGACCCAGCGGTATTCAGATTCGCGCGTGATGCCCTGCAGGTCCATGGCGGTTCTCCGGGTCAGACATCCAGCACGCACTGCGCGATCCATCGCCCATCGGGTTCCTGCCGTACCGCCAGTTCCGTCAACGTCGCACCCTTCACTTCCACCGCGGGTGCATGCCTCGGCACGTCGACGGCCTCGCCGTACGCCTCGGCATCGAGCCGGTCCCCGCTGACACGGACCTCGAACCGGGAGAACAGCATGCGCCGGGTTGCCATGTGGAAGACGAGCGTATTGAGCCACTCGTAGAAAAGGAGTTCCGGGTCGCGTACCCGGCACTGCATGTGCACCGCCTCGAGAGGGCGAACCAGCGCGGGTTCCGTAACGACCGCCGTGAGCGCGGTGGCGGCCTGGGCGAACGCCTCATCGACCGTGGCGCCGCGCCCGCGGACCCCGATGTCCGCTCCGTGCGCGAAGTGCTGCCAGTCGCCCATCGCGCTTGCGCGTGCCGGGCCCGCAGCGCGGGCCCGGCACTTCGATCACACCAGCTTTTCGTGCCGCTTTTCGTCACCGCGCAGCGACGCCATGCGCTGCTGCAGCTGGCGCTTCGCGGCATCGAACGCATCACGCAGCACGACGTAGACGTCCTCGTGCCCGTCGCGCTGCGGCCTCTCCATGTCGACGACCACGTCCTCACCCGGCAATACGAGCTGGACCTTGACGGCGAACACCTTGCCCTGGTGGTGATGCCGATGCGGCGAATCCACCACGACGCGGCAGGTCTGGATGCGGTCGCTGAAGACACCGAGGTGATCCGCGAGTTCGCGGACCCGGGTCTCGACCGCAGGAGAGGTTTCCATGTGGCGGAAGGTGATTTGAACAGGAATTGTCACGATGCGTGTTCCTCCGCTTTGTTCCCCGACGGGACGCCTTCATTGTCGAACGGAGCCGGTCCCGGAACATAAGTATTGCCCGCAGGGACGCCACTCCGCGGCAGCAAGGGTACACTGCATGGGAATCCCCGGGGA
>Ga0079037_100000204_pt1 | contig 24030 bp, 19 predicted proteins | sample Mud3Dept4metaG_FD_71479 | JGI IMG/M metagenome (GOLD analysis project Ga0079037, IMG submission 71479) | Freshwater wetland microbial communities from Ohio, USA, analyzing the effect of biotic and abiotic controls - Mud 3 Core 4 Depth 4 metaG | ecosystem: Environmental > Aquatic > Freshwater >... | reverse complement strand
GGCTTCGCTGCAATCTATAACAATTTGTCCATCCGCGATGCGTACACGAATCCGGAGGGAATCTATTATGCGCTTCGCAAGACGTGCCAGGATTTCGGCTGGGTGTTTTTCCCCTGGATGGCTTACGCTTCTTTGGGTGCGTGGGAATTTGGCGGTGAGGTTAGAATGCCGAGCGGGCGATACGACCAGGCACCCGTGGTGACCCGCCATCCGCTGGAAAAAGATGAGGACGTGTACAATCTGAAGTGGCCCGGCCCTGATTCAGGCTTTTTCGGTGTGTCGAGGAAGTTCAATGAGCTGGCTCGTCGGGAGAGGCTCGATAATGAGCCATTTAACTCCTCGATTGCTGCCGGAGGGGCTTTCAGCCTGGCCTGTCAGATCGTAGGATTGGACAGGTTCCTCAAGTGGTTGATCAAGAAACCAGGTTTGGCCCACGACTTGCTCCACCAGCTCTCCGAGTGGAACCTTACAGGGTTGTCGAAGCAGAAGGACGTGCTGGGGACCGAGGGTGTGTTGGGTTTCTGTGGAGGGGCAACGTCAACCAACGACTTGATCTCGCCGAAGCAGTTCGAGGAATTCGTGCTGCCCTATACCAGGGAGGGACAAGCAAGATTGAGGGCTTTGGGGTACAAACACACCTACGTCCATATTTGTGGAGAGCATAACAGGAACCTGCCATACTGGGCCCAGGTAGATTTTGGTGATCCCGGTATCATCGGCGTCGGCCATGAGGTGAACCTGCAAACCGCCGCCGAATACTTCCCGAAGCATATAATCACCGGCAATCTGGATCCCGCCATAGTGCAAACAGGCACTCCACAGGAAGTCTACGAGCAAACCAGAAAAATCGTTGAGGCTGGCAAGAAGATACAGGGTGGCTATATCTTTTCAACCGGCTGCGACCTGCCCCCGAGAGCCCCGGTGGAAAACGTCCGGATGATGACCAAAGCAGTTGCCGATTTTGGCTGGTACTAGCCGAACAGCGGAGCTGGATGGCTCGTCATCTGCCATAACGGTCCCTGTCCCGGCGCAACGGTTCACGGTTTTTCTTAAAGGCTCCTTAAACACTTGTGGCGCCTCATTCAGTTTCAGCAGAGGAGATCATACTTCATGGGCCCTTCATCCTGGATCTTGTACGCGTCAATCGCAGCATTGAGTCTGGTGGTTGCCGATTTCTGTCTTAAACTCGCCGCCGGCCGCATAACGAGTAGTCTTGGCGTGTTCCTGTACGGCACCTGCACGTTTCTCACGGGTTTATTCTGGGTACTCTGGGACTATTCACAAGGGAATGCGATGCGTGCGGACCTCGCGGGAATTCTCTCGGCGGTGGGTGTGGGCATCGCCTTCAGCGCTGTGACGGTCTCGCTTTATGCGACCTTTACTGCCGGCGCTCCCGTATCCGTCGCGTCTCCCTTTATCCGGTTATCCGGCGTTGTTGTGGTGAGCTTGGTAGGTCTCGTGGTCCTCAAGGAGATGCTTTCGATCCGCTACATCATCGGGATGGTTCTGACAGTTGTCGGTCTTTATTTGATAGTAGTCCGGTGACCCTCACGGCACCTTGGCTTTCACTGCCGGTGACTCGGTGCGCTTGGGCCTCAAGATTGACCAGCTGTCAATCGGCACAGCTGGATTACAACCCCATGCGCTGACCGCATGCACTTCAGTCGAGTCGTGCCGGACTACGTGCCGGGAGGGCTTATGCGGTACCAACTCGGTCTCTGGTCATCGGTTGTAGGGCCTGTGTCCCTCGTCTGCTGGGTGCTCGCGCAACCGACTACAAGCAGGAGACCTAATAGCAACAACGCAACAAGCCTACCGGTATGTTTTCTTGTCATCTTTCGATCCTTTCCACGGAGCACCTGAAGGCGCATACGCGCCATCAGGCCTGTACTACAACAAAGGTAAGTACTGCCGGTCACTAATGTCAAGAGCGGTAGCACTCTGAAGACGGGCACCTCGGGATCGGCTCCATAGGCCTACAGCGTTGCCTCCTGGCTGCCTCATCCAGGGAACAGATCATTCCGTCCTGGAAGGCTGCTCGCGGCTCTCCTCAATTTGTTACGATGTCGGCTGCGCTGTGCTATAATGCGCGCAGTTATCGTATATTGACGTTGGCACGGAGGAAATAGATGAAGATCGCTGCGAATGGTATCTCCATCAATTATGAGATCGCGGGAGAAGGAGACTGGCTTGTCCTCATTCATGGGGCTGGAGACAACCTTGGAATCTGGTATAACCAGGTGCCCGTATTTTCCGGACACTACAAGGTTATCACATACGATACGCGGGGCCACGGCCAGACGGAGGTAACTGAAGGGAACTATACAGCGGCCATGTGGGCTGAGGACCTGCATGGGCTCTTGAAAACCCTCGGGGTCAAGCGTGCGTTTGTGCTGGGGTATTCTCTCGGAGGTATGATAGCGTCAGCATTTGCCACTGAACGTCCTGAGATGGTGAAAGCCCTCGTGCTTGTGGGGGTTGCAGGTGCAGCGGTCGGTGTGGGCGATCGCGAGACATGGATGGCACGGCGCAACGAACAGATAGAACTTCTCGAGACAGAAGGCATGTTGGGCGTCCTCAGACAGAGGATCGACCCTGTGAAGGGCGCGATGTTTTCTCCGGGGTTTGCGAAGAAGAACCCGCAGGTAGTAAGGCAGTACAGCGAAGTATTTAAGCTGAGCAGCGCCGAGGGTTACAGGAAGGTACTCGAGTCAATGGGGCAGAGAGGTCGGCCGGTGGATTTTTCGGCCATTTCCTGCCGAACGCTAGTCATTGTGGGCGACGCTGATGTCTGGTCAGGACCGGAGGCGGGCAGGGCCCTCCAACAACGCATCCCGGGATCGGAGCTGGTGATTCTGCCCACCGGGCATGCGTGTCACTTGGAGCGCCCGGACCTGTTCAACGAGACCGTGCTCTCGTTTTTATCTCCGCTGCAAGCCGCTTCAGGTCATCGATGAGCCGGCCGAGGGCATGCATAGTCAGCGGGGCGGCCACTGGCGTTCGCTGGCATGCAACAGAGTCATAGGCATACCTCGTGAGCGAGAGACCTTCGCTGCGATCGACCACGAGTTCGTAGTACTGAATCTGCGATCCTTCAAGCAGGGGTGGGCGGCTCCTGAGGATCGCCTTTCCCTCATCCTGTGCATGCTCTATGAGAACGAGTGACTCCCCGAGGTAGGTAAACGTGCTCTCGAGGCTCTTCGGCTCGATGATCAGCTCTGAAGCCGGAGCCGGTTTGAGCTCTGCCCTATCCAGTAGGCAGCCCAGCCTGTCTATGTCAGCGAGGTTCAGGCGGATGCGGGCTTCGTCGACGGCCCACTCTATCAGTCTGGCCTCACCCAGGGGGCCCTGCGGGAACTCGTCAAAAAGCGCGACTGCTTTGTGCATCACGGCATACACCTCTCTTGCAGTTTATCGACAGATGAGCCCTTAACTTTAGTCAAGGCGCGTCTCAGAGTGACTGTGGCCGTCATAAGTCAGGCGTTCCTTTCTTCCTTCCCGGCATGTTTCCATGTGGACGGGTCGCTTCCAGAGACGGTGGAGATTGGCCAGGGTGTCGCTCGCAAACGTGAATTTGAGGTCCCGGCCTTCATGCTCGTGGGAGAGCAGGAGCTCGCCCCTGTTATTGAAATTTCCGTCGGTGACCCGGATAATGGGCTGACCACAATTCGTCAACCCGTCAAGCAGTGCTTTCTTGATGTTCTGGAACTCCCTGTTCTCGATCACCCAGACGTTCCTCGCCTGCTCTTTGGCATAGACAAAAAGTTTTCGCGTGCGACAGAAGTCCTCAGTGAGAAAGGTGTCAAGAAAGGTGAGGTCATTGTAGAGTCTGCGAACTTCAAAGATCTTCTGTCTTCCCAGGCCAAGCTTTTTATCCCACTTCTCCCGTGCCTTGAGATCATCACATTCAGTATATTCCTTGCCGAATTGCCCCCTGTCCCAGCGCTCCTCGATGTCCCGAAACAGCTCCACGCCCAGCTTGTACGGGTTGAGGTGGAGCCTCGATCCGCCCAGTGTGCCGGAATGGTGGTCCGCGTAGTCAATCACTTCCCCGTCTTTTAATACCTTTTCCGTCATGATGTGTGAGTGCCAGTACGTGGCCCATCCCTCGTTCATGATCTTGGTCTGCATCTGGGGCAGGAAATAGTAGGCCTCTTCCCGGATGAGCGAGAGGATGTCACGCTGCCAGTTCTTGAGCGGTGCGTTTTCGATTAAGAAGAGGAGGACGTCTGCTTCCGGCGCCTCGGGAAAGCGTTTCTTCTCCCGCGCCTTTGCACGCAAATCCTCGGCACGCGCCTTGATAAAGTCGGGCGGGTTGACATACGAGTCCATGTAACTCTTGCTGCGGAGGCGGCGCGGGGTGACCCGCTCATCGTCCTCGTCGGCAAACAGATCATTCTCCTTACTCCCGTTGCCGCCGCAGCTTGCACAGCCGGCTGAGCCGTGTCTGTGGGAGCACTGATGCTGGGACCCCGTGACCGCCGCATCCTGCGTTCCGGAAGATGCGTGCACGGAGTAGATCCACTCGGACCCATGTGCGTCGTCGTGCCGCTTCATGAAGGGGGCATGAGGATCGATCAGATTTTCGAGCGACTGGCAGCAATCGATGAATGCCTCGACGGCCTCGTGTCCAAACCGGTCGATATAGCGGCCGATCCGCGTGGCGTGGTTAGCCATCTCGTCGATCATCTTCCGGTTGGTATGTTCGAAGTAAAGATTGTTCTTGAAGAAATCGCAGTGTGCGTACACGTGCGCCATCACGAGCTTCTGATCGACCAGGTCGTTGCACTTAAGGAGGTATGCGTAGCATGGATCATTGTTTATGACCATCTCATATATCTTCGAAAGCCCGTATGCATAGCTCTTGGAGAGCTCTTCGTACCGCATCCCGAAGCCCCAGTGGGCATAGCGGTGGGGAAACCCCGCGTATGCCGCAACCTCGCTGATCTCCTGGTAGTCGAGGATCTCGAAGATCACAGGGAAAAAAGAGAGGCCGTATTCCTGTGCATATTCAGCGATCTCGTATTTCAATTCTTTCAGCTCTGTCGGAAACTTGTTGGCTGCGCTGGACTTGAGCATCCGGTTACGCCTCCTTTACCGGCCTGTTCCCAGGAATGTCTTGAGTGCATCGAAGATGTCATCTTTGCCCTTGATCAGGGCAGTCAACATCTTCTCGTCTTCCTTGCGCGTCTCCTGGAGTCGCGAAAGGAATGATCCGGAGCCGTAGAGACCCTCCACCTGTCCATAGCAGAAGACGTTGGCGGCCTCAGAGATCTTGTCAAGGAGTTCGAGCGCTTTTGTGTCGTCATCGCCCCAGTTTTCGCCGTCGGAAAAATGGAAGGGATAGATGTTGTACTCCTGCGACCTGAACGATTCGCGTATCAGCTTGAGGCAGAGCTCGTACGCCGAGGAAATCTTTGTACCGCCGCTCTCACGCGTGTGGAAGAACGTCTCCCGGTCCACCTCTCGTGCGGCTGCGTCGTGGATGATGAAACGGCGCTCCACTCCTTTATAGTGAGCACCTATCCATGTATCGATCCAGAAGGAGGTGAGCCTCACCCAGTCCTTCTGTTCGTCGCCCATGCTGCCGGAGACATCCATCATGTAGATGATGACCGCATTCGAATCACGTTCGATGACCGTTTTCCAGGAACGGTAACGCTTGTCTTCCGTAAACGGCCAGACGCGCGGACCATCAGCCTCATAGGTCCCGGAGATGAGTTGCCTGCGCAGAGCCTGGCGAAAGGTGCGCTTGAAGTGGCGCAGTGACTCCGGCCCCCTGAGGGCGATGCCTGTGTACTTTTCTTTCTCGGTGGTGATGTTCTTCTTACCTTTTGGCTCGATGCGGGGTAGGGCGAGCTCCTCGCCCAGCATCTCCACGAGCTCTTCCAGGCTTACTTCGACCTCGAGAATGTGCTCAGAGGGGTCGCTGCCTGCCTGACCGTTGCCGCTTTCGTTCGGATCCATGGCCACTGGGTCGCCGGGGTTTCCTTCCCCCTGGCCCACGCCTTTGCCGTTCTCACCGAATCGAAACCGCGGGATTTGGAGCTGAGGCAGGGGAATGGAGACAAATTGCTTTCCCGTCTTGCCGATCAGTTCGCCGCGGGTGATGTACTTACGTATGCCGGAGCGGATGGTGCCGCGCACCATCTTCTTGAAGCGGGCCTGGTCCCTCTCGATGCGTCGTGCCGCGTACATAGCCTTACAAGGCCTCCATCGTGGCCCGCTAGCTGGTCTCCTTCAGGTCGCCACGGGCAAATATAGAGGCAACGAAGTGAAGCACATCCGTGGCGCAGACGTCGCAGTACCCGTAGTTTGTTACGAGCCGGTGCTTGACCACGTCAATCTTTTCCTGCGTCTCCTTGTCGACCACGTTCGAGACAAGGCTCGTCAGCTTGATCGTGTCCTTCTGATCTTCGAAGAGCTTTAATTCCAGTGCGCGGTGGAGCCGCTCATTAGTGGTGTAATCGAAGGTCTTGCCATCGAGGGCCAGAGCACCGATGTAGTTCATGATCTCCCGGCGGAAATCGTCTTTACGGCTTTCCGGTATCTCGATCTTTTCCTCTATGGAACGCATCAGCTTCTCGTTTGCCTCCTCTGCTTCGCCGGTGTACTTGTTCTTCACTTTCTCCTTCTGCGTGTATGCCTTGATATTGTCGATGTAATTGGCACAGAGTCGCTTGATAGCTTCCTCGTCGGCGCAGATCGCCCGTTGCACCTCGTTCTTCGTGGCCTCAGCATACTCTTCCTTGACGACGGTCATCAGTTCCTTGAAGCGTTTCTTCTGCTCGCTCCCTGTGATGAGGCTGTGATTATCGAGGCCCGCCTCCAACTCGTTGAGGACCATGAAGGGGTTGACGCAGCCATCGGCCTCCTCCGAGACCAGCGCGTTGGAGATCTTGTCCTGGATGTAGCGCGGCGAGATGCCCTCCATGCCCTCGCGCTCTGCTTCGTCCCTCAGTTCCTTGATGTTCTCCTCGGTGAATCCGGGGAGGGTCTTGCCGTTATAGAGCTTCAGCTTTTGTAAGAGGGTGAGGTTGGGCTTTTTTGGATCCTTCAGACGCGTGAGGACCGCCCACATTGCCGCCATCTCCAGCGTGTGCGGTGCAATGTGCTTACCCTGCACCCGGCTCGCGCCATAGTCTTTTTCGTAGATCTTCACCTCGTCGGAAAGCTTCGTGATGTAGGGAACATCGATCTTCACCGTGCGGTCGCGAAGCGCTTCCATGAACTCATTGCTCTGCAGCTTGCGATACTCAGGTTCGTTCGTGTGACCTATGATCACCTCGTCGATCCGTGTCTGCGGGAATTTCTTTGGTTTGATCATGTGTTCCTGTGATGCGCAGAGGAGATCGTAGAGAAACGCCACGTCCAACTTTAGCACCTCGACGAACTCGACCAGTCCGCGGTTTGCCACGTTGAACTCGCCGTCGAAGTTGAAGGCGCGCGGGTCCGAGTCAGAGCCGTAGACCGCTATCTTTCTGTAATTGATATCCCCGGTCAACTCGGTTGAGTCCTGGTTCTTCTCATCTTTCGGCTGGAACGTGCCAATACCGATGCGGTCCTGCTCGGAGAGGATGAGGCGATGGACTTTGACATGTTCAAGTACCTTCCGTAAGTCGCCCTGGTACTTCTGCATGAAATTCCGGTAGTAGAAACGGCACGAGGGACAGAGGTCTGCATCGAGCATGTTCTTGAGGCTCCCGTTGAACTTCATGGAGAGCCGGTTGAGAAAATCGGCGCGGACTGCCCTGGGCAGGAGGTGTAGAGGCTCCTCGTGCATAGGACAGGTTTCCGTGACATTGCCCCTCTCGGGATCGTCGAAGTGCCATGAAAAGGTGTACATCGCACCATCTGGTCTGTGCGAGTATGCCTCCAAACCCTTTTTCAGCAAACGAACCATTGTGCTCTTTGCCGACCCCACCGGACCGTGCAGCAGGAGGATACGCCGTTCAGTCCCATAATGTTTGGAGGCGGACTTGAAGATATTGACCAGGCGCATGAGGGGCACTTCGAGACCGAAGACCGCGTCAGCACCCTGGTTGTCAGGATCGGCGAAGAACTTGAAGCGGACCGCCTTTTCCTTGTTTTCGTAGTACTCTTCGGTGCCGTACGAGATGATCAGATCGTGGATACGCTGAAAGGCATCCCTGAGGACCTCCGGATGATCGCTCACGATCTCCAGGTACTCAGACATGCTGCCTTCCCAGTGGAGCGTCTGATACGCACTCTCCGACGCATACTGGTCTATGAGCGAAAGGACCTCGTGCTGCGACATGGTTGCCCCCTCCTGGTTTTCTGGCCCGGCAGGGAACGGAACCATGCCGGGGTTTCTCTCGCAGGATTTCGAGCAATTCCCATGCCAACCCGTTCAATAGCGCGGAAGTACAATGTTTTCAATCAAGTGCAGAAATGCACGTAAAGAGCAACAATGGTGAGGCAACGAATGACCGGGGACCTGTGCCTGGCCGACCGGGGAAATATTTACCTACCACATCTCGAGCTCACTTATTTCTTTACAGATTGTTTTTCACATATATAGCAAATATAGCAAATATAGAATTGATGCAATTGTGCGCTCCTTAGTCTCATCGGGTGGCACGGAAACCGGGGGAACTGACATGAGAAAGAGTTTGCCGATTTGCTCTCTGCTTGTTGCGGTTGTTCTGACTTTTGTCTTTCAGTCATCGGTGTTTTCGCAGGAGAAAGTCTTTCCTGCAAGGCAGATGAACTACATGATCTGCTTTGATCCCGGGGGACAGTCAGACAGGGTGGCCCGCATGCAGCAGCCACACCTGGAAAGAATTTTCAAGCAGAAGGTCATCATAGACGACAAGGTGGGAGGAGGTGGAGCACTCGGTTGGAAGGAACTGGCCCGTGCAAAGCCTGATGGCTACACGGTAGCAGTGTGATACGTGATGCATAAGCTCGGATTTCCTGTAGCCCCGCTCGTCCTTGCCAGCGTGCTTGCGCAGATGCTGGAGACGTCTTTGCAGCAGTCCCTGCTGATCTCGCAGGGATCGCCCGCTATTTTCTTCACGAGGCCTATCGCCCTCTTTTTCATGGTCCTCGGCTTTTTGTCGGTTGCGCGCGGTGTGTGGAAGCAGATGAAGTCGGGGGCGCCGGAAATCGCCGAAGAAGATGAGGCGTAAACGGGCAACATTCTCGTGACCTCTGTTCATTTTTCTTGACAAGAGGTCCCACTCTATATAACGATTCCGCTAATGTGCTTTCTTCTGATCATTGTATCGACAACTCAACAGGGGGAGTTATGAAAGAAGCTAAAGAAAAGCCGGTCTATCTGGAAGAGAGGGAGGAAGGGAAGAAGGGGCTATCGCGCCGGGATTTCCTGAAGGGAGTGGGCGCAGGGACCGTTGCTGTGGCCATGGTCACTACGGGACCGCCCGCGCACGAGGCAGAGGCAGCCGGACCTCCGAAAGGGGTGCGGGAAATGGCCGTAGTGATGGAGGTCAATGGAAAGCCGTATCGGTTGAACGTAAAGTCGCACTGGACACTGCTCGAGGTGTTGCGACGGGAGCTTGCACTCACCGGTACCAAGAACTCCTGTGACAGGGGAAGCTGCGGGGCGTGCACCGTGATCTTGGATGGCCGGGTCGTCTATGCGTGCTCGCTTCTCGCCGTGGAAGCTGACAGGCGGAAGATTACCACCATAGAGGGTTTGTCGGATGGAGAGACGCTTCATCCACTCCAGGAGGCATTCGTGCGGGAGGACGCGCTGCAGTGCGGCTTCTGCACGCCGGCTATGATCCTCTGTTCGAAGGCGTTACTCGACAGGAATCCTCGGCCGGGCATCGACGAGATCAAGGAAGCGCTTTCAGGGAACATTTGCAGATGCGCTGCCTACCCGAAGATCGTGAAGGCCGTTACCTCGGTAACGAACAAGGCTTGAGAGAGGGGGTCTCCATGAGCAGCCAATTCAAAATAATAGGAACACGCCAGCCAAGACTCGACGCCTGGGCCAGGGTAAGCGGCCGGGCAAAGTATGCCTCCGACATCTCTTTCCCCGGCATGCTCCATCTGAAAGTCGTGAGAAGCCCGCACCCGCATGCGAATGTTCTCAACATAGACGCGCAGAAGGCAGCCGCCCTTCCTGGCGTAAGGTTGATACTCACCCACAAGGACATGCCTGCCTACCGGTGGCATCCTGACATGCCGGTACTCACTGATGTGGCAAGGTTCGTGGGGGACGATATCGTATGTGTTGCCGCGACGAGTGAGGAGATAGCGGCTGAGGCGGTTGATCTCATCAAGGTCGAGTACCAGGTCCTTCCTTTCGTGCTCGATCCGGAAGCGGCCATGAAGCCGGACGCACCGAAGCTCTATCCAAAGGGCAACCTTGTGGGCGGAAAGCCTCAGCTCGCCAGCAGGGGAGACGTGGAAAAAGGTTTTGCCGAGGCCGATCTCGTGTACGAGGGGCGTTACAAAACCAACCTGGTGCAGCATGCGACGCGGGAGCCGAGGGCGTGTGTTGCGCTGTGGGAGGGAGGAAAACTGACTGTTTGGGATTCGACGCAGTACACCTTCGCCGTTCAGGAAGGCCTGGCAAAGGCCCTGAGGGTACCGATCAGCAAGGTCAGGGTCATCTGCGAGCAGATGGGGGGTGGCTTCGGCGACAGGTCGACCGCCGAGCGCTACAACGTGCTCGCTGCCCTTGTAGCCAGGAAGACGCAGCGACCTGCACGGATCGAGTTCAACAGGGAAGAAAACTTCCTTGCGGGTCACCACCGCTACCCAGTGATCTTCTATTTGAAATACGGCGTGAAGAAAGATGGCACCCTCACCGCCATCCAGGCCAAAGCAGTAGCGGACATGGGTGGGTACGCTCATTTCCCTGGTGCCGGAGGATCGATGGAGGTGATCCTGTCGACATATCGTTGCCCTAACCTGAAGGCGGAGAGCTACTCAGTCTGCACGAATAAACCGGAAGGCGGTTTCATGCGGTGCGTCGGCCATCCACAGGCCACGTTCCCGCAAGAGGTCCATCTCGATATCATTGCGGAGAAGCTTGGGATGGACCCGGTCGAATTCAGGCTGAAGAATTACGCCCGCCTTGAAGACGGTGACCAGGCGAGAAAGATACCTTTCAGCAGTAACGGCATGGAAGAGTGCATCAAGAAAGGTGCCGAGGCAGCCAGCTGGAAGGTGCGCTGGCAAAAGCCGGGATCGACGGCCGGTCCTGTAAAGAGGGGCCTCGGGATGGCTATTCACGCATGCCGCCACGGTGGCATGGCTGCAGGGATGCCGAGCTCAGGCATGGTGCGCGTCAATAGCGACGGCACGGTCAATGTCTTCACCGGGACATCGGACATCGGGGGTGGACAGAAGGGTACCATGGCGATGATCGCCGCGGAGGAAATCGGGGTGCCCCTTGAGAGCGTTTTTGTCACTTCGGCTGACACGGACGTGACGACCGACACGGCAGGCACGACAGGAAGCCGCCAGACTATTACCGGCGGGACAGGAATAAAGCTCGCCGCCACCGATGCGAAGAACCAGCTCCTCGACATTGCCGCGGAGGAGCTGAAGGTGGACAGGAAGGAGATCCTGATCTCGGAGGGCAAGGTATACAGGCGCGGTTCCAGCGAGGCCATTCCACTTGAAAAGATTGCAGGCAAAGCCCCCGGTCCCATCATGGGGAGAGGGGTGGGCAGGGTCCCAAGGAACGTGATTTTCCATACTCAGGCTGCCCATTTCGTAGAGGTGGAGGTCGATACGAGGACTGGGGCCGTGCGGGTCGTTAAACTCATAGCTGTGCATGACGTTGGCAGGGCCATCAATCTGTTGACTACCGAGGGGCAGATCGAGGGAGGGGCCACCCAGGGCATCGGGTTCGGTCTTGCAGAGGAACAACTCCTCGACCAGGCGACGGGTATCTGTGTCAATCCGAACTTCATTGACTACAGGGTGGCCACCATAAAAGACATTCCCGAGATCGTGCCAATGATAGTCGAATCGGTCGATCCATACGGGCCCTTCGGTGCAAAAGGGGTGGGCGAGCCACCGTACTCAGTACCTGCGCCTGCCATCACCAACGCAATCTATAACGCCATAGGCGTGCGCTTCAGCGAGATACCGATCACCAACCGCGTGATCCTCACGAGTCTCGCTAAAGCAAAGGCCTAAAGGGAGGAGGCAGCGATGAAGCCATTCGATTACTATAAAGTGACGAGCGTGAAGGATGCGGTGGCGCTTCTCGGGAAAAACGGGGAGAAGGCAGCGATACTTGCGGGCGGGAGCGACCTGTACGGGCTCATGAAGGACCGCGTGGAAGGGGCGAAGATGAAAGTGCCGCAGCACCTCATTGACATCAAGGGCATAAAAGAACTTACCCAAATTAAGGAGCAGAAGGGCAGCCTGAGAATCGGCGCGGCCACGACGATCACGGACATGGTCGACTCAGACCTTATCAGTAAGAAATATCCAGTGCTCGCCCAGGCAGCGAGACAGGTTGCCGTGCCCCAGATCAGGAATGTGGGAACGCTCGGCGGTAATCTCTGCCAGCGCCCACGCTGCTGGTATTTTCGGGGCGCGCTTTTTGCAGGGTGTCTCCGTAAAGGGGGTGGCAACTGTTACGCCCAAGACGGGGAGAACCAGTATCACGCAATCCTGGAGAACGACATGTGCTGCATGGTCTATCCGTCCGACCTGGCACCCGCTCTCATGGCACTCGACGCGCGGGTTGAGATCGCAGGGCAGAAAGGAACACGGGTCGTGCCCATTGCTCAGTTCTACGTGACGCCGCAGAATAATATCTTGAGAGAAACCGTGCTGACGCCGCAGGAGTTGCTCGTCGCGGTAGAAATTCCTGCCCCTGCGCAGGGGAGTAAGGGTGCTTACGTCAAACTTAAGGAGCGGCAGGCGTTCGACTTTCCTATAGCGAGCGTGGCAGTCAACCTGACCTTAAAGGGAAATGCTGTGGGTGATGCGCGCGTTGTGTTCTCGGGGCTTGCGCCCGTGCCTGTGAGAAGCATGAAAGCTGAGGCAGCACTGAAGGGCAGGGGTGTGAAGGATTCCGTTGCAGCCGCCTGCAATGCGGCTGTCGAGGGCGCACGCCCCTTGAGCAAGAACGGGTATAAGGTCCAGGTGGCAAAAGGGATATTGGAGCAAGCGCTCATAATTCTCGGGTGAACGCGATAGAGACTCATAAACAGTGCCTAACTGTAGACCCCGAACGGGTCAGGAGCACAAGGGGCTCAGGCCTGCTCCTGGCCCATTCCTCTAATTTTTTCGCGCTAAAAGCCGACAAATACATTGTGAAAAGACTTTTCAGAATAGGAGTGACCGAGAAGAGATGAGAGGCTCAAGAGTTCTTATGCTACTGGCAGCGCTCGGCTATCTCATCATTGCTCCTCAAATTGTACTTCCATATTTCGAGGAGATTCTGGCGGAAGAGGAGATTGTTCTTGAGGATACCATCACATTGGAGTTCAAGCACAAGAGTGGTCACGAGACAGGATTCGATATCAGGGAAGACATCAATCGCGGCCAGGAATTCCTGAAAGACAAGGCTGCCGGCTCCTCGGTGGTGAATGAGCAAAAGAAAATAGTCTCCTATGGTAAGAAAGGCAAAAAAAGAGAAAGAACAGTGACGGAAAAAGTGCTCAAGCCAAATTTTCTCCTGGCTGTCGAAGACTTGAAGGAACGGAAGATCAGGCAGGTGCGCATCACGAACGAGGGGTGCGTAACAGACGGCTTTGAGGTGACAAAGAGCCGCGGAACAGGTGTTGGTTCAAGGTTTGAAGTGAGATACCCGGAAAATATGGCTGTGCTGGCGCTGCGCACAACCGTGCGGTCTGACAAAAACAATTTCAAAGAAGTGGTATACACGCCCTACAGCCCTGAAATCGATACCTGGCACATGCGCAAAGCCGGGCTCGACTACCTGACGCAGCAGCTTGAACTTGCCTACAAGGATCTTGAAACAAGAAAAGTGAGGTTGATTGGATTAGAGCAGTTGGGAGCCGATATATCACCCACGGAAGTCGCTCTGGTACTTTCGATAATCGAGCATATAGATCCGGTCAGATTTCAGAATTGTCAGGAGGGCAAGGTAATTGAGCTGGTGCATGAGGTATTGACCATCGTAGGAGCAAACACGGATGAGGCATATGCCTACAGCAAATCGCCGGCCGGGGCCAGGGGGCTATTCCAGATTATTCCTGACACGTATAACAGGCTTCGGGAAAAGTACCCGAAAGCAGGACTCACGAAAGACTTCGTTGCAGGCTGCACCGATCACGTGAATGCAGCCAAAGCTTCCATGTTGCTTTTCGATTCCGACCTGACAGACTTATCTCCCGAACGAATGTCCGCTATGAGAAAGAATGTGCGCGCCGTGGGCATGTACCTTGCTGCGGCATACAACTGCGGCTCGGGAAAGGTGCAGAAATCGGCAAGGCTCTGCGGAGACAAATGGACGTGCCGACTGCCGGAGGAAACCAAGATATACCTCAAGAAATTTGACGTAGTCTGGGAGTTAAGAAAAGCACTCGACAGATAAGCAGTTGAAAACTTGGCTTTTACCTAGTCCCACAGATAGCCAAACTTCTCCTTCACTTTTTTTCGCATTTCCGCTGGATAGGTGATTACCTCAGCAAACTCATTTCTCCAGTGATAGGGTTTGCACGCATTGATAATGACCCTACCCATAGTGTAGTCTCCCCGCACCCTTTTTTCGGGCGACACCGCGGGATCCAGAGGCGTGTTCAGATGCCCGCGAAGGATCTCAATCTGTGTTTCCGGGTCCACCCTGGAAGATATGGCCCACGCGACTTCATCCCAGTTGGACGGGTCGATGTCCTCGTCGACGACGATGGTATACTTGCCTGCCATTGCCGCGCCTCTGGCGACGGTGGCGGCTATGGTTCCGACTGCCTGTGAGTGGCCGAGGTAGCTCTGCTTGATCGATATCACTGCAATGGTCCTGCCTCCACGGCCGTAACTCCAGACATTCTGTATTCCCGGCATGCCCAGTGCCAGCAGCCTCTCCCAGATGTTGGGCGCATAGTGGATGGGAATCTCGTACCAGGCAGGCTCGGATTTGTTCAGGGGTGCCCCTGTCATGATCGGGTTGTTCCTGTGATACACCTTTTTGACATGGATGATAGGGCGCTTGAAGGGTTCGGAGGCATAGTAACCGGTCCACTCTCCGAAGGGGCCTTCCAGCCTGCTCTCCTTGTCTGGAGGCGGCGCAAACCCTGATATGGCGATTTCCGCCGTGGCCGGTATCGGCAGGCCCGTCACGTCATCGATGATCACCTCGATGGGTCTTCCTCTGAGATATCCAGCAAAATCGAATTCGCTCATGCCCCAGGGTATCTGCATGGTGGATGCGGCGAACACTATGGGATCCTGGCCGAGACATATCACTACCGGGCAATCTTTCCCTTGCTGCCAGTACTTCTCGCGTATGATCCCGCCATGCGCTCCGGGAGACATGAAATAGGCAAGCATGTTCTTTTCATGGATCATCACCCGGTAGGTTCCGGCGTTGACGAACCCGGTATCAGGGTCGCGGTTGATATTCAGGTCTCCGGTACCTATGTACCGTCCGCCGTCGTGCGGATGCCAGAAAGGCGTCGGGAACTTAAACATGTCGATATCGTCACCCGTCAGGATATTCTCCGTGACTGGACCCGTGTCCACTTGAACTGGGGGCACGGGTTTATAGTTTACCAGCTTGTCCCGCCATTCCAGGATGACTTCGTTATCAGACACGGTGTCCGGGATACCGAACGCGAGGCGCTGCACCTTCTTGGGCTGAAAAAGAAAATTGGTCAGTAGTCTGTAGCCCTCGGGGTAGTCCTTGATCTTGTCGAAGAGCAGCGCTGTTCCTTTTCGCTCACTGTTCAGTTCACAGAGCGCGCCGATCTCCACATTCCAGTCGGCATGCTCGACCTTTTTCAGGCAATTAGCTCTTTCCAGGACCTTGATATACTCTCTCAGATCATCATACTCGATTGCCATCGTGAGATACCTCCTGAGATTTAGCCGATATCGAAGATTATTCTCCACATATCGGGCGATGTCCACAAAAAAAGACATGCCACAAATGTGTGTGGCGTGCGTCATCAAAGGAGAATCAAAATAGCCGCACGATCCCGGTAAATGGCACTTTGTCTGAATGGGGCACCAGGTGGATTCTTTGCCTTGCTTTTTGAGGAGGGCGAGGGTAGAGTGGGTTGTGCGTCGATTCCCGTCCCTCAAAGGCAGAGGCCTGTTCCTTCTCCTCTTCATCTGGTTTCTCTGGTTCACGAACTTAACATCCAGAACCATCTTCGCACCCGTACTTCCCTTGATCGAAGACGAGTTTGTAACCACCCATGCACGCGCGAGCAGCATCATCATGTTCATCGCCCTGGGATATACGCTCTCTCTTCTGCTGTCGGGCCTCTACGCCAGATTCCTTGGATATAAAAAATCGATTGTAGTCTGTTTCTTGGGAGGCGGGCTCGTGCTTCTGCTCTTACCCATGACAGGCATATTCGAGACGCTTTACGTGTTCTGTTTTTTTTTGGGAGGGGCGGCCGGGTTCTACCTTCCCGCCATGTTGCCGCTTCTCACCTCTCTGTATGAGGAAAAGGTGTGGGGCCGGGTATTCTCCATCCATGAATCGGCGCCTGCCTTGAGTAACTTCTGCACACCCTTCATTGCGCTTTTCATCCTTTCCTTCTTCGGATGGAGGGCTGTCTTCACCGCTTGCGGCATTTTTTCCCTAAGCTGCGGATTAGCAGCCTGGTTTCTGCTGGAGGATGTGAAACCAAAGCAAGGACCGACTTTTCTTTTTAAACCCATACTGAAGAAGAGTGCTTTTTGGATCATCTCCATACTCTGGTTCTTTCTAGTGGGATGCAATATCGGAGTCTACTACATTGTCCCGCTCTATCTTACGAAGGAGCTGGCCATGGACGTGCACTATGCAAACACCATTCTTGGCTTCTCCAGGCTTGGCGGAGTTCTCGCGGCCTTATCGACCGGGTTCCTCGTCGAGCGATTTGGCCTGAGAAGAAGCATGTTTGGGGTGATGCTGGCAACGGGTCTGCTCACGATCGCACTGGCGGTGAAAAATCCCGGTATGCTGATGGTCTTTCTGTTTCTTCAGGCGGCTGTCTCGTTTGCCTTCTTTCCCATGGTGCTTGTTTCAATATCGAGGACATTTGAACAGGAAATGAGGGGTCAGGCGGCTGCCTTTGTCATCACGCTGGCCACGATAGGCGGCAACGGCGTGGTTCCCTATCTTCTTGGTCTTTCCGGGGACCTTATGAGTTTCTCGGTAGGTATAGTCGTGCTCGGCATCCTGACCAGCATCGCGGCAGGGCTCATCTGGTGCCTCAAAGAACTACGCTGACAAGGGAAGCATCTAGGGCGCGAGAACCGGCGGGCTCTGTGAAACAGGCATTATTCAAGTTGCGTCGTATTGAGAGCCTCTTCTAGAGTGGTTATGCCCATCAAGGCTTTGCGGATGGCATCGTCGCGCATCTCCCGCATGCCATGTTCTATTGCCTTCTTCTTCAGTGTCTCCGTCGGGGCTTTGTTCACGATCAGAGCCCGTATCTCATCATCGACGACGAGGGTCTCAAAGACACCCGTCCTTCCGCGATAGCCGGTACCGCGACAGGAGGGACAGCCTTTGCCGCGGTATAGAGGCAGAACCTCGTTCACGCCTATTGTCTGGAGTACAGCGGGTGGCGGCATGAACGACTCCCTGCAATCGTCGCATATTTTGCGGAGGAGCCGCTGTCCCACAACACAACTCACCGAAGAAGCGACGAGAAATGGCTCGATACCCATCTCCACGAGGCGCGTGAGCGCACCTGCCGCGTCGTTCGTATGGAACGTCGACAGCACCACGTGTCCGGTGAGAGCGGCGTGGACGGCGATGCCGGCCGTCTCCCTGTCCCGCACCTCACCCACCATGATGATATCCGGGTCTTGCCTGAGCATCGATCGAAGGCCTGCCTCGAAGGTGAGGCCAGCTTTCTGATTGACCTGTGCCTGCGTGACAGACTCGAGGGTGTACTCTACGGGGTCTTCTATCGTTATGATGTTTTTTTCTTCCGAATTGAGATAGTTGAGTATGGCATAGAGGGTGGTTGTTTTTCCGCTTCCTGTTGGTCCTGTGGAGAGAAGAAAGCCGTAGGCACGTTTCAGCACCTTCTTCAGCTCCTCTTCGTCTCCTGACAAAAGGCCCAGTTTCTCGATGCCGTATAGGGGCGCATTCTTATATAAAAGGCGCAAGACGGCCTTTTCTCCCCACATGGAGGGATACGTGGAGACCCGCACGCTTACGTCCCCTGTCAGGTCAAAGCGGCCATCCTGGGGCACCCTTGTTTTAGCAATATCCAGGTTGCCCATGATCTTAAGGCGCGAGATAACCGACTGCAGAAGATGCTTGGGAGGAGGCTGCGAAGCGTGGAGTCTTCCATCCATCCGCATCCTGATGCGCATGGAGTCCTTCATCGGCTCAATATGTATGTCACTCGCTCCGTCCGCCATGGCCTGTGCAAGCAAGCTATTGACCAGTTTTACAACCGGCTCTTCAAAGGGAATGGTGGGAGGGACGAGGTCCTCTGCGGCCTCCTCCTCTTCCGGCTCTTCCGCCTGCGTTTCGATGATGTCCTCCACCGTCGTTTCGATGAGGCTCTTGGTACCATAGTAGTGCTGCAGAGCCCATTTCATATCGCTCTTTGTGGTGATGCAGGGCTCTACCTCCCTGCGAAGGAGTGATGTCACCTCATCGATGGCCACGATGTCCAGAGGGTCGACCATGGCCAGGCGGAGCACATTTCCGCGGAGCTCGTACGGGATCACCATCAGTTTGGCGGCAAATTCCTTTGGGATAAGATGGGCCGTGATTGCCGGTATATTCCCTTCATACAGGCTGACGATGGGGATGCCCAACTGGTCACTCAAGACCTCCATGATTTCCTTTTCGGTGAGTGTGCCCATCCTGATCAATACGCTGCCCAGCCGACCACGACGCGTCTTTTGCTCGGCGAGCGCTTTGATGAGATCACCCGGGGCGATCTTCTCCTTGTCGAGCAGGATCTCCCCCAGTTTCTTCTTGTATCTATGGGCCATACCCGTGCCTCCGCTTGTGCGCTAAATCTATTATCGCCTCGATGGAGTATTGGATTACGTGAGCGGTGCGTCATTGTCCCGCGCATATACGAAGGATTTACAAATAGAACCTGCTCTGGTATCGTTGCTTTGGTCCTTGTGCGATTTGGAGCAGGGCCGGTGAGAAATCGGGAGGCAAGATCAGATGAAGAGAATAAAGACGGGATTGAGACGTCGGGTGGCGACAAAGGCGACTCCAGGCGGGGACCTGTTCGATCTACCGCTGTGGCGCCAGGCCGCCATGATACGTTCTGGAAAGATCACATCAAAGCAGCTTGTCGAGCTATACCTGGAGCGCATCAGGAGATTTGATGGTCGTGACGGGCTCAACGCCTATATCACGGTCGCAGCCGACGAGGCGCTGAAGGAGTCGGACAGACTCGACCGGCTCCTGAGGAAAGGAGAGCTTAAAGGTCCTTTGCACGGCCTGCCCATAGCCATCAAGGACAACCTCGATACGAAGGGTATCCGGACCACAGGCGGCACCAAGATTCTTGCAGACTGGTTCCCCGCATCGGATGCTCATGTGGTTAAGAAATTGAAGGATTCCGGGGCAGTCATTCTCGGGAAGACGAATATGCACGAGCTTGCATTCGGGATCACCAATAACAACCCGCATTACGGACCTGCGCGCAACCCGTACGATCCGACGCGCATACCCGGAGGATCGAGCGGGGGTTCGGCAGTTGCCACTGCTGCCGGCCTCTGCTCGGCGTCGATCGGCACGGACACCGGAGGGTCGGTGAGAATACCGGCGGCTTTGTGCGGCGTGGTTGGACTCAAGCCAACACTTGGCCGTGTAGGCAGGGGAGGTTTAATGTGCCTCTCATTCACCAGGGATGTGATAGGACCGATCACGAGGACAGTACGTGATGCGGCCCTGATCATGGAAGTGATTTCGGGACCGGACCCACGCGATCCGGAGAGCGCGAGCAGGCCCGTGCCGCGCTACACGTCTTCGTTGAAGGGCTCTCTCAAGGGCATGACGTTCGCCATTCCAACAAACTTCTTCTTCGATCTCATCCATTCTGACACACGAAAAGTGTTTGACGAGGCAGTGAAGGAAATCCGTAAGATAGGGGGAGGGTGAAAGAAGTGAAAGTTGGGTCGACTGACCTGTACGCAACGGCTATCAACATGGTGCTGCCTGAGTGCATCTATCTGATAGAGGAGTACCTGCAGGCCTTTGATCCGGAAGCGACCATAGACAAATATCTCGATCAACTGGGTCCAGATGTGCAGGGGTTTCTGGGAACGCAGAAAGGAAGAGCTGACTCACGCCCCGTTCCGGGATACGTGTACGTGAAGACAGTGCGCGAGGCGAGGCGAAGAATGATCGCCGGTTTCGAGGCGGCGCTAGCGGGCCTTGATGTCTTGCTCACTCCAGCTACCATCATGCCCGCAGCACCAATCGGGGAGGACGTAAAGACCACCTTGGAGGGACGGGAGGTGCCCACCTTTTCCACGTTCACACGCACGGTCAATCCCCTCAACGTGTTCGGCTGTCCCGCCATCACGGTGCCGGCAGGTTACAGCCGGACAGGTCTCCCGATCGGGTTGCAGATAGCGGCACGCTCGTGGGAAGAAAGAAAGCTGCTGGCCATTGCGCACGCGTTCGAACAGGCCACACAGGTGAGGAAAGCACCCACCCTCTAGAGGGCTACCTCTGCTGCGTGGCCCTGAGACCCGATTCCGGCAGGATGAAACCGGACGCGGCCCACATGAGCCCCGTACCCAACAGCATTAGAAGGGCGAGATCGAAATTTCCCGTTGCATCCGCGATGAGGCCTGCCACCCACGGTCCTAAGAGGCCGCCGAGATACCCGATGGAGAGTACGATGCCACTCGCCGTTCCAGCCTTTTCATCGGGCAGCAGTTCCAGGGGAAGCGCGAGTATCATCGAGAAGGTGCCGCTTGTTGCGATCCCGATGAGTGCCATGAGCGGCCAGCCCATCGGTACGGGAATGTAGAGCGCAGCCCACGACGCCAGCGTCAGGGCGATCCCGGAACCCCAAAGGAATGGCTTCCGTAACCCGACCCTGTATGACGCCCACGGCATCAGAAAGATCATTGGAAGACCGACCCACCCTCTGAATGAGGCTATGAGGGCGGCCAGCTCCGGAGATGCCCCCTTGTCCATGAACAATGCGGGGCTCCACCCCGACCACGTGTAAAAGTGAACATCGTTGAAAAAAAGCAGAAGGGCGATCAGCCACATGTTCTTGTCCTTCCATAGCGAATAGGACGGGCTGCTATTGTGTGTGGCCCTTTGGGGATCGGAACGGACGCGGCTGGAAAGGGGTGGGTCTTTGGCGACCGCCCACCAGAGGATGGCCGCCAGTACGGCAGGCATACTCCAGAAGAAAAAGGTGCCCTGGATCGTGTGCGTAAGCGGAAAGACCAGGGGCAGTGTGACGGCGAGTGCGACGGCGCCTGCCGTGGTTATGCCGGTCGCGTAGACGCCCGTTGCCAGACCAACTTTTTCGCGCGGGAACCAGCTACCAACAAGCTTTGGCAGGTTCGGGAAGATGATGCTGAAGCCGATTCCGTAGATCGAGGTGAAGAGAAGAAGACTGGCGAAGCTCGTGGAGGTTACTCGCATGAGACTGCCGAAAGCCATCACCACGGAGCCGATGAGGACGGCCTTCTGAGTGCCCAATCTATCTGCGAAAAAACCAGCGGGCGTGGCAAGCAGTACCACCACGGTGACCGGCACACAAAAGAGGAAACCGACTGCAGCGTGGCTCACACCCATTTCTTTTTTGATGATATGCGCCATCGGAGGAATACAGAGCATGGGCGCATACATGGCGAAGCCGAGAAGCCAGGCGCAGCCGAGCATGATCCAGGAGCGGTTAAATCCACCCGCTCCATTCCTTGACAGCGTAACGCGTGATTCGGTCCCGGAGGTTGATGCGTGCATGTGAGTTCAAACATACACGTTCTCTCAGCCTCGGTCAATCATTGATTGCGCGGGCACTCATGAAATAGGTCTTGCAGTCATCCACATTGATGTCCGATAATGTATGGCAGCCTCAAGCGCGACTCTGTTATAAACCCTTCGTTGAAAGAGGAGGTAGAAGATGGCGAAAAACAAAATCGAATCCATTACGCTCGTAGTCAACGGCCAGGCCTACGAGCTGAATGTCGGCAGTAGACCCGGGGAAGTTGAGCCGTTTCACACCCTCTCTCAGACCCTTCGGAACACGCTCGGCCTGACAGGGACAAAACTCTCGTGCGACCAGGGTGCGTGCGGCGCGTGCACGGTAATCATGAACGGGAAGGCTGTGCTGTCGTGCAAGCTTCTGACCGTTGAATGCGACGGCAAAACAATAACCACCATCGAGGGCTTGAGGGACAGGAATACGGGCGCGCTCGATCCCTTGCAGCAGGCCTTCATCGATCACACCGCCTTCCAGTGCGGCTTCTGCACACCGGGCATGATCATGACGGCAAAGGCCCTTCTTAATGAAAGCCCGTCACCCTCTGAAGAGGAAGTGAAGGAAGCCCTCTCTGGCAACTTCTGCCGGTGCATCAGTCATTACCAGGTAATCAGGGCCGTGATGTCGGTAGCGTGGAGGGGGAGGTGAGTCATGGGAGGTGACTACAAATACATAGGCAAACCACTGCCCCGGAGAGACGCGGCGGACATCGTCACCGGGGCCGTTCAGTACACGGACGATCTTAAGTTTCAGAATCTTCTCTATGGCAGGGTGCTGAGAAGCCCTTACGCCCATGCCTTGATCAAGAAAATCGACAAGACGAAGGCGAGCGCCCTGCGCGGAGTCAAAGCAGTCCTTACCTGGGAAGACATTCCTGACTTTCGCGGCGGCACGCCACGCAACGTGCGCGTCCTTGACAAGAAGGTGCGATACGTGGGCGATGCCGTGGCGCTGGTTGCGGCTACCACCGAAGAGATCGCAGAAGAGGCGCTTGACCTCATCGAGGTTGAATATGAAGTGTTGCCCGCAGTCTTCGACATTGATGCAGCGTTGAAGCCCGGGGCGCCGGCAGTCTACGAGGAGTATCCCAACAACATCCTGCCCGGCGGCACGATCATCTACGGTGAGAACTGTCTCAAGGGCGTGGTGAGGGGTGATGTGGAGAAGGGTTTTGCCGAGGCGGACGTCATCACCGAGGGTACCTTCGGCTACGAGAACATTCCCAATGCGCTGCCTCCTGAGTCGGTGGGTGCGATAGCGCTCTGGGAAGAGCCGAACAAGGTAACGGTCTGGGGAACCACACAGGCGCCGTACCTGGACAAGGTGACGCTCTTCCATGTTTTTAATCGGCAGCTTGAGATCAGGACCATCGGGCCCCAGTGTGGCGGCGGCTTCGGCACAAAGATCACGTGCTGGCAGGTTCAGTCGTACGCCGTACTGCTCACCAGGGCCACGAGATGTCCGGTGAAAGTCATGTATACGAAAGAGGAGCACATGGCCAACTTCACGTTGAGGGTGGGCTCCCGCATCAGTGCAAAGGTCGGCATAAAGAAGGATGGGACACTCACCGCCATTCAGGGCACGTGGTATGTCGACACCGGATACTTTTCTTTTACAACACAGGCACAGGTGGCAATCGGATCAGGCGAACTGATGATTATGGCCCAGTGTCCCAACTGGGATCTCAAGAACCACGTGGTTGTCACGAATCGCAATGCCTCAGCTGCCACAAGGGGTTTTGGCGGCCAGGAGTTGAAGTGCTCTTTTATTCCCCTTCTTTGTCTTGCGATGGAAAAGGCAGGACTCGACCCCTTTGAGGTGCTCAAGAAGAACTATGTGAAGCCCGGCGGGGGCTACTACTGGCGGGATGGCGAATGGTACAACTACAGGGGTGTCAACTTTGCGAAGGCCATGGATGCGGGTGCTGAACGGTTCGGATGGAAAGAGA